>Ga0307928_10001748_pt1 | contig 16564 bp, 24 predicted proteins | sample AceLakmetagen232_FD_201815 | JGI IMG/M metagenome (GOLD analysis project Ga0307928, IMG submission 201815) | Saline water microbial communities from Ace Lake, Antarctica - #232 | ecosystem: Environmental > Aquatic > Non-marine Saline and Alkaline > Saline | place: Antarctica: Ace Lake... | reverse complement strand
GTATTGGAGTAATTATTAATGTGTGGACACTTACTTAAGTATTATGGCAAGTGGGCAACTTAAAAAAATACGTTCTTTGTCGATTAAAATGGTAGTAAAACAAGAAAATTATAGGAATATGCTCCGGTGGGGATTTAAATTCTCATAATGAGATAATATCAAACCCTCCAGAGCATCTCCCTGATGAGCATAAAACCGTGAGGATCAATCTTAAAAAGTCACGGTTTCTAAACCTGTTAGCGCAGGCACTTATCAGGTAGTTTTTAATATGTTCTTATGGTATTTGAAGTTTGGTTTTTAATCTATTTTAATCTGTATGTGTGCATACGAACCTCAATTCAGTAAAAACACTAAATTAAAAAACTTTATATAACACTGTTCCTTACGTTTATTCAGTAAGAATTTTAGCGGCTTTTTACAAAACAACAAAGGACCAATCTAAAATGAAAACAATTAATACGAATAGCAAAGGCTCTATCATATCGGATAACGATTTAAAAATAATGCTTGCAGAAGTCAATTTAAAAACTGCAAACCTGAATGCATACTTTTCTCACCTGCAATCTCGCATTGATGCAGTAATGCATAATCACAATGAAACGGCAGACCCTTCTTTAATAACCCCCACTCGTACCACACTGTCAGTAGGGTCTGCTCTTACAATTCCTCTAATCACCCGTGAAGAGATCGAGGACTTCAAAAGAAAAGAACTAGCAAAGCTTGGCCTTGATTACATCCCTCAAGTGCTCGCTGGAAAACCTACTCACCATGCAATCCTAAAAACTCAACGTAGAAAACTAAGATCATGGGCTATGAAGGGGGTGTACTGAATGACCTCCGATAACTCAATCGATTCTGATCTGTTACCTGTATCTACTGAATCATGGATGGTAAACAAGATAACAGGCATATCCACAGAAGAACTTGAAAAAATAAAGGATATACCCCGGCCAAAAGATGGACCTTACACACCTAAAATAGTAAGCTACATAGAAGCCCGTCACTTCCTTATTGGTAGTATCACTGCCTCTGCTCTCACAGCAGGCTTTTACATCTACTTCCCTGTAAACGTTGCTAACTACATCTTTGCCAGATTCCTGCTATCTCTTATATTTTTAGCAATAATAGCCGGATGGAAAGCCACACGTTCCAGGTATATAGAATACTATAGTAAGCATCTCACTCCTGAAAACCTAACAGAGGATGAGGAATAATGGCCTCTGATAAACCTGTTTGTTCTCGCTGTGGCTTCACTGCCACACATCCACAACCTGCTCCCGGTGAAGGAATACTCTGTTCTTCCTGCTATACCGAATGGTGCGGGGAAAAGGCAAGATGTGACAATCAAGCATGGGAGTGTGAATACTAATGATATTCCCTGTTCCAAAAACACCAAAAGTAATCTTGAAACGCGCCTTTGTCGACCCTGACGGAGAAGAATCCACCATAGATGGAATGCTACCGCAGCAAAGGAACAAAGCAACAATAACATTTCATGATGATGGTTGGGTAGAAGTTGCCTGGCTGGAACTTGAGGATAGCAAAAGTGCAAATCTCTGGAAATGGCTTAATGCCCGGGGGCTGATATTTGCATTAATTAGTGCATCCGCGGTGTTTTGGATTGGCTTAATAATCGTTCTCGTAATTATGGGGTTGGTCTGAATGGCCCTTGAACTCACTGAATCAGAGCTTGAGAACTTTATCACTCATAACCGGTACGTGTCAAACCTCTCCAGCAGCCTGCGGACAAGTCCAAAAGTGCAGCGCAATGCAAAAACCCCTGACTCAAGGAAACAAGAAGCTATCGAACTCTATGCAAGACATGGTTCAATAGGCTATGTTTGCAGTGAATTGCACATAGCTCGTAACACCTTAAAGAATATTCTTGAGGACTATGCAGCACAAAAGGTGGTTTCTCAATGAGCTACTGCAAAGACTGCACAGAGCACCCGGATGGTTTCCTCAAATGTTGCTACCACGTCTGCGACCAGTTCACAGACAACGAGGGTAATGTTAAATCCCGCCTCCTATCCTGCCCCAAATTCAAGCCCATATCAGGCGAGAATTCATGGAAACAGTTCCTTGACGGCAAGTACGACATAAGCACCCAATAGGCGATCCTATGCTTCAAACAAACCGTAAGTTTGAATTTGCCGAGCCTGTTCTGCATGAATTTGGCTGCTTCTTCCATTATACAGACTTGAATCTGTATTTGGCAACAGTGAACCACTTCATAGAATCGGTTGATGATCCATACAATCATTACATAGAATTAGGCCACAGGAAGTTTAAATTCTTCAGCAAACCCGGCGGCCTGATAAATCCTAAAACTGGAAAAGTCTCATTTGAGTATGTGCTCTCTTGGAAAGATGATATAAAAGCCAGCAAATGCGCATTCACTATAAAACCACTGTTTGGTCCAGGTACAAAAACAAAGAAAGGTAAAGTATTCAACGTTCCCTTAGTTGGTACTCAGGTACAGGTACAATCTAGTTTTATTGAACTGCACGAACTCAGGGATCTGTTTGATTTGTTCCTGCTTCATATCGATGCAGGGAGATTTATGCCACTTCTTGATATGAAGCTATCTAAAATCTATCAAGCAGCTATGCATGTCCGTTATCATGAACGCCATGAGCCAGCCGTGATAAAGATGCTCCAGAGTATTGAAGATGAAAACAATACCATGGGTGATGTAAAGGTCACTAAAAACAAAGAGGCTGGAATATGGGATATGTTCTATCTCAATGAGCCAAACCTTAGTGTATGTGGTATTAATTCAAAATGGGTCCATGGTGTCAAATCCTATCGAATTAAGGACTTTCAGAAAAGGCCACCATCAGATCCTTTAAGGCATCCCAAGTTTGAAGTATTTCTTCATAAAGACCCCGATGATATGCCATCATTGGAACAATATCTTGATCTAAAAAGAGATATGCATGATACTCTTATCAAACTCATAAGCCTCGTTGGTCCAATTGAATATGTTTCAGACCGTTATTTTGATGCTGAGAGAATATTCGAGTATAGGGGTGCTCTCCCGAAATGGGATTATGAACATATTCCTCAACCGAACGCGGATGATTATGTTCTATGGAACCATCCTAATAAATCATTATCAGTATTGGCATACGTAGCCAACGAACCGCAGGGATGTACTCAATTTATATCTATCCTAGAATCTCTGGAAATCCCTAGAAGTACACTATGGAGGCATATTGACCATTGGATAAACGAAGGCATTCTTGAAAGAAAAAGAAAGGAGTGTACTTATATCTTCTTTTCATCTGTGAGCCTCTGGAGGGCAATAAAAGAGCCTGTACTACAAGTCTGTTCATTCCTGAACATTGGTTTCAAACGCCTATGGGGTCAGGCTATAATCAACTCTGGAATTATCAAGACATTAAGGAAGCCTAAGCAGACACAGACACAGAAACCTGTAAAAGTATCAGGTGAACAAAAACAGTTCATAGTAGTTGATGATTATAGAAAAGCAAGAGAACTTAGAAAGGAATTAAATGCGGATGGTGTAGGCCATCTGTTTAACATCGGTATTATTTCAAATAAATCAAATATGAGGTACTCTCCTACCGTTTACACTGGTTAAGAGAGCGTAAGCTATGCAAAAATAAGAAGGTGAACATATGGAAAAGGAAGAACAAAACACTATTCCGGTGCTGGCAGTTCGTCAACCCTAGGCAAGCTGGATAGCTCTCAACCTCAAGTCCTTAGAGGTCAGGAGCCAGAACACAAAGAAAAGAGGCGAAGTAGCTATCTATGCAAGCAGGACCAAGCCGAAAGAGTCAGAATTGAATCTGTACTTCAAGTATTTTCAAGATAGACTCTTACCTATTCCTCCTTACCTATTCCTCCGGTCCTGCAAGGCTACATTATAGGTCTTGCAGATCTCAAGGACTCTTATCCTGTAGGTTCCTTTGAAGGGTTCAAGACGTTGGCTGTCAATCATCATAACCCACTCGATTATTACGATGAAGGCCTGCACTTCTGGGACTTTGGTTGCAGATCTTCTAACCATATCTGCATTTTTAGTTATTATGTCACTAGCAATTCAAGTTGTTTGGTTAAAGAAAATCGAAAACAATACATTCGGAATCGTTGCTGTGTACGCTCTAATATCTACGGGAAGTTTCATAAACAGTAAGGGAATATTCTCTAATTTATTGGATGGCACGTGGCAATGGAATTTATATCTAATTGCGGATTTTGTTTTTGAAATTATTTCTTTTTGGATAATATTCGATACTTTAAAAAGGGTAACTCATAGTAGAATAGAAGAATAAGCAAGCGTACAAAAAATCAGAGTTACCTATATCCCCTCATAATTATGCGAGGGCTGTGATTTGAACCAGGTATATCTTTGTGACTTGAAATCCATATTATAGACTCGTAAATATGCTTAATATATCGAGGTTTGCTAACCGAATCTGCCAATTTATAGAACAAAACGACGAGTATACAATATCATTGTACTGGTTTATTTTCATAAATATCCCCCATATGTTTCCACTGGAGCACCTGCAGTCTATGGGACTGTAAAATACGGCTATTTTTCACTATCCAAAAACAGCCGATAGCGTTTTTAGAACAAGGATACTACATTTTGAAATCACAGGTACCCAGCATTCACGGCGCTTCGCGCCGTCCGGGGCTTTTTTCACTGGTACCCTTAGGTACATGATTAAGGGGTGTGTCTCACTCCGGTGGGACATTCTCCAAAACAACCGGGGTTTTTGCACTTTAACAAAACAACATTTTTGCAAAAGAAACGGGGGTTAAAAAAGAAAGTGTGCTGTTTATCTTGACAGTAACACAACGATCAGCAAAATAAAACCAATTATTCCTGCAGTAATTAATGAGCTATTTGTTTTTTCCTGAACTGGAGCATCTACTTCTATTATTTCTATCTCTTCCTGAGTGGGATCTATTATATTTAGTTCGTGTTCTTCCTGCAGGGTGGTTGGTAAACTGTTGTTTTCGTTCAATGTCAAATTAATAATAGGTTCTTCTATCTGTTCCTCTATGGGTTCAATGGTAAAAGTGGAAGTTGAAGTGAGAAAGGTCTTATCAAGCTCATTACTATCTAAAGCATTGTAGTACTCTACTGTGTATCTGATAGTGTACTTCCCTGCAGTTCTGTTCTCTCCTGGTAACTCTAACCGTACTGTTGCAAATCCTTCTTTAGATGTATTCTGATTCAAGATCATATTAGCAAAGTCTAAAGAGTTCCCTACAGGATCCTTGACAACAGCTAAGATATTCTCGATCCTTTCAAACCCATACTTGTAATGAAATGTAGTATTCACAAAAAATAAACATCCATTATCTGTTATTATGACGTCTCCATTCTCATTTTCAGTGATCCCTTCTATACTGCTCTTTACTATGTATGGATCTCTCGGCTCTATGTACGCTGATGCTGTACTAATTGACAGCAAAAAAAGAAAGATGATTAGCAATTTAGCCTTCATAATGTGCAATCACCTGCTTTTGTGTTGTTGTAATTTCAGCATCTTGTGGCGGTTTGCTGGTTTGGTATATTTCGTTATTACCCTCATTGCCTGCTTGCGCACTTCCTCCCGCATCACTGATCCAGTATTGAAGCTGTCGTTTTGACATACCCGAGATTTCAGAAAGTTCATCCCAAGTACTTGATTTTTTATAATGCTCTAGCAATCTAATACATACAAACGCTTTATTTTTTGTACTTTTTTCTTCTTGTGGCGTTGTAATCTCTGCATCCATCATTTGCTTTAATTCTCTAAGTTTGGAATTCTTCATGTTTATTGACACTTTTTTGTAATATGCTTCTATTTCAGGTTCCGGTCTGGGAATGTATAAAGGGTCTATAATTTCTCCTGCTGCACCACTATTTCCATCGTAATGTATATACTTTCTTTTAACAACTTCTCCATTATCGTTTGTTAGATACACTTTATAATTACATGCATTGATATTATTCACATCATCGATATATCTGGTTTTTATAAACCCATTCATAGCCTCCCTCACATTGACATCTACATATCTAATGTTCGGAGTTGTAAAAATCACACAGATATTTTTATATCTTAAAATCTGTGCAATGATTGACATAATCATGTTATTCAACTGATGCCACTCTCTAGCAGGAACACCGACACCAACCTCATCAAAAACAATAACCTGCCCTTTTTTTGCTTTAAGTACAGCTTCAAGGAATTCATATACTGTGTATACTAAAATTGGGTTTTGTTTAAATTCGGGGTCTATTTTACAAGCCAAAGCCATTGCAGCAAGTGATTTTCCCGACCCTCTCTCCCCAACAATAAGAAGCATGAAATCTTTATCTTTTTTTGTAATTCTGTGCTTAATGGTTCCGCACACGATATCAAGGGATCTACTCATTTTCATTCTCCATGTGATCCATTGCTATTCTTTTTTTGTTTCCTAGATATCCATTTCTAAAAGCAAGATCAATAAGCGCGGTATGTTTAGCAAGCATCATGTTATGATACCACTGCTCTTGATTATTTTTATTTGTGTTTGGGTTCATCCCTTTTACAGGTTCTATCTCGTTTATTTTTTCGATATCTTCACGGTATTTTGTATCCTGAAATGGATGTAACAACCGCTCAATATACTCTATTATTCGATATGTACCTAGGTAATTACCTTGTGAATCGTTCTCTAATATGAAAATATTTGATCTATATATAATATCTGCATAATCTATTTCTCTCGAATCTGCTTCATTTGTTCTACGTGCCATCAGTTAACCCCATTTAGTTTTTTTGAAATAATGAGGGTGTTTTCATCCTTCACTGATACGTAGACCTTTTCACCCTTATTCGCCCAGCTTTTGGGAATGGTAACTGCTAATGATGTACCTTTCACGCAAACCTGCCTAAGAGTTATATTTTTCAAGTTCAGTATAATCACTCCTTTCAACATTGAATTAACCTCTTTGTGTTAATCAGTAGTATTTCATAGTCATGCATGGCTATTTATGACTATATTCTTATCCTATTTATATAATGTAGACTTATTCAATATTGTCAGGTTGGTGATAATATTCAAAAAAATACAACCATCAAAAAAGCAGTTCACGCACCTATTTACGTAGTATTGATGTTAGTCGGAATGGCTCTCATGGCCTTCGATGGTCTTGCAGTTCAGACCAATAAGCTTGGAAAGAACGAGGAAGGTAACTCTAACGTAATAGGAGTGATCATCTCTACTATTATCCTGCTCTATGTAGCTATCATTCTTGTAGGTCAGTTCCAGGTACAAGCCGATGACCAGATGGCCTCAGATGGTCTTGCGAACAACACAGAAGCTCAGGCTGCATATGAAAACACACAGACCTCAGGTTGGGGAGCTATAAACCTTATGGGTATGTATCCATACATCCTTGGTGCAGTAGCAATTCTTGGTGTAGTCACACTGATCAGCAGATAAGGAGCCGATATCCGTGTATATCGACTTCTTCCACCTTCTTTTTTTCATAACTGTCAGTTGCTTTATTGCATCCTTTCTTTTTCCTCAAAAGGACAATAAGCTATTATTCTCTATCCTTTCTGTCATAATGTGGATTCTTACCGGATTTGCTTCTTACTACGTTGAAAAGGTCAGCGTTCTGGTAGTTGGTACTGAGATAATAGAGCATACGACTGTGATATATTCTACAAGTTTTGCCTACGTTTGCTATGCGTTCATGGTGTTCTCATTGATCTATAGCATATCAATAGGTGTAAGCTTCCTGCATGATGTCAAAGCAATGAAAAACTCTGAGGTAAAATCATGAGTGACGATGAAGGCTCTTATATTCCTCCTGATTCCCTGGCAGGTACGTTCCTCACAGCCGGGGATATCCCATACGATAAACAAAAACAAGAATGGCTCTGGTTCTCATCTTTACTCCGTGGGTCAAACATCACCCGAAAAGAAAGAGATGATCTATTAGATGATTTCGATATCTTAAGGATTGAGAAGATTAACAACGGCAGAAGGGGCGAGAACTGCCACAGCCGCAGCGATTACGTTGAAATGAGGTCTTACATTTTGTTAGGATCCTCATTATCAATAGATGCTCTATCTCTCAAACAACTTGCAGGACAACACAAGAGCATAGAATACAAGGACCTGCAACAGAGCAACACTGGAATGATAGGCAGCCTGTTAAAAAATAAAGGTGGTCAGAATGGATAATACTACAATGTTTAATTTAGTACTATTATGGGCTATAGTGGTTACTATACTTCTTATTGCTATCATGAAATGGAATCCTCATGCTATAACTGTTGCCTGGGCTAAACGCCTTGTATGGGTATGTGAATCGGACGGTAACTTTGTACCTGTGAAGGCAGAATTAGACGGTCTGGCCTACAAAACAAAGAAGCATGGCTTATTTGAATTTGAGAGGGAGGACATAGTAAGCTATGCAAATAAACCGTCTGTTATCGCATACGGTCCTTATTCAAAGGTCAACAGACCCCAGGCAATGCCAGCTCTTAGCCTCCTGAAAAAATACGGTATTTCAAAGTATAATATGCTTGTAGAATTAATTACTGCGGAAGAAATGACAGAAGCGGAATTTATTAAAAAACAAGCAGAAGCCGAGAAAAAACCACAGGGGGTCCAGGCATGAGCTTCGCAGTAAAATTAGATGATGGGTCTATGGATATCATAACTTCTATAGGCGGTTGGAACATGTCAGCAGAAGATTATGCTATTATTAAAGAAGGTTTTAATGACGGCATACTTCTGAATAATTGCGTTATACGTCCTTCATCTGTCATTGGATATCTCAATGAAACTAATCCTAAACTCGTAGAAACAGAGATAGAGATAGAGAAAGGGAAGCTCAGAAGAAAACTACAGAATCAGGCGTTTGATATTGCAAAAATAGCACTTCCTTTTGTGATGATAATCATAGGTTCAGCAGTTGCATTCAAGATGCTTGATGGTGGAGGAGCTGCTAACGTGGTACAGACAGCGGCAAACGCAGCAACGACAGCCCCAGTAACATTGAGGTAAGGTGGGAAATAGATGGGGACATATAAATTATCAAGTCAGCGTAAATCAGAGGGATCAGGTTCTAAGAAGCTCAGAGAACATAATGAGAGAGCTTCTAATTCAAACTCTGGTGACTCTTCATCTGAGTACAGGGCAAAAGCTGAAGCGCAAAAAGCAGCAGAAGCCAAGAACACTACTAACTCCTCTTCCTCACCATCTAAGAATCTCAATTCTGTGTCAGTATCTAACGAACAATATGTTCCATCACCAATAAACCCGGAACATCAATCTACTTACCTTGCAGCTAAAAGTATTGATACTCAGCAGTCCATCCCATCACCTATAAGGCCTGAATATCAAGCAGCATACATTGAAGCACAGTCTGGACAATCGCCTCATCAATTGTATGGAAGTGATCCTACTGCAAGAATGAGTATTACTTCTACTCCCAACGTTGACAACGGGCTGAACCTGCCAACAGAAACGACTCCTTTAAGTGTGGAATACTCCAGGCTTCAAGACAAAGTGTCAGAGAAGATCCCCACATATGATGCTTTGATATCAAAAAGAAATGAGTACGAACTGTCTCATCCTACAATACTTAAAGCTCACACTGCAGTGTATAACACTGCACACCAGAACGCGAATGTAGGAGATGCAGTTGATACATTTGCATCATTTGGAAAAGGTGGATACTCCGGAGTTCAGGAACATCCGGTCGATCTCGCTCTTATGGTCGGTATGGGTGCCCTTACTGGTCCTGCTATAGGGATACTGAGTAAAGCTCCAGGAGTTGCCAGGGCAGGAGCTGTAGTAACAAAGATTCCTGTAGTTGGCAATTCAATTGCCAGATATGGAGCCACGGCTGGATTGACTGGCCTGTATGGATTTGATCTTAATTCCAAAATAAATGCACCAATCCTTACAGGTGAGGGATTTGAAAGGGATCCTACAACGCAGGAAAAAGCAGAGAGGTTTGGGACAGCAGTTTCTACGGAGATAATCCCATTTACAATCGGAGCAGGCCTCACAGCATCAGCCACACGGACAAAGTTCAAGAACCCAATATATGAAGAGACTCCGGGACAATACGAGGTCATGACAGGGTTTGAGATTCAGAAGACACCCACAGGATCATCAACAAAGATTAAAACAGACCTTGTAGATGAGGCAGTCATCAGCCTGGCAGAGAGGAACAGATTCTCTCAGGTAATCAGCCAGGATGAAAGGGTGTTAACTGCAAGATACTCTCAAGCAATTATAGAGGATGGAATTACCCGGACAGCTCCAGGAAGAACTGCAGAGGTAACATTATCTAAGCCTCTTGAAGTAACACGTGGGCAGATAACACTGGAAAATGAAGCGATATTGAGCACCAAGCGTGGAGCATGGGAACTGGATATCACTATACCTACTGAACCATCGGCAGGAAGGACACCAACCATTAATCAGTTCGAAGGGATAAAACTCTCTGAAAAGGTGGAGATTCTAGGGGAAAGCAACACTGTCTCAGATAATATTTTATTTAAACAGAAAATGGGTGAGGGGTCTAATATTGTTGATACAAGGGATAGTCACCTAGAGTACATCCGTGGTAGATTCACAGGGGAACCTGTAGAAATGAAACTGCCTGAACTGTCCGGGAAAACGGGAAAGCTGCAGCTTGCAGAGAAGGATGGAATAAAGGTGCTTCAGGAACAGCCATGGACTCAGACCGGAGTAGATCAATTCAGAGGGATAAAACTCTCTGAAAAGGTGGAGATACCAGGGGAAAGCAATACCTACAACACTATCTCAGACAACATCCTTGCAAAGATTGAGAAAAGAAATCCACTCATGGACATTAAAGAGCCTGTGGCAGATTCCGTAGTACAGGATTCTAAAATCATCAATATTAACTTTAAGCCAGATACGGTTAGGCGAACAATCCCAAAAGAAAAACCTCAAAAAATAGAAGTCAAAGACGATTTTGATATAGTGAGCAGTTCAAAAACATCTTTAAAATCTTCATCAAATGCACTGTCTAAGGATATAGTTGCAGAGCAGATCACAGGATATCGTCCTTCATCCAGTGAGGTCGTAGGCTTCTCTGAGGTCATGGGAAAAACTCGCATGCCAGGGATATCCTTTACTCCAGCATCCTTCCAAGGAATGGCACAATCACAGGGACTCAATGAAAGTACTGCTCAGACACAGAGGGATATCTTAAAAGATATCCAAACAGAAGGAACGGAACAAACTCAGGCTCTTGATTTTATACAGGATACTCTTCCAAGAAAAACAACAGGGCAAAAGCAAAAACAAGCAACTTCTAATTCAATTCCACAAATATCTCGTTCTATTGCAGCAATGGAAATGCCTCTCTTAGAGATTCCGACCTTCCCAAAATACAATAAAAATAGCAAATCGAAAAAAACAAAGGCTCCTATCCTAGGAAGTGGCAAAGAAAAGAACCTGTTCAATAAATACGGTAATCCTCTCATGCTTCCAGACAATATAGGTAGGTTCTTATAATGGGTGCAGTAGGTGCATGGCTCAGGTTCTTCGCCGGGATGTTCACGATAGGTGCTACAGTACTATATACTGAACCTATGTTCAATTCAATGGATGAACTAGCCATAACTATGGGATTAGATGCTCATCCCACTTTGGTATTTGTAAGAAGTGCTCGTCAGTATGCTCTTATTTTCGTTGGTATTGCTCTAATGCTTAGTGCATTTGTAGGCTCTACGACCACTGAGAGCGGTGGATATTATAACAGGTGATAGTTTGAAACTTAGACTATTTACTGTTCTGGTCCTGTTGTTTCTCAGTATCAATGTAGCCGCTGCCAATATTCCATATTTTATAGACTATGACCTCAATAACGTCTATATGCCTATAGATATTCAAGCAGGCGTAAACAAAACATATACTATTGAAAAAACAGCCGGATACTCTCCGAATGGTTCAGGTGTGTTTCTTGCATACCATGGTTTAGAAACATCAGATTATCTGGATTCTGCAACAATACCCTCAACAAATATCATCTATGAAAGTAGGGTTCGTGTAGATTCTGCAGGATTAATGTATTGGGGTATCGGAGATAATACTAACAGAAACACCGGGGATCATTTTCTAATTGGAAGCTATTCCGCGAATGATAAGGTTTACATTTATTCAATAAATGAAGGTAGTACTACATATGATAGTGAAGCACCTGCGTTCTCATCAGGATATCACAATATAAAAATAACTACCAATTCAGGCGTAGATGGTTATGTAGATGATAACCCTATATCATCAGGAGTCTCACTAACAGCAAATGAAAATATGGGATTACAGGCAATAACCTATAATGGAGGAACTTTCACACAGGATTATTCATTTGTAAGGCAATATACAGCATCTGAACCAACATACTCTATAATAGATATGGGTTCATTCTATCAGCTTGTAGTTTCAAGTACTTCCACATTATCAGACTATGAATTATTGATTGATGCCTCAGAATTGAGTATTTCTGCCTCTGATAATTCCTTACTAATTCAGGAGACTACTGATCCTAGTATCTCTGTTTCCCTCACATCTCCTCCGAATAATAGCTATGTAAATTCTAACATCTTAGCCTATAATATATCAGGTATCGGGGATTTCAACACCACTCTATATATTAATTCTAGTTTAGCATGGAATGGGAATGCAACAGAAGGTGAAAACCAGGTAACCATCAGTTTATCTGAGGGTTTAAAATCATGGTATGTGAATGGTTCTGCAACCTACGGAATAAACACCACTTACAATACATCTGAAACATGGTATTTCACATATGACTCGATTAATCCGGTCACCTTTAGTACAGATATTAACCCCGATTATGAAAACGTAGCAAACGGCACAATAGTACAAACTAATATTCAATGGTCTGATACAAACCTTAAGAATGCATCATTCTATGTAGATTATGGCTCAGGATACATCCTAAACGATAGTACTACATTCTCAACCTCTAAAGAATGGTTCAACACAAGCATAGATACCGCTGGCTACACAGGAGAGGCTATAAGTTGGTATCAGATAGCCTATGACGAAGCAGGTAATAGCTACACTTACAGCGACTCGTTCAGTGTGGTCCTGAATGCCCTGAACATCTATGTCTATGATGAAACTACATCTGAGCTGATTCTTCCTTCAAGTGTTGTTATTTATAATGAAGATATCAGTAAGGAAGCTACAATCTCAGAATCAACAAAAATAGCAAGTCTTAGTTATGATGGCCTATCCTCTGCAAAGTATATTGTTCGTGTGTCTGCAGATGATTACTATTCACGGAGATCTATTCTTTATGTGGATATTGAGAGTCTGGCAGAGCTTAATGTATATCTACCAGGTGAGAATGAAACTGTAATCTTTGATCAGTTCTCACTCACAGATAACACAGGGTCCTATGAAGAAGGCGACTGCATCATAAGACTCGATAAACCTCTTGTTGATGGTACTGATACAGTATTCTCTTCATACTTTGACTTTGACGGTGTGGCCTCTACTTACTTGATTGCTACTGACCAATATATTCTATATATTGAAACTCCTGACAAGACGGTAAGCTATGGCTGGCTTTCCCCGGATGCTGACGGAGTTATTGATATTGTCCTGAGTGATTCCCCGGTAGATATTGTTGAGGACTGGCTGACATATTCATTCACTCATACAGATGAAGGTGTTATCACTCTGGCCTATGAATCATCTTTAGAAATAGATTCTTTTGATTTCTGGATCAATGCTACCAACGGCACAAATCTATATACTGCATCCAGTAGCTCAGACTCAGGGAGCTTCATGTACACAGGGTATAACAACAGCTCTTATTATGCGGGGTTCTCTGCTCTCAGTACATCTGGTAAGACAGTATCCATCAGCAGAATGATAACATTCACTGGGAGTGGTGTGCAGGATGATATGCTTAATTTCTTGCCTGAGGACGCTCCTGACTGGCTCTTCAATTTAATTGGCGGTGCTATCGTAGTTATCGCTGTTCTCTTGTTCGGAGAGTTCAGGATGGACGTAGGATGTGTGATAGGTGCTTCACTTACTGGTCTGTTCTGGTATTGGGGTCTTTTGAAGATCACAGGTATTGTAGTAGCTGTAGGTGTCATAATTGCAGTATCGGCGGTCATGCATCGTTCAAGGAGGTCTTGAGGATGGTTTCTTACAAGTCTGTAATTACTGCATTGTTACTGATTCAGATAAGTATCGGGGTAGTGAATATGACAGGGATATTCACAATTCATGAAGATGTTGAGTTAGTTGATGGAGATACGATCTATAAATTATCTGAACAAATGAACTCCTCCGCAAACGATGGTAGTAATGCTCTCGATTACTTCGCTACTTTAGGATCATTGGTGTATGGTGGCTTGCAGATGGCAATGACATTCTTCTACATGGCGATTACAGGCGTTCCAACTATACTAAAGATATTCTATGTACCCGCTGCCCTTGCCGACCTTTTAGGGTTTGCGATTGAAGCGCTTTTAGTGTTAGGAATTGCTTATAAATTGTTCACCAGGTGATATCAATGAGTAACACGACAATCCCAGTTTACAACCCCGAAGCATTCAATATCACTGCTTACCCAAGCATCATGAAATTTACAAACCTTTCAAGCTATGATGCTTTCTTCACTCCTTTTACGGATGTATGGATAGGTCAGGTATATGGTGCATGGTGGTGGGTTCTTGTACTGTTTGTAACAGTGGGTACAACATTTGTAAAATCGAGAGAGATATTCCCGACTGCATTTGTTCTGTTAATCATTTCTGCTATACTCTCTCAGGCTGTACCTCCTGAGATAGAATCTATAATGTACTTGCTCATGGTCCTTGGATTCCTTGGCGCATTATATGGATGGTTTGAAGATAGAGGGGGATACTGATGTTCATAATTGATGATAGAGGTAAAGCCAGGGAGGTTAGGGGCATGGAAGATATAGATATGATCAATAAGAAAACCTTCCGGGTTTTCGATGATGACGGTAAAATGTTAGCTCGCAAGATGTCTAAGAGTGCTCTTAAAACAAAATTTGGAGGAAGATGAATGAAGTTTTTGAAACGCCATTTTGAAGAACATAAAAAGGAAAAAGCGATAGATAAGAAGCTAAAGAAGGTTCAGGAAAACAAAACAATAGCTTCAGACAAAGAAAAGTTATTGGACCTTGGTCTGAGTGAGGAAGAAGCAGAGTTCAAAGCTCGAAAGAACCTGAAAAAAGCTAACCGGAAGAAAAAAGTAGATTCTATAGTATCAGGTGCCCGTGGTGCTGTTGATGTACTCTCTATGGAAATGGGAGTGAACGAAGCTCCAAAAAGGAAAAGCACAGGTTCAAAAGGTAAGAAGAAATCAAGCAGTAGAAAAGGGTCCGATTCTAAAAATAAAAAGAAAGGTGGAGGTGGTGGGTCAAACCCACTTCATATGGATTTGCCGGATTTCAAGTTATAGGCTTCAATTAACTGAGGAATACGCTTTAAGTATTCCTGCCTCACTTCCTCTGTCAACTCATCTGGCTCTAAATAATTACTAGACCATGCATCTCTACTCAAGCTGTCACCTCTGAGTATCTTGATCATCGTCCCATCCATTCCTGCAGCACAAAGATGATGTGTGTACCATTTCCTAAAACAATGACATGTTAATCTCTTCTCAAGTGGTCCATTTGGTTGATGCAATCCCAAAGCCCGCGCATAATGGGATATTACAGCGTTTGTATAATCCTTGTGGACTCTTCCTCCACGGTCACTGATCCATAACCAAGGGCATTCTACTCTTACTCTTGAACTTCTCCATTTCAAATATTGCTCTAAAAGCTCGTGTAATTCTGGATCAATAGGTAAAATACGATTGTGCCTTTTCGCTTTATCAGGGTAGGTGATGGTATCCCGGATAAGATCAATATCCTCAGGTGTCAATCTAAAATATTCATCATGCCTAGCGCCATGTTTAGCCAGGACACAAAGCATAGTTCTCTCTCTGATGTTGTCCACAGACCTTAACAAATCCTGCATATCCTGAATAGTAATTAATTGCCTTCTGTCGTGCTTAGTAGGTTTGTCTAAAAACCGTTTCCTGAATGGTAAAATAGGGTTGGTTTCTGCTACTTCCTCATAGATAAGATAATCATAAAAAGAACTCAATGCAGAAAAATAGCTTTTGAGTGTACTGTTTTTTAATCCTCTATCCTGCAGATGTTTTAGAAAATCTCGTAGATCATGTTTGTTTATTATGTGAGGTTCCGGGTAATGCTGCAGAAACTCACCAACATTGCTTTTGTATGTTTCAATTGTCCTCTTGGTTCTACCTCTCAAAGAACAATCCATTAAGAAACTATCTAGCATATCCACTTTACCTCCTATGTATTGGAGTAATTATTAATGTGTGGACACTTACTTAAGTATTATGGCAAGTGGGCAACTTAAAAAAATACGTTCTTTGTCGATTAAAATGGTAGTAAAACAAGAAAATTATAGGAATATGCTCCGATGGGGATTTAAATTCTCATAATGAGATAATATCAAAC
>Ga0307928_10001746_pt1 | contig 16566 bp, 12 predicted proteins | sample AceLakmetagen232_FD_201815 | JGI IMG/M metagenome (GOLD analysis project Ga0307928, IMG submission 201815) | Saline water microbial communities from Ace Lake, Antarctica - #232 | ecosystem: Environmental > Aquatic > Non-marine Saline and Alkaline > Saline | place: Antarctica: Ace Lake... | reverse complement strand
CCAAAGACTCCAACGGATTGTCTGTTCCACCTGGTGAAATCTTAGGTGGCTGTATGGATGTCTCAGTGTCAGCAAGTTGTTTAATCTCGAATGGCTCCAAGGTGTCGCTTCCTTCCAACATCCTACGCAGATAACCCCTAAGTATGGCCGGCTGCATCACACCCCTAGGCGCCATCTGTGATATGGAGTTATACGCTTCTACCACATCAGATGGATCATACCTGGAAATTACAGGGTCACTAGTCATCATATCATTAATGACTGCCTCAGACTGTATGGAGCGCAACCTGCTCTTATGTACAGGGTCTTCTAGGTCAGAAAGCATTCTCTTTACGGCATCGGTACTTTTATCCTGCACGGACCTCGCCATGATGCCGCCGGCTGCTGTGCTTAACGCGGTCCGCATATCAAAAGGAAGGCCAATTGCCTCCTTTTTAAGCTGCTCTGGATCTTTAGCCTTATACCTGTCAGCGAGCTCAGTGGAGAACACATCGTAATCATCCTTAGCTACCTTCCACGCTGCAGTCTTCTCGTTGACATCCGTAGATATGCCTATAAGACTCTCTACAACCTTATAGGGTTCTTGCTTAATGTCACAAAGTGTAGGCTTAGTGGGATTGCTGCCACGCTTCTCAACCTTCTGCATAGCTCCAATCTGACACCAGGCGGCGTCCATAATAAGCTCGCCAACCTTACCGAAGTGACCCCGCACCCTGGTGTCTACTTCTTCAAATGGAGTATGACCAGGGGCTCTAAAGTATTCAGCCAGCTTACAGAACGCTGTCTTGCGTCCCATCTCTGCGGCCGCATAGTCAGTGCGGAGTGTATCAGAGCGCCTACGTAGATCGGCACGTGTATTAAGTGCCTTCCTGGCTAGGGAGTCGCCATCGCGCAGGTAGTGTGCTGCCTTCTCGAAGGAAGGCGTGTGATCATTCTTCACAGACATGAGATCCAATGAAGAAAGCTTTACCTGCTCAATTGGCTTTACTTCCTTATCCGGGTATAAACCGGATACCACTTCCTCCGCGGAGGCAATGGGGAAGTCATTAGCCTTATCCTTAGCAGACGCCTTCTTGTAATGCGCAAGTGCGCGGGATGTATTGTATATCTCAACCATCCTGTTAACAAAGTCTGGCCCATAATTCTGGTCTTCAGCCATCTTAGCGATGGCGGTATTAGGATCTGTACCGTCATTGACCATATCGATAGCCTTCTTAACAGAATTAACCAGCTTACGTTCAGCAGTTGATGATATTCTGGTTTCTTCAGACATAGTTGTCTCCTCATTCCATAACTGGTGGTACCACACTAGCTTCCACGGCCATAAGTGCGGCGGAGTACTCTTCAGCAGCGCGCGCCTCTACTACTGGTAAATTATCATCATGCCTCGCCAAAGTAAACGATTCCGAAATGGCCGATAACAGATGGTTATATTGGTTCTGTATGTTGCCGGCGTTCTTTTCCTTGTCGTCCTCAAGCTCGAGCAGTCTATGGTAGCTCTGCAAGATCTCCTCAGCATTGAATCTGTTAGGTACTTGGGTGAACACTGCAAACAATGAGTTCATAGCCATGCGCTTACGGCCTATATCATTCAGTTTGTCACTAAAGGCCTTACTCATGTCCTCGCCATACTCAATAACTATTTTAAGGCCTTCACGCCCAAGCATATGCTTCCAGCTAAACATCTTCCAGAAGCCATCCTCGAACTGCCTGGTACCTACCATGCCAAATGATCCTCTAAATATCTTCTCATACATCCAGTCCCTGGAGTCTAAGCGGTCGCGCACGTCAAAGAATATCTTCTCATAAGCCCAGATAGCGTCTGGCGTAGTCCGCATGCGTGTGGCTATCTCGGGCCTGGGTATGTCAGCAACTATCATACACTCAAGCATCATCTGCTTATAATACTTATCCAGATTAGGCTCATAAGTCTTGTGGGCCCAATACAACTCTGGAAAAGTATAAGCCAGCTCCTCCTCGCCATCAAAGGTGTTGGACTTCTCATTATAACTTGTTAAGTAAGGAAGCGCCATGTTCACCGCTATCTGGTCGTGGTAAGGCTTGGGCTTAAAAGAGTCTACCGTACTGATGTTATCAGCAATCTCCTTAGCGAAATCCCACCGCCAATCAGGCATATCATCCCGCTGCATGAAGTTATCCAGCTTAGAGTACAGCAGGTCAGCAGGAATAGCCCCCCTAGACATAGTGGGATCGCCTCTCTGCACAACGAGAGGCCCGGGAGCTACGTATTCAAGCTTAAAATTGCTGCTAACCATTTAGATTATCCCACATATCAGCCGTGGTAATTATAGGTGCGGAACCTTGCTTCCTAATATTCTTCCTCTGAATATACTCCATTACTCCCTCATGCTGCTTCAAGCGTGCTTTGCCAAGACCAAGCCCAGCGGTCGCACCAAGAGCCCCTCCGCCAAGTGCCCCGGCGCCGCCACCAGCAAGCATAGATAGAAGATAATCCTTGAATCCTCGGTTCTTATTAGAAGCTAATAGATAATGCAACAAACCACCAGCTCCAGCCCCTGCAACGCCACCGACCCCTAAACCACCAATACCGCCAAGAGTTGTTCCTACTTCCGGAGCCCTAAGGGGGTCGCCCGGCTTCGTGGTAGCAATATCATACTGATACGGCTCGCCACCCTTATGTGTAGCGAATACCCTAGGAGATGACGCGCCAAACAGCTCTGAAGATATCGCATTATTCAACTCCTTATACGCCTCGTTGCCTGTAGACTTCAGATTCTCCAGTATCTCAGCTGCTGTTCCAGACTTCTTTGTTATGGTGAGACTGTTCATCGTACGCTCCTTCTCGGGAGTAGCTTTCTTGACGATCTTAGAAATGGAATATCCTACCTCAACGGCGAACTTATTCATCGTACTCTCCTTAGCCTGCTGGCTTTTCAAGATTAATATCAATAGCATCAGTGCCTGGATTAGGCTCAATAGTTTTCTGCTTCATAAACAGTGCGAGGTCTCCTACGCCGGAGAACATGTTACGGAGGCTGTCCTCCAAGTCCATCATATCCTGCCTGCCATAACGGTCTCTGAACTGCTCATTATGCCAGTAAAACATGAACAGGATTCTACCAACCCTATCCATACCCTTAATAATATCTGGTATCATGTCGTTAACCAGGCTATTAACATCCACAGCCTTAACAAGTCCGCCAACCACGGAAGTATCGAATACTTCCTTCTGCCCCTTCTCAGCCGCGGCCAGCGCCTGCTGCACTTCCGGGTCATCAAGCAGCTTATAAGCATCACGGTTGCCAGCGTCTGGCACCATCCCAGGTACTTGTTCAAACCTGGTATCCTCATTCTGTACGGGCACGCCGGGTGGGGTTCCGTCAGCTGGTGAAGAGTTAGAATCTATATTTATGGAAGGGCCGCCAGGGGCAGTACGTATAAGCTCGCTCTCTGGCTGTGCACGTTTAACGTAATAACGATCAGTCTTTCTGCTGGCATACTTTACTAGGTCGCGGGCGTCTGTCTCTCCAAGGCCCCAATCAAGGACGAGATGCTTCAAAGCTGCATTCTTACGCAGTACCTTCTGCCCCTTATCAGAATCAATGATTATCTCCGGACCACTAGCGCGTACATCCATAACCTCTGCGCCCAGCTTCAGTATATAAGACTCGGCGTCAGCAATAGTACCTGGGCTAAATATCTTAACAGTTTTATCATAACCCTTACCCTTACCGGTGCCCCTCCTAACAGGGCCAAGATCAATAACACGACACAAACCCTTTGGTACAAGAGAGCTTCCACCAAGCACATGGAACTTAGAAATACCTTCTCTATCTGACTCGAGAATACCGCGGCTCTCGCTTAGCTCGTAGTCGCTGTAGCCACGAGCCTTCTCTTCCTCCCAAGACATATCTTCGTTAGGCGTCGCGCCATAATCAGGGGTGTTATCTACCTGAACATGCCGCTTATCGTTTAAATAACTGTTATCAGTCTTCATAATGGACAGGCCGACACATCTTAACTCTGTCTTCTGACATACACGATAATCAGTGGTGCCATCATTACTAGATGTAGACATCAAGAACTTAAATGGTATAGTACCCACCCCGGCCTCATCAAAGGCCACATACATATTACCAGTCTTCATGCTGCTAAGCTCGCTAGCCTTGTCATACCATTCCATGGAGCGCTTAGACAGACTGTCTAGCGCATCTTCCATAGATCTGGTATAAATATCGATGTTCCGGAACAGCCCGTATTCCTTATCCTCTGTAACCAAAACACACACACCGGCTGTACGGCCTCGGCCAATAGTCTTGGGATTGCATATAACCAAACACTGTTTGAACTTACCAGTGCAGTCAAGAACCTCATAAACCCCAGTCTCTGTAGGGTTCGCCAGCTTACGCTCGAACTCTGCGTTATACACCTTAGAGGTGTTTGTACGGTGGTCCCTGATAACTATCTCCCCGCTACGTAGCTTCTCCTTCTCAGAGGTAGTCAGCTGTGGCTCCGGACCGTCAGCCAAAATAGAAGGAGGATCCTCGTTGGTAAAGCCTTCAATAACAACAGGCTCTACAGGGAGCCGAGGCTCATCGGCAACACCAGCAAGCTTACTCAAGCCATCAAAGCCGTTGTTAAGATGGCGCCTACCCTTGGGGAAAGTTCCCAGGCTATTAATAATATCCATTGGATCCTTACCAGACTGTGTATACGGATCCAGACGCACAGCTTCCTTCACTTCAACCACAGCAGCGCCATCTGGTAATGCAACACCGCAGTTGGGACACTTCTTAATATCTGAATCGGGTGGGACATCCAATACAAAGTTACAAGAAGGACAAACCATCTTAGGTTCAAAGGCGTTAGAAGTCTGGCTATCACCTATCCCGTACTCCTCAGCAGATTTATGCATTTCTGACAAGTTAGGCGTGAGATCTTTAACATCATAAAACTGCATCACTGCCTCAGCAAACTTAACATTCTCCTTCATAGTACCAAGAAGAGTCTCAAGCACCTCGGGGTGCTCTTTAACAACATTAGACAGGTCAAGCTTATCCTTAACAGATGCATGCTTGCTAGAGCCGTTCTCAATCATGTCAATATAAACAGGCATAAACGGGCGCGCCCAAGGCTGTATAGACTTGGTAGGTATAACAGAGGCCCACTTGGTGCCGCCATTACTGGGAGATTCAGAGAATACCCTGAAGTCCGGACCAATAATACCCAACTCATTCTCTGACTTGGGCTCTGGGGCACCAAGGATGTACGGCTGACGGCTAAGAAGATAGTTAACCCAGTTGTCCTGCAAAGGCACAAACAGATCCTGCGACTTCACATACAACAGATCAGTACCTTTAAGGCTGCCATTCAAGAAGAAAACCGGGGCATACAGCCACTGGTCGCCTGTCTTAAAGCCAAAGACACCAACAGCATGGGTGTCCTCGTCATTCTTGTCGATCATCTGGAAGCCAACAAGGTAATCAGTTAAACCCGGCGCCTTGTCACGTAGACTGGCATGGGCCAAGTCAGAGAAAGCGCGTTCAAATGTAGATTCTGGCATGGTAAGCCTCCAAAGCCTTAGGATACATAATCATTATGTTAATCCACGAAGTGCATATCAAGGTTTTACTGTGTGCTGTTTATAAAAGTTAAATTCAGGCAGCACCAGTAACCCGCGCTTCTGGTCCTTGGGGTACTTACGCTTCGTAACATTAGTAGTGCCACGCATATGTATGGCAATATCATCAATCCGATAATATTCATACCCGTGGCCAGTGCAACATCGTTGTGGTAATTTCTTCAATGAAACATCCGGTCTACTACCCACCCTATGGGTGAACCCAATACACACATCCCAAAAGATCTTTACCCCAGTATCAGGATGCCTGCGCACCTGAAGAAAGCTGCCATTCCAGTACGGAGGCCCCGCAAGCTCGCTATTAAACAGTAATAACGATGGGTGTGCGTGAGGGATAGTATAGTCTGGCAAGTTATGGAATGAAGGTGGGCCTACTATGTCAGCGTCGGCATCAAACATACGGTCCAACCACCCATCGCGTATAGGGATACAGTCAGAATCCATAAATAATACCTTCGGTGCCTCCTTAGCCTGTGCATACCCCGCGGCCAGCCCGCCTGCATGACGCGCGCCCGGGTCAGCTATCTTACTAATGTTACAGTTGATAATGCGAGCGTGGCACCCAGTCTTCTTTAAGTATAGTGGTACGAAAGCCCTGGCCGCTGCCTTAGAGCCCTCACTGCTGTTAGGAATATTCTCCACAAGTATTATACCGAGCTTATGTTCATTCTTATACGTCAACAGTGCACTTAAAGTAACATCCAACCATGGCATAGAATGCTGGTATACTATCACCGCAATTGCATCATATGAACTAGATTTCATCTTTTCCCTATCGTACGTGTTTGTAAACAGTAAAATACTTCTTAAACTCCCTCTGCGACTGATTACGTAAATAAACAAATTCCTGCCTATACGCTACAAAAGGAAAACTAAGCTGGTCGCGGCGGCTACTCGTGCGTACTTCTTCCCACCATGCCTCTCCTAACTTCTTTACTGCGTCAAGGTTATGGTTTCTGAACAGCACCTCGCTACGTATCAATCCGTTATCGGCTGGGTACCGAGACTTCGTATAACGCTTTATCTGAGCATCAATAATACTGGGTGTATCTTTTCCCATAGCTTTACAGACCCTAGCTTCAGTATAGACACAATTGCGCTGCCAATGCTGCCAAGCCATGAAGCGCTGCCCATCATACTTCTCAAACAATGGTATAACGCTGCCCATAATACGTACCTTGCCGTCAACCCAAAGACTGCGTTCATACCCTTCAACATACTCATGTGTCATTATCTTAATGCGCCTAGCCATCCGTACAGGGTCGTGTGACGGCGTTATATGCCTTACGTCCCACGGATAACGCTTATCCTTAAATGGTAACGGCGTGTCGGTAAAGCAAATGTAATCAAGACCGGCATCTATAACCTTTGGCACCTTAAGGTCGTCCTTACCCCCAATAATGGCTGTATACACTGCATTCATTTTATTGGCCTCACATATTTTTTACGACTATTCTTACCCTTAGGGCTGGTATTAAGCCTATCGTCGCCCTTACGAAACTTCTTATGCCTAGCCTGATTAAAGTATAATTCATATTGACCAGCCGGTAAGGTAGTACATCTTACACCGGACTTACGTACTACATACGGCAAGCTTACCTGGTCGCGAGTAGTACGGTCGCGGACTTCCTCCCACCACATATCCATAGCCGTCTCAACCAACGGATCCCCATGACGTCTGAATATTACCGTACCACGCATGAGACCGGCCTTCCTGGACATACCCTCAGACAAGTACGCAGAAGTCTGCTTACGCATCTCATCAGCATTAATACGCCCTTGATGTATACATGCGTCAGCTTCATCAAACAGACACGTACGCCAAGGATGCTTAAAAAAAGCCAGGTTGTCAGTAGCAAGTGCCCGCTCCACTAACTCGGTTACATCAAGGGTTGGACTTACGCCGCCATCTATCCATATACTTATGTCGTACTCTGGTAACAGTTTATGTGGAAATAGCTTAGGATACTTGGCCGCAAGTATAGGAACCTCAGGCCTATTAAACTGACGTACCTCTACATCGACTGCCTTAATAGAAGGATCATCAACAAAGGCAATATAATCGACCCCTGCAGTGCGCACTATAGGGGCCCGGAGTTTATTCTTCCCGCCTGTTATGGCAGTATACATTGCAATCTTGTTCATATCACCTCCCGAAGTCAGCACCACGAGCCAATTGAGGGATATAAGAAGTGCCACTAAGTTCAGACTTAGCCCCGCGATGCACCGATTTCAATAGATTCTTTTTAAGCTGGAACCCAGCCAACTGAACCATCCAGTCAGGGTCCTTACCCATAACATCAACCGCACGCTGCATCTCCGGAACAAACTGAGGCTCATCATTATGCACCATAAGCTGCTTCACGCCAAACTTCTTCATACGAGTCATTACACGAGGGGTAATCCTGGTGCCTATTGAATAATGTAGCACAGGCTGCTCAAGATACTTACCCCGGGCCCTGGAGGGGGTAACAGCACTAGAGCCGGGCCTGGGAGCATAGCTGGAAGCCATATCATCATATTCAACAATATCATCCGGCAATGACCCGGCCATGCTGTTGGAGTTAGTAACCCTCACATGGTTAATAAGGGCCCTAGAGATGAGCTCAACGTTACGCCGATGCACTGGCACCCCGCTGTCCTGCAGCGTACGGTAGAAGCGCTCCATGAAGTAACGACGCCCCTCGCCTATCCCCTTGTGCTTAACAATCTCCGCGGGGTTAGGTATTCCATCAGATAGGGCGTCTCCAGCCTCAACGTGCTCACCTGACTTTACAGACAGATTACGCTCAGGACTTACATAGTGAGACTGATCGCCAATAAAGACAAACCACCCACCTTGCGGGGCTTCCTCTATTTTAGCTATAGTGCCGTCCATATCAGCCACAGTAGCTTTACCAGCAAATGTCTTGGGGATGTTAGCCAGACGATTAACAACATCAAACCCTGCCTGAGCCTCTGCCGTAGCTCCTTTGCCGCCACCACCAGCAACGCCAGCAATATGCTTACTGCTAATTGCAGCTTGTGCTAGCGGTTCAGAGATAGACTGCGCCGCGGCAATACCAATGTTGTCGCCAATAGGTACGAATCCGCCCTTCTCCCTGTAACCCGCCGCTAGCTGGGGTATCCCCCCGCCAGGAGAAACAGATGATATGGGTGAATGTACCAATATCTCGTCGTTGTTCTTGGAAATCTGCCGTATTACCTTAGGCGTCAATACCGTTCCAGCTTTGTATACTCCGTAGTCGTCAGCCAATACAGACCCTTCATTATCCGGATCATTAGCCTGCACCGGCAATCCTGTCCCTTCCTGCGGCTTGGTGTCACTAATAGCTAGCCTGTGGGCTGCATTAGCAAGCTGTTTGCCAAAGTAACCTGCCTTAGGGGTTGCACCCTTCAAGTTGGTGTACCCAGCGCGTACGCCGTAACTGGCGGCCCATAACTCGGCCGGGTCCAGTCCGTCTGAATAGCTGTTCATGATTGGTACAGCAACTGGTTCATTCTTATTGTCCAGAACTAACAGTGGAGATCCACGCATCTGATTTAAATGCGACTTATTGCCGCGCGCCCCACTCGCAGCATATACTGCGAGATTATTACCCTCTTCCAGCCCTTCCTTAAGCACAGCTGTCTGCATCTTACTAACAAACGGCGCTATAGCCTCCACAACCCTAGTATCTTTCTCCTTCTGGTCTATGGAGTTGTCATTGACAATCGTATCGATATGTCGCTGTAGGGCAGGGATAATACGCTTCTTGATGTTGGACTGCTTGAGATCAGACAAGGAGATGCTTGACCCCTCCCAGTGTGATACCTTCTGCCCCAATTGCATAAGGCTCTGGGCAACATCCTTATACTGTTCAGGGTGATCCTCAGCCAGCTGCTTAAATAACGCCTTGATACCGTTCTTATCCAGTGTCCTAGAGTAATCACGCATATCTTCTGGGAGCGCATCATTGATAATCAACTGGCCGATGGTTGTTCTCATATTACCGCCTGTACTGTGAGAGAGCCGGCTGCGTATACTTCTGTGGCATCTCTTCGGGTTTAGGCATGCTCAACGGCCCAGGGCCGCCAAGTGCCTGCGCTAGTGGGGACAAAGGGAGTACTGGTTGCATTGGCTTGTTAGCCGGTGCGGATGCCTGTATTGGGGCTGCTGGCTCCTGTGCCGCTATCGGAGTTTGTACCCCTAATGTTGGCTGCAGCGGTGCAGCCTCTTTAATGCGCGCCATAACTGCCTCTGGGTTTAACCCAGTACGGTAGCAGTAGTCTTTCACACCAGACTCAAACTCTGCAGCATTCTTACGCATGTAGGGTGTGAAATCCAAGCTCTTACCACCAACCTTGGGATTCTTTTTCTCTTTGTTAGGTCCCAAAGTGCCATCATACATGGCGGCCTTCATCGCCTTGGTAAGCTTAGTACCTTTTGACTCATCCTTCTTATCCTTCTTGTCCTTCTTGTCTTTCTCGTCATCAGTCTCGCTGTCTGTCAGCTCTTTCTTGATTATGGGTGCCAGTACGCAGCCGCCCAATCCTCTCCCTGTTAAGGGTCCTTGACCTGCCGGGCCAGTTCTATCGCCTCGTGGCATCATACACCTCCTTATCTTTGTTATAATTAAAAATGCCATCATACATGGCAGCCTTCATCGCTCTAGTAATCTTATTTTTTGGCTTGGCTGCCTTCTTCTTAGTCTTACGGTCTGGCAGCCCCTTGGGGCTCTGCCCCGAGGTGTACTCTTTAGCTTCACTCTTACTAAGCCCTGGAGCCTTTATTCCTCCACGCTCCACGCCCTTCATGAATCGAAACTGAGCTTTACTACGAGCTGGCACAATATTCTCCTACGTGATAGAAGCTTCCCTAACAATCTTAACCTTCCGCTTAGAGATAGGCAACTCACTAAGTATCTGCTCAAACTTTGGGTCATTAGCTGATATCGCCATAACATTGTTATCGTTCTGCTGTATGGCAATGAAGATCGGGTTATCATGCTCATCCGATACAAGGATAGTATCTACACTAATAAGCTGTATCGGGGGATCAGTGAGTACATTATTCTTCAATGTCACATGCATTACAGCTGCTTCCTCCCCCTCAGAGTACGAATAGCTTCAGCCAACATATCAGCTTTACTTATAGGTTGCTCTACTTCAGCATACTTCTGCGCATCCTGTGGAGTTTCATCTACAGGTGAGCCCATCTCTCCAGCAGGAACAGGTGGCGCCACTGCCTCTGTTACCTCGGTAGACGGAGGCATAATATCTGACCCGGGCAACGCCCCGGCGCCAACTAACATACCAAGAATTTTGGACAAACCCTGCTCAATAGAAGTAAGACGTTCTTCTACAGCAACCTTGCCGCTTGCCTTAGGCTTCTCGCCGCCGCCAGCCGCCGCCTCACCGCCGCTGCCACCCATCTCTTCACGGACAACCTGGCGTACAGCTTCAAGCGTGGCGGGATCAAGTGGGGAAGTAGCGCCCTCCATACCCGGACCGCCTGCAGGCATACCACCCATCATGGCTGGGTCCATAGGCGCTCCGCCCATCATAGCAGGATCCATTGGGGGCATCCCGCCCATCATAGCAGGATCCATAGGTGCTCCGCCCATAGGTGCGCCACCCATAGGTGCGCCACCCATAGGTGCGCCACCCATTGCTGGGTCGGCCGGCATGGGAGGAGGGGCAGCGCCGCCTGGCATTGGTACAAACGCCTCTTTATCACCAGCCTTCTTGCTAAAGGATTCCATCCCCACCTTAGCGGCCTTAATAAGAATATCGTGAATATTGCTCATAACTCCTCCTTATGCTTTCCGTTGTGAACGTCCGCGTACCCAATACTGGGTGGTGCGAATAAGATTAAAGTTCTCCAGCGTGGCCATCTTGTCCTGCATACGCTTGTGGTCTGCAAACACCAGCCTGGCCGCGTCTACTGGGTGTACTTTGTTATCTTCAGCCATAGTACTCTCCTAAAATAAAATTAAACTACCAGTCAAGTACTACGTATCATACGCAGTCCGCGCGGCATATACAATCATTCGTTCTCTTTTATCACTACCGGATCTCCAAGTCCAATGTCTCCACGCTTATAGGCCTTAATAGCATCAGCCTTAGTAGCAAAGGTAGTTGTACGGCGCTTGGACTTCTTAGAACTAGCCTGATAAAGCCCCAACAAATACTCCTGCTTGGGGGTGTAATGTACGTCAAACGTCTGTGCAGATAAGAGATTACGGCTAGGTAACATCTTACGCTTAGCTTCATCTACGGCATCCTCAGAGACTGGAAGATGGTAGGACATGGTATTACTCAATATTATTCCATCAACCGACATAAAGGTCTCAAACTTAGGAACGGTAAGATCGTATCCTGTCTCCACCGACTCCGTATGATTTGCCGATTCTACTAAATCCCAAGTAACGTCCTTGTTGTCAACTATTTTACGCCAAGACTCAAACCTGCCCGGCACCAAAGCCAAACACTTAATTGCAGTATAACGAGTAATATACCCCGTAGACAGAGAGCGGCAAACAGCCGTATACGCCGCCTTGTAAGTACCTTCATCTTCAAACCTTTTACTACCATCAGCCAACAATATCTCTTTAAGCACATCGCCGGCTTCTTTCGGGAGTGGAATAATATCGTTATGCATAGTTACCGTAGAATTATCAACAATCTTAACCTTGCTAAAATTATCAACATTATATCTGCATTTCATATATTCTAGAAGGCAGCTATATTTTATATCAACTGCGGACAGTTGCATACAATATCCACTCCTGCCATGATTATTCACAAATGGGGTAATCTTGGCCTTAATGCTTAATGAAGCGCACAATAACTGCGCCTCCTGTGCCGTCCGAATAGATGTTGTAGTAAAATTAGCCTGCACCTGGGAACACTTCTTAGCTTTTGCCTTAACCACAGTAATAGTACCACCAGTATCCATAAGCCCTGCAAGCAGGCCATATCTAAAACTCTCATTACCTGATAAGAAAAATGGTGGAAGATGTTTATTCTTATCCAAATGCCCTATCAAAGGCTCCAATAAACGTCCAAGAGCCGCACTGCTGTACGTAACTCTAAACACATAGCCACAACGATTTTTGTCCTCTTTACCTTGAGCTGTAAGAGATGGCTCAGGTACCACACCGTCAATAATCGCCTCTATACACTTATGAAGATGCTCAAAGATATCATTATCAAGACCAGCTATATTAACCTGCCGGTCGCCATATGATGTTTTACTTACCCAACCACCACCACACATAGCGCCTATCAAATACCCAAACTGATCATCTAAATATATTCCATCATAAAGCTTATGTGCCCTATGTCCAACGGCTGCGCAATCATCTGGCACCTTATAACTATTACAGTCGCTAATAGGTGGTATCACTGAAACTTTACGCGGGACTAATACACAGCTCCTAACCGCCTCCCCAGGAGTAAACCTCTTTAACTCAAGCTCCCCTTTTGAAATTCCATATACTGCACGGGGATCATCATCGGTGATTATCTGTCTCCCAGATCGAAGATTAACAAACACCAACTTACGATCATAATGCTTCGACCACCCACTTACCGGCTGCCAACTTACTTGCCCTAGCTTTTCATTGTACGCGAGTACTCTAATACCCTCTTGCACAGGATGAAAATCAATCCTGCCATTCTTTCCCTCTTTAGTTACATACTCCTCTAAATGAGGAAAGTCTTCCAAGTTAACAACACAACACATGCCAGCATCATCTACAGACATACCAAGATCTTTACTATACATATCTCTGTCCTTTAACCAATCAACTCCCATAGTTGATTCAATCAAAGGAATTACACTGCGTGAAAAGTTAATTACAAGAGAATTAATTTGTTGATCGCCGTCAAAGTCCCCCCCAAAGCCTCCAATAGTTATAGGGCTCACCTGTAATGTATTACCCTTAACCAACTTAGGGAATGCAGCCATCATACCGTATCGGTGCAGCGTTGGCGCCCGATTGATCATTATGGGGCGGTCCTCCATCTCCTCAATCAACTCTAACCTGGCTTTAGGGTCTTGGTCCTCAACCATAGTGGCGGCGTCCGTAGACTTCATGCCACGCCTTACCAACCGTCGGATTACAAACGGACGGTACAGCTTCCATGCCTGTTCCTCCGGAAGACCCACCTGATCCATGTCCAATGACGGGTTAGGGGTGATTACACCGCGAGCGGCGAAGTCCGTAGCAGAGCCAAGTACACGCCTTTGGTAGAGGCCACGCTTGGGGCTTCCCTTACCAAACACATGCTTCAACATACCCTGCACGCCTTGCTCTTGTAGCTTTGGATGCACTGGGTCGCCAAGACCTGCAACCGCCTTAAATGACTTATATAGGTTTAATCGCTCATCCCCTACACCACTCTCTCCGAGCTCGCCCCTCAACCCTGTAAGCGCCTCGTTGTTATATAGGAGATCCTGGTATAGGTAGTTGGCGTCTGACACTATCTGTGTCTTATCCTTGATCTTGGAGATTGGACGGTAGTTAGCCGGCAGTACAGGGACCTTACTAACAACCCAGTCCCGGGGGTGCATACCGTATTCTTTAGCTGTCTTAAGGTAGCCTAACTTCTTGATGGCGTTGTCGCGCCTACTGCCCTTGGCTATACGCATCTCCGCAGTTACAGCTGCCGTCTCTCGGTCAATATTAATACGAGACAGGGCCTCCCGCACTGCGCTGCCACCTGTCTTCCCGTGTAACGGCTTCCGTCCGGCAATGACAGCCTCAAGATCTTTTTTCGTGAGGCCCAGAAGGCGACGGATAGGTTCTTCCATAACCGGGCTGGGGAGAGGCTCAGCTAATGATATATGATTCCAGTTAGTTCCACCAATCCCACCAGTAATCGCACGGTCAAACAGGCCTCCCTTAATAGGCTTCAGGTCTTTAGCGGTTACAGTTTCAGGTCGGGTTATCTCTCCCTTACTTACCTTATCTACGTCCTTATCAGTCATGGCCATAATGTGCAATGCACTGCCTTTCTTGTTCACATTAATGCCGGCTGCACGTAGTTGTGCTATAAACTTCTTGTAAACCAAGGGTACACTAGGACTTGGAGGTGCAAACCCCTGCCTGAATGTACGCCAATAATCCTCATTACGCTGCCCGCGCACTAACTTGGTGTCACGTAACACTTTCCAAGCATTGTGACCGATCAAGGCGTTAACACCAAGATTAGTTATCATCTTGGCGCCCTCTCCGCCACCACTGGAGGGGACACCCTCAGAAGTGTAACCAGCCGTCTCACGCGCACTCCACTTGCCCTCGGCCGTATGATGCAGCTTCATGAAGAACTTCTCACCAGTCATGACCTTAGACATCTCACGGTCAACCTCTGGGTCATAGATAGCCTCTGTGTCCTCAAGCCCGTGCTTCTTGAGCTCTGCAGCCACGTAGTCAACCATAGACCCCTCCAGGAATGCAGGGACTTTATACGGTTTACCAGTCTTACGGGCTATCTTGGCTAGCTGCATCTCCAATACCTGAGCTGGATTCATGCGTGTAGGAAGGGTGAGGGGATTCTGTATCACCTCATAAGGCCGGCCAGCTTTGTCCCTAGGCATCTTATCATCTGGTATTATTTTGGCTACAACCCCTTTGCCGCCAAACCTATCAGAGATTTTATCGGCGAGCTGCATAGGTGCATACGCCCTTACAGCCACCTGGATGCCGTCCTTACCCTTAACCACGTCAGTAACTTCACCCTCCATATCGTGTTCCCAGGTTACAGATCGATCCTGTGACTTAGGCTTAGATGTTCTAATTCCTTGCGACCATTGACCCTCACCCTTCTCCTGGCCCTCACCAATAGCCAGAATAAGAGGATCGTCCCTGCTGATCCTAGTGCCGGGTTTAATTACTCCATCGTCGTCGAATTGCTTAAGCTGCGTCCTGTTATACTTTGATGGGAATAAACTTACAAATTTGTGCAGACCATGCTGCACTTTCTTGCCTAACTCCAGGCTGGGAGTATACAGGTGTTCACTATTAAGCTTCTTAGCTGCTGACTCACTGATAACATACGCATCGTCAGTAGTGAGACCCTTATATGGCAAGAACGCCACCCTAAGGTTGGTACCAGACGCCGCTACCCCCTTAGCGTCAGTAAAGTTACTACGTGCGAGCAAACCCCCCTTACTTACCACATCGCCAGGGCGTACCACGGGAGTGTTATTCAGGGTGGTCTTCCGATTCATAGGCATGGATTGATACATCTCATACTCAGAAGTACTGCCGTCATGGTTACTTACCTTAATCTTTCCACTGCGTGTCGATACTACAACGCCAGGTGAATCAGCTTTAATGGCACCCATCTGTGTGCCCAGCTCTTCATCAAAGCTTACATCCTTAGTAGCTGTTTCAGCCTGTACCAACGGAGCCTCTGGCTCCTTAAGTGGCAGCGCCTGGTTAAACATCTTGCCTGCCACAAACGCCCTGTTACCCTGCGTAGCGCTGACCATAGGTACCATATTGATGCTGGTATTGAACATGTCAGTAGGGTGGGGCAGCTCGTAATCAACCTCGCTCTTATCAGCATAACCCATCTTGCCATGTACCATGGCCCGCACCTTGTTACCGGGCTTAGACATCTCTCCGGGGAACGCTAGCGTACTCTGCGCTGACTGAGGGGCCGATACACGCTCCACCTTGCCGGTCTTTACATTTCTGAAATCAGTATAGACCTGGCCGTCTGAACCTTTATACGTATTGGCTGCAAGACGGGTGTCTACACCTAATCTTGAGGACTCCGGACCGCGGTAAGGATCAATGTAACCAAACTGGCTTGGATGTACCCCGCGCGCCTCATCTGGGATAGCCTGCTCAGAAGGAATGCCGCCCTCGCCCAGCCGTAATACCCTGAGGTTCTGGTCCATCAGTTCCAACGGATTAATCTCTTCAATTGGCGCGCCCATCCCACTG
>Ga0307928_10001744_pt1 | contig 16575 bp, 27 predicted proteins | sample AceLakmetagen232_FD_201815 | JGI IMG/M metagenome (GOLD analysis project Ga0307928, IMG submission 201815) | Saline water microbial communities from Ace Lake, Antarctica - #232 | ecosystem: Environmental > Aquatic > Non-marine Saline and Alkaline > Saline | place: Antarctica: Ace Lake... | reverse complement strand
CGAATGATATATTTTATCTTGAACATCATGTTTAATCTTCCTTATAGCCCAATTATAGATGCCAGTAAGATTCCAGAGCCATTGTGTGAGAATAGCTTCTTGTTTCTTTGTCGGTTTAAGTTTGAACATTCTAACTATCATTTGATTGTCGTTTCCGTTTTATATTAAATAATTTCATACGCTTAGCGCGTCTTTTCCGTTCAGCTAGCGTAAAATTTTTCGGTTTGCCTTTTCCTAATCTTCCTAATATTTGTGCGGCTTTATTTATTTTCATAATAATAGTGTCTCACAATAAACGCTTATTGTCAAGAATTATGTTCATTTGCGGGTCTCTAACGATTTTATTGATTTTTTCAATATTTCTCGAATCAAATAAAGCTCTTCTAAGTTATATCCATCAAAGTGTTGTTCAAATCTTTGTGTTAACGTAGCGTCCCATTCTTCTTGTCGCGTTAAATTTTTCATTTTTCTTCGAAGTTTACGATACCACCAGTACCGTCAAATGTACCATCTTTCCTGAAAAACAAATCACGATTCCAATTACCTAAGTCAGCTTTAGCGTCTTCCATAGGTTCAATATGCAAAACATCTAACTTTTCTCCTGGCTTAACATAGATATTTAATCCACTTACAGCATCTTCAAATTTAAATTCATCTTTAATTTTCATTTTATTTTTCCTTTAAGTTGTAATGTTACGGTTTGATATGCAAAATATCTAACTTTTTTTCTGGCTTAACATAGATATTTAAGTTGCGTTGTACAATATTTGATACTATATTGAGTTCTTCCATCGACATTAGCCTATCGTATTTGCGAATTTGCATAAAGTCCTCGCACTTCTTGCCTTTACGCCGTGATAGAAAGTAATCTTGATATTTAAGCGGTATAGCTCGATACCTATAGCACTTCTCTCTACGCGGGCACTTATCATCTTGACACATTGATATATCTGGCATACTAATTCTCCTTTTTTGTATCCACATCATTTTTTCTTTTTATCGTTTGTCTAAATCCGCACCATTTACACCATAATTGGGTATCGCTCTCTGGGTAGATCGGTGGCGCATAATGCCAGTTATATTTATGTGCTATGCGCATAATTAATCTGTATAAGTAACCGTGCCGCATAACAAAGCGCTTAACGCTGACCCAAAATACGTTCTATGGCACTCTCAAGGGCAGACGCACGGCCATTGTAATAATCCGGGGTCGAATGATTAGTATTAGCTCTGTATCGACATTCTCGTGCCTGGTTGTTAAGCCAATTATGAAGGCCCGCAACTCGGTCGCGCAATGCTCGTAGACGCTTCACGTCGTCACGAAGCATAATCGTAACAGCATCGTACTCCATATCAGACCAATGTTCTAGAGTGTCAGAAAGCCCCACAATGATAGCATCAAACTCGCCACTAAATGACTTAACGTCTTTATCATGTTTTTCTTCTGTCATTTAGTATTCCTTATTTGCTCCGTTTTATCTATTTGGTGTTTCATCCACGCAATAAATCTTGTCCATCGATTAGGTTCATAATCTACGCAATCATTATTTACATTACGACTTTCTGCATCGCGGTAAACCTTCCATTCTCTAATTGCGTCTCGTTCCAGCTTGTAAGCTTTTGTGCATTTGCACCCACAGTAACCTCCGTATGCTTCCCAAAATTTTGCGTATTTACATGTGGTACAATAAACTTTTTTCATTAGCTATTTCTCCTTATACAATTATATTATATTCTGCCAAATTAATATCTTTATCTTCCGCGGCTTGGCAGATCTGATTCCAAATTTCTTTCCTTGGAGCTTCTCCTGCGTCCTTATATCCCTGTAATTTAACTCTTATGACAGGTACTGTAATACGAAGATTAGCGTCTAATTGTGCAGCTTCAGCGTCAGCGTCGCCAGGATCAAGCATAAGTATAGCTAAATCCCAATAGTTCTTGATAAGATTAGCTTGTTGCGGTGAGATACCTTTGCCTAGCGTAGCGACAGCGCATTTTCCTACTGCAATCGCATCAAACGGTCCCTCGCAGACTACAACGATATTACTCAAGCGCGCTGAATCGTAGTTAAACATAACCCTGCCTTTAGGCATACCGGGGGATGTCCAATATTTAGGTGGCCTGACATAGTCCCCGTCGTCGTCTTGGATAAAGCCTAAGGCAGCGCAGGATTCGTCGCTGACGTCCCTAGGCTCATACAGGAGACGTGCTTGCCATCCTACGAGTCGTTTACCCATCCAAATAGGAAACACAAGCGTATTCGTCGTATCAAACATGCCGCCACCAAATTTCTGACCTTCACTACAATACCGCGTACCGAACCTTGCAAGTTCTTGTACGGTATAATTGCGGTTACGGATATATATCAATGGTGGGCTATCTTCATCTAATTGGGATAATGGCATTAGAATACCCGGAGACGCTATATCATCGGGTAATGGTACTGGCATTTCCTGTATAGGTTGGGTATAGTGTGTACGCCCGATTAGGGCTGTAATCGATCCTGTTTCTGTGCAAGCATGGCAATAATACGCTTTACGCGTGGGATTTACTCCCATCTTACGTTTTCTTTTACAGAACGGGCAGGTTATGGTATATTCGAGACCATTTTTTCCTCTAGATTCGTATACTTTACCGAATTTTTGCCTTAGTTTTGCTTTTAACACTTCTTCCATGGTTGCAAGTGGTATAGGAAATAATTCCTACGCCTTTTTCCATAATTTCGATTGATTTAGCCCTAATGCTTGTTCGTATTTATTTTCTACAAGTAATTTTTCAACCGTATTTTCTATGCGATTAGTCTCGTCCCAAAAACGTAAGGTTTCACCCTGATACATTTGAAATACGGCTTTCGGATGTGTTCTGTTTTTTACAATGGAAACCATTAAATCTCTACTACAAGGCGGTGTGGATATAGCATCATCAGTTTTAACCGAACTATTGGCTATATCAATATTCGCAATTTCTCCTATGCCTATACTTACATCAACAGCATCATTTTTATGATATGCCCATGCTGCATCTTTCATTCTAAGTATTTCTTTACCGTCAGCAGCTGACGTACCTTGAGTAGCTGTCCAGATACTTACTTTATGTTTTCTTGCAATTTCGGCTATACTTTCAGTTACATATTGAAGTACTTGGTCTTGACGTTCTGTTTTGGTTAAGCTTAAGCCTGAAGGGTCAAGTTTATCTAACCAATCGACATACACACTTCTGCAGGTATTAACATTCTTACCTTGATGGTCTACGCTATCCTTCCATCGTTTAATTCCATTATCAAGATCCGCAAGTGTAAATCTACGCTTGCTCATATCAACAATGGAATTATAGCCAAAATATCTATATTCAGGATTCAAAATAGAGTTATACCGCTGCACTATATTATCTGGCCATTGCGTGACAGGATCATCAAAATAATGTGCAGGTATCCCACCTGCAATACCGTGAAAGCGCCACTTAATCATTTGAGTAGGATTCTCAAGCGTAAAGAATATAGACCTGTGCCCAGAAACAATAGCGGAGTGCATAAAGTTAATGAGGGCAGTTGTTTTACCTACGCCGGGACATGCTATAATTAAGCCTATTTCTCCTCTTGACTGTACTAAGCCTCCGCCTGTAAATTTATCGAGTGTCTGAAGACCAGTTGCAATACGTGAGAATGTTGTACGGTCCATCATACTTTCTGGGTGTTCATCCATATTATCGATTTTAATATCTCCGGATTTTCCTATAGACTCGTTAATATCAAGAATACTAGCGACATAGTTGTCTATATTTTGCCCTAAGTTTAACTGGTTCTGATATACTGCAGTTTCTCTACTGACGCGTACAGCCCTGATATACTCCGGCATTTGCATCATAAAATACTCAGTATTAAGTGTAGTAGACTTAGCGATTTCTGATAAAACAAAACTTAAAGCTTCGTAATCTTCAGGTACCAATATAGTTTCAGTATTACCGTCAATATTTTTGCGTATATGATTAATATGTAGAAGTAGTGTATTGAAATCAGGAAGTTTATGGAACCGGGTGTAATAAGACTGCAACGTTTCAAGAATTAGTCTACACGGTACCATATCAAAATCATTTAGTTTAAGATAGCCCGTTGTAGACTCGAATAAATCAATATCTTTAGTCAAATTTGTGAGCAATTGAATTTGAAAATCCTTGGTAAAAAAGCTATTCTGTCCCATTATTTAATACTCCTTTTTTATACCTCCGAAATACCCTATTTTCTTTTCTAGATTTTCGAAATTATCTTTTGCCCGTTCGCGCATAATAGTGCGCAAGCGTTTATCTTTTTGTAAAGCGCGATAAGCATGTTCACCATAAATATCAAATATCTTTATACTAAATGGTTTAGGATAGAGCACTCTAAACCACGGTAAAAACGGTGTTTGATAATTTAAAAGTATTTCCTCCTCGCTATTGTAAAGCTCAGGTATAAGTCTAGTTTCAAGATCTGCGAGTACCCCCACTTGGGTTAACCAACTGCTTAATGCCTGATCGCCTAATATTGATGCATATTCCGTATACCGGTCCAGCGCATGCTGCGTAGCGAAATCCCGCGGCGTAATATAACGATGATCATAGCGCCATAATGTATTAAAATTAACACTAATATAGTCGTAAGGATCGATATCGTTTTTCTCACATAGTTTTCCGATTCGCCTAAATACCTTGTAATATTTATTATCCCAGAACTGCTTACGGCCATGAGAGATTTTAAAATGCTGAAATAGTTCTGTATAATAGCAGTCCCACGCAGCATACCCAAGTTCATCTATTCGATTTATCATTATACTCCTAAAAACGGTAGGTCATCTATTTTGTCAAGCCATATTTGTTTGAAACCTAGCCCGCTATAAGATTTTTCTCTCGAATTGTCATCTTTGAGGATAGGCCCAGGCCTTGAATGCCCATGTTTATCACGCCCAACGTCCCAGGGATGATTGAAATCAATTAGAAATGATTCATCTTTGCCCTCGATATTTCGGCTTTCTCGGCCAGGGATTTGTTTAGCGACGATATCGCTACCTCCCCCTCCAGCATTCACAACAATTTCCAACTGTGGAAAGTTAACGCCTTCCTGGTATATCTGCGTACACATAATCTTACGTAGTTCTCCTGCGGCCATTTTTCTATACGTTTCTTTTCGCTCTTTACTAGATACAGATGTGAGATTATGATAATTTTTCCGCTCTAAGCTTTGTTGACTTGATTCTCCGTGTATTGTTGCAACTTTAGGAATAAGTATTGCAAGGTGATTTAATTGGTCAAGGTGCGGCATGATGGCCATAGTCTGATAACTTTCCGGTATTCTTTTCAAAAGTTCTGCAATAAGTTTATTTTGATTATCATTCCGATCGACGCCGTTACGGTATTTACCTGCACGCGTTTTGAATCTTAAATATTTATCAATACCCATGGGAGGTTCAGGAACATTTATCCAGTAAACTGTGATCGGGACTAATGCACCGGATGCTATTCCATCAGCATAGGTACATTGATATACCACCGGTCCAAATAGGCCTTCTGTTACTAAATCCCGTCCATCAAACCGCCCTGTCGGTGTGGCACTTACGCCCCATTTTAACGCTTTTCTTGCCGCTAAAATAGTCTCGGTCCTTTTCTCGCTGGCCGACGTATGCACCTCGTCAATAATAAGAATTCCAATATCTTCTGGGTTCAAAAGGTGTAAACTATTTAATGTAATAACTTGTACGTCGTCGCTAAACTTCTTCGTACCTGACATTATGAGCCCAACATCGTGGTCAGGCAATAACGTAACTAAATCATCGGCATCTTTTCGCGTTATATCTTTCGCGGGCGTAGCCACGACTGCTAACGGCGTATTTCTAGCGCAGAGCTCTTTATGTGAATAGGCATTTATGATTGCTGCGAGCAAAAAAGTTTTACCCCAGCCGGTCGGCGCAGATATAATTCCTCCACCAGACATTATAGCTTTATACGCGGCCTCTATCTGAAAATCTTTTAATCCCTTCATTGCATTATAAATATCCGCAGTTGGTGAAGGCGTTCTTTCGTCCTTAATTACGTAGTCATATCCTTCTTCCGTAAGGATAGTCTTAATTTTGTGAAGAAACCCAGGCATCGTTACTAGTCGCCGAGAGACTTGATTACTTTTTTCATCAAGGTGGTCGGTAATTTTGAATAATTTCCGGTATTCCCCTGACGCGACCATCTTGTTTAGTGCAGGTGTGTAATCAAGACTTCGATGCCAGTACCGAAGTTCCTTCAATAGCCGTTCTGGAAATGTTGGAATTATACAAATAAATCCATCACCCCAATGAATCGTAATTTTAGCCATTAATTTGTCCTATTTCGTAATTTGATTTCGTTTTCTTTTTGCCCAACATTTTTTTCGGGCTGCACTTTGTTTCTTTTTTACAGCTTCAGGAAAATGTTTGCCCGTATCCCATGGAATTTGTCCTTTATGTCCTTCGCTCATTTTTGTCAGCATTTCAGGAGTATAAACTCCTGTTTTTCCTTTATTCCAAGGGATTTGTCCTTTATGCGCATCACTATTTTTTCTGTTTGATTCTTCGGAATGATGTTTTCCCTTAAATCCAGAAATTCGTCCTTTATGGGCTTCACTATTTTTTCTCTTTGATTCTTTGGAAACATGTTTTCCTTTCATCGGAGAAACTCGTCCTTTAGTAGCTCTGCTTATTTTTTCTTTCACTTCTTTAGGACGATGTTTGCCATACATATGATTTTTACTGCCTTTTTGAGCTTTACTCTGTTTCTTTAATGTTTCAGGAGAAGGATGCCATCCTGACATGCCCTCTCCTCCGTCAGTCTGATTTGTTAATCTTATACCTTGAGCTCTAAAGTTAGCAATCGTCTTTATTTCTTCTTTACTTCCGTTGCCTTCGACTTCAGCTAATAAATGAATGATTGGTGATTCATTTTTCTCTACCAATGATCGTATCCAATTACATCTATGATTTTTTGCGCCTCGGCACGTCTCAGCCAGATGCTCTTGTAATCTATGCTCTAACGTCTTACTTGTCTTTCCCGCATACCTAATCTCTCCGTCAGGTGCGTTTAACGTATAAATTTTGGTCTTCATTTTTTATCTTTAGCATCACTATCACTCGGAGAAACTTCTATGTGTAAAACGGAAAAAAGGCCGTAGCCTAGCCTATATCCAAAAGGTGATAGTCCCACAAATTTTCCAGCTTTTTCCAAGATCACTGACAGGTTCGATTGTGTTACATGATCCGAAACTATTGCTTCGAATGTTACTTTTGTCCCCGGCATAATAGCTTCATGAGTTCTGTATTTGTCTCCCCCATAACGCCGTTTGTAAAGCTCAGTTGGAGCATTTATGCCAAGATTCATGTGGATGTCTGATGCTTTTATTCCCCGAATATGCGAAATTTCGATTGCTTTCGTAAACATAGAGAAAAACCAAGCAGCAGAGAAGATAAGATTATCTTTGCTATCTCGTTGGAAGATTGCTTGATCCTCGTCGGGGCCGAAACTATTGGCCAATACGTGTCTTGTGAATTCGAGCGTAAATTTTGCGTCTTTCATTATTATATTCCTTTAAGTTCGATTGTTATCGTTATTTGAATAACATATCATAACTTTAAGCGGGATACAAGGAATAACTTTATTATTCTACAGCGTTGCTTTCTAATAGCTCAAACCCATCTGCTATATGCTTATGTTGGATATATTCGTCCAATGTTTCGTTTACGGCTTTAACGTCATAGTCTATATATTCTGTACCTTGAAATCCGCATGCGGAGCAGTATCCTTCGAAATATTCGGCTGCTCCGCAGTGCGGGCACGCAGTACTTTCTTGTATATCTTTTCTATTCATAAAAGTACACTACGCTTTTTGCATTAAACTGTCAACTTCTTTTTTTACTTTTTGCTGCCTATAATTTCCATCATTTAATTCAATTTCGTCGTCCTGTATCAACCCTACATCTCGCAGGGCTGATAAGCTGTTCTTGAATTGTTTCAGCGCGAACAGCATTGCTGGTGTAAGCATTACTTTATCTTCATCATTATTCATTATTTCTCCTAAGCTAAGTCGATAAGCGTATCAACGAACGGTATAGTTGATCTTTCGTGCGTTGAGATTAATACTTGCAGATTCATTTTTTGCGCCGTCGCTTTAATTTTCTCCAGAAAAGTACAAAACCTGGCTACATTAGCGTCGTCTAGATATACTGTTGGCTCATCTAGGCTTAAAAATCCAAGCTTGCCGGCAAACATACAATAACTGGCAAACCTAAAACTCGTCGCCAATAATATTTTTTCTCCGCCAGAAAGTGCAAAAGCGTCGGGAGGACCAGACTCAGGCATCGCACGACCGTCATGAAATATGCAGTTGAACCCCAAAGTATCAATATTGTGTGTCACTGTAAAGGGCGCTGCAAACTGACCAAGAAAACTGTTAACGTCTTGTGTCATTTCACTTAACACGCGTACAGATAACGCATGAGGTCCGTTATTATAATGAAACCAATCCCTGACATTTTCAATAGTTTGCCTTGCACTATTATATGCGTCCTGTTGGGAGCGTTTGTATTCTAACTCTCCAATTGTCTTTTCTACCGTAACTATACTAGCGTCTAACTCATTTATCATTCCCGAAAGTTCCGCGAACTGCTGATCTAATTGCCGGACTTTTACGATACTATTTGAGATATTTTCGGTATTAGTTTCAATTAAAGCTAACGCAGCATTTGCACCGTCCGTTTTAAGCTTATCCATTACAACAGGAATAGCGGCGATATTTTCAAGATACTGTTTGCGTTCATTATCCAACTGAGAACTTTGCTCTTTACCAGTTTGCAAATTAGCATTTAATCTTGTTTTTTCATTTACAGCATTCGATGCTAAATTGCGCGTATTTGTCGTAGAATTTATTGTTTCTTTAAGGTCATCAATATTTAACTCTACTTTTGGCAAAGCTAACATTGCAGTTTCGGCCTGAGCGAATTGTGAAACTAAAGCAGAAGATTGAGCTTTATATTGCGTTAGCTTTGCGCTTTGCGCTTGTTCAAAACCCGCTAGATTTGATGCTGCAGCATCTGCTGCGTTTTGTGCTTCCCGCCATGCGTGTTTTTCAGCCTCACTTTTAGTTTGCTGTTGCAACTTATTTAACCTTGTAGCATCAGTAATCCTGCCACCGCAAATTGGGCATTCCATACCTTCCGTAAGTTTGTCTTTTAACGCAGTTAAAAGACTAGTATAGAAATTGAAATTGCCTATAATCTCATTATACTTTGCGGTTGATGTCTGCGCTTCTGTTTGTAATGCATGAAGCTGTTCTACAGATATCGGGGCATTTTCTTTTTTGGGCGCATCACCTAAATCCATTAAGGCCTTGCCGGCTTTTTCCCATTGTGCTGCAACTTGCTGATATTTCTCGGCTTCGATAAGCAATTTATTCGTAGTTTCAATTTGCTTATTAAGTGCGTTAATATCCACATCAGATGCCGGTAATTCCGTTAGCGCTTTTTCCGTTTCTTTAATGCGCACTATGTAAGTTTCGATTTTATTCAAAAGCTCAGTATAATGCGTTAGCGTTATCTTAGCGTTTTCAAATGTGCTAAGCTGAGCTTGAAATTCTTCCTGCGTGGGCGCTTTTTTACGCTCATTTGTCATATTTGTCTGCGTAAGCTTAAGTTGGGTTAAGCGTGCGTGTATTTCAGTATGCCGTTGTTTACTTTCCGCAATTTGAATATCATACTCCGGGAGCTCAGACATTGTCGTTAGTATGTCGCCTAAATGTTTATGCGTTTTAGCGGCTTCGCCAATACCACAGAGTTTCTGGAATGCTAATTCCCGTATTCTAGGGTCCGTGAATAAGACCGAATCTATTTCTGCCTGGCGTACGAATATAGTCTGCCGTAACAGTTCTTTATCTAACCCCAAGTGCAACTCAATTCCATCGGCTACTTTTTTGATTCCATGATAACTATCATCACCATATTTAAATGTGGCTTTGTTATCGTGTAAATTACGATTGATTATACCCTCAATATCGTTATGTATAAATTGGATTTTTACATCACCATTATCCGCGCCCCAAGACAACAGATCGTCTCGTTTGCTGCCGGGCTGTTCGCCTGAAAATGCGAACTGTAATGCGCCTAATAAATTAGATTTGCCGGAACCATTAGGTCCGATTATGCCAATTATATTGCCGTCTAGATCTATGTCTTTATGCTCGTGTTGTTTATAATTATTTACGATTAGTTTTTTTAGTATCATTATTTTTCCTTAGGTGGGACGGGAGGACTCGAACCCCCATTCTCAGATGTAATTAGCCTAGGCTCACATCTGGTGTCTTACCCGTTAGACGATTCATCCCTTTGATTATTTTTTACACTTCTTTGAATATTGCCGGCACCGTACAATTTTATCCGAAAGAACAAAACCTTCTTGATCATATTCAGTCCGCCTAGTTTTTTCGTTTCTACATACCGGACACCTATAGAGCTCGTCAGTATATTCCTGCCAGCCACTCGATGCTCCAGTGTCCGTTTCGATACGTGCCATTTCCGTATAGTTATTTTCGCATTTTTCGCTATCGCAAGCTATTTTTAGTCTCATTTTATTTTTCCTTTACTTTTGTTTGGCGTCTCGATACTTGATATTTTGTCGTTTTACTGTGCAATCTTCGACTTGCACGTCATCGCGCACGCCCAGATAGATAGGCTGGTACAGTGAACCTCCAACATCCGTGACGTACAGGTAACGAATCTCCGCTACCTGCCCGATTACGGGAATGTCGTAGTTCGGCGGGATTTTCACATTACCGACAAATTTACCACTTAGCGCCAGTGCAACACTGCGGCGGTCGTTGATCTTTGAGACGATGCACGAGCACGTTGCCCAGAATTTACACTTCAAAGCATTGCCGCCGCTGGCGGGCCGCCCCGCTGACCATGGGGCACGCAGATCCTTGAATACCACTCCCTCTTTGCCATTGGACTTGAGTTGCGTCAGAAATCGTCGCTTGCCTTTACCCAGTACCGTCTTGGCAACGATGATACTACCGTCAAGTTTGCCGAATTGCGCTTGCAGCAATTCCAGCCGTGTCCGATACGGTGCCCGCCGCCGATCACGTCGTGCGTCCTCCAACAGGTCGAAGGCGTAGAACGTTTCGCCCACGCTTTCCCCGTCGATTACGAAATGATCTTTGATCCTGGACAACTGTGCAGCAAACGCATCCGGGAACCCGATAGACAGCCCATTTCGATTGGCCGCTGTGATCTTGGCGCCCGATTTGCGTAGCATCATCCGTTTACCGTTGAATTTTTCCTGCTCGCACCAGTTATTGTTTCCCAGGTACGTTTTAGCCTCGTCTTCGGTGATGGGATTCAGCAGCTGTGCCCTTAAACCAGTATCGCGCTGTTCACGATCCGTGACGCTCGTCCCTAGTCCTGTACTAGACTGTGAGTTGTTGACAGGCTTGTAGCCCTTCGCGGTCTTTGATCGCACGAGCTTATCGTAAATGACCTGTGCTTTCTCGAACGTCACTGGGCGCTGTGTCTTAGTCCCCGTGTTCAACGTCGAACCGCATCGTCCGTAGGCGAAGTTGACGACGAATGCGCCGTCGGCATTTTCGATACATGCTCGATACACCTTGTCACTGTTACCTTCGTGGAATTCCAATTCAATGTGTGGAAGTTTGGTGGTACTCATAAATATCCTTTACTTATTAGCTTTATAGAAGGCTTTAGCGAATTCTGCCGGCGTTACCGCTCTTCTAGCCGACTGCTTACTGCCTGTTATATCGCTTATCGACGGTAGTTTTCTATTGTTAATTTTATACCTTGCTTTTTCTTCTTCAGAGAGTTTTACTAGCTTTTTTCTTGGAATATTGAAATACCCCCAAAGGTCAGTTTTCTTTGTGTAACCCTCACCAAAATCAGTAGGATCAAAAGTAAACGCGGGCTTACCTAAAAACTGCCTTAAGAAACCCATCGGATTTTCCAAGGCCCAAAAAGCTAATTTATGCACATATCTGCAACCCCAAATAATACCCAAACAAGCAATTACAAGATCCATTCCTTGTTTCAAATCTCTTGGGGTTTTAGCTCTAGTACGCGCTAAGCTAAACATTGTGCAAACTGGGGCCGCTAATATGCCGTAGATCTCTGCTATCGGTATACGAAGACCAGTAAAACACAGATATTCACCAGTAAACCAATACCCCTTAACATCATATTTAGGAAGCGTGATATTGTATACAGTATACCCCGCTTCTTTATAAAATTTGCTCCACGCGCCAGTTCCGCCGCATAGGTCGAGTATGGTCTTACCCGCATTTATTTTTTTCATTTGTGTTATATTACTTTAGTCCGGATACGAGCTTTGAATTTTTTATACCAGCTTTGACATTTTTCTATTGTTGCCCCTGCAATCTTAAGTTTAAGTTCAACTCCCCAGGGATATAATGGGGTCGTCGGTTCTTTTAACTCAACCGGAATTGCGGAAGTAATTTTGACAGTCACGCCATGATTTTGCGGATTAGGGAATAATCCAGATTGATATTGAAATACATTAGGGGCCTTAAAATTATTGCATTCCTGCTCGGCTGCAGCTTTATATCCGTACCCACCTAATGTAGCTTTTCCGGTTAGCTCTTTAGCTGTTTTAGTTTTGTTCGATTTTTTGCTTGTTACCATTCTTATTCTCCTTATTTAATTTGTTCTAGTGTGATTCCTTTTGAATCGAGATATTGTTTTATTATACCAGCTATATTATCCGGCGCATTCAACAATTGAAATACTAACTGATATTGTTCACTGTTTTCTTCGAAAAACGCACAAACTGCGTCCTTTAATTGCAGCATTGCGCCTTTGCGCTCAAAGTTTTGACGCGCTAATTGAGCTGCAATCGTATTTTCAGTACCTATTGCCAACGGACATATACGATATAATATTTCCTTTTCGCGTAAAAGTTTTTCGGCGCGCTTAGCTAAGTCTCGCTTCTCGGGGTCATACCATATTATTGCGAGCGGATCCTTTTTAGTATCTAATGTTGTAAGCAATGTATCAAGTTCTTTTTCTTCGTCTAGGCTAATATCTATAATTGGCCGTGTCGGCAAAGGTTCGAACGATGTTTTTAATTCATCTTTAGTTATGTCTATAATGGAAAACACTTTATCATGCTTTTCATCCATAGCATTAACTTCAGGTGCTCCAGGATATACAAATCTAATTCCACCGACTACAGTTTCATGATAATCATGAAGATCACCCATAGCCACATACCTAACACCGATTTTGGCCAATTTACCTGCTATTTCCATAGCCGTAATGGATTCAGCGTCAAAATCTGCGAACTCGCCCAGAGTTTGATGTATTACTAAAATATCAACATGAACATTATTAGCTACGAGTTTATCAATAGTGTTATGAAACATGGATGGCCGCATAGCATTTATGCCGGCTATAGTAATACCGTCGATGGAGTGAAACATAGTTGTCGAACCTATACCTAACGGTTCAATATTACATACATTAAGCCAATTACCGCCTACGGAATCGTGGTTACCGTCTATGCCTAATACGGGTATGTTAGCCTTATTTAATTTACGCACAACATTACAAACGCACTCAACGGCGACTGCGGGCGGTTTAGGCGCATCGAATATGTCGCCGGCTAATATCATAGCGTCGGCTTTTAATGCTAAAGCACGCTTAGCGATATGATCAGCGATCTTATAGAAATCTTCTTCTCTTTGGTGAAAGCCATATTGGCGATAACCAAGATGCAAATCTGCACTGTGGACTATTTTCATTTAATTGTTCTCCCGTTACTAGGTTGATTACGAATTATTTTTCCGCATTCTAGGCGTATAAGATATTCTATATCGTCTAGCAGTGCTTTGCTTACGCATGTAAATTTATATGTGCGTTGAGTTCCTGCGCCAGATAATAGGTATTGCTTTACAGCCGACTTGTTGATTAGACATAGTGTTTTACTTGGCATAATCATTCTCCTTTTGATAAATTAGCATCCTCGCTATCTTCCGGCAATTCACCGAATGGGATTATAGCCTCAGGATTACGCACATCTTTAAAATAAAGTTTCATTAACTCAATTGTATTCTTCCGTAGAACGCCGCAAACAGCGTCACATAGTTTCATATACGGAAGTACATTGCGTTCTCTCCATTTATATGTTACCACTAGTCTAGACGCAACTATATCTACTCCGGCCCAAAGGTCTTTGTTTTTATTACGTGCATACAATCCGCAGAGTGTTTTGACAGTATATTCTGAATCTGAATATACAGTAACACGAAATCCGGGCCCATGCCGCCAGTTCTTATCGATCCAGCGTAGACCCTCGATAATAGGCACAAGCTCACACCGGCTTATTGTGGTCGGGTATGCTACTCCGTATAACAATTTACGTTGTGTTACTGTTGCCGCCAACGCAGCCCATCCGCCTATATCGTCACCATATGCTGAAGACCCGTCTACAAACAAAAATGCATGAGGTTTCATTGTTTTCCTTCTTTTTTACGCTTTTGCGCAAGCTCAAACATTGTTTTTATGATTTCTTGTTTTTGTACTATTGCTGGCGTTCTTATACTTATTAGTTTACACTTATTTCTGAAATCCAGTAAACCGTTAGATTCTTCGTAGGCATAACGTAGCCAGTATGCAATTAATATTACATTAGTATTATTCCAAGCGTCATTCGAAAATATCCGCACAAGAGCGGGTGTTCTTTGTCTTAATGCAGGAGGCAAACTTTTTCGCCACTTTTCTAACGTATTACCGGCAGTAAATTTTATTGTTGCGTCAGGATAATAGAATAGATTACCAGTAAGCATACACGCATTTTCCTGGCATATTGCCAGTGCACGTATAACATCAGCTCCGCTAATTCCATATCCCATGTTATTGTAATATTCCTTGGATTGTCCGAGCCTTTGTCCAGTTTCCCTGTGTAAGGCGTTTTCCCAGCCCCATTTTTTCGCTCGTTTGCGGGGCTTCGGCGCTTTACACAGTTTACATAGTTCCAAAGGATCTTCCGTAACAAAGTCACTCCTCCAACGCTGCTTTTTGCACTTAGGACAGATACGTCTTTTCTGCATTACTTTTTACCTTTTTCAGGCTCAGGCTTTTTGGCTTCTACAGCTACGGGTTTTTTGGCTTTTTCAGCTTCAGCCTTTTTAGCCCTAGCCTCTTCAGCTTCTTCGATTTTTTTGGTTTTTTCTCCATGCTCCCCAAACAGTCTATTCGAAGTATCTTCTATCGTCATTGCTATCATATTATCGAACATCTGACGAAACTGATCTTTATCAGTCGACAATACTAATTCGACGATCTGTTCGGTTATTATCTCTTTCTTTTCAGGCCCTTTAATATCTTCCTGCAAACGTAAAATTAATTTTGCTCGCATTAACTCTCCTTATTATTTATATTGTCTTCCTGCTCTAAGTCACCGAAAATTTCGTGCTCTGTCCAATTTCTACTTTCTACGGCGGCGTCTTGAATGGCATCAAGCAAAACTAAAATACCGCGTAAAGCGTAGGATTCTTTGTCATAAAATCCTATTGCGCGTAAAAGAGCTTGTTTTTGTTCGCATAAAAGCACCCAGTCTATGTCTATATTAGAGTGTATTGTAAATTTCTTTCCCGAAACACGGGCTAGTATTTCATCGAGTTTTCTCGCTATCCTATCGTCTCTAGTTTCGTGCATTAATCCTCCTTAAAATCAGGCGCCAATATTCCATAGCCACCCCAATCTCTATGTATTGTTATATCTGTGCAATATTCGGATTTAATCTTTAACGCATAGCCTCTGGCGTCACCATTAATAAAACATGGTACCTTTTTTGCTTTATACCCGATTATTTTATCCAGCTTCTCCAGTAGCTTATCAGTCTTAATATCCCACTCGTCATAATCAACAACACCGTTGCAATAATCCGTTGAAAGTTTATGTGCCGTTTGTTCTAATATTAATAGTTTTTGTACTAAAATCCAATCATCTAATTTAGTTTTAAATATTGCATTTAGATTTGCGCCATGCTGTTCGATATTGCTATACATGTGTTCTGTTTTGTTCATTATTATCCTCTTTTTTTGGTTTAACATACCCCCATTTGAAATGGTATTCAAACCAATTAAAATTAGGTCCAGACAAATGAGCGTGTTTTTGTATCAATCGCCGCATTACGGGGACACACCATACAGGACGCCCGTCCCATGTTACGATTGGGTACCAAGCAAACCACCAATGCCAGGGACTTACAGGCTGCCCAAACATCGGCGTATGGCTCGGGGTGTCAATTTTCATACTTATTCTTCTTTGTTATTTGACGCACTTTTTAAACCTTTTAATCATCATACCTCCAATTAAAGGTGGTGACAAAAAGCTCTTCTAAAATAAGCAGTTAACACATAAACACAGCCGGCTTATACGACTGCATTATTGTGCATTAAAGTTTTAGAAAAACGATGTTACCACCAGACAAAAGCATATTAAGCACTATGCGCAATTTCGAGCGCGTCTTTTAACAGCCAATCCACGACTCTTCCGGACTGTGATG
>Ga0307928_10001743_pt1 | contig 16582 bp, 21 predicted proteins | sample AceLakmetagen232_FD_201815 | JGI IMG/M metagenome (GOLD analysis project Ga0307928, IMG submission 201815) | Saline water microbial communities from Ace Lake, Antarctica - #232 | ecosystem: Environmental > Aquatic > Non-marine Saline and Alkaline > Saline | place: Antarctica: Ace Lake... | reverse complement strand
GTTTATGGTCTGCACAAACTCTCATAGCATCTCCATGTCTATGTCCTCTAAATATACGACCGTTCTCAGCCTTTACTGCTGCACAAATTACTATTTCTTTATTCATATAATCCTATTAGTTATAAATTACCAATAAACTGTTTAAGAGCTTCTTTGACTGTTGACTTAGATACTTCTTTGCCATCTTATATTAAGCATTTAGTTTAAATAAAGGGGGGGTGATATTTGCCACCCCCATTTGTTATAGCTCATCATTAGCCCTACAAGCTCTTAAAACAGTGTAATCTGCCAATTCAGAGCCTAGTGAGGTCTTAGAAATTCTATACTCATCATTGAAGATAGAAAGATTCATCTCATTGGTTGGATCTTCCAAATATACAAGTGTTGCTTTATACAATAAATTGATACTGTCGATTACCATGACGATCCTCCTTTGTGTTTGTAATGTGTTTAATACCAACTATCAGCACCCATGAAAATTATATTTCTATAACCCATGCTTGTCGTGGGTGCTGGTAGCTGGGTATTAACCAGCTATTAAATAGTGATCTAGATTACATCTGTCCTACTGCGTTTTCAGTCTTATTATCGCTTTCAGGCATAGCCTCATCAACAATACGACCTGGGTAAATTTCAATTGACTTTGCTGGATTACCCTTTCCAGTATCTACATCTTTAGAATAGTAGAAACCAACCATTTGTCCGATAGAAACTTTTTGTCTCATAGTTCTTGCAAATCCTTCGTTTCTAGCATTTAGTTGAACTTGTGATCCATCAGCTAAACGTAAAATGTAAACCATTTCCTTTCCATCCTTGTTGTAGTTGTCAGCTAGATAAGTATCAATTAATACTCCTTCAACTGCCTGACCAATTACATCCCAACTAACAAAATTACCAGATGATGCTTTTGTAAAATCATCTCTACCCTCAAATGGGTTAGCTTGAGCTGGAGCTACTGGAGCTTGAGCTACTTGAGCTACTACTGGAGCTGGAGCTACTTGAGCCGGAGCTACTTGAGCTGGAGCTACTGGAGCTTGAGCTACTTGAGCTGGAGCTACTGGAGCTTGAGCTGTTGTTTGTTCGTCCATTTTTTTTCTTTTTATTATTTATATTTGAATCGTTTGATTCTTTAATAAGTTATATTTTCTGCTAAATCGATATTTAATTTATCTTTTAGAATTGTAAATGTTCCAAGTTCTACTCTCTTTAATTTTTCATTGTCCATCTTACTAATGTTACGAAGTGTATTCTCATGAAGTCCTGTGATCTCTGCTATCTTGCTATACGGTAGATTTTTTGCAAATTCAGCCAGAGGATTCTTTTTACTTATCATTTATTTTTATTAATATTTATTGATACTTAAATTATAATTCATTAAAAATAATATGTCAACACTCGCTTGTGGATAACAATTACATTGCGTTGTTGACATCCTATATATTAAAGATTATAATAAGTAGTATTAAATAATGATAAAAAAATATGGAAAATTTTGAAGAAGATTTCGATCACGTAAGAGATTACCATGATCGAGAATTGGAGGCTTTAAAAAATGAATAATAAAATTCCATGTCCACGTTGTGGTCAGACTGGTGGAATAGAGACTAAAGATTTTCGTAGGTTCTATCGGTGCTATAGTTGTGGCTATTATGACTATGCTAAAATTGCACTAAGTAAGAGTCAGAAAAAAAAGAATGATGATTTTTATAAGATATATGAAAAAGCTTTTAATGAGATAGGAATACAAATTAATTTAATATAAAACAAAAACATGGAAAAACTATTTTTATTAAAACTAATGCTTACAGTTACTATTCTAATATTTGCGAATGGTATAGTTGGTATTTTTACAGTTGAATATAATAAAATACAAACTGTATTAAAAACAACCGTAAATTTATTATTTGCTACAGTATTTATTTTATTAATACTTCTTATTTGGACAATTTAAATAACTAAATTATAAAATTTAATTAATTAGAGATAAACGGTATGATAATCCGAAAACAAGAATCGTTCGTGGTGCTTGCGAACAAAAAGTTCAAGCACGCTGCTGGCATATCTACTTTCAAAGGTATTTTAATACTTTGGGATGAAGACTTTGATCAGAGAATTTTTGATTTTATTAAAAACAACTTAGATGATCTTAGGCAATTTAAGACTATTGGAGTTAGTGAAAGCCATGGTCAAGTTGATGTTTATTGTAATCTTGATAAAGATTTTAGTTACGTAAATGTTGGAGAAGATTCATGGTGTGTTAATTTAATAAATATATACAGGGAGGATGAATTAAATGACTAATTTTTTTAATAAACTGCAGATTGATGGATGTAAAATTCAATTTGGAGAAGTTAATAATGTATTAGTTGAAGCTCCTTATAATAAAGATTATGATCTTCAGAAGTATATGACTGATGATTTTTTATTAAAAAATAATAATAAAAATTTATATTTCTTAGCCGGTGTAAATAATAATTGTCAAGGTAGAGCTAAGGATAGTGATATTCTAAGTATTAATCATATAGCTTTTGATTTTGATAATGTAACTATTGGTGAAGCTGAAGTTTTATTAGATAACTTAAGAAGATCTTATCTTAGTGGTTTTAATTTTGCTCTACATTCAGGTGGTGGTGTTCATATTAATTATTTCTTTGATCCAATAGCAATAACGCCAGAGGAGTTTAGTATTAAGATGAATAAACTTTGTAAGGAGATGGATGATAAGTCTGGATTTGAAACTGATAAGGCCTGTACTAATATTGGTAGAATAATGAGAATACCAGGAAGTAATAATGTTAAGCGTGGAGTAGAAACTAATATTTTATTCGAGCAGTGGGATGAATATCAATTGATATTAGATATTGCTGATAAAATAGAGGATGAGATACAACCTCATACTGCTCCTGAAATTCACATTAATGCTGAAGGAACCGTTGATGAAGTTATTAATAGTATTCCAGTTGAGAGTTTAATGATTAAGTTGATGAGCGAGATACATGGTCAATACTTGACATTTGTTACAGAACTTGGTCATTTTAAAGATTCATCTGGAAAAGAAAAAGCTTTTTTTAAGGGTAGAGATAAGAATGTTATATTTTCTGGTGGTAGTGATTGGATTCCTAAGCCTGTTAATGGAACTGGATATGGATCTTTCGGTTTAGTAAGGGAAATGCTTGGAATAGATAGTGCTCAAGCTTATATTTGGTTTAATGATAATTTTGAAGAAGTTAAGGTAGCTGAACAAAAATCTAGAGATAATTATATTAATAATAGGAATATTGGTGGAGATCTTGATGATATGCCAGGACATAAGGATGGGGGCAAATTGCCACCCCCCTTGAAAAAGGTTTTCACTCCTATTTCATTGAATGATATTGTTACTAAAAATTATGGAGAATATACGTATATTGTTGATAAGTTGATTCCTAGAGTCGGTATTACTATTATAGGTGGAGCTCCTAAGAGTGGAAAATCATGGCTGACTCTTTACATAATGAGCTGTATAGCATCTGGAATTGATGTATTTAGACGTAAAACTACAAAGGTTAAGATGTTAGTGATAGATGAGGAAAACTCTCTTAGAGGTCTAAAACGAAGGGCTGAGAAGGCTATTAAGGATATTAATAAGGTTCCTTTATTTGTAGTTTCACAACAAAACTTTAAAGTTGATAAAAAAGAGGATCGAGAGTGGTTAATTGAGTATATGAAAGCTGAGGGTATTGAATTGTTAGTTTTTGACTCTTTCAGGAGGATTTCTACTAAGGATGAGAATGAAAGTAAGAGTATTGCTGAGTTATATGAGAATTTTAAGGAGATTATGCTTGCTACTGGTTGTGGAATATTACTAATTCACCATAATCGTAAGGTTTCTAAGGGTGAAGTTATAGGATTTGAGAGTTTTAGAGGTAGTGGAGACATTGGAGCCATGGCCGAAGCTATGATTGTAGTTAATAGTAAGAGGTTAGATAATATGAATGGTAAACAAAGTGTGTTGATCCCTGAACTTCGTGAGAGTCCTGAGACTTGTCCGTTTATAGTTGATTGGTATGATGATGCTGACGGTAATATAGTTTTTGAATATAAAGGTGAAGTCGAGGAAGGTAAAACTAAGTTGGAGGAGGCTGTAAGTATTATGAGAAAATTCTTTGTTGATAAGAATAGTGAATATAGTCGTGATATGTTGAAAATTGAAATAGGTCAAGTAGTTGGTAAAAATAATATTGATGATGCTGCTGAGAGTCTTGTTAGTTCAGGATATTTAAAAAAGAGAATTGGAACTAGAAATAAAGTATTTTATTCTCTTATAAATATGATTGATTTTTCTGATTAGTGAAAAATGTCTTTAAATAGGTCGTGCTGTTTTTTAGCTAAAATTAGCCATTTGACCTATTTAAAGGGTGTTTAAATAGGTCGTTTTTTTAGGTCGTTTTCTTGGCTAAATTAAGCCAATATATGACCTATTTAAAAATTTAAAGACCCTATATATATATATATGTTTAAATAGGTCAGAATATTTTGGTCTTTTTAGACCCCTTAGGGGGGTCTTAAAAAGGACAAAAATCAATCTTTCAGGGGTGTTTTAAATAGGTGGATTAACTATTTATGCTATTATTGACTAAATTTAGTAAAAAACGACCTATTTAAAGGCTGTTTAAATGGTTTAAATAGGTGGGTTTGGTTAAAATACCTTTTAATTTTAAATATTAACAGAATAGAGGATTAATAGTCCTCTGTTTTTGTTGTTATCTTAAGGTCTTGACAAAATATAAAAAGTGTGCATGTAGTTTATGTGTTATAATTAATGCAAGGTATTTCATTGGCTGATATATGTGGATCTTACGCTGATGAGATATAACATATACTTTCCACTTTAAAATGGAGGAATCAAAAATATAAATAGTCCATACATTTTAAAGTGATAAGGTATATAATTTAAGCTGGGTGGTGCAATGGTAGCACATGGGTTTCATACACCTAGGATGCTGGTTCAATTCCAGTCCTAGCAACAATAGTATTTTGAGAGCTTATTTTAATAAGCAATGTTTGTTTGTTTTTTTGTTATAATGTTGGGCTCATCATTTTAAGATGAGCTCTCAGAATATTAAACATGATGTAAGTATCATGTATTTAATTTAAAGAGCTTAGAACTCAGTTCTAGGGATGATATAATTTAATTATTTGGCTAAATTTAGGTAAATATGGATATAATACCCACTACAACAGAAGAAAAGACAGTTAATGAAACTTTTGAAATTAACCCTGTGCCATTGACAGAAGTTCCAATATCTACTCCTATATTAGAAAAGGTTATTCCTGTTAAGGGTACATCTGGTGATACTCGTGGTGGTGCTCGTGTTGGTGCCGGTAATAAGAAAGGTGTTATATTCACCAAGACTTTAGAGAAGAAATTAGCACTTGAGGAATTTAGGAAGCGAGTTCGAAAGAACATAAATAAGCTATATAATGCTCAGTTCGGTCTTGCTACTGGTCTTACTTATGTCTATAAAGTTGTTGAAACTGATATTGGTACTGGAAATAAAGCTCATAAGAAGAGGGAAAATGTATTAGTTACTGATTCAAATACAATAAAGACAGTACTTGATGATTTTGATGGCAATAATTCTGGAGATGTTGATGGTGATTATTACTTCATAACTACTGAAAAACCTGATAATAAAGCTATTGAAAGTCTAATGGATCGAGCATTTGGTAAATCATCACAGAATCTTGATATAACAAGTGGAGGAAAGTCAATGTCTGTTTTGATAGCAGAAATAGAAAAATAGTATGGATATTTTTAATTTAACACCTGAAGAGAAGAAGAAATTAGGTGATAAGAATTGGAGAGTTAATAATTTATATAAGATTAGAAATAGAAAAGATAAAGTAATAAAGTTTAAAAGAAACTTAGCTCAAGCACATTTTAATAAGAATAAACATTCAAGAAACATAATTCTGAAGTCTAGAAGAATTGGATTCACGACTGAAGAGGTTATTGATATGGCTGATGATGCTCTATGGACTCCTAACTTTCATTGTATAATGCTTAGTTATGATAAAGACTCAGCACTTGACATATTTGATGATAAAGTGTTGTTTGCTTGGGAAAATTACCCTCCAGAACTTAAGGAACTACTAGATGTTGATACTAAGAGAGCTAATAAGCTTAAATTTGGATGGCGTGATGGTAGATCAAGCTCAATATCAGTTAGAAGTCGTGCTAGATCAGGTGGTTATAGTCGTATTCATGTATCAGAGTTTGGAAAGATATGTAAAGAATCATACTTAAAGGCTAAAGAAATAATATCTGGAACATTCCCTACCGTGCCTTTGGGTGGTAGAATTGATATAGAATCAACAGCTGAGGGTGAAATTGGAGCATTTCATGATATGTTTTGGGAAGCCTGGAACAGGCAAGGAGAGCCATTACCTAATGAATTTAAGGCTCATTTCTATAACTGGACATGGGATGTTGAAGAAATGGAGACAGTTTCTATTGTTATACCTTTTGATGATATGGACAAAGGTAATATATTTAGTGATTACGCTATCAAGCATAAATTAAGTGATATACAGATTACATATTATTACATGAAGTGGATCGGTCTTAATAAAGACTGGAACACTCTACATCAGGAATACCCTACAACACCGGAAGAGGCATTTATAAGTTCTGGAAACAAGTTATTTGACATGGAGAAGATAGGATTGCAAGTACAAAGATATGTTAAAGATGCTGAATCTATAGGATTATGGAAGATTTATGAGGGATATAGAACTGGACATTTATACGCTATTGGAGCTGATCCAGCTGAGGGAGTTGGTGGTGATAATACAGCTGCAGTTGTCTGGGATTTCACTCTAAGACCTAAGATTGTAGCAACATTAAGGAATGATAGACTAGATCCAGCGTCTTTCGCTTATGAATTATCATGGGCTGGTAAACTATTCGGCACTTGTTTAATAGCACCAGAACGTAACAACCATGGCCACGCTGTTATTCAGAAGTTAAGAGAAATATATCCAGAAAATAAGATATTTAAAGAGATTAAATACGATACTGAACTAGAACAAGATACTAAGAAGTTTGGTTGGTTGACAACAGGAGCATCAAAACCTAAGTTATTATACGATTTAATGACAGCAGTCAATGAAGACTATATCGAAGTGATGTGTCCGAATGTCTTAGAGGAGCTTAGAACGTATGAAAGGGAAGAGATTAACAAGGTTAGACCAGATAAAGACCAAATTAAGCATTGGGATCTAGTAATGGCAGCTGCTATAGGCTACGCTATGAGGTCTCACATTGAAGATGTTGGAGAGCAACAGCCTCAAACAACACATGAAAATCTACACTCAGAAATATAAAATACTATGCCAAAATCCCCAGGAGTTAGAAAAGAGGAGAAATTAGAGAATCAAGATCCTCAAACAGAATATACTGAAGATGAAAAGAAGCAGATAGGCTTTATTCTTAGACGTGCCATGCAAGCACGTGATATTAAGGAACAACCTAATGAGTTTTTGGACGATCAGACCTTTACTAATGACTTTCATAGTAATAGAAGAGCCATGAACTCTCATTTAAGGCCTAAGAAGAACGATCAAGAGATTAGAATAGTGACTGGAACACCAGAAAAGAAGGTTGAGGTAGTAGTTAATGAGTTATTGGCCATGAACTTTATAGGTGAAATTACAGCATTTGATAAAGATGATAGTGAAGTTGTAGAGCTTGGAGACTCAATGACTGGTATTGTAACTAGAACTAACCAAATAGAGAGAGATGATAACATTAAGCTTCATTTCTTATTGCAATTAGTTAGCCAAAGAGCAGTATTCGTTGAGGATTATCTTGATGTCAGGACTGTAGATAATAAGATTGGTGGTAAATGGCAACCATATACTGAGATTGTATTAAGGAAAAGAATAAGATCAGCACTTAAAGTTTTACTTGGTGATATTACTATTCCATCACATAGATTCAAGGATCAACCGTATTACTGTATTTATGATAGGACTACATATTGGGAAGCAGAGACTATATTTGGTGATAGTCCAAAGTGGAAAGATGTTGTAAAGGGTTCTGGTAATGGAATGTCAAAAGATTTAAGTAATATTGATATAAATGGAGGATTTAGATTAGGAGAATTAACAAAGGATGAAGTTGAAATAGTTTATTACTATTCATATCCAGATGATGAATATCAGGTTTGTGTTAATGGAGTACCAATGTACGAAATCGGATCACCTCTAGAATCTGATCATGAAGGATATAATATGAGACAGTTTGGTTTAAAGCCAATGGATCCAGATTATACATATTGTAAGCCATTAATCGCTAGTGCTAAGATTCTAGGTGCACTAGATAATGAGATGATTAGGATGCTTATTCAACAGTGGAGACAGATATTAAAGCCAGCTATAGGCGTAACTAAGAACTATTCACGTGATATATTCGAACCAGGACGACAGACTGTAGGCATAAGAGAGAAGGATATTCATGTTCTAACTCAACATAAGAATATAGGAACCGGTGAAATAGCAATTTACGACTTGATAAATAAGAAGACTGAAGAGTTTATAGGCCAAGGAACATTACAACAAGCTCAATCATCTCCAGGCTCTCAGACAGCAACAGAGATATTAGAGCTTCAGAGACAGGCCACTAAGTCTCTAGGACTAGCTGTATTCGCTTATATGTCGTTTATAAGAGATATGACATACCTTAGGGTTGAAAGTGTAATGCATAACTTTTTAGAGCCTGTATCGAAGAAATACAACCCAATTACTAAAGAGGTTGAAGATATATACAGAAAATTTACACTTCTTAATACTGAAATAGGTAATGGTAAAATGGGTAAGAAAGAAATATCATTTACCAATAAGAATCCAAATAAAGAAGAATTAAGTAAATTGAAAGAAGATGAGGATAGGGGTGATAGAATAGGAAAGCCATTTAGAAAAGTATTAATCAATGTTGATAATATAAGAGCAATACCATTAAAATGGTTTGTTACTGTAGTAGAGAAGCCTAAAGAGGGAACACCTCTCGATCAAGCTATATTCTCAAGTAGATTAAATGTAGCTGTAGCCATATCTCAGGCTACTGGACAGCCATTACAAGGTGAAAGAATCAATGAAGATTTTGAAAAAGTACATAAAGTAAAGGGATGGATAGGTAAGGCTGGTCAGGTATCAGCTCCAGGACAGGGAGGTCAAGGTGATCCTGGTGTAAAAGCAGATGCAGATAAGTTGATGAAAGAAATAGAATCAGGTATTCCAGAGCCTGGACTTAAACAATTAGCTAACAAATCATAATATAGTATGAATATATATAACCCATTTAAAAAGATTAAGGAACTTGAGAGACAACTTCATGTAGCTGAAAGTGACTTAAATTTTGAAATAGAAAATCTTAAACTTGATAAGATAGAGCTTAAAAAGAAGAAAGATAATGTAACTGCCAGAGCTGTTGTTGAAAAGATTATTGGTGATGGTGTTGAATGGTATGATGCTAATGAGTTGAGTCAAAGTGAAATGGTCACTTATTACAACAATTCACAATTAATATTGAAGAATCCAGTATTTATAAATACAATAAACAGGTTGATAAATGAATGGGGAGAATGGTCTTTAAAGAGATCACAAGACTTTGATGGTATTAGAGACGTAAGAATGAACGTCATAGGTATGACATTGTTGAAAGAAGAGCTTGAATCAGTAGTTAATCCAAGCAGTCCGAGGCTTCCATCTAAGGAACCTCACAGTCCAATATAGGTATCTAGTTTATATAGAACACAATTTAATAAACTCCGCAGTGTTCGCCGAGCTTGCAATTCGGCAGTAGGAGAAAGATTAAAAGTATGCCAAGAGAAGACGTATTTGACTCTAGTGGTAATGCCATAGATGGTATTCCAACAGAGCAAGAAGTTCAAGATCTTAATACAAAAGTCGAAGAAGCGAGTAAGGTAACTGAAAGTTTTGACAAGGTTAAGGAAACTTTGGAACTAGAAGAGGGTCAGACAGTTGAAGATAAGCTATCTCAAATGAAAGAGGAGAAGAATCCTAACTGGTCTGCTGCTAGAAAAAAGATTGATAATCTTACCAAAGTAGCTTCTGATAATGGATTTAAGGTTGATGATGATGGAAATGTAATTAAAGATGAGTCAATTACTAAGGATGATATAAGTAAACAGATTCAAGATGGTGTAAAACAGGGCACATTTAACAATAAGAAAGAGGAAATCTTAAGTAAATATACTGCTGAGGATGGTAAAATGGTTGAATTTTATCTTGATAAGTTAATCGCTGGTGAAGAACTAACAGTTGCAAATCTTAATAAGTTTGCTGCAATAGCTCACATATCAGCATTCCCAACTTCAAAGGCACAAAGAAGAGCACCAGTTTCAAATGGTGGTGAACCTAATTTCGGTAATGAAGCTCATAAGGCCGGAAGTGTTGATTCAGAGTTAGCTAAAAACTTTGGTATCACAGAAGAAGATAAAAAGAAATATAATATAACTTAATATGGAAAATATAAATAAAGACCTAACTCCAAGACAAATACCACAGCCTGGACAAGTAGTAACACCTCCAGTAGTAGAAACTCCAGTAGTAGAAACAACTCCAAAAGTAGGAGATGTTGAATATACTAAGGTTCCAACAGTAGCTTACGAGAAGTTAATGGCTAGAATTGATAGATTAGAGTCAGCAGCTGATAGAAAAGGATTAGCTAGATTTGATGATCAGAATAGAGATAAAATCGGTAAAGAGATTAAACTTATAACTATTGATGGTAAAATAATAATCTCATGGTCACAAATGATTAAGAATATTGTTGAGAAACATCCACTATCCGGTGTATGGGGAGAAGATCAGATTATGGAAATCACTTTTGAAGATAAGACAACACAGCAAATTCCTTATGTTGTTTGGGCTAGAAGACATGAGAAAATACCAGCAATTGTTAAATCTGAAGAGAAGGATCAAAAAACTGGTGTTATCAAATTCAAAGTTGAGACTAAGGATGGCAAAAAAATAGAGGTTTTAGAAACATTCATAAATTAAATAAAATATGTATATAGGAGAAAAAAAGATTATTAAAAAGGTTGACAATGAAGATGGTAGCGTAACTATAAGCTTCAAGTCTGATCCAGAAGCAAAGATGAGTTCTAAGTTGTTTTCAATGGTATCTAGTGAAAAGCTTGGACGTGGAAGTATTACAGACGCAGTTAATCATTTACTTGCAACTAAATTCTTATCAGAACTAGCTAGTTATGATTTAAAGTTTTACATGGTTAATGGTATATCTACAGCAATGCAGACATTAGTCCATAATCTTCGTGAAGATTTAACAAGAGAGGCATTTAATTGTGCTGGATCTGATGATATAAGCCTTAAACTATTAGTTGAAGGTCAGAAAGAAGAAGTAAAAGAATAAGTCGTAAGACTATCTGTTCGGGTGTATTCGACATCCACCTGAGCAGGAGCCTTATGAGTTAAGCGTATAACTCACTTTTCAGGGAGCTAACCCTTGTAACAAAGCCATTATCTGTCCAGGAGTAAACCTGTTTTAAACTTAGATTGATGTACCTTTAATTAATTACTAGACAATTATGAGATTTGTAAAAGGAAAGACAAAGACAGTCTGGTACCCAAAAGCTGCAAGCACAGTTTTCGCTGCAGGAATGTTAGTTTACTTTGATGGAAGTGGAGCTATAATCCCAGCAGACGCAACAAGTGGTGATCACATTGGTATTATCCAAGTCGCTGTAACCGCTACTGATGCTGATTATGCAGAAACTACTAAAGTTCCAGTAACAGTACCTCTTGAAAAGGATGCTGAAATAGAAGCTGAAGTATCGGGTACCTTAACAACTGGATTAGTCGGTACCACAATGGATTTGGTTGACGCTGATACCGTTAATCAAGCAGCAACTTCCAAAAATGTTGTTACTTGTGTTGGTTTTATCAACGCAAACCTTGGTAGATTCGTTCTTAACTCAATGTTCGAGAACGCTAATGTAGCCACATCTTAATTATTAATTTAAAATCACAATGGAATTAAACACAGCCGTATTGAGTGATTTTGTGAAGTTGGCTGCTGTCCTTTGGCAGAAGGGTTATGATTCAGTACCTCAAGTTATGATGGATTCTGGATTATTTAAAACTATGCCTATTCCTGCGAACACTGGTAATACCAGAGAATTCAGTGAGATTGACTCACAAGAATACGCTAAGGAGAAGGATCAAGGAGACCAAGCACAAAGAGCTCAGGTTCAACAGGGTTATACAAAGACCATGAAATCAAAACGTGTTGCTTTAGATATTGGCATCACTTATGAACACAGAACACAAAATAAATATCCTGAAATTACAGAGCAGTTGACTGGTTCTGGAAGACAAGTATCTAATCGTATTGATTTAGATCTTGCTCATAGAGTTAGTTTCGCTACTGCTACATCTTATGTGAATATGGATGGTAGAACTGTTGACATCACAGTTGGTGATGATTTACAGCTTGCTTATTCAGCTCACACCCTTAAAGGTAGTTCTACTACTTACAGAAACATCTTGGCTAATAACCCAAGACTATCTAAGGGAGCTTTAGAGGCAATTGAAAGATTGGTTGTTGAAGAAACTTATAATCAGTTTGGAGAAAAAATGACAATGCCTTTTGACATTTTATTTACCACTGATGATCCTAATACAGTTAATACTGCAAGGGAATATCTACAGTCAACTTCTGACGTTGAAGGAGCTCACTCAGGAATTAAGAACGTTTATGCGTCAAAGTATAGACATGTTATTCTTCCTAGAGTTGCTACTGATAACGTTGGTTCACCTGATACAGACAAGAGATATTACTGGGGAATTGCATCTTCATTGATGACAACTGGTAAACTTGGTATTTGGGAAGCTGCTCGTTTGAAGGCACCAGCTGACATGAACGCTGGAGAAGAGTTCTCCACTGATGATTGGAACTTTGGTGTACGTGGTGGTTATGGAATCGTTATAATTTCCGCATCTTGGTTCAAAATGAGTAAAGGAAATGGCGACCAATAAAGGTAACGGAGACGCTTAAAAAACCTGTTTTATAAGCTATGAGAGTTAATCTCTAGGACGGTGGTGGGCTTAATAAAACTTAAATAAAACTAAAATGAATTATAATCAAAATGCAGGGACTGGTTTAGCTGAACACATTAGAATGACTTTACAACTTCCAGTTTTTGGTAAGATTTTAATTGTTTGTCCAGCTTCAGACACTAACTATGACAGACTATCTGACATAGCAAAAGTTGATCCAGACGGAAAAGTTAGACTATATACTACTTTAGCCGCAGCTTATGCCGCAGCAACAAGTAACCAAAATGATGTTATTTTACTTCAGGGAAATTCAAGCCACAGTTTAGCTGCTGGTATTGCATGGACTAAGAGTAGGATTCACGTTATGGGCATGGATGGTGGTGATAGATTAGTACAACAAGGTTGTAAGGTTCAACTTGCTACAGCAGCTACCACTGCATACGTACTTAAGGTAACTGGAACTAGAAATACTTTCAGAAATATTAAGTTTATTCAAGCAGCAACAGCAGCTACTGGTATTCATGTCATTGAAGAAGGAGCAGAAGGTTCAGTTTACAAAAACTGTTCATTCGTATTCGGAGTTGTAGATAATTTAGATTTAACTACTGCTACTGAAGTTCTTTGCGGATCTGATTCTGCAACATTCCTTAATTGTTTATTTGGAACAGAAACACTTTTAACTTCAGCAGCTCGTGCAGTATTTACTATCGATCAAGTTACAGCTTCTCAAGAGTTTAAGTCAAACATCTTGAAAGATTGTATTTTTGTTGTTAGTTCTTCAGAGGCAGACGCTTTACTTTTGAAGGTTGCTGCTAACACTGATGTATTATTTACAAACCTATTTATCAATCCGATAATGATGGCTTCTCTTGATAGTGCAGGTGGAATTGCTTTAACAGTTGGTGCAGCAAGTGCAGCTTCTCTTGTTAAAGGAACATTAAATTTTGCTAACTTAGCAACATTTAATATTGCTAGTTTCATGACTACTGCTGATCAATCTATGGTTACTGGAAATATTCCAACAGCCGCAACTTCAGGTATTGCAGTTACTCCAGCATAATTAATTAATAATTAGTTTATGGCTAAGAAAGTATTAAAAAAGGCAATTGATAAAGTTGTTAGTAAGGTTACTAAAAAGAAAGTTATTAAAGATGTTGTTAAATCTAAAGAGGTTAAGGCTCCAGCTCCAAAGACTCAAAAGGTAAATGATCCAAAACTTGAGGTTAAAAAGCCAAAGGTTTTGGAAGAGCTTGGATCACTTAATGGTCAAAAAATCATTAAGAATGAAGATAAAGTAGTAAATGGTAAGCTTTATAGTAAGATTACTATTTTAAATGGAAGCACATATCTTTTAACTGATAGTGACGTTCAAAAACAAGTAGAAATCTAGTTGTTATACTCTGCTCATTATTGTGAGTAGAGATATAATAATTAAATATTAATTAAAAAATTATGAGAGAAGTAGTAAATTACGATATATTAAGTGCCAAGGCAACAGCTGGTATTGGTAATATAATATTGGTAGATGATTTTAGGCACATGGTAGCTAGTATCTTTGCATTAGTTCCAGGTGGTGCAGCGGTTACTGTTAAGTGTCAAGGATCAATAGCTGAGACAGCTCCTACTTTCGGTTCAGCGGCTTCAGCTACTAATCAGTGGGAATACGTTGAAATGGTAGATCTTAACACTGGTACAGCTACAGACGGTGATACAGGATTTTCTGTGTCAGGTGCTAACGATAATAGACAGTATCAAGTTAATGTTGATGGATTAAGATGGATTACATTTATTTTGTCTGGTATAACCGGAACAATCGCAGTTACATCTAAAGTAAGATTATATAACGACTAAAAATTATGTCTAGAAGAGTAAAAATAGAAACAGATCTTAGTAATATAGACATTAAAAAGAAGAGAAGTGAAATTAATGAAACTATTAAGAAAGCTAAGGAAGAAAGACAATTAATTGATGATGGTATTAAAATTGCAAAGAATGATAAAAAAGAAACTGATTGTTTAGTATCAGAGTCTAAAAAGAATATGAGTGATATTTTAATGGATATAGAAGATAAGAAGTCTGACCTTAAAAAATCAAATCAATCTGCAACTAAGGCCAAAGAAAATCTTGATGATGTTTTGGAAGAGATAATTTTTGCTCAATCTTTAGTAAAGGATTTAATGATTAAAAGGGATATTTTAATAAAAGAAGTTGATGGCTTAGTATTATCTGTTGATAGTATTGTTATAAAAAACAATAAAAGAAAAAACTCTATTGATCTTGAAATATTTAATAGGAATAGAATAATAAAGGAATTAGATATTGATATTAGAAAAGGAAAAATGTTTCTTGGTAATTTAGAGTCTGAAATTAGAAAATTAGAAGAAAGGACTGAAAATTCTTTAATTAGATTGAAAGAAATATATAAAAGCACTAATGATTGTGCTAACTCAAGTAAAATCGAAGAAAAAGAATTGAAATCTATTCAGGATAAAGTTATTAAAAATAGATCTAAAATAAAACCATTAGAAAATACTGTTAGTAAATTAGAAAGTAAAGTTGTAGTTGTTGAAAAGAAATTAATAAAAGAAGAAGAAAAGTTTGAAAAGGTAAAATGTGACATGGTTGAATTTACAAAGAATCTAAATAAAAGAGAGGACGCAGTTAAGAGAAGAGAGAATAATATAATAATTCAAGCAAAAAAATTAGGAATTAACTCAATAAGATAATGTCAAGAATAACAACAAAAACTAGGACACTTAATAGCAATGGTGAGGTTGTTGATGTATTTGCTAGTGCTTTGGATGGATATGAGATTGCTAACAGAGATGAAGATATATCCGGTACTGCATATTATGGTTATGTTGATGTTGATGGAAATTGGTATATTCAAAAAGAAGACAACGCCACTGGTGATAGTGACTTTGCTGCTGGAGTTAGTGATTATTCAACTAACTGGTCTAGTAGAGAGGGTTTAACATACGCTAAATTTAACGAAGTATTCTAATGTTTAAAAAAATATCAATAATTATAGGAGTGTTATTAGCAATATTTATATCTGTTAATTTTGTTAGTGCTGATTATTTGTTTAATCCATATACAAGAACTCGTGATAGGACTCTTTTAAATGAGGATTTCACATCTACTGGAAATGTTGGATTTAATTCTTTATCTGTTGTAGATACTCTTTATTCTAATAATCTTAATGTTACCACTACTGCTAAACTTCAATACTTAACATCTGGTTCAATACCTTATATTGATTCTAATAAAGTTCTTAATCAAAACAATTCAGAGTTTTATTGGGATGCTACTAACTCAAGACTTGGTATAGGTAATAATAGCCCTCAAACCTCACTAGAGGTAACAGGAACAACTACTTTAAATGGAATAGTAGATGTTAATTCTCATAGAATTACTAATGTATCAGACCCAGAAGCAAGTAGTGATGCTATTAATAAAGCATATTTTCAAGCTAACGCTACTGGTGGTTTATCTT
>Ga0307928_10001742_pt1 | contig 16583 bp, 29 predicted proteins | sample AceLakmetagen232_FD_201815 | JGI IMG/M metagenome (GOLD analysis project Ga0307928, IMG submission 201815) | Saline water microbial communities from Ace Lake, Antarctica - #232 | ecosystem: Environmental > Aquatic > Non-marine Saline and Alkaline > Saline | place: Antarctica: Ace Lake... | reverse complement strand
ACTTCTGGAACTTCTGTCACTTGTTTAAAAGATGAAGAATATATTATTAATAAAGAGGCGTTAGACAAATTAAGGGTTGAAGGAATAAAATATAAAGAAGTAGAAAAAAACGATATTTCTTGTGCTGGAGAAAAAACAAAAAATGCCTCCACAACTAAGATTTGAGTTCTATCTTCCAACCTTTTATAATAATGAAAAAAATCCAAAAGATTTTGGAAAACCTATTGAAAAAAGTAAATTTAGAATAGCCAAAAATAAAATAATTAATAATTTTGGTTGTCTTTCAATTCATTCTGGGATAATACAGGGAACTTGGACTGACAAAGATTCAAAGATTAGATACTTTGATAATTGCAGAAAATTTGAAGTATGTGTAAACAATAGGGATGATATAATTGATTTTATGATTAATTTTAAAGAATTTTTAAAAAAAGAATTTGAACAACATGATATTTATATGATTTATACTGAAGTAGAAATGTTGTAATTCTGTTTAAAAAGTAACCCCTATTTCTGACTTATTAAACAAAGCCTAACTATTTGGCTTTGTTTAATAAGTCAATAAATCATCTTACTTTTTAAACACAGGTTACTTATTAAACAAAACCGGTTTCTATAAGTATCCCTTATTATTTTATATAGTGCTATTTTCAGCCCAATATCGCGCTTATAGATATGACAGAGATATAAGCAAATTTCATTATAACTTATACATGTATATTCGGGTAACTATTATTTAATATTCACTACTAACATCATATTATTCTGCAGTAACCCCATCATTTCCTATGGAAACTTCTTTGTCTTCAGGAGTTGGTTTAAACCATTGAATACTTTTTTCAGCCTTTCCACAATTCATTTTAACTTCTATTCCCTTACTTGTTCTTCTTCTTTCTTTAATTAATCTTAATCTTTTTAATGCCCTACCAACCCACTTACTATTTAACCATTTATCTTCTTCCTCATCCTCATTTAAATATAATCTAAATAACTTCGTAATATCTTTAACCCTTATAAATTCTGGATTGTGCTGTTCTGAAATGAACTCTATTAAAAGAACATCCTTACTTTCAAGCATCTCTTCAGTCTTTCTTTCTTTAACTAAATCTGACATTGAAATCAATGTATTATTTAAAACATCATCATTTAAAAAATGAGCAATTATAAATAAAGGGATCGATAATTCTAAGTTTCTACCATCAATATTTGTTCCATCAATCTTATTAAATAACCTAGAAATATCCATCTCTTTTAGTGTAGTGTAGTTAGTGCAATTATATGTAGTTATAGTAGTTAGTGTAGTTGTGTTGTTATTATATTTGCCTAAAATGTAGTTATTCCATGCTTTGTATATGTTTTTTTCCGTAACTACACTACACAAACTACACTGATTTTTATTTAAACGTTCAATTATTGAATTAATTTTATTAGAATGTTTAAAATCTTCAATTAGTTTTATGATATGGGGCTTATTACTTTTCTCTAAAATCAATGTAATACAACGATCTCCAAGCACTTCTTCCATCCCCCAGATGTTAGCCATTGCTATTGGTTTATATGGTTCGAACTCTTGCACCACATAATCTTCCCCATCCATATTCTTTACTTTTTTAGAACGTGCAATGGTTGCTCCTTTTTTATAACAGACATTAAGATATTCTCTTAATTGACTTTTATCTTTACTTCCAATGCTTTCCAATTCATCTAAGATAAGAGTTTCCCCTTTATCTTTTCTAAACAATACGCTTTCAGTTATACCTGTTTGAACTCTACCTTTAGACTTATAGCTTAGGCTAGATATTAATTTTAATAGTCTTGTCTTACCACTACCCCGCATAGCGTTTATGAATAGATATGGGAAGGTTTCAAAGCTCTCATGGATATAAGTTCCAATTATCCATAATGCTATAATATTATAGTATTCTTCCTTTAAATCACAATAGGTTCTTAACACATTAAGAATATCCTCATAGCAATATCCAACTACCTTTTTTATTTCATCATCCCCTTTTGTTTTATCAATAACATTAAGTTCTTCAGTCAAAGCATTACATTCTTCATTGGAAGGGATTGGTGTTTTTTCCTTTTCAACAATCATTTATCTATCTCCCTTATAAAACTTATCTGATCTTCAGAAATATCTATAGCATTATTGTTTATGTCTATGAGGGAAATAGAAGTGTTATCTGCAAAGGTTACAAATCCTTTATAGTAAAATCCATTCTTTAAATCGATTTTCACATGCTTTTTTATATACTTACTTAATTCCATTTTACTTAATTAAATAATAAAGGGGAGAATAAAATCTCCCCTAAGGAGGTGTATGTCCGAAAAACATATACTAAAATTAAGATGGACAAATATTATTTAAAGGGTTATTTAATTTTTGTAGTAGTAACAAGAAATAAATAAAAATGATTATAAACCAAAATTATCTTTATTTAATATGGTAATGCAACCAACTCCAGAAGATGAGATTGAAAATGATTTTAGTGGTTCTTATCATAAAAAAGAAGAAGTTAAATCTTATAGGCAGATTGTTTTGGAAGCTATTGAGAAGTGTAGGATAGAGGGGAGTAAACAAATGAAAAAGGGTGGGAGTTATATCATGGATGATGGAACTCTTGTAAGTTCTGATGATCAAAGAGAAGTTTATATTAGTTCTATTGAAACTCTATTTGATTTAATATATTTCTTTTTCGACGAGGATGCTAAGGAAAAAATAGAGGGGTTGCATAGGATTAAAGTAGAAGGTGTTGATGTTGATAAGTTAGGGGTTATATCAAAAAATATTTATGGATTAACCCAGAAATACTTTAATAAATATCTGGAGAAAGAATGGTGGAAACCATATAAAGATCAGGCAAGTAAAGAACAGCGTATGGTTGAAGGAAATAAATCTAATAGTGCATCGTTCTGGACACAACAAAAAGAAGATGAAAGAGTGGCACTTTATAGACAAGTTTTTATAGAACTAAATTTATTATTTAAGAGAAAGAATGAACTTTCAGGCAAGAAAGTTCTTAGTGCCTTTGATTAAGGAATTAATAAATGTCTTTTCCAGATGCAATAAAACATTTTCCCTTCGCTACACAAATATTTATAAGAAAAATTTATAATAGAATAGAAAAAGGAAAGAATTGTTTGATAGTTGTCGTCGGTGCAACTGGTTCTGGGAAGAGTTGGGCCACAATTAATTTAATGTTGGGTTTAGAATTATATCGTTATGGAAAATTAAAAGACTGGAAATATTATTTAGATCATTGTGTGTTTAAAGCAAAAGATTTAATGGAAGGGTTGAACGATCCTAAGTTAAAAAAGAAAACTGTTTGGGTTTGGGATGAAGCAGGTATCGACGCTGGTTCTCAAGAACACGCAACAGTAAAAAATAAAGTTATTGGTTGGTTAACTCAAACATTTCGTAATTTGCAACAGGTAGTTTTCTTTACCTTGCCTTCTCAGTCTATGTTAACGTATCAGGTTAGGAAATTACTACACTATTATCTTGAAGCAGAACAAATAAACGCAAAAAAGAAATATTGTGTTGTTAAACCATTAGAAATTCAATATAATACTAGGATGGATAAAATTTATTATCATAATGTAATCTATACTACTAATAGGGGTATGTTAGAGATAGATAGGATGGCGGTTCCCCTTGCTCCCAAGAGCATGCTTGATATTTATGAGGAAAAGAAGTCACAGTTTACACAAGATCTTAACCAACAGATACAAGCGATGCTAGAGAAGGTAGAACGTAAAGAGAATCCAAACTCTGTAGATATGGCATGGGGACATAAACAAATCTATGTCCTTTGGCACTGTGGTATAACTAGACAAGTAGATATGAAGGAATTATTACCACAAACTCCACAAGGAATAGGTCAAATCCTCAAAACAATGGATAAAAAGAACCCTGTGTGGCGTATAGAGCCAAATTTGCTAGAGAAAAGCACATTTGAAAGCATAAAAAGAGATTTGAGTCCGCATAAACTTAAATCCTTATGAAATGGTTGTGAAACATTGAACTAGGGAAAGAAACCCTAAATGTTTACTGGATTAGAGTAGTAAAAAACATAAAACATAAAACAAAATGGCGATAACAGATGTTAGTAGCGGTATAATAATAGGATGCAATCCTGGAACCCTCACCTATTTACATGAGGAAGGCCATATTAGTTTTGCCAAGAGTGAACTCGGAATAAAGATTCAATTCTATTGCACTTCCTCATTAATAATAACTGTGGGTATATTGGTTTTACTACTCTTTACAAGTAACATTTTGATAAAAATTTGGGCGGCATCATCGTTTGCAACTTTCCTATTACTATACTTCTATGAGGAATTTTGGTGTTGGAGGCATGCTTATAAAAATATTAATCTGAAGAAAAAGAAACCACAAATTAAAGCTAAAACGATTGTATCTTTTTGATACTCCCTTGCATAAAAGATATCTTTTATGCAAACATTTAAATACTTTATATTGCACATTATATGATAGATTGCATAATCGATGTCAAAATATAAAGTTCACACTCATTAGAGGCTTTGTTTAATAAGTCAATAAATCATCTTACTTTTTAAACACAGGTTACTTATTAAACAAAACCACTCTGTGTGGAAGTTGGGAGAAACTATTAAAATGACAAAAAGACAACAAAGAATTATCAAAGAATTAAAAGAAGAAAATAAGGATTTAAGAGAGATAATAGAAAAAATAAAACATGCGGTTAAGTGTCCTTATTGCTTATCCATAGTAAGTATTAAACATGGAAAAAGAATTACAGATAAAGGAATAATACAAAGGTATAAATGTTTATCTTGTCATAAAAAGTTTATGATTAGAGATGAAAGTTTTAGAATGAGACACGATAATGAACTTATTGAAAAGGCAAGAGAATTAAAAAATAAGGGACATACATTAAGAGAAATATCAAAAATATTGGGGAACTTATCCCATGTTACAATAATGAGGTGGATAAATAAAGATAAAAAATTGAGCAACTCATCACCCCCCGTCAGAACTTCGGACAAGTCCGATTTTGATAAATCAAAAGAATTTAATACAGATTTAAAGGAGTTTCCAAAATGATTAACTTAAACAACTACGCATTTCAAAATGTCAAATAAAAGGTATATTGCTCAACTTAAACAAGGAGGTATAATTGTTGCAGAAGTGGATGCACCAACAGAAGAAGAAGCAATTAAAGAAATTCAACATTATGCTATGATGTATCGTCAAGATGGAGAAGTTGAGATTATTAAAAAATGAAACAAGAAATAAAAAGAAAAATCCTAACAATAGATAATATGGAGAATATCATAAATGATTTAACATTCGCAAAAGGATATAAGAAACTTGTAATTAGTGAAAAAATGAAATTACTTTGCGAATGTAACTCTGATTTTAATTGTCCAGAAGCGTGGGGTGTTGAAGAATTAGAAGTAAATAAGGATTTTTCCGAAAAGGAGTTTGAGTTGATATAAAATGAAAAAAGAATTTAATTTAAAATATAAGGGAGGTTATTAAAATGACATCAGCAAAAGAAATACCCTATGAAAATAAAGAAGAGAAATTAATTTATGAAGTTAAAATTGATTTTGAGTGTCTACCAGATAAACAAGGATCTATTAATAAATTAAAGGAAATAGGTTACCGTTGGGCAGTAGACTTAATTGATATATTGGAGAGAAAATAATGAGCGAAGAAAACGACGGATATAGTTTAAAGCAAGAAGAATTAACAGAAGAACAGAGTGCGTTGGTTTAGGAAATTAAGAAGGCGTGGTATACTTGGTATATTTGGTATACTACTCCTATGAAAGACTGGGGTTATAATCAAAATGGAAATAACAAAAAAACAAATTTTAGCAATGAATAAGGAAGAGATGGAACAACATATAAAAAATAGGAAGAATTATTCCTGTTCTTTAGATTGTTTAGATTGTTTATATTGTTCAAATTGTTCAGGTTGTTCAGTTTGTTTATATTGTTCAGATTGTTTATATTGTTCAGATTGTTTATATTGTTCAGATTGTTCAGATTGTTCAAATTGTTCAGATTGTTTACATTGTTCAAATTGTTCAGATTGTTCAGATTGTTTACATTGTTCAAATTGTTCAGATTGTTCAAATTGTTCAGATTGTTTACATTGTTCAAATTGTTCAGATTGTTCAAATTGTTCAGATTGTTTACATTGTTCAAATTGTTTAGATTGTTCAGATTGTTTACATTGTTCAAATTGTTCAGATTGTTCAAATTGTTCAGATTGTTCAAATTGTTCAGATTGTTCAAATTGTTCAGATTGTTCAAATTGTTCAGATTGTTCAAATTGTTCAGATTGTTTACATTGTTCAAATTGTTCAGATTGTTCAAATTGTTCAGATTGTTCAAATTGTTCAGATTGTTCAAATTGTTCAGATTGTTTACATTGTTCAAATTGTCCAGATTGTTCAGATTGTTCAAATTGTTTATTTTGTTCAAATTTAAAATCTAAAAAATATCATATCTGTAATGTAGAATTTACAGAAGAAGAATTTGAAAAAAAGAAAAAGGATTTGGAATTAAAATGACATCGGCAAAAGAAATACCCTATGAAAATAAAGAAGAGAAATTAATTTATAGAGTTGAATTTAATTTTGATGATAAATTGAGTAAAGAAGAATCTATAGAAATATTAAAAAATGTTGAATGGACATGGGCAAACGATTTAGTTAAAATATTGGAGGGAAAATGAGAAAAGAATTTAATTTAAAAGAAAAAGTATTTACAGAAGGTTATGTAACAAATGCCTTAGATGTAGAAAGTGTAAAAGAGTTTATTCGGAGATTAAAAGAGTTATCTTGTATGGATTATGAACAAATTAATGAAATAAATAAACTTTCAGGGGGGTTATAATCAAAATGAAAAATAAAAGAAAAAGAATAGTCTATATTGACTTCAACGAATTTAAAAAGATGTATTCAGCGACGAAGGATAAGAAATTAAAATTAGCAATGTTATTGGGGTTTGGTTCAGGGTTAAGAATTTCTGAAGTCGTTGGTTACAAAAGAGAGGATGGTTCTGAAATCCCTAGGCTAACAAAAGAAATGATTAATTTTCAGGAACATAAAATAAATCTTAATGATGCGAAGGGTGGGAAGTGGAGAACAACAATAATTCCAAAATCAATGACTGAAAAAATGTTGGATTTACTTCCAATCAAAATGCCACGACGAACATTACAACATAACTTTCAACAACTTTCTAAAAAAGTTCTAGGTAAGAAAATGAGCTTCCACACTTTGCGACATGGTTTTGGAAATTATCAGGCTAATGTTTTGAAAACACCTATACCTATTGTTCAACAACTCATGGGGCATTCAAGATTGGACACAACAGGAATTTATACTAAAGCAAATCCTGAGCATGCTATAAAAACTGCATGGGAGGCTATGGGATAATTAAAAAATGATAAAATACAAAATGGGAGGTAAAAATGGAAACGAAGAAAATAGGGTATAGAGATCTGAGTTTTTGGATGAAAGTCGGAATTGTTGGAGGAGTTATGTCCTTAATAGTTTTTGGCATTGCATTCTTAGAGGGATTCATCGAAGGTCTTATTAAAATCCCTTTTTGATTATAATTGGTAACCCATCAATTATGCAAAATTTAATAAAATGAATAAAGGAAAATTAGGCAGAAGTTGCGTATTATATACCTTTTATGCAATGTTAAAATGATTGAAGAAATAATCTTAGTCACAATATTCATAACATTTATGATTATTGTGATTTTGTTCGCTAAGAAATATGCGCCTCAGGAAGGAACGCAATATAAAGATATGTCTAAAAAGCAATTAAAGAAATATCAAAGAATAGGCAAATAAGCAAATATTCTAAATAACGGCTTTGTTTAATAAGTCAATAAATCATCTTACTTTTTAAACACAGGTTACTTATTAAACAAAACCACTTATTAAACAAAACCTTTTATTTTCCTTTTAACTGAGGACAAGCTAATTCATAAGGACAGCAGTTAATCGCCTGATGTTTTCTTATGAAATTGTAATAAGTTTCAAGTCATTTCATTATTGCATTTGCTGTTTCAACTGAGCCATGAAAACTTCTGAAAGTTTTTGTTCTTGCTGTTGTTGGAATAAGTCCCGACAAGGTAACAATAAAACGAATGCAAAATCTTTTTCAACCAACAGGAACAGGAATGGACTTATTTTAAACGAAAAGTGAGTCTTTTCCAAACATTGCCTGATTAAATTTTTGTGATGTTGCAAATCTTTTTTTCTTTTGTCTTTTTTTAAATTCTTTTACTCTTACCTTAAAACCTTTTTTAGTTAATCTATAACCTTCTTTCGCGGCAACTTGTAATCCTTTTTTTATCTCTTTACTTATTTTTTTAATTTTCATGTTTAAAATTATTTTCTTCTGCCTTGCCCCACTTTTTTAGTAGTTTTACAACCGCCTCTACCCCTATTTGATCTTTGTCCATTTCCACTCCCATCTCTTTTTGGAACTCCTTTTTTTACCATGTATCACACCCAAGTTTATTATTTAATTCTTTTTGTTGTGGTGTTTCTCCAAACAAAGCATCATAAACATCAACTGCCGGTTCTTTTTTTTGTTCACTACATTTATCCTTATCTTCTTCTTTCGGCTTTAATTCTTTTTCTTTTTCCATTTTGTTCTTTTTACTAGCCCATTTACCAATATTTTCCCCTGCCCTTTTCAATAAGGTTTTAGCAGAGTAAAATCTGGGAAATTTTAGTTTATTCCTCTTAACGAATAACTCTTTCATCTTCTTTTTTTCTGCTGTTTTTTGTTCTAATAGTTTAATCTCTTTATTCAGTCTTTTTGCTTTTTCTTCGTTATCCATAAAATATAAATTGCTTAGTTATTTATAATCATTTTTATTATCTCTTTTTCTTAGGAATTTTACATAATTGTGGCTTAATATATGTTTTTTTACTTTTTCCGGGAATTTTCATCATATAACCCTTTTTCTTATACATTTTTCTCATTTGGTTTTACCTCCCTTAATTTAAGTTTCATTTAAGTGTCATTCCATATCTTTTTTTAAATTGTCCAATAGTAATATTAGAGTTTCTTAGTTCTTCCATCATTTTAGAATCTAAGGTAACTTCTCTTTTCTCACAAAGTTTTTTCATGTTTATTTCTTTCATTTTCCATAGGAAATAGGGGTGTCAATTAAGTTTCCCCCTATTTTTGAGTATAATGCCCCCAAACATGGGACAAAAATAAATATTTTTAACTAATTCTTCTACCTGCAAGCAGAACCACTAACATAGATATAATTGTTGTAATTACAATCGCTATAACGATTAAGTCAAAGTAATCTGCAAACTTTCCCTGTGCGCCAATGGTTCCATTAGCTGCAAAGCATGCTTCTGAATTTGAATATTTATAGGTATAAGACACATTAATAGCAGTATTATTTCCAACATTTCCAGTATAACAAACTTTACCTGCCCTTCCGTTAAGGACTGAAAAGTTACCTGTTAAAACTTCTGGAGCCGATGCGTTTACAATATGCAATATGGTAAAGGCATTGAAACCACAATGAGCAGTAGCATTTACTGTAGCACATGTTTCAGTTGGTGTAATTGTATCATTATGAACTGTTCCAGTTGTATCTGTAAGGTCTACTTCAAGCGTATCCATTATCATTAAACCCATAACTAACAAAAAACTAGCCATTATTAATGTAAATATCCCCGCAGAGATTAATTGAACATTCGCTTTAGAGTCATGTAAAGATCTTTTCATCGTTCTATTTGATGTAAAGATGTTTATTCGACTTTTCTTAAGCTAAATACAACTAATAATAGACTGATTATTACTGTAATAACTATAGCCAATACAATTAAATCCCAGTAATCTCCGAATTTACCCATACCTACAATAGTTTCATTTGCAGCGCTATAAGCTTCAGTTCCTGAGTCAGTATTATCCCAAAGTTCATCTAACATAACTAAACCAAAAACTAAAATGATTGCTGCTAAAGTAAGTGTAAGAATCGAAGGGACTATAATGTTCAAATTAGATTTCTTATTATTTTTTATCATCTTTCAAAACCCCCTTTCAATCAGCTTTAAAGAAGTAAATCTGTTAAGCTACCTCCCAAAGCATTTTTAATAAGGATGGAATATTAAGAAATAAACTCTTTATTAACCTAAGTTAACAAAATGTAACATTTAAAATATCAAATACTATTTATTATTATACATAAGTGCAATACTAATAGCGCCAGTAATTATGAATATGGATGCTATCCACCATGTAATCCATCCAATTATTAGTAATGTAATACTTCCAAATATAGCTGCAGTTCCAGCATATCCAAAAGCTCTACCAACATCATATCTACTTGCAGATGCTACCCAAAGAACAAAACAAAATCCTAAAAGTAAACCAGCCCAAAATATTCCATTAGTAACATTATAAGACCATTGTCCTAATCCTTCCATTAACGAAGTATTTTCATTAACTAAATCTGTTGGTAGTTGATGGTTCGCACTAACTAAATTAACAAATAAGCATAAAAAAATTAATATTATTATTGTTTGTTTTATCATGCTGCAGTTCTCCCTAATCTAAAGACTATAGCAATTATACCAAATATTATCGCAGTAATAAACATGGCCACTAATCCCTGTCTAATATAATCCGGAATACCATATCTTTCTGTTATTGAATCAATCATCCCACCATCACCAAAAACCATTCTTAATGGTGAGAATATATTGGTAATAATCCCATATCCACCCCTAAAGGTATCAGCCTCATAATCGCTACTTGCTTCTCCTGATTGTGGATTAATGCTTCCTTTTTGTAGTGTTGCATTTGCAGAAATTTCCCCTAGTTTATTCAAATTTCCTAAATCACTTGTTACAGTTGAACCATATTTTACCCCTTGTTGTGAAATAATTACTCCAACCGCTACAATAATCATACTAAAAATTATAATTGCAAATATAGCTTTTTTAAATTCCATTCTTAAACACGTTTACCCCCAAATGCTACAATGAATGCAATACCTATAACTAATTCTGCAAATAATATAGCAGGATTTATATAAATTATCTTTGAAAAATAAAGTAAAATCGATCCAAATAAATAAAATCCTACCCCAATAGGAGGATAATAATATCCTAAAACTAACATTGTCATTAATAAGAAAAAACTCCAAATTAACCCTTCTTTCCCATAGGTTGCAAATATATTTCCAACCTTGATAGATAATACAGATATTCTTCTCCAAGCTCCACTTCCAATTTTCCTAAAAACCTGCGCATTATAATTTGCTTCTTGATCTCCAACATTATATATTAAACTCCCAGAACTTGCTGTGGAAGTTGTATTGCATATTGTAGTTGTTCCATTCCATAAAATTCTTTCAACTTTTAACCAATTAGTAGCAGATTCACTCGAAGCATCATTCCAAGTAAAAGTAAAAATATTTGTATTATTATTGAAATCCAATGACCAGTCATAATTTGATATATTTTTAAATTCTTCAAAGTCATCAGTAGTATCTTCAATAATAAAAGGGAGAACACAAATTGAAGCCCTGCATGCAATAGTCATATCATTAGTTTCTTTTACTATTTTCCCATTTGGATCCCTAAAAGTAAACTTATATTTTTCTTCATTCTCTATTAATTTGGCCACAAACTGCCCGTATTCATCAGTTTTTTCTTTAATAATTTCTCTATACCCCCCACTTTCAGGATAATATTTTTCGATAGTAACATAATAACCTTCTATTGGAATAAGCCCTGGGCTTTTAACCTGAATTATAATATTAGTTCCCACATCCTCATTTAATAGATATAAAAATTTATGTATAAGAGTATTATTAATGTAATCTTCTTTATTTATGTAAAATGTTCTATCTGAAAAGGCAGGGCTTTCTATTCTAAGAGTAGAATTAATATGGTATGTTTTATTTGCATTAACACAAAACTCGAAAGATCTATTTGAATCTGGGGAATCTAATGAATAATTTTTCTTTTGTTTTCCATCCCCTAACCAATAAAAAAACGTAGCCTTTACAGTTGCATTTATCCAGGACAAATCAGTTTCATTATAAAAAGTATAATTGATTATTTTTTCTGAGCTAAATGTATCATTACATCTTGAAAATAATGTTTGATCTATTGATTGATTATTTTTTGTTGAGTTATAATAATAAGTCCCTGTTCCATTTGTTAATTGAACTTGCCAGTAAAAAGTAAAATTCGTAGGAACTACTGTTATAATAGGAACATCTAAATTAGAAGAGAATAAAATATTATCCCCGCCCCCATTTTTTTCTGCTATGTGTGAATCATCACCATATATTAATTTTGCATTTAATGCAGAATAACTAGAACTATCATAAGTCATATTTAAGGTAAATCTTTCATTAAACATTTCATAAGAAGATGAATTATAACCCATAGAGTTTTCTGAAAAAACATTAACATTAAAAGTTCTATTCTGACTTGCAAATTCACAAATATTGGATGTATCATTTTCAGCACATATAAAATAATTCCATTGATAAGATTCTGTATTAAAATTAGAAAGAGCTAAATTCGCTGTCCCGCTATGTGTTGAATAGAAAGATATATTTTTATTAAATAATGTTTTATCTTCATTCCATAAATAAAGAGTTGCGTTAGTTAAATTTATTTGACCATTTACTACCCCTCCAAGAGTAGCATTAAAATTTGCAGAAAAAGAATAACTTTTTAGAGTAGTATTAAAATTATCTGTAGGGGAATCCAGTGCTATATCAAGACTCATTTCATTAATTCTTGTTTTTGTTAGTCCATTCCCACCATTCCATAAATCAGTTATTTCAGAGGGGTTTAATGTTCTATCCATCCATGTGCTAAGTTCGTCAATCATACCCAAGAAATCTCCATCTGCTCCAGTTCCTAATGCAAATGTATTTCCTGATGCGTTCTCGAAATTCCAAACATCATCACACCATTCATTACTTGCATTTATATAAACACAATTATGAGTAGCATTACTTGTAATTGTTACCATTTCCCACTCTCCTTCTATTAATACATCACTTCCGATTGCAGCACAATCTAGTTGGTGAATATCACAAAAGGTTAATTGATTACTTCCATCTAGTCTAATTTCCCAACCATCTCCACCTGCTCTTTGGTGCATTGGAGTTTGAGCTTGAGTTGTAGTTATTCTAATCCAAAAATTTAATGTTGAATTTCTATCGCTAGGATAAAACCATGTGGCAGGAATAGCGTTATTATTAACAGTGTAATTATTTGCTGTTGTAAAATTAGCACTTAATGGAATTAAAGCATTTTCAGTTTGAAGTGTAGCCCCAGCACCTGCGTTTACAGTTAAATTTAATCTTCCTAATAAATCTGTTGTAGAATTAAAATCCCAATATGTATCTAAATTTAAATTTAATCCATCTGACCAGGTAGAATGTTTAGTTATATATTTTCCTGCTATCTTCCAAATACCGTCGATATAATCTCCTGCAGACACATCAGTCACTAAACCAATAGTAATTTTTTCATTATTTCCTATTTTAGGAATATTATTTGAATTTAATTTATTCCATTTTTTTATTTTTTCTTCCATGTGTGATCCAATATTTTTTCTAGTGCAACTTTCAGATATAGTTCCATTTAATTCTTGTGATGGAATACAAACATTTTCATATTCATTTACCTCTACAGTTTCATATTCTGCTAAAGCAAAATAATATTCTTTTTCAAATTCTTTTCCATTATACATATTAATAAAAATTGGATCGCCTAAACCATTAACATAAATTTCTTTAAAGTCTTTAAATTCATACCACATTACAACCCGATTTTTTCCAGGAATAACATATCTAATTTCATTAGTTGTTTGATGGGATTTTAATTTTACTTCTCCAATTTTATTTCCTAATCCATAAAAATTATTAATGGAAATTTTTAAATCATTTTCAGAATATTTTAAGGTATTATCAAAGTCTAAAGCAGATGCTATTCCAATTAAAAGAATTACAATGCAAAGCATAACGCTAAATGTTAATATTTTATTTTTCATTTTAATAATAACCTGCCTCTTGTCCTGGAGGTTTTCCGAATAATACAACCATAGCCAAAATTATTACTGCAGTTACAACCATCGGATAATATGTTCCTAAGATAGAATTTGTTATTGGGAAATGAACTAATGTCGTTGTAAATTCTGGATCCGACACCATCTCTTGCCAGATGTTACTTAACATTGTTCCTAATACCAATACAACCATCGATAATATTCCATAAACCCAGTAGAATATTGGTGAGATTCTTACTGAATAAGCACTCAATCCTATAGCCATTAAAGATCCCATGAAAATTCCTAAGAAAGCATAATCCCAAAGCCTACTTTCATTTTTTTCTTTAAATTCAGTTGTTCTATCATAGGCTTCAGATTCATTATACTCTGTATCATTTAAAGCATATTCTAATTCTGTAAATAATTTTATATTTAAATGGACTATGAAAAATATAATAACTCCTGAAATAGCCAAGAATATAGTGATATAAATTATACTAGATATGTCTGACTTTTTACTAAATAATTCTTTTATATTTTTTCGCATCATTTTATTAAAATTGAATCTCCCTAATTATTTTTTTATTTGATTTAAGTGCTTTGGCTATTTCCCTACTAGCTTCAACGAATTTTAAATTGTTTTGGTTTCCAACCCTTTCTATTTCATTTGCTAATTCCTTACTTATTCTTTTTATGGTAGATTTTTTTATTATCATTTTAATATCTAAAATTTGTTTGTGAGCCGACAGCCTCAGCTTGTTTCATTCTTTGGTTATCTGCTAAACTTGCAAGTGTTGTAAATACCCACATGAATATTAATAATCCAAAACAGAACCAATATAGATAAGAAGATATTGCCGCTAACTTATCAAATACTGATCCTAGTTGTGTATCTCCAATTTCATTATAGATTGAAATAAATACGAGATTAGATCCTATACAAAAAAATAAAGCAAACAATAAAAAGAAACTCCATTTGTATAATTCTTTTTCTGTTAATAAAAATCCAGTAAAAAATAATGCAGACATTCCTAAAATAAAATATATTCCTCTACTTGTAGCATCGCTTCTAGCGTCGGTAGATTCAAAACCAATAGCATTTATTTCAAATCCGATGTTTTCGCAAGTGTGAGTTCCTTCATAATCCCCACAAGTATTATAAAGATATGAACCAATATCTGTAGTATTGCACCAACTATAATTATAATCATTTCCGTTTTTTGTCATTAATTCATTTAGATTTCTTATTGTAGAATTTGGAAATGTCACGCTTGTTAAATTCACATAATTACAATCATCGCATATTTGATGGAGTTGAATACATGTCCCTTTTTTAAAAGTTCCTAATGTTGTGAATGAACTAACAAAAGTTAACAAAAAAATACCCATAACTATTATAATAAATATCTTTCTCATTTTAATTTCCAATCCTAATTAAATTTAAATTAGAACTATAATAATTTCCTGTTCCAGTATCGCCCTCATCCATTGTAGCAAGTTTTATTTCATCATTGAGAGCAATATCTAAAAACCCACATCCATTCATAGTCACAATATCCCCACCTGCACTCATTTTCTTATGACTTTCTAAATTATCTTGATATACTCCATTAATTAAAACCGTTGTATAATAAACATGATTATTTTGACCATCTCCACTTGCCATGTAACAAGCCTTATATAATCCTCCAACTAAAGCAGTTAAGGAATCTGAAGCGTTTGAAAAAGTAAAACCATTTGTTTTTGATACAGACATTGACATATTATAATATGTATCTTGAACTGCAAAATTTAATTCTGTAGGGGTATGACTATGATACCACATTTCCCCATAGAATTGATTTCCTGTGAAGTTTCCAGTTAAATTTTGATTACCTACAACATTTAAAGTATGAGTTGGTGATAAAGTTCCAATTCCAACATCCCCATCAAAAGTAGCATTGCCCCTAACTGACAACATTGAATCTGGTGCATTCGTTCCTACTCCAACATTCCCGTTACTATCTAAAACTAATTGATTAGTATTACCACCTGCTCTTAATGTCATATCATTATTTAAGTGACTATATTTTATATACCCTCTAGTAGCATCGCTATCTCCAAAAAGAATATAAGCTGTTTTATCTGCTTTGGTCAAAAATTGTAATGCTGTATTGTCATCTTCTTCTATTACCATAGTTGCATAAGTTACTGGAGTAAAACCTGTATTACTTTCTGTAATATGAAGGTTTCCATCTGGAGTAACAGTTCCAATTCCAACATTACCATCAAAATAATAATTACTTAATCCTGTAAATGATGCAGTATCATCAGCATCGCCACCAACAGTCATACTTAATGTTCTTAAAGCATCACCAGCTTTATATCCATAAATTTTAAATGGCTCTGTTTCTCCGGATGCTGAACCTGCATAAACTTGGACATCTGCTCCTGCCCCATATTGTAAGTATAAATGTGCTGGGGTTGTACCACCTATAGATATTGAACCAGAACCACTTCCTGCATTTA
>Ga0307928_10001741_pt1 | contig 16583 bp, 22 predicted proteins | sample AceLakmetagen232_FD_201815 | JGI IMG/M metagenome (GOLD analysis project Ga0307928, IMG submission 201815) | Saline water microbial communities from Ace Lake, Antarctica - #232 | ecosystem: Environmental > Aquatic > Non-marine Saline and Alkaline > Saline | place: Antarctica: Ace Lake... | reverse complement strand
ATTTAGAGGATATGAGGAAGTTTTTAGAACGAGATAGTTTGATAGTTGCAGAGTATCTTGGAACGGTGGAAGCAAAATGAGATATAATTTAAGTGAAGTGGAATGGCAAGAATATAAATCTTTGAAAGATAGTAAAATTAGTATTAAAGATAAAGTAATAAAAGAGTTATGTGAATCTTTTGAAGCAGCTATCAAAACTATGTTTATTGCTTGTTTGTTAATATTTTCTATTTTAATAATTTTATGTATCAGTTTAGGTTATTTGATAGGTATTTGAGTTCGGAGGAACAAGATGAAAAACAAGAATAAATTTAGAATATTAGCATCATTAACAGGAATTGAATATATATGTACAGGGATAATGTTATGTCTTGGTGAATATTTGATAGTAGCCTTAGCTGTATTTTCAGCATTATTATTCCATTGGTATAGTATTAAAATCGCAACGAGGTATATAAGATGAAAGAATATAAAACAAAAAGAATAAAGTTTAAGGAATTATCCATACCATGTAGGTTCGGTATAATAGGGGGATTGATAGTTATATTTGTAAACACATTTGTGTTAATGGTTATTCTTCTTGGAGATATATTGGGATGGGGTGTTTAGAATGTCAATATATGGCATTTTAACCCAGTTATCCCTATTCGCTATGATAACTATAGCCTTTCATTATACTTGGCTATACGCTAGGAGAAAGGCTTGTAAACATGATTTTAGGCATGTAAGGATATGCAAGAAGTGTGGATATAAGGAAAAACGGAGTGAATGAGATGAAAGTAGAATTAGTAACTAAGATAGATTGGGTAACTATAGTTGCAGTAATCTTTATCATTTGTTTAGTAGGCTGGCATCAAACGAGAATAGATGGAATAGTTAAAGAGAATGTAGATGGATGTAATGAACATTGGAAGGCACAGGTTGAACAGAAATGCCCTGCTTTGAATGATAATACATTCAATCCAAGCATAGATGTAGTATTAGATTATAATTTTACAAAAAAGTAAAATTTCATAAATCTTTTTGTTCAATATCATATATGTTTTCAACCATATCCCTTTGATCCTTATCAGAGAATTGTAAATAGAAAGTGGTAACATCTATCTTAGAATGTTCTAACATCCTTTGAAGTTTAACCAAATCCCCTGGATTCTTTAGTTTCTTAGCGTTTGCTACTGCAAATGAATGCCTAAATGTATGCGGATGGATATGTTTACCTGGCTTGAAATCTGGGAGATTAGCTTTATCTGCATAATGATATACTATTTGCCTAACTCTTGCACCAGATATAGGTTTCGATACATTATTCCTACTTCTAAATATATAATCTTCTGGGTTCATCTTATTATTAAATATATATATCTTAATCAATTCTAGTAACATATAGTTAGCTGCCTTTCTTTTCCTTAGTGGAAACTTCTTTTTAAGGATATTATAAGAGATCTGCCCTTCATCAAATATAACATCCCTAACTTTTACCCTTAATATTTCTCCTATTCTTCTACCAGAATAAGCCATCCAATATATTAGTAACATATCTCTATCTCTTTTAGGCTCTTTGCTTTCTGCTGCTTGGTTAATCATTATATTAACCTGCTTAGGGGTTAGATATGCTTCAATATCCTGCATTGGTTTTATATTTCTTTCATTCATCTTAATTACTTACGTTTTGTGTAGTATTCGTAAGTTAGCTTAATTTATGGTGGTTTTGGTGGGATTCGGCATAACAATATTACTAGTAGGTAAATACTTCGCACATTGGTCAAGCCTTTTCTTTTCGATTAAGTCTTGGGCTTCTTGCCAGTATCTTAGGTAAGTTTTCTCTGAAAATACCGCATAATCTGTATTTTCAATCCACCAATCACAGAACCTCGTATATTTTCCTTCTTCTAATAATTTTCGCATAATGTGAACTATTGCCATTTTTTGTTTCTTTTGTGTTCTAGTATGAGCAACTTCATCTTTAGGGATAATATTTTTCTCTGCTATTATTCTACTTCTCTTTTTATACACTTCATATAGTAGATGACATTCAGAGAATTCTGGTGTGTTCTCCATATCAGGCCAGTTAAAACTTCTTATATGTCCTGGTAACATTCTCTCTATAGTTTCCCTATAGGAGATACTACTCTCACTACTAACCTTTCTATCTACTTTAACCTTTGCCCTATATGAAGTATGCCAAGCACCAAACGCTTCTTTAATATCAGGATCTATTTCCTTTACTCTTAGAAAAGCAGATTTCCCATCTATACACCATATCCTAAACTTGATATTAACATCTCTAAAACTCTTGGTTAATTCGGTAAAACTAGGTACACAATAGAAAACAGTATTATGCCTAAACCTTTCTGTTTGTACTGTTTCATTACTATCAATAGCATCAGCATTCATATACTTCATCTTGTTTAGGCTTTTAATTGATTCATCAACCCATAACAATTCATACTCCTTTAACTTTCTAAGTCTAGTACTTAACTCTGATTCTTTTGGGATAAATAGAACATCACCTTCAAGGCTTAACTTCTTTTTGAGTTTATAAGACATTAGGATCATAAGGCATAGGGTAAGAGTTGATTTACCAGAACCAGTTTCACCTTCAATACACACATGGCTATCTTTCTTATTTAATCTACTATAGAAATCTTTTATAGCTTCTATCATTTCTGGATGATTATCTTTACAATAAATCCATAACTCTTTCTCTATATTCCTACCTTTAATAAGATTATATAATTGAGAAATAATATCATCACATTCTTCTTCTGTAACTATATCCTTACGCCCTTCGAACAGCATCCTTAATCTTTTGGTTTCTGGGGATATAGAGGGTACTTCTGATACCTGCTCCTGAATCATTGTAAGCCTCCCACCATGCGGTGTATAATTCAATTATTTTTTCCTTTAATATTATTGGAAAACCTCTTGCTCGATTTTCACTATACCAAGTATCTCTTAATGTTTCACATTCTTTTAATTGTTTAGTTAGTATATCATAATCTTTAAAGAATTTTTTAAAAGGAGGAATCATGGCAGTAAGCCATGCAATACAATAAGAAGGAGCAGTTTTATCTGTTGTAGATAATTTCATTATATAAGCAAACATTTCATCTATTCTTGCGGGTAGTCTATCATTTACTAACCCTCCTTGAACCGAATAATCTGCTTTATATAATGGTTTGAAATCTGACATTTTACCTAACCTCTTATTACCTTTCTTTTATTACTTTATAAATCTTTTTTATTATCTCATTATTTTATAAAAAGGTTTATAAAGTTACAAAACGATACAACTGTATAAAATGGGATTACAAGAAGATTGGAAGAAAGCACATCCTAAACCAGAACCAGATGATAGTCCACCACCAAAACCAGAACCAGATGATAGTCCACCACCAAAACCTAAAAAGATAGTAGTGCCTAAAGGTGGATATAAAGGCAAAAGCATAGGTGAGAAATATACTTCTTTATCTAAACTTAAAACACAAACAGCAATAAAAGAAGCTGCATTATCCAAACCAACTATTTCTAAACCTTATTATGAAGAAAGGCAGGAGAAAATTGCAGATGTATATACTAAGATGGGTTATGAAACAAGTATAAGTCCTAAAGGGGAATTAAGTATAATTAAAGGTGGTAAAACGAGAGTATTTGATAGGTTTATGACTTCAGATGTGGGAGGGCCTTCAAGTGCAACTTTTGATATAACCCATGCTCCAACATACAAACAGAGGGATATACAGCAAGCTAAGGCAAAACAAAAGAAAGAAGAATCACAATATTTCAAAGGAGTAATTGAAGAAAGACCAGCACAGAAAGCAGCAAGAATATCAAGATTTTTAGGGGATTATAAAGGTGAAGAAACTCCTTTTTCTAAATTAGCTGAAAAGAGAGGTCAAGAATTAATAGGAGCATCTGGGAAAGAATCAGGATTATCACATTATCCAATAACACAAGTAAAATATGGAAAAGATAGTGCAAGATTAGGAACTCAAATATATGGAATAAGTGAACCATATAAAGAAGCAGAAAGTTTAATAGAAAATGATAACTTCTTTTCATGGCAAGCAAAACAAAGTTTAATAAGTGCAGGATATACAGAAAAAGTAATATCAAAATCTATAGAATTAGGTAAGAAAGGATATACACAAATAGAAAAAAAATTAGATCCTTTTTTTAAACCATTAGCTGAAAAATATATAAGTTCTAAAATAGAACCTGTATTTTATGAACAAGCTGAAAAGTATAAAGGTTTTGAAAGTTCTAAAACACAAAAAGGTATATCTCAATTCTTTACAGGAATTACTACTAAATCACAATCACCACTTTTAGAAATTAGTGGGGGGATTGTAGGTGGTATAAGGAGAGAACCAACTAAGGCAGTAGTAACAACCGCAGCTGCATTTGTTTTACCTCCAATATTATCAGGAGCAGGAAAGTTAAGTACATTTGCAATAGGTGCAAAGGCAACAGGATTTATTGGAACAGGTTTATCAATAGGATTACCTATTGCTTATGGTACTAGTGTTTATGGGAGGCTTAGTGTAGCAGAAGAACCATATAAGAAAGCAGGTGAAATAATTGGAACAGAAGTAGGGCCATTATTTGCAGGTGGATTTGCAGGTGCTTTTGTATGGCCTAAGGTAAGTGGTTATGCTTCAACAATAGGTAGAAAAAAAATAGAAAGTGAAATGTTAATACCTAAAGATGTTTTAACAGGCGGGCAAACATTTCCTACTGCTCCAACACAAAAACATTTAAAATTATTTACAGAAAAAAGCCAAAGATTACCAGGATTGGACGAACCAATGGGTTATCATGCAAGTGGGGATAAATTTTGGGGTAAAACATTTGAAGTAACTGCAAAACCAATAGCAAGACCATCAGATTATCCAGGAACTTATATTAGTTATGGAGTAAGTCCATATTTTACCAGAGTTGGAAGTAGAAGTTATTCTCTTTATGGTGGTTCTTTATTTGAATCTTATGGGAAGCCAGGAGTTGCAGGTATAATTCCTAAAGGTTTTAAAGTAGGTAAAACTGCTAAACCTGGTTGGGCTTTTATACCTAAACAATCAACTGAAGTAGAAGCTATTTTACCAGTTGGTACAACAGCATCATTAGTTTCTAAAAAGTTTTATTTTAAATGGAAGGGGACAAGAGTACCAATAGATGTATTTAAAGTTGGTGGTGGAGCATCTACTAAAGGTATAACAACATTAGGTAGAATATCTTCTAGTTATGGAATGCCTAAAAGTTATCCTATAACAACACCTAGTACATTTGCTCTTGGTTCATTTTCAGCTTCTAGTTATAAACCATCTTCGGCAACATCTTATTATACTTCTATTACTCCAAGTTATAAAAGTTCAACAGTTAGAAGTAGAGTTAGTAAAATCTCTAAGTTAGCTAAATCTTATTATCCATCATCAATAGGTGAAAGAAGTTCTTTTAGTTACAAATCATCTTATAAACCATCTTCAATATCTTCTATGAGTAAAATATCTAGGAGTGGAAGTTCTATATTAGGTTCAAGTTCTATTTCAAGAATAAGTAGGGTAAGGGAAGAACCAAGTATTATAAAACCAATAAGAATTAAATTACCTTCTGATAAATTAGATTCAAGACCAAAGAAAAAGAAACCCAAGAGAAAACCTTACACAAGATCATACAGATATACTTCTACTATCCAAGCAGGTCAATTCAATATATTCGGCAAGAAAACACTTGCAGGTGGAGTTGGATTAAGGCCTTTGGTAATAAAGAGAAATAAAAAGATTAATAAGCGGAGAAAATAAAATGGAATATGAACTAGGTAAAATGTTGGAAGAAATTGATAGGAAGTTAAATTTAGTATTGGTTAAGTTATATCCAGAAGCAAGAGAGAAACCTAAAAATGAGTAGAGAAAACCCATACCAAATAGATCCAAGAGAATACAACACAGGCATACCAGAGGTAGATAACATCCCTTATGAAGAAAAATACAAGACTACCTCTGATGACTTAATAGAAACCTATGGGGGAATAATCAAGGATCTAACTGATACTGAAGGTTTACTCAAAAACTATGAGTTAAAACTACAGGGCAAGGTATTGAACACTAGAACAAACAAGATTGAAGAAATTGATGGACTTTCTATTAAGATACAAAGAGGTAAAGCCATAGAGTTTGTAGATATGCTTAGAAGTATAGTAAACCAGAACACGCACTTTTCTAACTTCAATGAAGCAATAATATATAATCTTCTTGCTTCGGCAAACTACTCTATAAATAGGTGGCTTATGTTTCAGGGAACTAGCATCCCATTAAGATACCGTCCTAAAATATCATTTGAAGCTATGAATATGATAATTGCAAGTTTATTCAAATCAAACAATGGTACAATCTTAGATTGGACTAAAGGAACTTTCGACGAGAGAGAGCATAGTAATGGTGGCCGTAGAGAAGATAAAGGTAATATCTTCATGCCCTGGACTTGGGGAAAGAAGAATAATTAATAAAACACAACGAGGTTAAGTAAAATGAGTATGTTAGATGGAGCAGGAGATATAGTTTTAAAGTTAGGAAATGTATTTGTAATTTTAATCATTTCGGCTTTTATATGTGGGGCAATAGTAATGGTTGTTTGGTTGTTTATGAAAGCCAAACAGTACAAACATTACACAGTACACATATACAAGAGGAAAAGAGATAAGCAAGGCAATGAAACACTTGTCTTTGTGGGTGTGGATAAGGCTGCAATTAAGTTGGATAAGAAGCTAAAGAAACGAGGATTGCATCTTAAACGGAATAATGTGGTCTTAGGCGAAGAAGAAAGCGTAACCTTTGACGAGAACAGGAACTTAGATATTCCGAGCATACCCTCAGAACAGGGTGGAGAGATAGTATTTATTGAAAAGTTAGGGCCTAAGAAGTTTGCTGTGGGTACACCATTTATAGTAAACGGAAAGGTTGAGATAATGGTAAGCGAGGCAGATGTTGCTGAAGCAATAAGAAGCTTTGATACCAATGCTAAATATTACGGAAAGACGAGCATGTGGGAAAAGTATGGCCCAATGATTTCCTTTTCATTATTGGCAATATTCATAATAATACTAATATCGGTTCTGATGAACAGGATGGAAGTATTAACATCGGATGGGATAAAAGTAGTAATTCAAGAAACAGGGAGGAATGTTGCGGTTGCAAGTGGAGTACCAGGATAAACAAATGTAAGATGAATAAAAGCAAAATGAAACTAAACAAACTAACCCCAATAATAATATTTTCAGCGATGGGACAGGTATGATTAAAATTGAGAAAATGGATAATAATAATGTTAACAATTCTTTTGATTCCCTTAGCAACAGCTTTGGAAGAATGCCAGAGGGAACAAGATCCAAGCGAAATACCTTGTATAATAATAAGTTCTTGGCATCCAGGAACTTGTGGAGATTACAATGCAAGTATATACAATGGGAGTGGAGATATAATCCAAACAAAAGATTGGGAAGATTATCCACCTACTTGCAGCTTAAACTTCAATATTACCAAGTTCGGAACTTATTACTACAATTCATCAGTAGAGGACGGTGTTATAAATGTTAAGAGTGAGGATAAAATGTGGTTGTTAGGTTTGTTATTGATACCTTTAGCTTTGTGTTTCTTCTTTGTATATTTCTCAAACCAACTAGAAGATACTCACAACCCTTTAAAATGGTTCTTTAGATTAATAGCATTGATTATGATATTTGTAGTTTATCAAGGGGCCCATATCATTATTGGACTAAATGAAAACTATTCGGCTATGGAAGGGATGTTTAATATTGCTCTCTATGGTTGGATATTTTGGACTATAATGGCATATATGTTAATTTATCTTATCTATAACATATTTATGTCTTTCAAACATAATAGGAGATGGGATTATAATAGGAAGTGGTTAAGATGAAAAGCATACCGTTTAGAATACCAAAGAAAGATTATGAAGAAATTAAAACTATGGCTAATGGTTTGAATATTAGTCTTAGTTCTGCTTATCAACTATGGAAAAGAAAAATGAGTGATAATAAAAAATGGGTAGAATATTAAATAAGAGAAGTCAATCTGGATCAGATGCTATAATGGCGATAGCCACTATATTTGGACTTGCAATATTTTGCCTTATAATGGTTTATACTTACAGTCAGTTTATGGATGCTGCAAGATCAACCGAAGTATTAAACCAAAGTGAACAAGCTATAGATGCTATGGAATCAGTTGAAAATATACAAAATATGTGGGATTATGTTATTTTGGTTATATTTATAGGGTTTGCGATTTCTATAATGGTGTTGGGTTATTTTATAGATGTTCACAGCGTATTTATGCCTATATTTATATTGGTATTATTAATAGGGGTAATTGTAGCAGGAGTTTTAGCTTATACTTGGGATCAAGTTGCGGATGCAACGGTGTTTACTGCAATTAAAACATCACACTTTCCAATTACTAATAACCTTATGAGTAATTTAGAAATATATTTTATTATAATTGGAGTTTTGGCGATGGTGGTTACTTATGCGAAAACAAGGGGATAATATGGTAAAAACAAAGGCAAATAATGAACAAAAAGGCAGGGATTTTAGTAAGAATGTGGGTTCGGCTAAATGGGTTATTTTGCTATTGATAGTTTTAACTTCAATCTTAATGGTTTTTGCAGTAACAGAACAAATAACATCATTTGTAGGCCAAGACAATCCATTTAACATAACTTTTGAAGGAAATGAAAACCAAACATTCTATATTGATATTCCAATGTATGCTTATGTAGAAAATATAACGATAACAGCAACAGGTTTAGAATCAGAATGAAAAAGATAATGATATTAGGATTTGTATTTTTATTATTAAGTAGTTTTATTTTTGCTGAATATTATTCTTTTGATAAAACTGATTATTATTATAATGGAACGTATTATTATGTAGATGGAATAACTGCAACAGATACAGCATTAAATACTGTTGCTGTAGTTAATGGAAATTTAGTATCTCTAGGTGGATGGCATTTTGTAGATGCAGGAGTTACAAGAACACATACATATTCAAATGACCAAGCATATAAAGGAAGTTTAAGTATAAAATGTGGTCAAGATAATATATGGGTAAATTTAACAAATACAACTTTTAATGGAAGTATAGGTTTATCATCCTATTATAATAATGATGGGGATGGGTCTTATTCTATGTTTTCAAATATTGATACTACGAGTTGTAGTGGAACGGGTAATTATATAGGTATATCAAATGGAATTTCTACAACTCATTTCGCATATAGTAATTGTGCAGGAGTAGGAGCAGTATGTAATTTAAATGCTATTACTAAGTCTTTTGATACTTGGACTAATATTACTTGGAAATTTAATAATAACAATGGAGTTTATGCAGATGGATATTTAACTTCTTATATTAATAATGTTTCGTGCCATTCTGAATCTGCTGTAGGAACTCCTGAAAGTTTTTATGTTGCAAGAGAGGGAGTAGATGAAAATGATTATATATATGTTGATGATATTTGGGTAGCCAATGGAGAAAGACCAATGAACAGTAGTATTAATTTTAACCCACCAACACCTAGTAATAACGCAGTAAATGATACATATATTGGAATACAGATAAATGCTAGTTGTGAATCTGGAACATTAAATTTATATTGGGATGGAAATTTAATAAGTTCTTATATATCTGGAGATGGAAATTTTACATTAAATAATTCCCTAGTTACAACAGAAAGGACATATAATTATTCAGGGAGTTGTGGAATATTAGAAAATGTAACAAGATATTGGACTTATGATGCAACTGATCCAACTATAACTATTAATTCAAATAACTTTTATAAATCAGATAATACAACACGAATAAGTAAGTTAAATCTTTCTGCTTATTTAGATATAACATTACAAGATAATAATGATTTATTTGCTTATGAAGTAAATATGACAGATTCAACAGGAGATACAGTTTATTATGAATTGAATAATACATTATCTGGAATTGAAGAAAGAATAAATAAGATAATATCTTTTAATAATTTTAGTTTAGGTAATGTTACAGTAAAATTTACTCTTTCTGATTCACATACAGATGAAGTTATATTGCCTTATATAGTAAAAGAAAAACAATCTGAATTAGAATTTAATACAAAAGAAAAGAATAATATAAAAATAACTTCAAAAGATATTGCTATAACAAAAGCAACTAAACTTATTGATAGATATAGTTTTGATTTTGATTTTACAGATGGATTAACAAAAGAAAGACAATTTGATATATATTGTGATGGAACTTTATATAAACGATATACAAATTATACTGCTCATTTTGTTTGTTCTAAAGATAGATTAACAGGAAATTGGATAGATTTAGAAGGAACAGGTAAACATCCAGTTATTAAAAAAGTAACAGATAAACATTATACAGTTACATTTGATTCATTAGGTGGTGGAGTAACTTTCAATTCAATAGGTGGATTAAATACAGATACTATATATAATACATTTGATTTATATTCAAATTATCCAAGTGATACTTATATAGATTTCTTAGGAGATAGGATATGGAATCATAGTGGAATATATAACGGTTTAGATTCAATATCATTAAATATAACTAAAATTAATAATAAATTATCTGATAGATGTAATTGTTCAGGATGTTCAATCGTTGGAAGTAATTGTAGGATGCCAATGATATTCCATTCTAGTAATATAGGTATATTAAATATTAATTTAACTAATGCAACCTATTCTTATGGTATTGATAACTGTTCTAATTCGTTCGGAATACCAAGTAATTATACTGCATTAGATTTTAGTATATTCCATGAAGATACTTTAGCTGCTTTGACTATTAATTCAAGTGATGGTTATTTTGAATACTTAAATCTTAATTTTACTGTTAATGTTGATAATGTAAATAATTTTAAGGTTTGTGTTTATCCCTCTTATGGAAATATAACTATAGATGCTTTTATCAAATACGACCATTCACAAGGGTTTAATGAAAGATATTATTTAGATAATACTGTATTATCAGGTACAACCAAGCAAGTTTATATGTATAACTTTGATTATACAACAGGAATAAGTGAATTAAACACTATAATTAAAGACCAAATCTATGCACCCAAACAAAATGTTATAGTTAAACTTCAAAGATGGTACAGTTCTGATGGTGTATGGAGAACTATCCAAGTGGATAAAACAGATGAATTTGGTAAAGCTGTATTCTATGTAATTCAGAAGGAAGAAGATTATAAATTTATCTTTGAAGAAGAAGGAGTAGAAATAGATAGGAGTGAATCAGTTAAGTTTGTTTGTGAAACTGCAACTGAATGTGAACAAACATTTGTATTATATGACGTAGATGATGATGATAAGTTTGTAGGGATGGATGGGAGTATAACTTATGATGAAACAGCAGGACTTTATATGCTAACTTGGAGTGATCCAGATAGTACATCTAGTGCAGTTAGATTCTTAGTAGAAAAACAAGCATCCAATGGTATTGTAACTATCTGTGATACTGAAGTAGTAAGCAGTTCTGGAACTATAGTTTGTAATGTTTCAAGTTATGAAGGGGTGATAACTGCGAGAGCATTTAGATCAGCTTCCCCATTCTCAAATTGGTTAGCAGATATTCAACATATTCAACTAGATGCTTTATTTGATACAGTTGGAAACGCTGAAGGAATGACATTAAGCACTATCTTTATGATAGGAATAATAGGGTTTGGTGCTTCTACTGGAAGTGGAGTTGCGGTTGTATTCGGTGGAATATTTGGATTGATTGTATTATTTATAATGGAACTTAATTCAATAATGAGCATATCATTTGTAATAGGTGGGTTAGCGATAGGTTTAATAGTTGCTTTCATGGTAAAGAAATAATGGCACAAACAACATCAAGGGATATAGTAATAGGGGCATTGATTTTAACAGCTTTGCTTACAGGAACATTTACATTAATAGGCCTTTCTGTACCAGATAATGCAGGTAATTTTACAGATTATAACCAAACTTATAATAAGTTTAGTCAGATAAAAGCAGATACAGAACAATTAGAAACCCAAACTGAAGATGCACAACCAGATGAAGGGCCAGAGGGAATATTATCAGGTTTGTATAGTAGTAGTTTTGGAGCAGTAAAAAATACATGGACTAGTATCACAACGCTAAAAGCTATGATTAATGATTTGAATGAAGGGGGAACTCCATTTAAAATGCCTTCGTGGTTTACAGGATTATTAGCCTCTATAATTGGAGTAACATTAGCATTTGCATTAATATCTTCTTGGCAGAAGTGGTACACTTAAAATGAGAAACATAACTAATATTACTAATATAAATAGCCTTCATACATTGGGTAAGTATGCTTCAGATAGCACAGGCGGTTTATTCTGGGGATTAATCTTAATGGGAATATTCTTTATAGTTACTTATAATCTAAGAGAAAGGGGTATTGATAACGCTATAATGTCATCTAGTTTTGCATGTTTCTTGATAAGTATTCTCTTATTAAACCTTGAATGGGTTGGCCTTATATATCCAGTTGCATTTGGTTTATTCTTAGGTGGAAGTGCTTTTTATAAAGTATTTAACAAATCAGGGGCATCTAATTAATTCTTTTTCTGTAACTATGTGTTACACTTTGTAATAAATATTTATAAACCTTCTTAACTTAAACGATATTATAAGCTCATTCCCAGGCTATATAGGGAGGAAACGATAAAATGAATCTAGGAGATATGTACCCAGCAGTACTTACAATAGTTCTAATAGGTATTGTAATTGGAGTAGGAGTTATAGTATTGGATGAATTTAGTAGCACTTCAGGCATTACATCACAAGCGTCAACTGCTTTAAATGGCACAAGGGATGCTGTGGATGACTTTGTTACTTGGATCCCAATTATAGTTATTGTCATAGCTGCCGCAATTATACTAGGATTAGTTATGAGAAGTTTCAAACAATAAACTTAACCTCGGCCCCCATTAGGGGGTTTTGGTTTGGTTTTTAGGTGAAAAATGGATCTAAACGATATAGCACCTGCAGTAATGGCTATGCTTGTAATTGGAATTCTGATAGGTATTGGAGTTGTAGTATTAGATGAATTTGGTTCTGCTGTTAAAGACGATACTTCTGTAGTAAATGAAACATTAACAACAGCCTCTGGAACAGGAACTTTAACTAATGATGATTTGACTTCGTTGTCTGCATTTAAGTTTGAGAATGATACCGCTGTTTATATCAACGGTAATGTTTCAACAGCAACAAATGTTAATGTTACGACAGCAGGAGTTGTAAAAACTAGTCTAAGCGATGGAAAATATAATACATCCTATACTTATGAAGCCGATTCAGAAGCTACAACTGCTTTATTCGGAACAAGAGATGCAACGGACGACTTTGTAACCTGGCTACCAGTTATTATAATTATATTAGCTGCTGCAATAATCTTAGGATTAGTTATGAGAAGTTTCAAACAATAAATTTATTTTTTCTTTTATTTTTAAATTAAATTTATAAAGTATTAAATCTATAACTATTCAAATGAATAAAAAAAGGCTATTTTTGGTAATTTTATTATGTTTTTCATTAAGTTTTGTTTACTCTGAAACTTCTTCTTCTTCTTTAAATTGGTTATCAAGACAACATGCAGATAGTATATATCCCCAATTAGGTGGAGATGCTTATTTTAACAACTTAGAGATAAGGGGGAACATAACCAATGCAACGATTATAAACGCAACCTATTATAATGTTCTCTGTGATATATATGGTAATTGTTATACTCTAGCCGAATTGAATGATACTCCTGATTTATGGGTAAATAGTACAGGAGATATTATGACTGGTAATCTTACTATAAATGTAGTGGGGATTGAGGATGATGTTGAACTTAGATTAATATCAGAACTTAATAAACATTCTTACCTTTATTTTATGGAGAATGATTTATTTGGATTTAGATTATGGTATGATGGTTCAGGGAGTAATCAGTTTAAATTCGATGCTATTGATAATGGAATCATAAAACCTCAGATCTGGTTTGATAGAGATACAGGGGAAATAGACTTCTTTACTAATCTCGATATAACTGATTATAATATGACAGCAGATTATTTTTATGGTTCTGGTGCATTCCTAAGAGATTTAAATGTTACAGGTAATGTTTCAGTTGATGGGGATTTAGATATGACTGGATATGTACTTACAACATCTTATTTAAATGGAGTTACTGGGGGGATAGATATGAGGGGAGATCCTTGGTACTTTAGCGGTTCAGATTTACAGATAGCAGAAGATTTAATTGTAGATGGAAACGTAACTGCAAACTATTTCAAAGGGGATGGAAGTTTATTAGATAATCTCCCAAGTGCAGATTTAAGTTCTTATTTACAGAACGGAACAGATGCTGAGTTTGGAACTGTGAATTCTACTTATGTAAATATAGATAACACTTTAAATGCAGGAAGTTTTAGAATAGATGATAATTTAGTAAAAGGTTATAGTGGTATATATGGTATATATGCTCTTGATTCTAATAGTGGAGATATTAACTTATATAAAATTAGTTCAAGTATCATTAATAGTAATATCTTACGTTTTCATTTAAGTAATCCTAATAATATAAAAAATGATAATAAAATAAGTTTTTATAGAAGTTCGGGTAATGGTGTTGCTGAATCACCCATTACAGATGGACTAAATATCGCTAAATTTGAAGTAGAATATCGTATAGGTGGTTCAACTACACAATCAAAAAGTTTCTTAGAAGTTAAAGCAGATGTTGATGGAGCAGATTACAATTTTGAAACATTATATAGGGGTAGTGACGGAACTTCTTTTACAATAGATAAAAATTCGGAAATTCAAATAGAAAAGAATGTCTATAGTTCTAAAAATATTAATGTAACTGGGAACATATCCGCAAACTATTTCAAAGGGGATGGAAGTTTATTAGATAATCTCCCAAGTGCAGATTTAAGTTCTTATTTACAGAACGGAACAGATGCAAATTTTGGAGAGTTGGATGTTACTGGCACAATAACAGCAGAACAATTAACCTCTACTGATGATATAACAGCATCAGGGACAATAACAGCAGAACAATTAACCTCTACTGATGATATTAATATGGCAGGTAAATTAACTAATGTAATGTCAGCTAATGATTTAACAGGGTTATTGATAACATCAACACCTTTAACAACAGGTGGAACATCTTCTACTATTTATTTGAATAGGGAGGTTGCTCAAGCATCAAGTAACACAGGTTATACTTCTTATGGAATTTATAATAAATTAGAAAATTCTCACGCCATGATTGGTGGTGGATTTATAGCAACATCTACAAATAATGCTTTATATAGTTATATTAAAGCAGATGGCGCACATTCTTTTGCAGGAGAGTTTGGAATGACAGGTTGGAATGAAGCTAATTATAATATTTGGGCAGGAGCATTTAGAAGTGGAACACTTTTAAGTTCAGGAGATATTAAAAATTATGGAATGAAAGGTGGAGGAAGTTTTACTCATTCATTTAATGCTGTTGGTGGGACATTAAATACACACAATTACGGATTACAATATGATATTTCAGATTCAACAAATGTTGTAGCAGGTACTCATAATATTAATAATTATGGTATTCATATTAATTTAAATTCTGCGAGCGGAAGTAGAGCTACAAATGGAGTTAATTATGGATTATATTTTCAAGGGGTTTCAGGAGCAGACGATAATTATGCAATTTGGGATGCTTCAGGTGCTAACTGGATATTAGATGGAGATAATCAGAAAATTATTATAGGAGAAGGTCAAGATAGGGAAGATTATTGGGACGGAACAAATGCAATAATAAATACAACAACAGGTAATCTTGTAATTTATAATAATTCAGGATATGGAACTTTAGTTTATGGTACATTACTTCAAGGTTCTAAATTATTTGATAAATCTGAAGGAACAGCTTTAAGTAAATATAAAGACGTATCAAATTATTATGATAAAGAAGGACATATAAATCATTCATCTCATTATGCTTATACTAAAAAATTAGTAACAGATAAAAATAGACCAGTAACAATATTAAAAAATATGTCTATTAATAATCAAACTGCATTTTATAATGAAACTATTTATCCTTATCAAAAGTTAGGTGATTTTATTGACACAAGTGAAATAATAGCTACAAATGAACAAGCTGTTTATGAATTAAGAGAAGAAATTCAATTACTTAAAGATAGGTTATTTGCATTAGAAAGTGAAACATCAATAAAATCTATAACTGGATTAACAGACCCAATAAGACCTAGTGTTCCTGGAGTTATAATAGATGTTCACTGAATTTCAAATGGAGATTAAAATGGATAAGAAAATAACTATCGGAAGTGTAATATAAATAACGAGGTAAAACAAAATGGCAAAAGGAAATAAAGGGCGAGGAAGTAGAGGATCATGTGGTGGAGATAGAAAAAGAGATGGAAGTGGGGGAGGAAAAGGTAATAAAGGAACTTCAAGAGAACCCAAGAAAAGAAAATAAATAATTAAATCATCA
>Ga0307928_10001740_pt1 | contig 16593 bp, 29 predicted proteins | sample AceLakmetagen232_FD_201815 | JGI IMG/M metagenome (GOLD analysis project Ga0307928, IMG submission 201815) | Saline water microbial communities from Ace Lake, Antarctica - #232 | ecosystem: Environmental > Aquatic > Non-marine Saline and Alkaline > Saline | place: Antarctica: Ace Lake... | reverse complement strand
TAGTTAGAGATAGTTATATTTATGGAAAGAATACAAAAAGTGTAGCTATTGATTGTGGTAATTGTAAAGCGATTAATGTAACTATTTTTCAGAATGGTTCACAAGAACCAGCATATTGGGGAGGTTCTAGTAGTGGATTTCATAATTCTACTATATATAATTATAATTCAGGTTCAGGAGATATAGCAATACGAGTTAGAGCATCTAATGGTGTCAGTGACAATTTAAATATTTACCAATATGAGAATTCGTTTGTGAGTTATATCACTACGAGTTCGTTTAACTGGTCAAATAGTAAAATATTTAATTATGGTTCTAATTGGGCATTATTTTTTGAAGCTGCGGGTGGTATTTGGAGATTTACAAATATGATTATAGATACATCTGGTACAGCTAATAAAGAGATCGGTATAAAAACTGGAATAACAGGACATTACTATTTTGTTAATGTATCTAAAGCAGATGGTACAGAACCATTCATTTCATGGACTGCTACTACACCATCTAATGTCTATATATATAAATACTTAGATATAAATACAACTGACGGTGCTAATATAACAGTATGGAATGTAAATGGAACAAAAATATATTCAGAAATATTTTCAGGTTCAATATCAAAATTAAATAGAGCTATTTATACTAAATATCAAAATCACAATGCAGCAGTTAATATTACTTTATTTTATCCTTTAACTGTAAATATAACAAAAGCAGGATACACTCCTTATTCTAATGTCTCGGTTAATATGAGTTCTAATGTAGCACTAAATGCACCATTAGTATTAGCAACAGCAGACACAACTCCACCCCAAATAACTAACCATTCAATAATAGCATCATCAAACGAATCCGTTACTGTACAATTCACATTCAATGAAAATTCAAACATGACAACATCAATAAATACCACCTATTACAGTAATACAACATTTTCATCTTCAATAACTCAAACATACACAAATCTAATACCTAATACTACTTATGAAGTTAATATAACAAACTTTTGCGATACATCAGACAATTGTAATATATCATTTTACCTGTTCAATATTACTACTGATATAACGGTTACAGATACATGTACCTACACTTCAGGCAATTGGGAAATAGAATGTTCAGATAATTGTTTCATCACAACTGAATATAATCTGGACGGTAATAACATTACTGCAAAAGGTACAGGGAAAGTTACATTTACATCACCACCCATAAATTGGGCTAAGTTTGAAAAACAATGTATAGTCGAGGTTCGATCTTAAAATGATTAAGAAAATAAGTTTATTGGTATTAGGTATTTTGTTATTAGCAGCAACCATTTTTGCAACTGACGGATATTTTGGGAACACAAGAATCAATTTTGATTATACAGAATTATATAATGGTTCTAACTTAAATACAGAAAACATGACTGTTAATAATTCCATATTTCTTAACGGGATTGAATTAAAAAACTGGTCAGCTTTGAATTATTCTAATACGGATACAAATGAATCTGTAAGAATAACTGTACTTGAAACAAAAGTTGATGCTAATAATAATTCTTTGGCTGCATTGATTACGGCAATTACTGATACAAATGAATCTGCAAGATTAACATTACTTGAAACAAAACAAACCGCAGACAACACATCACAATCAGTTTTAATTAATACAAAAATACATAAGGATGCAATCAATGATACACAATTCTTTTATGGTACAGAATTAAATATTAATCTTACTTGGTTTGATGCTACACTTGATGATGGTTATGTTACAAAAGGTGGAAGTAACATGACAGGAGATTTAAATCTTACCGCAGATTTACGTTTTCAAAATGCTGTCACTGGGTATGGTTCGGGTGATGGATCAGTAATAAATCTTGGTGGTGCAGGAGATTCGCTTGAAATTTCTAATTATGAAAATTCTGATATAACTTTTTTAGCCAACACTCACCAAATATTAGAACTTAGAGATAATCGTAGTTATTTCACTTCTGATATTGTTGGAACTGGATATATTGATATTTTAGATTATTTTGAACTGGGTAGTATTACAAGTCATGGACGATGTATAACCTTCGTTTCTACTGGCGATGATGGTGAATTTTGTTGGAATGATGGTGGAGATTATTTCAATTTTAGCGATTCAATTAATGTTTCTGGTAATGCAACATCTAATGGATTTTACGATGATGGTATATTGTTATATAACACCAATGGAACTGAAGTTGCAGGATGGGTAGGTAATTGGAGTGCAGATAAAACTGTTATTAATGCATCCATTGTTGCTAACGAATTAACCCAAATTGCAGATAACACATCACAATCAGTTTTAATTAATAACAAGTTAGAAAATAGTACAGATGCAACATTAAGAAATTTAAATATAACTGGATCATATATTTATTATTCTTATGCGTCGTGCAGATTTATTAATACTACTGCGATTATTGATTATAGTCCTGGGAATTGTCCGACCTAAAAAAATGAAAAATGATTCAATTGAAAAAGAACCAAATAATTAAAATTCCATTATTGATAATCCTTGGCCTTATATTAATTCCCGTTACGATTTCGACAGATGGATATCAATTCGAGATTGGTGTTAATATATCAACATTGTATTATGAAGGTGTAGGCGGTAACAAAATAAATTATCAAGTTGAAAACTTTTCATCTGCATGGGCATGGGGATGGAACGACACTTGTATATACTTTCAAACTACACTTGATGATAACATAACAGATTATTGTGAATCTGCAATTGGTACTTATCAAGTATCTGTAACGACAACAACCACAACAACAGTAACAGCAACAACATTAGATAAATTTAATTTAATAATTGAAAACGTAGGATTTGATTGGATTTCATTGATATGGAGATAAAATGTTAAAATGCAAAAACATACACTTTTATGGACCTTTATGTTTGTTGTTATCTCGCAATCGGTTTTATGCGGTACGATTATACAATATTCTGATGATAATTTGTCATGGCATAATGTCACTTACCAAAATAATTTACTCCAGGAAGCTGCAAAAGAATATCTTAATGAAGGTCAATTATATTATTTCAGAGGTAAGAATGATACAACTAATTACACTTATTTGTCACAAATCACAAACATATCTGGGGAGGCTTCAATGTCAGGCTTAGCTGGAGTATTTGCATTTATTGGAGTAGGTTTAATATTAATGTTTATTAGTTTCAAAACTAATGAAAGATTTAAAGATTTAAAGTTTTTTTTATATTTTGCAGCATTCCCATTTTATTTATTATCTATACTTTCAGCTTATATAACTTTGGCAACTACAAGTAACAGTACAGATCATCAATCATTAATGTATGCAGGAATAATTGCGATTTTGATAATATTACTTACTGTAATATATTTAACTTTTAAAGAATTTATTGTAGAAACGACACAAACATTAAGAAAATAAATGACAACTATAAGATTATGTGTTCCAAGTGAACTCATTAATTATTTAAGGGACAATTACCAAGAAAAAATAAAAAATGAATTTAAAATAAATCCATCAGATTCGTTTTTAATTAAATTACCATATTATATTATTTTATCTTACGAAAAAAACAAAGAAATTGAAATTAAGTTTAATAAAAGTAATAAAAAACTGGAAATCCATTTAATATGAACAAAAAAGCTAATCTTTTAGACGTGCAAGAAGCTGTAGGGATATTTCTAGTTTTAATTATTACTGGATTTTTGATATTTACAATAATGGATAATTTTGGAGACGGTATCCAAGCAAATGATTCTACGAATATCACTGAGGTCACAGATACTTTTGAAGGTTATCAAAGCCAAGTTATACCAACAATAGATTATACGATTTTATTTTTGGCAGTATTATTACCCTTAGTTTCATATTTTTTGGCTAGGAAAATAAATTCAGATGTTATTGGTGGGATTTTTGCCATGATATTGTCACCAATAATCTTATTAGGTTCAATGATTGTATCAAATATATATGGTGGATTTGTTGATAATTCATTATTTTCAGCTTACATTTCACAAATGGTATTTTCACCATTTATTTTAGAAAATTTATTAATTTATGCAATTATATATTTATTTATAGTATTTATTGGATTTTTTAGTAAGGTGGAAACATGAAAAAAACAGTTATTATTTTTATAATGGGAGGTTTGGATTAATTGAAACTTAAATATTTATCATGGATATTTGTATCTTTTTTTTTGATTAATCTAGTTAATGCTATCCCTCCGAATGGCGTATCTTATTTGAAATTTAGTGATAATGCTTTAGATGAATGGGGAACTAATAATGGTGTCAATAATGGCGGTACATACGTCAACGATTACCCGTTTTATAATATTACTGGCAGTGGTCAACCAAAAGCAATATCATTTTTAAAAACTTCTAACCAAAATGTTAATTTCGCAAAAATAGATTTGGGTACAACATTTACAACATCTATATGGGTATATTTTAATGAAACTGTAAACCAATATGTTATAGGTTCTATGGGTAGTGGTGCAGAATATATTTTATTAGTTACACATGATCTAGATACTTTAATTTCTAATGAAGGTCCAGGTAGTGATACTTGGGAAGTTAGTGGTGCAAATATGGTTACTGATGTTTGGTATAATATTGTTCAGGTTAGAGTTAATAATAACATGGATTTTTATATTAACGGCACTAAAATAGGTGATGACACAGATGCAGGCGGAACATCATCGTCATTTGATGCAATAAGTAGTGGGGATGGTCAATATTTTACACAACTTATTGATGAATTTAAAATATTCAATGATGAATTAAGTACTGATAATATAAAAAATTTATATAATTATAATACAATAAACGGCTTACCCAATATGGAGGTAGGTTTTTATACAAAAAACCCATTAAATGATACAAACATCAATCAAAGTACAGATTTAAATTTCACACTTTATTCCGTTAATGGTAGTGCTGATTGTAATTATATTATTGATGGGACATTAATAGAAACAATATCAGATCTTGGTAATGAAACAAGGACAGTATCATTTAATAGTACTAACTGGCAATCTGGATATAACCTTATTAACATAACCTGTACTGATAATTCAGAAACAGTTAATAATTATAAATATTTGTTTGTTGACAATATTGCACCAGAAATATTATACATTAAAGGTAATAATCAAACTCTTAATAATTCAATATTTTCAACAAATCCAAACATTAATTTTTCAATTAAAACAAATGATACAAATAACTATTATCTTAATTTCACAGTAATAAAACCAGATGGTTCTGCATTATTTAGTAATTATACAGATAACGTTTCAGCAATTTTTGAATTAAATTATTCATATAATTTTGACGGTGAAACTCCTGGGACGTATATCGGTGTAATAAAATCTGGAGATGCCCATACATTAAAAGATATTAATTATAATAATGTACTTAAAGATAAACCTTACCAAAACTTTAATTTAAAAGGTAAAGTTTTCGACGGTAAAGTTAAATCTTACGGAACAAATATTAAAGAGTTTAATTTAATTAAAAAATCTGATAGAAAAAAGTTTGATATTAAATTCAATAAAAATGTTAAATATTTTGATATGTATGTTGAAGGAGATAAATCTGTAAAATATTTATCTGGCAAGTATGGTTATCAAGGACATTTCATAATTGATAATTATTATTGGTATGATTTAGAAAATAATGATGGTGCAACTATAAAATCAGTAACAAAAGTGTCTGATAAAAAGTATATAATTTCAATGCAAAAACCATTAAATAAAGATAGAATTGTGTTTAATTCAATTGGTGTTATTAATATTAATTATATCAATGTCACCTTCCAATATTTAACAACAAATGTAAACATAAGTTTATATGATTCTGTAACTAATAATTTATTAACAGAGAATATTACTGTTCAATATGTTGGTACGAGTTATCAATCAGAAAAAACTACAACATCAGGCAAAACTAATTTTAGTGTTTTTGTAGATGAAAGTTCAGATGATGTAAGTTTTAGGGCTTTTGAAACTAACAATGATGATTACACAATAGTTATTAAAAACGAAGAACTAACTTTGGGTGGTAATTATAATGTAGATTTGTATTTAACCAACACATCAGACCTAGATCAAACTAATTTAGTTACTTTTCATGTCCAAGATGAGAATGGTTATGATCTTGAAGGTGCAGAAATAATAATACAAAAACAAAACCCATCAAATAACCAGTATATTACTTTAACTGAAATCTCAACATCTCCCGACGGTGAAGCAACAACAATTTTACAAACCGATAACATATTTTATACATTTACGGTGAATTATTTAGGTCAAACAAGATTTACTTCAGATGCACCTATAACAATATCCCTTAACGATGATGACATATACATAACCATAGTTTTAGAAGATCCTTTTGATACTGAATATTCTGATTTTGCACAGATTGGATATACTTTATCATATAACAAAATATCTAATTCGTCGGGTAACTTTAATCTTTTTGCAAATTCAGATGATACGTTTGAGTATTGTTTAGAAGTGAGTTTTTATAATTCTACAAACAATGATTACCAATTCTTAGAATTATCTTGTCAGAATTCAACAACTGCTAATATAGATTCATCAGTAATAAATTCATTAAACAGAACCTTATATTATGCAAAAGCTACTGCCGAAAAGGATGGTGAAGAAACATATCTTGATAGTTTATATCAATATATTGGACAAATACCTGAAAAAATTAATAAACTTAATGGATTATTTATATTATTCATTATTGTTTTAGTTGCTGCATTTGGATTTTTGTTAAATATGTATATGGGTTTAATATTTTTATCTTTAGGTTTCATAATTATATCTTTGACTGGATTAATACCACAAATAGGGTTATCTCAGGCTTTAACAATAACTGTATTATCGATAGTCGCAATATTCGTTATACAAAGGTTAGACAAATGAATAAAAAAGGTGAAAGTAGTGCAACTCAAATGGTGTTTTTGTTAGTTATATCTTTATCCATATTATCAACATTTTCAATTTTAGTTATTGAACTTAGTGATAATTATGGGGTTACTTCACCGTCAGAATTTGAAGATTTTAAAGAATATTATTTAACTTTAAACGAAACAACAGATGATATAATTGGATCACAAAATACAGGTGATGAAAAGGTTAATGTTACATGGTACAATCCAATTACATGGGTAACAGCTGCAAAAGATATTGCACAAGAAGCATGGGAATCATCATTGTTAAGAAGAGGATGGGCAACATTAAAAATAATTCCACAATCTTTAAGTTTTGCAACAAAATCAATGACAAAAGGTTTTAGTAATTTAGCTTTAGACATACCTCCGCCAATAATTTGGATGTTATTTACAGTTGTTTCTTTAAGTGTTATTTTTGTAGTGGTGAAAGCAATATGGGAAAAACGAATATAAACTATTTAGAAATTATTACATCAATAGGATTCATTATAATATTTATAGTTTCATGCGTACAAATCGCAAAAATTAATTATTTCAATGGTCGGTTAAGTGCGTGTAATGAGATGGGCATGATATATTCAGAAAATAAAATATGTGAAAGTTGCGAGGATTATGGAATGATATATCTTAACGGAAAATGTGAAACAGAAAAACAAAATTATGATTTTAATAAATTATTAAATGTGAAATAAAATGGTACAATATTATAATTTAACAGCACTTACGGAAACTTCAGGCATGATGGGATTATTTAAAGGTGTAAATACTGCTTCTAATGGGTGGTTTTCAATTATGGTATTAGCATTAATATTTTTAGTACCGTTTTCAATATTAATTAAAACAGGCAAATCTCCTCAGGTTGCACTTGCATATTCATCTTTTATGACAGCGATGGCAGGATTAATATTTTATATTGCAGAATTTACACAGAACTCTTTAGTAATATTTTTACCAGTTATTGGTTTTATTATAACAATAGTAATAGCATATAAAAACAGGAACGACTAAAATAAGGTGAGAAATACAATGGGATTATTTAAAAAGAAAACACAGACGACAAAAAACAAGACAATACCTGTAGAAGATGTAGAAGAACAAAAATATAACGCTTCAATAATAAGCGATGATGATTTAGGCATCAATGAAGATATTGATGATGAAAATAATCAAAATATTGAAGAAGAAAATAATCAAAATATCGAAGAAGAAAATGAACTTATTGACAATTTCAAAAGTGATATTTACGATTTAATTGAAAAGTATATCGATAAAGAAAATTATGAAATTGAAGATATTTTAGTTTGTTTAAATTCTGTAAAGGATGAAGTTCTAAAAAATCAAATTTTATCAGAAATTTCTGTAAAGAATGACTGAAAAAAATTCGGCTATGCAGGATACGGTCCAATTTACACCAGTGAATTGGTATCCTGAAACTTTAAGAGAACTTATACTTAATATGCTAGACGCTAAAAAAACTAGAGACATATATGGTATGTGTGACGCATTCGATGATTTATATTTATTATCTTATCCATTCATTGAAAAATATATGGATGAGAATGAATTTAAAATATTAGATAATAGCGAAGATGTTGAAAAATATCTAGATAGAGTATCTGAACCTTTAACTGATTTTGCTGCAAAAAATAATTCTATACACATAAATAAAGCAATTTCAGTAATAAGACAAAAGAAAAAAGTGTTATATAAACTTATGGCGAAAGCAAAATTAATGATGCCTACCCAGAATAGACAAGATCGACCAGCTGCACTTGCAGGTGATGATTTATGAAATTTCATCATTCATTAGGACCACAAGAAAAAATATTGTTAGATAACGGGAGAACTATGTATATCCCTGACGTATTATGGCGAGATTTACAAATTTTTATTGACGATATGATGTATTCTGAAATGGATATATTACTAGTTGTTGATGGGAAAGAGGGTACAGGGAAATCAAGAGCAGATCGTGTACTTGCCAAATGTATATCTGCTTTAACTGGGATTAAGTTTGGTCCTGACAATATACATCTTACAGTTGAAGATTACATGAACTCATCGGAAGCTGGTGGTAAGTTCCAGGTTAATGTGTTAGATGAATCTAGGGAAGCACTTAATCGACGTAGATCGATGGCAAAAAGTGTAGTTAAATTTACTAACTGGTTATCTGAAAATCGGGATAAGCAACAGGTCCATATTATAACTTTACCTGCAGTACATGATTTGGATTCTTATATAACCACGTGGAGAATGAGTATGTTAATACATTTCTTAAAGGCACATAGAAAGAATATTAAACATAAATCAGGGCTTGAAATGGATAGGGGATATTTTAGGGTATATGAAAATTCAAAAGATTTTCAGAGAGTCATACATAATCGTGCAAAGTTTGGATATTATCAATACCCTTACAATTCAAAATATCAAAGAAAACTTGTAGCTGATGAACCGTTCACTAATGAAGAATTAAAAATATATAAAGATAAGAAAGCACAAAAAAGAAAAGAGAAGTATGCTGAAGAAGAAAAGAAAGAAAAATTAACTAAAAGAGATAAAGGTATGGTTAAATTAGTTAATCATTTATCTAATAATGGGTGGTTAGGGAAAGAAATAGCAAAAGTAACGAACCTAGACCCTGCTGAGATCACACGTATAAAGAAAACAGAAATTGAAGTTGAAGTTTGAACATAAGTTACATATAAAAGGGATAATCTTAACAAAAATACTATATTAAACCCAAATACTGAACAAAAAGTGAAAATATTAAACTAAAAGTGAACATATAATGAAAATAATACCTAAATATAATAAGAAAATTCTTTCAGAACCATATTTCAAAGGGTTTGTTACAGGGATGATATTATCTTATGGCTTTTTCATATCATTATTTATTAATTTAAAAATTGGATTATTATTATTGTTTCTTGCAACCTATATGTATTATATCCAGATAAGAAATAATAAAAATTTCATATTCGAATCCAGTTTATCTCGTCGATGAATTCTAATTCTTCAAATGTTTTGTATTTATAACATTGAGGACAAAAGAATCTTCTACCGAGTTTCTTAAGTTTAGTTTTACAACCACATTCTTTACAGATTGGGTAACGTGTACCTACTATATTTACCATCTCCTTTCTTGTTTAATAACTATTTCTTGGTTAAGCCATATCTATTAATGCAATAATTAAATAAATACAAATTGGTAGACTAAGAATTATAATGAGTGTACCATAATTATAATTGCAAATAATATCTAATGTAAATATTATTGCTAATATAATTGCATACATATTAATGATTATATTAGCAATAATATCATTTATTTTTAATCATCCGTAACTTTATTATTGAATAACATATATGCAGCAGATCCAATACCAACAAATACTGTTAATATTATTGCAATAATTAAACTTTTATTATTTTTTAGTTCCATATCAGTGATAATATCTTCTTTAACATTTGTTTTTATTAAAGTTGTACTAGTGACTTCTGTTAAAGTTATTGAAGTAGTAGTTATTTGTTTTATTGTTGTTACTGGGATATTTGTAACAGAACTATGTATTGGTTTTTTAACAATTATATTTTTGTCTTTTGTACTATTATCTATTTGAATTAATCTTGATATTGTATAACTAGGCCTACTATATGATCTACTACCACCACTAGTAACACTATTTGTATGTGTTTCTGTATAAGTAATATCAAAAGTGTAATTATTAATTGTATTCAGTTTTGTTACTAAATCAATATTTGGACAATTACAAATCCAATAATTATTTATTGTTTGATTACAATCTTTAAGTTCATATTCATTATCATCTATTTGAAATGTAGCTGTAACATTAACTTTAATTGAATCATAACAATTATCGAGAGTGATTATGTTTATTGTTTCTCCTGCATAATTTGCATAAGCACCATAACTTAGAATTATAAATGCTAGTAAATAAATTATTTGTTTCATTTTTGCCTCCTAAATTATAATTAAAAAAAAATAAAAATATTCTCAAATCGAGGATATTACCATTTCAACAGTTACAGTATATTCTCCAGGTTCTAACGAAATATCAGTTGTAAGGTATACAACACCATAAACTTCGGAATTTGCGTCCAAAGTCATGCCAGGCAAAATTAAATCGTTTCCAGTATAACCTAAACCAACATAACTATCGCCATTATGGTTAATTACGAGTGGGCTTGGGTATGCGTCGATAGTTGCAGCATTACCAATCCAATCATTCCAATCTGGGTTATTTTCCATCCATATCATATAATCTGTTTTACAATCTGTAACGCCCGTCATATCACCCATCTCTTTAAAACAATAGTTTATGTCTTCTGTTATTGCGATGTCTATACCTTCAGAATCTGGTCCTATTGATAAAACGATGTCGCCAGTTACATCAACATCTGCAAGATTTGATAATTTAATTAAAGCAAAATCATCGTTCCCAGCAATTTCTACGTCAATAACAAAATTTTCATTATCTATATTCACTGGACTTTCCACTGACATTTCTTCTACTACAGTATTACTCAAATATGATACCATAACAGCACTTACACTCAATGTTGCTAATATTGCAGCAACCAAAATTAATATTTTTTTTTTCATTTTTGCCTCCTAATATTTGTTTGATCTTCCATCTACTCTTTTAATTGATTTATCGTTTAATAAGAAGTTTAGATTAGACATTTTTACATCCAAATCTAAATAACGGTTATGTAACTTTTGCATAAGAAGTTTAGTTTTAACAATTTCTCTTACAATATTTCTCTGTTCTACTGTGTATTTGTTGTTAGTTCCCATTTTTAAAAATAAACCTTGCCATGCCAATCCTCGCCCGTCCGCTCCCCGCCCAGCCTGGGCGATCCGTTAATAAGCATTATTTGTGATTATTTTCAGTAACTGACATAGCCAAATCTACCCATGTCCATTTATTCTTATTTTTTATTTCTTTGAGAGTTTCATATTGAGAATCTTCAAGATACAAATTAATGGTTTTCATCTTTTATCACCGTTTTTGTTAATCATATACTAAGTGATAAACTAATTACTATATAAATGTTGTTATTATGTAGAAAAATATTAATGGATCAATAACTGTGAGATAACAAATAAAAGAAAAAATGTTAAAATAAGAAAAAGAATAATTATAAAATAGATCGCATAATATGGCATTTCCATAATTGGGTTGTCTTTTAATTACTTAATTTTGGGAAAACAGATTAACTATAATTTTAAGTAGGATTTTTGGGTTTAGGATTTTGGGACATTAATTTGGAAAAAAGTAAAGGGATTAACATTTCCCCTTACCTCTCCCTGTTTTTGGTCCTTTCCCATCAGGTCCTGTTCCATCACGTCTTGGCATTTTATCACCTCAGTTTACTTTTTAATTCATTTTAACGCCAATTATAGCTTAATATGGATTTATTACCATTGATATGTAACAGTTTTTTATAATTAGTTTTGTGTTTTTTGATTTGGTTTTTTGGGTTTTTAATATTTTTTTCGATTATTATCATCATTTTCTTTATTTTTCCTTCTTTTTATCATTTTAATTGTCATTTGTGATGGGTATATCCTTAAATTTACCCATAGACAGCAGATATTCCCTTATATTATTATTATATCTGTATAATATTAAAAATATATGTTGTGCTCCTGTTCTATCCTTTATAGGTATTTTTTCAAGAGTGTCTAAATTTTTTATTGTAGGGTTCATTCATCATCAGTCCTCTGTTTAGCGAGAATCTCTTTTGCAGTCTTATGGCACACTAGGCACATTGGTTCACCTGGATTTATAGGTGCATTAATTACTTCTGTATGATTCTTTAAATGTTGATATAAGGCAATAGCTTCTTTAGTTTCTTCATTGCTTTTGTAATCTATAACTTTCTTAGCTATATATCTATCAATGAATTTTTGTTCTTCTGTTAATTCAGAATAAGCTTTCTGAGCATTTGGATTATAACTTTCTGGATTAAGTTCTTTTGTTGCTTCTAAATACCAAATATGCATTAGTTCTGCTAATTTCTCTTTTTCAGTTTCCATTTCATTCATCTCCATTACCTGCATTTGTGCGCATTATTCCATTTTAGATAAACTTGTTCAGTAACCTCAACATCTTTGTGACAATATGATAATAATTTTTTAATTTTTCCTTCTTTCCATAGTTTTATTGCATTCTTACCATCACCAGATTTATTTTCAACACCATATAAGGTTGCCATATCAGATAATCTAACCCATTTAGATGTTACAGTGTGTAAATCAAAATGTTCAAAATTAAATATTTCCATAGAACCATTATCGCATGCACCTTTTATTGCAAACATTTGGAATCTTGTAAGTATGAATGGAATATCAAAACTTAATCCATTTTTTGTTATTAAAGTATGATCTCCACCTTTATATTTAGCTAGCCAAACATAAAAAGAATCAATTATTTTTGTTTCTTGTTCATGAGAATACCCAAAAATGTTCCCTTCAGAATCTTTTGCACAGATACATGTTATTCTATCTCCGTACCATGGATTTAACCCAGTTGTTTCAATATCAAATATTATATATTTATCCATTTTTACCACTTCTCCATTGTATTATTTTTATTCAATCTTTCTCCTTAAATGAGTCTTTTTATATTTTCGAACTTTTCCCTGAAAGCAGATAACTGCTCTTTTAATTCTATATTTTCTTTTTCTAAATCTTGAAGTTTATGCTCAAATTCTACTTTGTTTCTTAACCCTTTATCTTTAATACAAAATAAAGTATATTGTTTATCAAGTTCATGTTCAAAAACCTCTAACTCTAGTTGTGGTGTATTATAAGGTAATTCATCCAAATCTATTGACATTTTTGTTTTGTTACTATCTACAGTTATATTGTATGATTTATGCGTATTACTACAATTAACCCATAGATAAGCAGTATAATTTTCTGATTTTCCCATTGGTATTCCATATCCTCCCACTTTAATCACTCTCCTTTTTCTGAACTTTTGTGATGCACCATATATTTTCTCTTTTATTCATGTTTCCCGTTTTCATCCCAGTATGGTTTTGTTTTTTTACAATTTGAACCAAATTTACAATCTGAACTGAATTCACAACCTGAACCAAATTCACAACCTGAATCAAATTTACAATATTTATCAAATTTACAATTTGAACCGAATTCACAACCTGAATCAAATTTACATTTTATGAATACACAATAATCTCCAAAAATAGATTTATCTGCAAATATTTCATTTACATATATTTGATTATTCTTTCTTATTGTATTTTTTACTTTTTGTCTATATTTGGACATATAACCTAAAAATCCATAATTGCCAATACTTGCATTTTTTTCAATATAATCTTCTTGAATTGCCTTTTGCAATTCTTTATAACTTTCTTCATTTATTTGTACTTCTTTTCCGTTTTCTAATATTATTTTTTTCATTTTATTCTTTCTCCTGTTTGATATGAATCATGAGTAAAATCACTCAAGGCAACCAGAACTTTCCATCTTTGTAGTTCACAGGAATCACCCGATTACATGTTTACACACGTTTAACAGTGTTGATATTCCAGTTGCGTTGTTTAGTGTTTCTCATTCCTTAATTTCTTTAATCTTTACACCATAATCTTCCATAGCATCCCAGTTTTCTATTGATAATTCTTCTAAATTATCCATAAATTCTTCTTCAAATACATTTTCTAAAAAACAGTCAATACGACTTTTAGCATACTTTTGCAAATCTATAGAGTATTCTTCTCTATATTTTCGTTCCTTTTCTTCGTCTAATTCACCATCTTCGTCATAATTATCTTCATGGGATATGTTTAAATTTATTATATTTGGTGTTTCAATTTCAATTATCATTCTTGTTTTCATCTTAACCTCTCATTAATGTTTTCAAATACGATAATAATTTTCTTGTAAATCGTATCCATAAGAGTCATCGTATCTTAATATAGTTATTTTTTTATTTTGCCTTAATTCTTTTAGTTGTTGGTTTAATGCTTCTTTTATCCAAACCTTTATTAATCTTGCAATACTAATCATAACAATTTGATTTTCTTGTGGTAAATCTTTAAACTCAACTTGACATTTCTTTTGAGTTTTCCAATTTGCATTCTTACTATAAGATTCATAAGCGTCATGTAATTCTTTTGCTAAAGTTTCATCAGTTTTTAGTACCATTTGTTTAACCTCTCATTTTATTTTCCTTAAGTGCGGTTTTATAAATTATTTTTTAATTTTGCATCCATCGTTTATCATCCCTTTTTTTATGTGAAAAAGCAGATCAAGTATTGATTATTTTATGGTATTCTTTTATAGTATCATCATAAGACCACTTACCACCACCTATTATTTTCTGGAAGTGATTTTTATCTTCTGTTAATCTTTTGTGTGTTTCTTCTGTTATTGCGATTCTGATATATTTTGTTTGTTTTCTCATTGTTATCAATCCGTTTGATATATTAAAGGTATACCTTATATATAAACATTTCTATTCTGTAAGTTTATTTTATAGTATTCATCATTCTTTTTTCGAAGTGTGACAATCACACTCAAACATATATTCTCCCATTTTCTCAGTATTACTTAACATTTGATGATTCGATATGTTCATTAATCCCATATCTAATAAAGCATTATCAACCTCTGGAACATACAAACCATGTTTATACCAACAAACAACTACAGGCAATTTTAGTTTCTTTATCAAGTCTGCAATAATGAAATGAAAATAATTAGTATCAACTTTCTTTAATTTTGGGTGTTTTTCCCATAGTTGCTTATACACTTTATGTACTAAATATTTACATAATTCTTTTTCCTTTTTTGTCGATTTTAATCGTTTCATCATAGTCTTTCCATAACGTGCATTATTTATCTTTTCAAACATTAATGATTTTTTATCATCATTTCTATTAATTTCAAAGTTGCTTCTTGTTTATCTTCTGGCATAGCTGCAACCTTCAAGAGTATTGCTTTTAATTTAGGGCTAGTTTCAGTTTGGTCTATTAAAAATTTTAATTTTTCTATAATTTTTCATCACCTTTTCAACCATTTATGATATTTTTTAATATTTTTATTTATGTTTTCCTTTTTCATCCCAGTATAGTTTTGTTTTTTTACAACCTGAATCAAATTCACAACCTGAATCAAATTCACAACCTGAATCAAATTCACAATCGAAACCAAAGTTACAACCTGAATCAAATTCACAACCTGAACCAAAATCACAACCTGAACCAAAATCACAACATGAACCAAATTCACAACATGAACCAAATTCACAATCGAAACCAAATTCACAACCTGAACCAAAATCACAACATGAACCAAATTCACAACATGAACCAAATTCACACGATGAACCAAAATCACAACATGAACCAAATTCACACGATGAACCAAAATCACAACATGAACCAAATTTACACGATGAACCAAAATCACAACCTGAACCAAAATCACAACATGAACCAAATTCACATTTGATAAATATGCAATAATTTCCAAAAATAGATTTATCTGCAAATATTTCATTTCGATATATTTGATTGTTCTTTCTTATTGTATTTTTTACTTTTTGTTTTT
>Ga0307928_10001739_pt1 | contig 16599 bp, 36 predicted proteins | sample AceLakmetagen232_FD_201815 | JGI IMG/M metagenome (GOLD analysis project Ga0307928, IMG submission 201815) | Saline water microbial communities from Ace Lake, Antarctica - #232 | ecosystem: Environmental > Aquatic > Non-marine Saline and Alkaline > Saline | place: Antarctica: Ace Lake... | reverse complement strand
AACGTTGGATGTGGAAGTCTGATGGCGCGTAAGTACAAGATCCACAAAGTCCGGTGTATGCGCTGCGGCCATGTGTCGTGGTGGCGATCCGATCACCGATACGAATGCGCAGAGTGTGGGAGCAAGCAGGCGTCGGCTGTGAACTTGATAGCGGAAGCGGTGCGGGGATTGCGTAAGGGGGCGTCGAAATGAGTAACATCGAAGACTGTATCGCTCGCGGTCGAGTGCTTACGAATGAAGCTGATGGCGTGTATAGGGCGCTTGTTGATAAATCGTCAACGCTTGCCCGCGAAGAGCTTCGACGGATGAAGGCAGCCCTTGCGTTCTATGCGGCAGATGATGAGCGCGGCGAGATGGCGAGAGAAGCATTGGCAATGCTTGAGGGCTAGGTGGTGAACGATGACTGAGAAACACGCAGGCGGACGGCCGCGCCAGTATACGAAGAAGGAGAGATGGCTGCAGCGCGGTAGCGTCGGGGTAGCACGGCAGGCAGTATGGTCATGTGGATCTACTGATCCAGCGGGGACAACGAGTAGAGGTAGCCGGGAGGGGTAACCCGGCCAGCCATTTTAAGAATGAAAGGAGAATTATGAATACGGGGGATAGTTTAAGAGGTCAGAACGAGCATCGACGGATGGCTAGTGCAGGTTCGAGTCCTGCTCCCTCGACTAGAAGTCAACGGACGCGGTTGTGGAGGCGGTTAAGGAAGCTCGATAGCAAGATCAGTCAGCTTGATTACGGGTTGTGGATTCAGCGGCATATAGGATCTCAGACAGTCGTTGAGAAGATGGAATGTCAACGCATTAAGGCAGACGCGAGTAGGCTTTCAGTACGGAATAAATTGAAGGGGTATGAATAAGGAGGGGATGATGGAGATCAACTTATCAGATATATCTCGAATGAGCTCTGCTAGGTTCACGCTGGAAAATTCGGGGTATCGCGCGAATGAGGTTCCGCCATGGTTTATAGATGAGAAGACATTATGCACTTATGCAGCTTGGTGCAGGCCGATCGGATACACCATGAACCCGCCATTCAAAGCACGGTGGGAAAGTGATGTTAGCCGCGCGGTCGCCATTATGTACGAAACACCAGAAGGAGGACTGATGTGGTGGCATCACATGTTGCCAGAGGGTTACAATATGCAGGAGGGCGAGAACGAATGCGGGAACGAATGCGGGAAAGAGTACAAACCCGAGGAGCTTAAACGCGTAAGAGATGAAATGGATCGGCTAGGCACTGCTCTCGGAACTAGCGCACGCAAGGCGGATGAGGAGATCAGGCGCCTAATGGATGAAGCATTAGCTGGCGCAGAATCCTAACTCGAGCTAAAAAGGAGAGGCAATGAATCGTAAGTCAGTACATACTGCCCCAACTGAATGCTGGCTGATTGGCGGGATGCTTGCAGGGAACCTTGCGATGATCCCAGAAGGCGAACATACGTGGTGTATCCCCGCGCCGGCAGGAGCTATAGTCACAATAACCAGATCGGATTCTGGTATACCTTCGGCGCCACCAGCACCAGAGATCTTCTATGAAGTGGGGCGAGATGCGGAATGGGGAATGAGGGTTTTCCAGATCGGATAATCCCGCGCTAATTGCCGCCTATGCCAAATACCAGTACAATGATTACTAGACTACTCCGCCCCCTGTATCGCAGGCTCACTGGTTCAGCAGCGGGCCTGTTCTACCTGAGCCGCGCGCCTTGCTTACTACTGGCTGAGCTTCCTTAGCTACGAGCCTCCCTATAACAGCTTCAGCAGCTCCCCTAACTGCCGCAACCACACACTAATTACGCCCAAAGGCTACGTACGCTAGACACCTACGCTTAAATGCATCTATGTGCATATTCAAACTATTAAATACACCAACGCTAGTAAACTGTCCAGTGATCGGGAATTCGTTTGTCCTACCCCCCTACCCCCTCTAATTGGAGCCCTTCCTATGTCATGTAAAGTCAAAGTTATATTATCTCTCTCAGCAGGTAGTAGTGACGTAGCCACCGACCACCAATGCACTTATGCCCGCTCAACCGTCAGCCGCCTTACGGCGTCGCCGTCTCGCTACGTGAAGAGAGCTATCCCGCTCGACGGTCAGCCGCCTATGGCGTCGCCACATCTCGCTCCATCTTACGAGATAGGCATTCGGAGTGAAGCCCAGTGATCAGCCTGAACGAGACGCCCTCTCGAAGAAGGTTCGGGCAGAGGGGTAGTCAGGAGAGAGTGACCCAGGAAAGTCATCTGCCGCCGACCCCCACCTCAGAGTCTTAGGCAAAGTCGCATCAGAGTCATTCACTTGGATCAGTGGGCAGCATGGACAGAGGCAGGTGGTAATGGAGAGTAACAGCTTGGGGCTGTCGAATCATCGCTCCGCTTGACAGCAGGGCAAGGAACTCACTTGACGGAGTCAATGAGGGGATCAGCTCACAGACAGCGCGCGCAGCTTCCCGCGACAGCCCGAGCGACCGCTGATTCGCCGTCCACCGGAAGAAGGATCCCAACTCTATGCATCTATGCGCATTGTCAATTTGAATGTAATTTCCATGTCGTTTCCATAGACACGGACCCCAGGAAAGTACTATACTGGACTTAACCTAGTAAGGAGGATTGACCATGAACAACCCAGCACAGTTAGAGGCTGCAGCTTGGAAAGCTACTTGCATTGTACTCAGCGGACCGCAGAGCCAAGGACCAGACCGCGAAGGAATAGAACGCCCAGCGTGGTATCTCACGCTTGAAGACGATGAAGGCAAAGAGATCGCTTACGCCCGTTGCCTATCATACAACGCAGCATTGAAGGATCTTGACACACTAGCGGAACGCGCAGGGCTTGAAGCAGTCAATGAAGGCCAGGAGGCATAGCCATGAATCGCACCATTACCGCCGCACAATGGAGAGCAACCCCGCGAGACTATCGCACCACGAAAGGCCACCAGCGTTTCATCGTGGAGCTGGGGGGTGGAGTAACAAGGCTAGTCCCAGTACAGATCACCAAGGACCGCAAGGTTGCATCTACACACAAGGAGCCAACGCGATGAACCTCACGACCACACAAGCACAGCGTGAAGCCATGATCGCATTATTGGAGCTGAGTAAGAAATACCTAACGCACCCGGACGTGACAGCTTTGCCGTTCGTGTTAAGCTCCTCAACAGTAGCAGCCAGGATCACCGCACTACTTGACTACATCGAGGAGACATCGTGAACACTCTACAAATCAACATCGTCGCAGAACGCCCGCCGGCAGCAGGAGCCAAGATCAGGGAAGCATACGACGCCGCCGCAGTACTAGCACCCATCGCCGACCTATCACAGGAAGTCTTTGTGGTGATCGCATTGAACGGCGCCAACCAGCCAATAGGAGACCCGCGCATTGTCACAATGGGACTACTCGATTCTAACCAGGTGCACCCACGGGAAGTGTTTGCGCCTGCCATCGTTGCCAGAGCAAGCTCGATCATCATAGCTCACAATCACCCGAGCGGAACACTGGACGCCAGCCCGGAGGATATCGCCATCACGGGAAGATTAGTGAGAGCAGGAAAGCTTCTCGGCATTCCAGTCCTCGACCACATCATCATGGCGCAAGGCGGAAAGCATATCAGCATGAAAGCAAGAGGTGAGCTGTGAAGACCAGCGAGAAGGCACACGCCGCGCTCAAGAAGCTAGAGGAATTATGGAAGGACCCGGAGCGGCTCACAGGCACGCTTAGCGCCATTCTATTGGTGAGCCCCACTGGAAGACCTATCGACCGCTGGAGTATCCGCAATCGCATATTGTGCGCCATCGAGGGAACCAACGACGCCCGGACGTTCAACCAATGGAAGGATGAAGACGAAGCGGAGAAAGTAAGGTTAATAGGGTTCAGGGGTGTGCCGGTATTCAGACTAGAGGATACAGAAGGTGAACCCGTCGAGACTATGAACACGCCGCCACCACCACCGCTTGCAGACGTCGCGGAAGCTTGGAACCTACCGATAAACTACGCGCCGCATGATGGTAAGTACTACGGATTCTACAACAAGACCCGCCCCTCGATTACTTTGATGGTAGAGAACACGGACCCGATCAAAGCCATGAACAGACTACTCCCACGCATTGAAACTTGTCTAACCGCAATACTGGAAACCACGCACGAACGAGAGACCGCGAAGGAGGTCCCCGCATTATGCAACGCCTAACAAATGAGGAGAACCCCACCGGACGAAAGTACGACATCTGCATAACTAAACCGCGTAACCTATCGCCGGAGACAATGCTAGAGCAATCGCCCTACAATCACCGCGAGTACTGGGTTCAGATTCAGGGCTACACCAAGGCGCGCGCCACAGAGATTATGGAAGGAGTACTCGCAGGAACGGACGCCGATCTTGGAGAACTGTTTTCAACGAGCAACGGAACGCCGGCCATCGCGCGCCGCCTGGGATCACCGCCAGAGGAGGTGGTATAAGACCAGGCCCTCGCCGGAGCAAGAACCGCATTTAATGCCGATTGTAACAGCGTTTTGAAAAAGGAGGAAATGATGACTACAGCAGAAAAGATTGCAGCCCGACTAGGGAATGACGGCAAGACGTGGGAGACAGAAGAAGGTATCCATCTTGTAAATCTTGCGCGATCACAGGGAGCCAGGACTATACAAGGAGGTGACTACCAATGACGCAAGGCATACTCGCACTATCACGCAGTGAGCAGATACAGGCAGGCTTGTTTGCCATCCCGGAAGACCAGGAGCTTGACCAGCTCTCCCCGACTCAAGTCTGGTGCACTGAATGCGAGTCTTGGGTTGAACCAGAGATGCAACTCGACATGTTCGGCGGTTTAGCAATTTGTCCCAACTGCGGAGCAGAATTCTAGCAGCAAATCAAGTATCAAAGGAGGTTTTACATGTTCAAGAAAGCAGCAGTACTAGCAGTAGCATTGGTATTGGTAGCAGGAATCGCAGTGGCAGCATATGATCTTGGCCCCGCGGATTACATCACCACAGACTTCGACGCAGCACTCCCGGAGATCGTTTCGTCTTTCTCCATATCGCCACAGACCAGCATCGACGTTGAGGATCTCGCATTGCTGGATCTGTTCTACAGTGATAACCAGATGCTAGCGTGGCAGGCAGCTCTAGCGGAAGGCCCAATCACAACATGGATGGCAGTTGATGCTCTCACTTATCATGCCTTCGAGAAGGATGGTGATGTTGGTTATACGCCTAAGAAGGATCGTACTCTCGTCACCGTCACCAAGCGAATCATCTTGCATCTGTTCTTCGAGCTAGAGTAGCGAATAAGGAGAGGCCCTCGGGATTCCGGGGGCCTTGTTTTAGTGGTATAATAGAGAGAGGTGATCGCCATGACTTTTCTCTACACGCTGCTTTTTGTCATCATCGTTCTAGCTCTCTTATATGGACAGCATCCGCCAGATCATTGGTTTCCATGATGCGCTTTCATTTTCATATTACCTTCTCAAATTCAACAATCCATATCCACGGACTCACATCCCAACCATACCCGCGCTTCGCGTTGATCGAGTCCCAGAGAGTACGGAACCACGCGACCAGCATCCTATCGGTATACACATCGCTGCTTTCAGCTGACGGAAGATCGAATGAATATCCTTCATAAACAGCAGCCAACGGTGTGATCTCCTGCACCCGCTCAACGCGGATGTCAGTGACCTTGCGAACCGTCCGTGCTGCCTCCGTAGGCATGTGGATCGATGTCAGGATATCTCGCTTCCACCGCCACGGGATGGGCTTGCCAGTGATAAGACTGATGACAGGAGCGTCGCACGATGGATCTAGGAAGTGATTTGGGCCAACATCTCGATAATAGGCTAAGCCACCAGCCCCGCGCATCAGTGGCTCACACATGCAACGCACGTCGCCGGGCTTGCCATAAGGACAGTGGTCAACTATGAACTCGTCTGATATTTGCGCCCCGCCAACACCCCAAGCAATGTTTTTCCATCGCCAGGCATCGCTAACCAGAACTGGTTGCGGATCTATCGGCCGGCGCGTCTGCGTTTTCAGCTTGTCACGGATCGCCTGCCGATTGCCTACCGTGAACAACGGCATACGCCCATCGATAGGGATACCGTGATACATAATCTTCTCTTTCATCTCACACCACCTTCTTGAATTCGATGACCCGTACCCGGGGATTCACGTCGAAGCCATGGCCGTGCTTGGCATAGATGGAATCCCAGGCTAGCCTAAATGCGTCGCGGTAGTAACTCGTCATCGGGTGTACTGGAACTCCGCCTATTTCAGTGGGCGACAAAATGAGACGCTTAACGCCCTCTGCCTGTGCGTCTGCCTCGCTGATGTCTTGCACTCGTTCAACGCGAATGTCAGTGATCTCAAGCGTGATCCTTGAAGCCCATCGCGGCATGTGGGTTGAAGGACGCCACTTATCACCGGCTGCCCTTGACCATTCGTAGCTATCAGGAGCAGGGTCAGCTCTGTAATAGATCTTAGGCTCATCCTCTCCTTCCCACTCTACGGCATCCCACGTTTCCCTCACCCAAAGATGATCGCCCGAGACACCGTAAGAACATTTACCAATCGGTATCTTCACTACCCTGCGCGTTTGCGTCTTGCGCCCGTCAAGGAGCGCCCTTACCATATCGCCGCTGAACAAAATCGGATGTTCTTTCATCTTACACCCCCAACGCCATTTGTCCGACTGTCTGCGCTTTGACACTATCACGGCTGGCTTCTTCAAGCCAATCCCAGCAATCATCCGGCCCTCGTTTATCGACCTTCGCCCAAAATCGCTCTTCGAGTGTGCCTTCCATCACTCCTCCTCTATATCTACGGTGAATCCCCTTGCTCGATCCTCGTTTATAGCTGCCTGACAGTACCACCACTCACCCCAATCATAGCCATCGTAAACATGGACGCGCTGTACTTTCCCAACGTGCCGCTCACACTTACCCTCACAGAGATGTGCTGATACCATCACTCCCTCCTTTGCTCGTTAATATGGCAAGCCTGCGCGGTCGATGTATTCTCGTATGGCGCGAGTGGCTAAGTAGTTCACGCTCCTCTCTTCCTTCTCCGCGATCTCGATCAGCTTCTCTATCAGATGCTCATCACGCAATCTCTTAGGAATGTACACGGTGATCTTGTCAAGATTCACTTGTCGCATCAGCAACCTCCTCTTCCACAGCCCCATCCTTCATCAAGAATGTGACTTCAGATCCTTTACTCGTTCGACCCACAAGAATGTATTTCTTGTACTTGTCGCCAAGCTCTGCTAAGACATCCAGTGATTCTTGGCTCAAGCCCGTGCCTTCATCAATCACGATCGCGGGCGCTTTGGGATTGAGCGTAAGTATCAGCTCGACACCCAGCCTCATCTTCTCATTCCGTGATGCCTGTCGTATGTCAATGTCATTGAACAACACCCTATCTTCATCGAATGTCAGACCCTCGACAGAGAACTTAGCGCCAGCTATCTGAGTTGCCTTCTCGGAATCAATGTTCTCAATCTGCTCGGATAGCTTGTTAGCACCCTCAAGCCCAGCCTTCAGATCTGAAGCCAACTGCTCCCTATCCTGATTCATCCGAAGCTTAGCGTTCTGCTCCTCTGCGGATGCTAGTTGATCGTCGATCTCTTGCACATCAGCATCAACAAGCGCCTCTGCTTTTGCCGCAGCTTCTTTACCACGGGCGACAAGACGTCCATGCTCTTTTTCCAACCCGACTAGCAGATCACGCTTGACGAGCAAGTCAGCTTCCAATGCAGCAATTTCGCCCTCGACATTCTTGATTACTCTCTTGCTAACTGAGGCTTCCATACGAAGATTTTCAAGAAGCTGTTCTGCAGTTCTATTTTCCCGATTGGTTTCCTCGTGTCGTACACGCTCCTCTAACAGATTCGCAATCACTATCGGCTTATCTGGTGCGTCGGGTTGTGGTTCGATTGCTTCAATACGCTCCGTCAGATTCCGAGTCTCACGATTGAGGTCATGCCTCTGATCGTAAAGCGCCTGTCTCTGCTCATCAAGCCCAGCGAAGTTAAGGCCAACCGCCTTCTGTAGTTTGTCGATTAGCTGCCTCGGAGGGAGATCGAAAAGTTCTAGCGGGTTTACTGCCAGGGCCCTCGCCTTATCAATCCCGAAGAGCTTGGTCAGCCACTCTTGCGGAGGAAGATCACGCTTCGCCTTGACCTCTAGGCGAGTCCCTTTCGTAGTGAATACGCGCCGCGCAATCAGATCAGAGAACCGTGTCTCTGTCTACGCTTCCTTCTCACCCTTGCGGATTGGCTGGCTCGGACAGTTCTTCGTGCCATACAACGTTACCTTGAGGATCTCCATTGCCGAACTCTTGCCAGCGCCCTCATCGCCACCGAAGATGATCAGGTGCCCGTGTCGCCGAAAGTCAATCTCGACATCTCGCAGTCCTTTGAAATTCATTGCTGCCACGCCTTCCAGCGTAGTTTGTTCTGCTACCTTTGCGTTCTTGGTGCTCATAATCAATCCTCCCCTTTGATAAGGCCGGCTTGTATTTTGATAGCTTCCCTGAAATCCTCAAGCCAATTCAAATACAGGATCTGTATATCCTTAACGCCGGTATTTTCCTCACAGAATTGTGCAATTTTATGTGGCACAGTTTTATCATATCCAGATTCGCAATTCCACAGCGTGTAATAGCTAACACCAACCATCACTGCAAAATCTCGTCTGGACAAGCCCAACCCCTCGCGGACCTCAGTAATAGGATTTTTCATTCTTCCTCCCTTGTAATGTATTTGATATTTCTCCATCACAGCAGCAACCCTATCTCCATTGGGAATTTATCATTCTTCTTTAGATTACATATATCGCATGCCACAGCTAAATTACTCGGTCGATGTAGGCCACCTTTAGATAGAGGAACAATGTGATCTACCTGTCGACGTCCTTTAGGAATAAGCTTTCCACACAGATAACATCGGACGCGTGGAGCCTCTTTTGCGCAACGATAAATTTCGGCTATCTCGACTAGTTGAGCGGAAGTCGCGCCAATCGTAGCTTTATGCTTCAAAGCGCGCCGCTGCGCATTCCTCACCATAAATTGTACTTTATGCTTTCGGTAATATCTGGCCTTTCGTTTCGCTATTTTCTTCTTATGGATCTGTCCTCGTTTTGCTGCATAAAGACTTCTCTCTTTCCTATGAGTTTTATGATAATTAGCGTTGTATTTTGCTTTCTCATCTTTATGGACTTGGGAGTACGAGGCAGCATATTCAATTTCTTGAACTTTATGGGTTTTGTAATAATCTGCTTTGTACTTTGCTATTTCATCTTTATGTGCTCGTTGATATTTAGCGCGAGATTCCGCCACTTGTTTCTTATGTGTTCGATAGTACTTTGCATGATTTTGCACGGCCTTCTCATTAAGATGACGCCGAACAGTCGCAAGACAAAAGCCAATCTTAGCCGCTATGGCCTGATAGGTTAGTCCATCCGCTCTCAGTTTCAGCATCTCGGCTCCTTGGGCTTCTGTTACTCTCTTCCTTTTCATAGATTGATTCTACTTTATTATTCCCGATATTTCAAGAACAAATGTATCCTAGAGATTTTCTGCTTTGTGCTGTGCGCAGAAATCACTCACTAGGCAATACTTATCGCACCTCACAGACAGCCCAGGACGATGCTGGATTATCCCCTTCGACAAAGCATGCTCGGAGATGTATTGCTCAGCAGCTAGTCGGCTGTCTAGTAATCGCGCCGCCTTCTTCACAGTCTTGTTCTTGTACACCGCGAACTTGTCAGGCCGTGCCCATCGCTCTTCAGCACTGCACGGTTGCAGCTCATCATCAGGTAGTTCTCTATTCACCTGGTATGTGTGAATCTTTGCCAGCATCCACTCCCGCGTCTTTTCAATGGGCCACATTGTAATCGGAGTCTTGTACACGCCGCGATCAGGATAGTCGTGTTGAACGGCTTTTCCCTGCACATGATCATGGAGAAACTCAGTGATGTGCCCGCGATCTATCTTGATACCATGCACATCCAACGCAACGCGATACATCGACAGTTGTTTCACCCATTCCTCGGAGCGCCCGAATATGTGACCCCACACTTTGAGGAACTTCCAGTCTGCGATTTCTCCATCGGCATAGTGGTCAACCTTGCATGACACTACCGTGCCCTCGTGTGGCTGTGCTACCAGCGCTTGCGCCGCCTTTACTTCGATCGGAGTGAAGCTACCGTCTTGGTTTACCAGCACGGCTAACAACCGCTCTACTACGGAACCTTCGGCTGCGAACCTCTCCATCACTGCGTGACCGATAGTCCCGAGGAACATCCACATTGCGTCAGCAGCGTCCATGACTAACAGCTCCTTATATCGCTCCATCAGCAGGATTTGCTGTACTGGCTTCAGTAGTGTCGTAACTGATAGATCTCCAGTTCTTACGTGGTGACCACCCTCTAAAGCTCTAATGTAGGCAGAATCTAAGTCGAATTTATTCGTTATGCGCATCTTCCTCGATCATCTCCCTTAGCCTCTCTATTTCGTAACGAAGGTCACCTAGCGTCTTGTTCACGTGATGTATAAAACTTTGGATCATCACACCCTCTTCAGTCTTGCCAATACTGACAGCTGCAAGGACACATTTATTGTACGCATCCTGCATCTTCTTTATGTCATCCATCGATCAGATCCCCTCCAAGGGCAGCTGCCTCATCATTGGCCATCTCCCACTCGCACTGATGGCACAAGGGATGCTTTATATTCATCTGTCGATTATCATTGACCGATCCAGTAGCAGGATCATAACCCGCGATCTCATCGCCACACCTGCAGCAATAGATCCTGTCTGGGTTCTTAGGCATCGCCATTGCTTTCATCTACGTCCTCCTCTTCCTGTGCAAAGTAAAGCATAACCTCTAATGGGGGCTTTATTATCAGCACCCCTGTACGTCGCCATAGATGCACGCTTACGAATGCTCTCCACTGTTTCATCTTCCTTCAAGTCTAATACCGCCTTGCATCGTTCCCAATCATCCTGCGTCACTTGGGTGCTATACTTCACTATCGCGTGCGCTACCCACAGCTTGTCATCCATTAATCTCTCCAGTGATGACTAACTCCGCCGCCAGCTCTTGATAGTTCTCAACGAGGGGAGAAATCGGACATTTGTCAAGTCTCCAGGTATTCCCAGCATCAACGAGATCCAACACCACGCGTCGTCCTCTCACAAATGTGCTGCATACTTGCTGTATAGTCCCACCAAACACCGTATTTACTAGGATATCAGCTACATCTACGGGTGCTCTATGTAGCCGTATGTCTCTTATAATCATCATTCCCTCCTTTACCTATCCCCACAGGCTTCAACCTCTGCTCTGGCCTCTATTAGATCGCCTAAGTGATCACGCTCATCTCTGCGTCTGATTGCCATCTTCACTATATTTAGCAGGTGCTTATTGGTAAGCGCTACCTCGCCATGCTTCCTTACCGATGCCTCCAAGATGGCGATCACGTCCTCTTCTATTCGCATACTTCCCTCCTAAAACGGCAGATCTACTGGCTTCTCTTTGTATTGGACTTCTTCCATAGCTGCTGCATTAACTCGCTCGACCACTACTCCTCCTTCCCAGATACGGAACCAAGGAACGATAGCACCTTGCCCTGGTTCTCCGTAAGCCTCTATGCGATCAACTAGACGGCCATATGCTCCCTCTACCGTATTCCAACCAAGGCCCTCGCTATTCGTCGGCCAAATAGCCTGAATCTCTCGCTTATCTTCAAGTATTGTATTAGACATCATTCCCTCCTTTGATCTATGGTAGCGCCCAAGCTGGAAGCTGCGGCGGTCCCCAGTAGAAGACCTTCTTCTCTTTCGACGTCTTACCGTAGTTCGGAGTCGCATCGCTCTTCTGTGTGCTCGTGATAGCGAAGTTCTCAGTAAGCCTATACAGATAGCGCCCGCCTCCTAACTCAGCAAAGGCTCGCTTCTCACTCGATGACAGCCCGCCCTTGAAAGACTCAATGTCTGTCGCAGCTGCTCCGTTCTCCTTCCACGCCCAATCGCCGGTATCAGGATCGCGGAACCAGAGCCGGCAGATTATGCCTGTTATTGAGCTTGCAGATTTACCGCGCTTCTTCTCGGGTGTTTCCGGTAGATCTGATTCATACGATTCCCCAACACTGAATGGTCGGAACTCATTCTTCCAACCACCCAACCCAAACACCTCATCCAAGCGTTGATGAACCGCGCGCGCCGTGATGTATGCGAGGACTGTAGCCCACACTTTGTCATTCTTGACACCAGAGCGGGATACTCTCCACTCGACGTCTTCTGCGAGGAAAGGCTTCTGTAATGCTTCCATCGCCGCCTTCACTACAGGATTCTCTTGAGTAACCGCTGGCAGATTGAAACCATGCTTCACGTGATGTTCTGGTGCGGGCTTGGCATCATCATGCACTGCCTTGTTGCCATCACGTAGATACCCAAACCACGCTGCAATATGCTTGCATAGATGGCCCGATACTCCAGCGGTACATTTACACGACACCTCCATAGTCGTTGGAGTTAGCTTCTCGATGCTGACTCGGTACTCGTCTGGTCCGCTGAGAGATTGCATGATAGCAACCTTAGTATCGCCATCTACATCCTGCGGAGTGATAAGCTCCTTGTAATTCCCCGGCAGAGTCTTCTTGGTTAGAAGTTCTTCTAGGGTCTCGTCAAGGTGTTTCGCTGTGACTTGCATCGTCCACCTCCTTCGGAACCCAGATACCAAACTGGGTGTCTGCGCTAATGTTAACAACCCCATGCCAACCTGGGTTTCGTTTTAGCAGGCGGCCCCAGTAAACGAATGCACGGATTGGGGCAAATGCCATATGCACCGTAATTGCTACGATCAACAAGCATATTTGCCAAATCCACAACACCGGCAGTGTCAATGTGTATAAGGCTGTCTTCATTCCCCCTCCTTTAGTCGCGCGATAGATGCCTCCGCTCTGAGCATACGTCCGTTAAGTCGTTCCGCCAAGCAGTCGTTCATCTGGACTGAGCAGAATAACCCCGCGAGTAATTCATTAAGCTGCTCAACTTGCGCCACCGTGAGATTGCCACCATCAGCTAACGCGACGAGCATGTAAGCTAGGCTGGCAGCATCAGCATCCTCTTCAGTGACGATTGAGCCAGTAGCGTCGATCAACTTGCCGCCATCGTAAACTGTTTTGTCTGGCTCGCTAGTGAAGACCAACGTACCAACCGCCACAAGCAGCACCGCCACTTGCACGATAAGAACCAACCACACATATTTCTTATCCATCCTGTACCTCCTCTTTCTCTCCTCTCGCTATGGAAAGGGCAGCCAGTAATTCGCCATCAAAGGCCAAACTAAATGCTTGGAATCGATCAGCCTTGGTGCATTTACCGTTAAGCAAAGATGCAATCTGATTGAGTTTTGACTTAGCATCCTCTAACGCCTCGTACATCTTCGGTGCAGCAGCCATGAGATATGCGTTCGCTTCTTGCTGTGGCTTCCCCTCAGTGCCTCCTCCCTTCGGTACTGATGCAATCGGTCTGTTTACGCCATAGTCAGTCTTGATAATATGCCCAGGTATCGTTGCTGTTAGGACATTCAGGCACGCCATCCACGGCCCTTTAGTAAATTTTGCCTCATTCACAATGCTCCCTCCTCTCTCTCTACTACTTGTGATCCGCATAGACCGACTAGTTTCGTTACTGCCATCATTCAACACCCGGTCTTTCCAGCTCCGCTATCCCTCTCCTGCAGGCGTTGATGATCCTGCGTAAGTCTTCCTTTTCATGTTTATCGCGAGTGCAAATAGAGAGCTGATTACCATCTCGCTCAAACGTTAAACGTACATACAAACCTGGTGACTCAACTTTGATGCGCATGTCCTCTACCATGAATGCTACTGTGTGTGTATTCATATCGCCTCTTCCTTCTCCACTACTTGTGATCCGCATTCTTGGTTCCATCGCGCCGCCGTGAGTTCTGGAGACAGCTTCTTGTTGTGGTCAAACGCACGCTGCTCTAGCACATCAATCAATTCTGCCGCTGTCTTATTCGCCATCTTCAGCCTCCTTTATTCGTTGTGCAATCATCGCATCAGCTTGCTTTTTTGCGAGCTGGTTGGCTTTTATAGTCACATCGTCATTTGTATATCCATCAATGAAATATCGTTTACTCAGGGCCTCAACCCAGGCCGCCGCCAAATGCACTACAGCATAATCGCGCAACGACATGCCAGAATACGTGACACTTACCTCTTCTTCCTCATCTTTGCCAGCTATCTTGAGCATCTCGTATCTCTTGCCTGGGAACGCCAATCCTCCGTCTTTCATCTTCAACCTCCTTGCACGATTGTTATGTTCGCTCCATCGTCTACGATAACTTCAGGCTCGCCGTTGTATAGCTTCAGTTTCCCAGAGGCCTCGACTATGAGACCATTGAAACTCTTTGGCGGTATTCCTTCTGCAGCATCAGGAAGAACGAACACGTCGCAAGGCTCTCCCGTCAAAAGCAAATACCCTCCATTCAAGATTCTGCCGGAGATGATCTTCGTCACCACGCCTTCAGCACCATCAACTTCAACTATCTTGCTCTCACTGACTGCCTTGGCTAATCCAGCTTTTACCATCGCCGTGCTCACATCCTGCCCATTGATCGAGATGTCCGCTATGATCCTTCCATAGTAGCCTTGGTTGATCCTGCGTATGTCTACCACTTGGTGCAGCACGAGGCCCTTAAGCATAGCCGCAGCTTCACGTCCGCCATCCGCATACCATTCGGGCGCGTTGATTCCAGACAGCCTGATCTCTTCGCCGGTGGAAAGCATCAGGGAATCACCATCAATCACGCTGATAACTTCCGCTGTCATCACCGATTCGGCAAGCTGTGGGTTCTGAGCAATTGCCCACAGCCGCGTAGCGTTAACATTCTGTCGGGCTCCAACTATCCAGAGCTTGTAAGCATTCCAGTTAAACGGTGAGATCCATCCAAACGTATTAGTGAATACCTCCATCTTATCAATGAGCTTGGTTGTCTGTATTGCTTGATTGAAGGCATCCTCTGCAAGCCCTGCACTCTTTAGTATGAATGAAGCAAAGCCTGCTTGCTGTCCGGCTTCCTGATACATAAACTCAGCAAATCCAACCATTCCCATTAGGCTAATGGCGATTGATCCTACGATTAACCAAGCCTTCAGGCTATGAAGCTTATCATTGAACCAGGAGAGGAAGGAATCGTGAACTCTGTCTTTATCCCCAGACATCGGTACCGAGTTTTGTAGTGCTTCTTTTACGTGTGATTCTTTCTTGCTCCCAAGATAGACCGCGCCTACCACAAGAGCGATGCCTAACAACCGTAGTAAGAAGCCAAAGAAGCCTCCGTTGATACCACCGAGTTTGAACATTCCGTAAGCTGCAAAGAGAGCAATCACCATCACTCCAGTCTTGTAAAACCATAGCCCTCCCCTTCCCCACCAATCACCATCACCTGATTCAGGCAGTCGGCTATGTGGCGGCTTCCTGGGAGGCGGGGGAACTGTTTGGCTCGTGAAGTCAGTCGGGCGACGATAGCGAGACTTAGGTGGCTCGTGTCCTTGCTGCTTTGCTTTGTCCGTCGACACTGTTCCTTTGCATTCAGGATAGTTGAGGCATCCCCAGAAGTCACCGTGCTTTCCGTGCTTGATCTGCATCTGCTCCCCGCATTTCGGACACGTTGGAGAATCAGGATAAGTCTTCGGGAAACTTGGAGAAACCTTCTTCTGTCTTTCTGTTGGGGGAGGTACTTTGTCAATCACTTGTTCAACCTCCTCGCGTTCGATCACCGTCTTGGGGTCATCGCGCATTCGCAGCCAATCGTGGTATCCTTCCAGCTGATCCTCTTCATGTTCCTTACGTTGACCAACAGGGATGGCGGCATTCAACTTTGCTATCAGCGTGCTAGTGTCAACGTGAAACTGTGAAGCCCACTCGTCAAGGGTCATAGCTTTCTCGTCAAGCGTAGTCAACAACCTGCGTTTCGATAGCGGCAGACCTTCCATAAACTCTGTACACGAGTCCATGCCTTGATGAATGAAAACCTTGCCGGTCCGCATCGCATCATAAATGTGGTCGATAGGATCAGCTGAAATAGTTACCATTAGGCCGCTCTCTCGCTTGCCTTGGCTAGATCGGAAAGACGATCTTGTTCATTGTGCTTTGCCAATCTTTCTAGCTCGGTCTCGATGGCGACATGCATTGCTGCTAGTTGTTCCGGTGAAAACTCGTCAGCATCGAGAACGACCAGGCGATAGATTTCTACTGGGTCTAGTTCTACTGGAATCCTCATTGTGCACCTCCTTTATAGATGGTCGGCTGCGGGTGAGATTCCCCGGTTAGGCCTATTCTCACTTCGCACTTACGCCCCGGTTCTTTCGCCAGACCGACCATTTATTGGTTAACTGAATTATACAGTACTCCACAGCAAAAAGTCAAGGAAATCAAGGAAGGGCCAAGCTGCTGGCCCCTCCTCTCCTTATTCGCTACTCTAGCTCGAAGAACAGATGCAAGATGATTCGCTTGGTGACGGTGACGAGAGTACGATCCTTCTTAGGCGTATAACCAACATCACCATCCTTCTCGAAGGCATG
>Ga0307928_10001736_pt1 | contig 16613 bp, 17 predicted proteins | sample AceLakmetagen232_FD_201815 | JGI IMG/M metagenome (GOLD analysis project Ga0307928, IMG submission 201815) | Saline water microbial communities from Ace Lake, Antarctica - #232 | ecosystem: Environmental > Aquatic > Non-marine Saline and Alkaline > Saline | place: Antarctica: Ace Lake... | reverse complement strand
GGGTCTTACGATTCCAGCCCAAACGTTTTCAACAGCCGCTGGTGGAGGACACAACCACGCAGTCACAGGAGATGGAAAACATAATCATACGGTGGCTGGAAGTGTGACTGATTTAGTTGGTGATTCTCAACTTGCTTCGATAGCAATTGCCAATACAGGTACAACGACAGCAACGGCGTTGACGGCTGCAGAAAAGACATATGCGGATACGCTGCTTATCTTCATCGATGGCGTTGACAAAACTGCAGAGGCGCTTGTCCTTGCAGAGGCGAACTTCACCGGCGAGTTCACAGCGTTTGGAGACGAAACCGCTGGGCATCATTTGAACACTTGGACCCTCACGTCACCCGGTCCTGGTACTGGAGAAATGGACATATCGTCCCTCGTAACAACCGCCGCGTTCCATCGCATTGAAATTCGTCAGGCTGGAACGGCGGGCGGAAAACTTAACTGGTTCCTGGAGGTATTTTGAGCGACGAATCTTTTAACACGGTGATTGACTATAGCGACGGAACCATCGACTCATTTGACTCAATCGGCTTCGCCCTTACTGGTGAAGGCGACCGAGGGATCGCCAGCTTCATCTTGCCCGACAGGTCAAGGAAGATAGCGTTCACTGGAAAGATTAAATCGATTTCGTTCGGGCCTGAGTATGACCGTCTATTGTCAGCCAGGCCTGTAGAGGAAGTTAAGGAATGAACATTCACATCAAAAGATTTTCCGAGAATCACTACGACCAAGTGGTCAGCCTCTTCAAAGAGGTGAAGTGGGCGGTCCCTACGTTTAATGAGATCCGCAATATAGGGTGGGTGGCAATCGATGGCCTTGAAGTGGTTGGTTTTATTTGGTGTCTGGTTGGCAAGTGCAGCACGGCGTACATTGACCACCTCGTCGTCAAGGACGGATACCGTGGGGATAAAAAAGGAAACAGATCGATTGTCGGCCTAATGCTGGCGCACGCTGTGTTTAATTTTTTATCCGAAGAACTGCGCATGGAGAAGTGGATCTGTGCTACGATGCCAGGAGAGCCTGGCGACAGCCTCGGGAAGTTCTATGACTCCCTCGGGTTTAATTCGACACAGATGGAGAAGCGGTACATTGGAAGCGTCGATGCTTTTAAGAAGAAGTTGAACGAACTTACGCGAGGTTAATTATGGGAACTTCATCGCAATCAACAGAAGTTGAAACCGGCGAACTCTCTGCTCAGGGCAGGGAATGGAACGCTGGCATGACGTCATTGATGTTGGCGAATCTTGAGGACTCAGGATATTCGTACACCCCGAAAGAAGTGACGGAGTACGGCGATCCTGGGAAGGCAGCGTCGGTTCAGGGTAAGTTGGACAGGGCGAGTGCTTCGCTGAAGGAGATCGAGGCTGACATCGCAGCCAACCCCTGGGACTCCAGTCAGCCTGGTACTGACCCAAGGATAGCGTCTGTCAACGCCGCGCGCAACAACGTTAATCAGGCAGACGCGGAACTCGGGAACCTCGAGCAGTATTCCTACACCGATTACAACATTGAGAAGATGCCCGACCCTCGGATCCAGAACGCCATCAATCAGTACGGCGAGGGATCAGACGAGGTTGCGGCTATGGAAGAGTCGATCTTCCAAGAGGACGTGTTCAAGTCCGAGCAGTTGGCCGGCATCGAGCGCAAGACCCTCGAGAACGTTACCAAGTTTGTGAACGGCGATATGTCGTACACCGACGAGCAGAAGGATCAGGTCGATAAACTATACGGCGGGGTGAAGACGGCTATCACCACATTGAAGGACGACCTGTTCGCTCAGTTTGGCGAGACGGACACCGCCCTTCGCGAGGGGTTTGGCAAGGTCTCTGAGCAGATTGACAAGACCGGCTTCGCCATTGAGGACGCTCTCAAGGCCGCAGAGGTGCAGATCGACAAGTCCGGCGCGAACATGTTCAGCGTCCTCGAGGAAGTTAACAAATCCACCGAGGCGAAGTTCAGGTTTCAGCAGGATCTGATGTTTGACGAGATCGATAAGAACGTGAACCAGCAGAACGCCATGCTCGGCCTTCCGCCGAACTCCGAGGCGGCGATGTACCAGAAAGCCAAGATGAAGCAGGACACGCTGACCGGCCTTCAGTTGCAACTCCACGAGCAGGAATTGATGGGTAAGATGAACATCCAGAGCGGCATGGAAGGCAGTAAGCAGAAGATCAGCCTCTCCCGCGTGGCGCTCGCGGCCTCTCAGGGAGAGAAGAAGGAAGGTATCGCGCGCGATCTGGTGAACGTCACCGCGATGACCGCCCAGAAGAAGGAAGGCACCCTCGCCGCGACCGGCGAAGCCCTCCTCGGCCTCGAGCAGCAGAAGGCAGCGGAACTTAAAAACCTGGCCTACGGCAACCTCCCGCAGATGATTGGCGCCGGACAGGGCGCACAGGGCTTCGATATGCAGATGCAGGGCGCGCAACAGGGCATCAATGCGAACGCCATGTCTCCCTTCGAGCGGCAGTTGGGCGTCGAACAGGCCCGTCAGATGGCCGAGACGACCACCACCCAGACGAAGAAGAGCGGCTTCATGGACGCCTTCACTGGTCTCATTGGTGCTGGCGCTGCAGGTGCTGGCGCTGTGATGGGCGGCATAGGCAGTATGGGCATGTCAAGCGCTTTAAGCGGACTAGGCGGTATGGGTGGTGGCGGCGGCGGCGGCGGCGGGTCTAACTTCCAACGGGCCGCTGACGGGAATTACAAATTAAAATTCTAGCAACGGGAGATACCGATGTCTTATCAAGATGCGATTGCAGGGTTTGCTCAACTCCACCAGGCGTTCAGGGATAATGCTGACCGTAAGAAAGATTTGCTTACGCAGCAGATCGACATCAACGCCAAGGCAAAGGCGCAGGATATACAGAATAAGTTCGTTGGGGAGCAGGGCGACCTCGATAGGACGTCTGCGGAAAAAAGATCAAGAATTGGCGTTGGCCCAGCGCACAGGCGTGAGACCCGGCTGACTAAAGAATATGAAGAGTTTAAAGACATAAAAATGAGGGGTTTGGAAGTCGGGATTGAACATGGCGAGGCAAACGTAAGGACTCTCAATCAGGATTTTGGAATCAAGGCCACAGACTACATCATGGATAAGCAGTGGAGGGCGGAGTCAGAGAGGACAGCAATAGACGCTGGACTTGATCCAGACGACGATGCTGATAGATCCATCATGATTGCGATGAGAGCACTCGGCAATGAGAAAGGCGCGATTCTTTTGGCAGATGCTGTGGCAGCGAAGGACAGGAATGAACGGATGGGGCTTGCGCTTGAGAGCATGGCTAACGTCCCGTTGTTTCAAAAAATCCTTAGTGGTAAAGGCGTTTGGGATTCAGTGAAGGGAAGTGCGATCAGGTCTATCTTTGGAGATTCCGAGATGGATTCGCTGATCGAACTCGTCAAACTCAACGCCATAAACCCTCAGTCGGTGATAAACCAAAGTTCAGCGAGGAAGGTAGACGAAGATAGACTTCGCTTTCTTGGAGGACTTCCGTACAATTTTGACAATAGAAAATAACTTGGAGAGACAATGCAAAACATGAACAAATTGTGGGCGGCTACTGAAGAGGGTAAATCCACCATCAAGGTGCTTGAAGATTCCGATGGAATGCCCGCTGCGGAGGCTATGCGCATTGTTGACGAAAAGGTTGCGGCGTTCTCTGCCAAAAGAAACGAGCAGATGGCAGGTCAAGACCCGAATGCCATGCTCGCAAACGTTATGAAGAGCGGAGCGCTTGGAAAGAATTCAAGCCCCAAGACGCTCAACGCTATCAACAACATGGTCGAAGACATGGGCATCTACAACGAGGTGAGTAGCAACATAGAGGCGAAGCAGAAGAAGCTGAAGCCGCCCAAGGGCAAGAAGGTGGTTGATGTTCCGGTTGATGTTTCTCGTTCGTGGTCCTACCTCGCCAACGACTTGAAGAAACTCTACGACTACGACGTCGAAGCCGACTGGGACACCCCGCTGATGAAGTTCTATAGCGATGTTGATTCCTACAAGAAGGAAGTTGGAGACGTCAACGAGAGCAACAAAAAAGACTTCGTCTATAATTTCCTCGAGAGCGACTTCTACCAGAAGCACCTGCAGCAGTTCATGAAAGACAACCCCGGCATTAACTATAAGTACGCCGATTTCGTAATGAGCAATATGTTCACGAAGTTGCTGCTAGTCGGTGCAAAGGGCGTGATGAAGCCATCGTCGTTCGACGACTTCGGCGAGCCTAAGAGTTGGAAGGTTGATCGGTTCTCAGTCCCCATGATGAGTTCTGAATACATGAAGATGGTGGAGGAGTTTGGAACGTCGATCAACAAAAATGAGCCTGAAGCAAGGAATGAACTCGTCGAGAGGTTTGAAGATGGGTTTGCGATTGACCCCACCAAGAGATAGAAAATTGGAGTGACGATGAAAAATCTTTTCTCGCGGATTGAGAAGGGCAGGGCTGAAGAAGACTCTAGCCTCAACTCTCCGTTTACTAATGTTAAATACAACAGCGTCTTGACACAGATGGTGAACGACGGTGAACTCCCTCCGAGCGAGAAGGTGTTGAACGCAATTCGCCAGAAGAAGGTTACCGCCGCGGAGGCGAAGTCGCAGTGGTTGAAGTTCAAAAAAGGTGAGAAGGAAGTCATTGGCAATATCCAGGGGGAAGTCAATAAGCCTGAAGACGTGAAGTCGATTGTAAAGGCAGACCTCGAAGCGTTTGACAAGTCCCAGAAAAACGGAAGGCCGGAACCAAAGAAGCCACAGCAGCAGGCGCAACTACCTGCAGGTGCCAGCGCTGCGGAGGCAGAGGCCGACGAACGTCCGATGATGTCCATTGGTTACGACAAAATCCTCGAAGATCAGTGGTATATGTACAAGAGATATGTGTCTGGCCTTACCATGGGCGTCTACGGTGGACCGGAGGAAGAGGCACCGTCAGACCTCGCAAGCTGGGGCGGCACGGTCGCCGACCTCACCGGGAACATTGTTGGCTTTTCGCTTGGAGGAATGGCAATCAAGGGCGGGCTGGCAGCCAGAGGAATTCTATCGAAGGGCGTTCCATTCGTTGGCAAGGGGATCAAGAGTTTGCAGAAGGGATCTCAGGCCGCTGCAGCCACCATAAAATACGCAAAGGTTATTGGCGAGCCTGTCAAGATGGGCACTCGAGTTGCGAAGCACGGCAAGGCCGCCGCAGCGCTCGCCGCTGAAGGCGCAACACTCTTTGGAGCCATTGGAGTTGCTAAGGCCAAGGTGAAGGGCGAAGATTGGAGCGACGCGTTTGCCCAGGGCGTGGTCGAAGGCGGCCAGATGGCTGTTTTGTCAACAGTTCTCTACCCGGCAGTGGCTGGTGCTGGCGCTCTCTTTGGAATGAGAGAGGTCAACAAACTCAAAAAGGTGTACGGACATCTGAATTCTGACGAGATAACCTCGCGCATTAAAAACATGGGCGTTGATGAACTCGTGAGCCTCTACGAGAAGGTTCCGACGGCTGCACGCAGCGAAGAGTATAACGTTGCGCTGACAGCGCTGAAAAAGATCAAGGCGATCCGACCAGAGGGTGGCCCATTACTTAACGCTGAACTCGCGCGGACACCCGAGATAGCGATGCAGGCTATCAAACAGGAGTCTGAATCGACCGCAAAGAGATTGATTTCCAGCGATGGAGCGCCTCTCAGGTTCATGTACGACAGTTCCGAAGCGCTCCGCACCATGATGAACAGCGGAGACTACGTCAGTTCGTTGGCTATGGTTAAGCCGATGATGATGGACGCTGTGAAGCAGGCTGACACTGTTGGCGACCTCGCAACCTTGGCCTTTAAGATGAACGCGAAGCAATCGCATGAGGTCGTGGCGGAGAGGGCCGTTCGCAACCTCGAGGGGAAGGGCATTAAGGGAGTTGACAGGGGACTCTTCACGGATTTCTTCTCAGATCCCAGCAAGCAAAACCTCGCATCGCTGAAGGAGGCCGTGCCGAACGCGGCGAAGCTCCGTCAGGCCATGGGTGTCTCGCCGAAGTCGTATATGAACGGTAGCCGTGGCGTGCAGGACATCCGCATCGATAGCAAAAAGGCCGCGGAAATTGCCGACGATTACCTCGAGACTTTCTTCAAGACTATCGAAACAGACGGCGCAATAACGTTCGGAGATATAGGTAAGATCAACGAGGCGAACGGCATATTGAAGTCCGCGACGGTGATGAACAAGCAGTTCTCGCTTAACATGCTGCAGGGCAGTTCCCGCCACATTGACAAGGAATTGTTCTTGAGAGTGAAGCCAGAGCTGAGACAGGGTGTGAACGATAGGATTCAACTTCGCTCTCTTGCACTCGACAGCGCTGACGACCTCAACACAATCAAAAGCATCAAGAGCGAAATCGCGAACGTTGCTGACGACGCCCCCCCGGAGTTAGCAAAACAAATGAAGACGATGCTCAAGAACAAACAGGCTTCCTTCAACGGGAAGATGCGCAGGATGCGTGAACTTGATACCGATGTCTCTGGATTCAATAAGGAAGACACGAAGGCCATTGATGAACTTGTCTCCAACGTTTTTGCTCCGACGAAAAACGAACTTGGACTTTCCGCGAAGCAGACGAACGAATACATGAAGCGGTTCGGGTACGCTGACAACGCTCTCTATATCAAAAACGGCACCGACCTTGCCGACATGATGTCCATGATGGTTGCTGGTGGAAAAGATGTGGGCTTCTCACAGAACGAGCCGTGGATGAAGGAGATGACTAAAGAGATAGGCACAAGATATTTCGCAGGGATTCAGCGGAAACTCAGAACCCACTTCGGATACAATAACCCGCTTGAGGTTATGTTCAACGGGATGAAGGGCGAAGAGATGAAGATGAAGGCCACGAAGAAGTTGATGATGGATAACCTTGCGAAGACGGGGGTCGCTCGCAATTCAAAAGCCTCTGAAGTTGCGATGAACCTTGTGGAAGGAAACATATCGAGATCGAGCGATGATTTCCTGGCGTTAAGCCCGAAAGTCCAGAAGCAAGCAATTGATGCGAGCGAATACCTAAAGCCGCAGCTCAAGAATTTCTTCGGGTACGTCAATGATGCACGGGTATCGGTCGGGCTGAAGCCTTTCTCTTTCAGAGAAAACTATATGCACCATGTGAGGAAGGGACAGACGTTAAAAGAAGCGTTCAAGGAACGGGTGTTGTCTTCAAAGGGAGAAGTGTTTGAGACCGGGTCGAAGGTTGGAAAGATTGGTCCTCAGATCAAAGGCCATGTAAAGGAAGTCCCGTCCAAACTCGGGCATCACCAGACCGGTAAGGAAGGCTACGTCGTTGACGCCGTTGAATCGTTTGACCAATACCTGGACGCGGCGCTGGAGGTTATTCATTTCTCAAGGCCGGTGCGAGAGCTTGAAGCGGTGGCCGCTATGGCACCCGCTGGGATTCAGAAGATACTGAACCATGTGAAAGAGACAGTGTTTGCGAAGGCTAACAACCCGTTCGATCAAGCCACTGAGACACTCGTGAAGCGCGGCCTTGAGTTCGGGATGCGCAAACGGGCGGAGGGATTGATCCTCGGTAACGTCAACGTGTTGCAGCAACAGCTTTCCTCCGGGGCGTTGTCGATGGTTGCAAGCCCGAGAGACGCCATCACCGCTACCGCCAAGATGTTCTCGAAGGAATACGATGAACTGTGGAAGCTGTCGCGCAACAGGCAACTGGCCGCACCTCTCGAGTTCGTCAACTTTGAGAAGAACCTTATGAAATCCGGTGATGGAGCGATGCAAAGCGTGAAGGCCGGGTACAACTACATGAAGCACTTCATGTCCTACGGATTTAAGAAGTTTGATGGCGTTGCCAGGAAGCATATGTTCACGACGGCGTGTGAAAATTGGAAGCGCAGCGGTGGCAGGGAAATAGCACTGGCAAACAAGGCCGACCCAGTGGCATCGATGATGTCATATGCCGATGACTGGGTAGACATTGCGCACGGTAGCTTCGGGAAACTCGACAAGCCGGAGATCCTCAAGTCCGCGATGGGCCGTGCGATGATGCAGTTCCAGTCCTTCACGAACAACCTGGCGACCACCATGATGTACGATATGCCACGCATGGCGTATAAAGATGGGGCGTATAAGGTATCGAAGAACCTCCTCGAGGCCGGCGCTGCGATGTCGATCATCAACGAGGTGTGCGCTGAGACGGGGATCCCTCGGCCATTCAGTCTCGATATGTTCATCCCGTTCGTCTCCAACTATCGGTATGCCAACTCGGGGATCGGACAGGCGATGTATGACTACGCCAGGGAAACGGCCACTGGAGACGGCAGGCGGAAAGGTGCTGCCACCAGAGGCCTCGTCTCCGCTGGCGCTTCGGTTCTATTCCCCGGCAGCAAACAGGTCTACAAAGGCTCTCAGGCTTTCGGTCGGATCACGAGCAAGAAGGGGAGGGTGACCTTCGACACGAAGGGCGCCCGGAAATACAATAAACCCATGGCTATGCTGTTTGGCTCCTACCCTCAGTATGAGAAAGAGAAGGAGCGGAAGATAGCCAAGAAATTCTCAAAGGGCAGCCCGTTCCAGAAGGCTGAGAAGCGGGCCAAGCGCTACGTCAAAAGGAAACTCTTCAAGTGATGAAGATCACTGAACATTTCGACGTTACCGAATTCGACTGCCACGACGGCACTCAATATCCCAAAGAAAAAAACGCCTTGGTTCTGCTCCCGCTCTGCATATCGCTCGAGCGCATCCGGCTCGAGATTGGACGACCCATCTATATCATGTCTGGATACCGCACGCCTGAGCACAACCGGGCGGTCGGTGGCGCTGAGTTCTCCAGGCACATGGACGGTGACGCAGCCGACCTCGTGGTTCATGGCATTTCCCCGTTGCAATTGTATCATACAATCAGTAAGATGATGGCCGATGACGAAATCAAAACAGGTGGTCTCGGCCTCTATATCTGGGGATGCCACTATGACCAGCGCGGCTATCCCGCCCGCTGGAACGAACCCGAAGGAGAAGAACATGGCTGATCAACCAAAGGCAGGAATCAAGACCTCAGAACTGTGGATCACGCTGATCACCGTAGCTGGCGGAGTGCTCACCGCAGTCTCCACAAGCCTTCCGGCGGAGTGGAAGATCGCAGCGCTCGTCTGTTCAGGTCTGGCAGCAGCGGCCTATAGCATCAGCCGTGGGCTGGCGAAGAAATGACTATCGCAACCGTACTTTTGGGCTTCATCTCAGTCGCCGGAGTTCTCGTATGGTATTTCATCCATATGATAAAGCGCAACGAGCGGCTCGAGGTCGAGCGTAAGGTCAAGGAGCACCGGGATGAAGTCAACAAAGCGGCTAAAAAACGGAAGACGAAGATTAAAACTCTTGTCGCTAGGCGTAAGTCTGCTACTCGCAGCAAGTTGCGCAAAAGGAGTAAGTCTCGTAAAGTATCAAAGGCCAGAGTATCAACTAAAAAATCTAAGTGACATCGAGTTTGAGGCCGCGGCCGACATCTCTATGGAGTGTGCGGAACTCTTCCCGAATGGTGACAAGGACGTGCTCTGGTTGTGCGAGGAACAACTGATAGCGTCGGACGCGTACTGGGACGCTGTTGGTGTGATAGCAGAATACGAGGCCATCGACATATGGGACGATGACCTCGCATGGAAGAAACGACCTGCTAATTATTTGCTGTTGAGATAACCCATGAATATTTCCATGAAGTCTTCGACGCTTAACACAACGTATTCCCCCCTCTTTTGGTGAGGGTCTTTCCCTTGCCATGACCACTTAAAGAAGCACGTCGGGATAACACCCGGCGTGCTTCCCCGCGTGGACCTCACGGCTTCAAGGTATCCGTCGAATGCTTTGACGGTGCTCTTGCCACACTTGCACTGCACCGCCAGGGGGAGTTCAGTCTTTATGTCGATCCCGAAGCCGGCTTGGTATTCCAATAATCTGATCGCCTTCACTCCGCTCGCGTCCTGGAGAATGTTCGCAGTTTTTCTTTCCCACGAGTGGCCCTTCGTCCTTGGATTTATCTTTACCATTGTCTCCCCTTCCAACGAGCGACCCGCAGTACGGGCAGATTGAATAATTCGCCATCATCACATAGCATTTCTTGCATCGCTCCATTCCCCACCTCCTTACACCATCGTGATCTTCGCCTTCTGGATTGCGTTCCTCAAATTGATAGCCTTCGGATCGTATTCCATATCGAACGCGAGGAACCCGTCGATGTGCATCACCCATATCTCATCGAAGTCTGAAATGTTCAGCGAGTAGGCCGACTCCGGGTTGAAGAGCACAGTCTTCCCGGTGTTCTCAATGAGGACTTTCTTCTTCACCTCGATGATCGGGTCTTCGCTTTCGAGGTTGGACACCGCACAGATCATACCAGCCCAACTCTGCCGACGGTTGAACTTGTCGAGTCCTGGAGCCTTCTCAAGGAACGTATCGTCGTGCAGCGAGTAGCGATTGATCACCGCCATGTTCTGATGGATGAGAGGCTTGAGCGACTGCACCCTGTTGTGGATAGCATCAAGCCTCTTCTCGTACTTTTCCATCGCCTGATCCACCATTATCTCCCGTTTTCTTTCCGCGCTTGCGTTTTCCATTTCCTACCTCCTTTATGATTCCTTCGTTGTATGTGCCGTCAGGGTAGATTACGTTTGCGTTCGCCAGAAACTTAAACATACCCGGAGTCTTGCAGTTTGCCATCCTGCTAAACCTATCCAGATCGAATTCAGTGTACATCCACGGGTTGTCTGATCCTCCTTCGGCTGGAATGAACCGAACTGGTGTGTTCATCCACGCCCGACACGCATTGATAATATCCTTCGGGTCCAAGCCCACGATGTAGGCTTTGTATATCGGCTCCCGTTTCAACGTATCTACCTTGCGATTGAAATCATTCAGCGTCATCGTCGCTCCCTTCATGTTTAGTTTTCTTTTTCTTTTCCAACTCTTCAAAGTAATACTGTGAGTCATAGATTGACTTGAGTGCTGGCGGAAACTTCTCGTGTGTCAGTTCAAGTATTACGCAGGTAGTGGCAACCTTATCAACCTTAGCCTTGCAAATTTTCTTAAAATACTTTTCCCTTTTGATGTGTTCGAGGAGAGCCGCTTTACTAGCGGGTATGTCATTTCGCATCCCCCGGTAATAGTGTTCCCAATTAGAATAGGCCAGATTAAATGCAAAGTTAACCAACTTGTCCGCGTCTTTTCCGCTCCTGTTTTGTAGAATCTTCGCATCGAGTTTACCAGAGGCGGACATATGCTGGAGATCCTCGAAGAAGACGTAGAGCGCTTGGTCCTCGAATACTTTCGCGTCATGTGTAACCGCCTCCTGCGCGAGCTTCACGGAGAAATCTGGATCCTCACCGATCAACACGTCCGCAACGCTTCCGATGATTGAGAAGTGAATCCTGCTTCTGTCGGTCAGGGATATGGTGCTATCGTCGAACGACTCGGTGTACGAGTCTATCCGCTCCTCTATCTCCGCCCAGAGCTTCTTCCTGTTGGTCAGTATATAATGACCAATCTCGTTGAACATACTTTTGTAGTTCATAACCCACTTGAATGACGTGTTGTCCGTCTTCAGTTCAGTGTCCCTGAACACCGGGATATGCACGCAGCGCGAGTTGAACGCTGCGTCCTTCGGGTACTCTTCACCAGACAGGATCAGCGTTGACCGTGCCGATGCCGCTTTGACCTCGCCAGACTTGCGTGACGCCTTGATGCGCGTGGAGCGGTCATAGATAGACCGCATGATGTTGATCTTTTCAGCCATCTTCGTGTCGGAGTTTCGGATCTCCTCAATCCAGATCGGCGGGCCGCACTGCTTCTGGGCTGCGGTCATAATACCGACAGGCGTGGACGAGAACGCCACGCCGTTGATCTTAAACCCGAAGAAGCTGGAACTGATGTTGGCGTAGGTGGACTTACCCGACCCCATCTTCCCGTGCATAAACAGGAACGGATACACCTTGTACTTCTTCAGGATGTCCGCGATGAAGAAATTTCCGAGGGTCCAGCCTATCAATAATCGTGCGTGATGGTCCTCAATAAAGTCCTTCGTCTTATCGAAGATGTCCTTGATGCTAATCTCCTTTGACGGAGGAGCCTCGGAGAGCGCTGGCGGGGCGAAACTGTCAACGTCATACTCTGGCAGCGAATAGCCGTCGTCCCCGATCCAAATGATACCGTCGTTGTTCACGGGGTAGAAAACGTCGTCCTTGTACGCGCCGTTGAGAAAGAACCACGCATCAACGCTCTCGTTATAGCCCCACGAATAGAGTTTTTTCAGGCCGACACCGTCCTGATTCATAAATACCCAGCGCCAAATCTCCTGCAGGTCGCCGTCGTTCCCGTGAAACTCCAGGTCGCCGCGCTCGTAGCAGAACTTCTGGAACGAGGTCTTCGACACCATGACGTCTGGGGAGAGCGTGGCGGTTGCGGTGTTTCCGTATTTGGAATAGAACTTGCACAGCCGCTCGGCCTTATCGTTCTGGTCGTAGATCGTGTGGTGAACCTTGATGGTGAAGTTGGAAAGTTCGTTCGTCTTCTTGCTTCCAGCCTTCACGCTGTAGTAGCAGTTGCCGATCTCTCGGATGGGGCCGGTGTAGAAATACTTGTCGAACCGGCGCTCGAGGAAGCTGCGGTGCGCCTGCGGAACCTTGATGCTCATCCGATAGGCGCTCGGATCGACCGCGTCCTCTATCCTGCGGGCGTACATATCGTGTGCGATATTGGAGGCCAGCACGCCATCGATGTCGATCTTGCCGTCCACCATCCAGCGGCTGTCGAGCGTTGCCACCTTCGTCTTGACCCCGACGTTGCACAGCTTCTGGGCCATGACATAGGCGTAGAACTCAGTGTCGTACCGAACCTTGAAATCGTCCTTATAATTCTTGAGGTTCGGGGTGCCTTTCTCCTCCAGGTCGAAGCACACCACCACCTCTTGCGTCCCCACGGTCTTCAGCAGTTCCGCCAGCACGTTGAATTTGGTCCCCGAGAAGGACGCTATGCCTGGGATCCCTATGGCCGGCACCCCCATGAGGCAGGACGCGAGGGCCTTGAACTCCGACTCGGCCAGCACGATACGGTTGGTGCTGTCTCCGATGTATTTGTAGGGGATATAGACCTGAACCCCCAAGCCTTTCACACCGAACTTGTGCGGCCTGATGTGGTGCGGGATTGAATCGATATCGAAGTACGGGATGAGGATATTCTCGAAGGACAGGCTCTTCTGGAAATTCTCTGGGATTTCCTTATACCATTTGGCACCGTTGATCTGCTTGCCACACGACCTGAACTGCATCGCATCTATCACTTCGTCGCTGAAGCCGCGTTTGGCTTTCAGTTCGTCACGGTGCTTGGGCAGCAGCGACGTGTTCTCGATTATTTTTTTAATCACTTCCTTGTAGTCTGACATCGTTACCCCCGGCAAAAAATTTCCCTCCCCCGGCATGGAAGAAACCGGGAGAGGGATAGCAACCACCTATAGAGGACATTCCTCAGTAGGGGCCGCCGGGGGGTCTGTATCAACGGCTTCTTCAACGATTTCTGCTTCGACTTCAACCATCCCGCGTTTCTTCATCTCGAGGAAGTCCCTTGCGATCGGGATGATCACTCGGACTTCACCGGCGTCAAGCTCGGCTTTCTCCACGACGTCGCTGATCACGGCGAACGTATGGATATCCTTCGTCGCCATCTTGGATGATAGTTTATACGACGAACCAAACGGAACGCCGTACTTGTCGCGCGTGACCATGTTCACTATTGAGCGACCGGCTTTGAAGTTCATCTTGCGGAAATTGATTTCGATAGGATCGAGGGAGATCGCTCCATCGATTGTAGCGTTCTTCACGAGGCAGATGATATCGATGCTCGTCTTGCATTCCGGTGTGTGGCTGTCCCAATCGTTCCAGTATTCACCGTGCGGACAATCCTTACAGAGTACGCCGTCGGTGTTGGCGAGGAGGTTCTTGCTCCAACACGTCGCCGTGTTCTTGCCCTTCTCCATGAACGACGCGGACTCCCCGATACAGAGTGGGATGATGGTCACAGTCTCTCCGTAGTTCACGCCGAGCACCTCGGAGGCGAACTCACCCTCCTTCGCCAGGTCTCCGCAGACGTTCGACATCTTCTGTGTCAGCTTGATGCGCGGGATCTTCAGGAGTTCCTTGCGTACGGTGACCAGCCCGTCCATATCGCCGGCCAATTCCTTAAACTCCGCAAGCTCTGCGCCCGACTGTACCGCCAACTCTGTTTCTTTCTTCGCCATGGTCGTTCTCCTTTCGGTTGTGCTGCATACGTTGCAACGTTGTCTATTTTAATTTAATTTTGTTAAATTTCGAGTATTCCAGGCCGGGGATCAGAACCCCCTCGTTGTGCAGCTCGGTTGCAATACGCTTCAACGTCATGTGGTGAATCTGCCATTTCATAACGTCGCGGTATCCGTTGCCTTTGAGCCAATCGATGTATTCGTCGTCAATAGTTTTTACGTTTAGCATAACAGCGCTCTCAAGTCGAGAGCCATCTATATCAATCGACGCTTTATCCACGCCCTCGATGAACGGACCCCAGACCTTGCGGATTTCCCCTTCGATCTCAGAAACCTTCGACTTCGCCACGCTGAAGGCGGTCTCAGCGTCGCTCTTCGCCAGGTTGGCGTCCCGCAGCCGCTTGACCAGCGGCTCCAGGGTCAGCCGGAGGGCCTCTTTATTGGCCTCCAACTCGGCCTTTTTGGTCGCTTGCTCTTCGTCCTTGAACTCGTTCAACTGAAAATCTAGTAGATCAGCCATGGTAAACCTCCTTGTAAAGGTTAGACTTCCTCCCACCACCACTTGCCACGCATCTCCAGGCATCTCGTACATATCTCAGGCCACCCGTCGCGCTGAAACTTCCATTTGTGGCCGAACAACCTGCAGAGCAATCGGTTAATCATTTGCCCTCCTTCGCTTTTTCCTGTCCACAGACCTCATACCAACCATCTGCGTTGGGAAGAGCGGGCCAAGAATGGAATGCTTTAACCCAATCTCTCGCGTCTTGCTCGCAGGAGAAAAGAGTTTCTGTTACCGAGTAGCATTTATCAATGCTGTGGTATCGAAACGCTGGAGCCAATAGATATTTCATTTGTCCTCCTTTAAGGCTCCACCGTCTTTGGCTGCTTTGAGTGCTGTGTATAACCGATGCTCTGGAATGTCCCCGTCCTGCCATTGCCTCTTCTGGTAGTCACACGCATCCTTCGCCGCCGCGAGCAGGAGAGTGTTCTTACGCTCAAGAACTTTTAGCCTACCCCATGCCTTTACGTCTTCTGGCTCGCGCTCCAACTCCTCAATCTGCCTACAATGCTCATCTTCCCTGCGTTCGTGCTTCGCTATGGTGGCCTCCAACTCCCCGATGTGGTCCAGTAGCGCAGGGAGGGCAGTTATTATTTGCGACCATTCCCCACCGTTAATGCCACCGTTGTTCGCCTTCTTCTCCAACTCACGCAGCCTCGCTATGGTTTCTTTCATGCCCCCACCTTTCTGTAGCTGTACACCCACACCCACCCACGATCCTCTTTTTCAACCTTGATTCCCGTGATCTCGATGGTGGAGCGGGAGTATTTCTGTGGCATCGACTCAGGCGATTTCCACATATCCTCAACTTCAACATTGCCGATATTCTTAGCATGATATACCACGTCGCGGTTCATACACTCATTGCAGACCGTTTCAAACCACGGCTCCTTCACCCACAGTTTCTCGCCGATCTTGTAGGGTGACCTGCCGTAAAACTTGCTAGCCCTAAATTGTTGATCGTCCCAATATAGCAGGTCTTCTCCTGCAAGCGTTTTTTCTACCGTGGGCTGCGGATCTATCAACCTCCGCGTCTGCGTCTTCCGCCCCTCGTGATGAGCCTTCGCCATCTCTGCGTTGAATGATATTGAGTTCACATTAACCCCCTCTAAGTTTGATATGGCTTTACTCAATTTTTCTTCTTCCTGCGTACTGTAACCATACCTATCAACTCGCTTTGCCCTATCAACCACCTTCCCCTCGTCGTTGGTCATTTCTTTACCTCGCTGATCTTGAAAGTTGCACCATTATCACACTCGCACAGCCTGTCTGGAAAAGTTATAGACACGCAAAGCACTCCTCCGTTCGCAGCACACGCTTCCGCTCCACTCGTGATTACAAACGATGCATCCAGAAATAAACAGCACCAAGACTATCAATAGAAATTTCATTTCTTCATCCTTTCCCTATACAATATTTATGCCAAGTGCTTCCAGAAAGTCGGCAACCTGATTCTTGTTTATTTTTGTTGTACCGCCCTTGCCAAAAAACTTTGCGTTCATAAGGTCTGCTCCGTACAGGTCTGCTCCGCGCAGGTTTGCTCTGTACAGGTTTGCTCCACCCAAGTCTGCTTCACCCAAGTTTGCTCCATGCAGGTCTGCTCCACCCAAGTTTGCTTCGGACAGGTTTGCTCCGTACAGGGCTGCTCCGGACAGGTTTGCTCCGTACAGGTCTGCTCCGGACAGGTTTGCTCCGTACAGGTTTGCTTCGGACAGGTCGGCTCCGGACAGGTTTGCTTCCTCGGCCGCCTCCCTAAGGGTTGCTTTTGTGGAGGTGTATATCACTTCCTCAGTAAATCTATT
>Ga0307928_10001734_pt1 | contig 16624 bp, 20 predicted proteins | sample AceLakmetagen232_FD_201815 | JGI IMG/M metagenome (GOLD analysis project Ga0307928, IMG submission 201815) | Saline water microbial communities from Ace Lake, Antarctica - #232 | ecosystem: Environmental > Aquatic > Non-marine Saline and Alkaline > Saline | place: Antarctica: Ace Lake... | reverse complement strand
TTCGCAGGAATATTAGGGAGTTTGGCTTGTGGTGATGGGTGTGAATTAATTGGCGATACAATGGATGAACGTATTTACAATTTACTTAATAAAAAATAATATTATGGAAATGTTAAAAGCTTTCTTTACAACAAAGGCGGGAAAAACAGCATTATGGATAATGCTTAATTCAGTTATGGGTTTAATTGTTGCTGTATTAACCTATTACGTTTCACAAAATGTTGCGTGGGCATTTACCGCATTACCAATTGCAACTGCTTTATCTCAATTTATTACTAAGTATTTAAACACAAAATAATGACATTGCCTATCAAGTCTAAGATTATTCATATAAGCATAGGAACGATTATAACGATTATATTGTTTATAATTGCAATGTTATCAGGTATTCTCTCTTTCGGTCAAAATGCCGGAGGTTTTGAAGCAGAAGTAAAACAGAATACAAAAACAATTCTTGAATACAGACCATTCATACAACAAATTCCAGTTATGGAGGAATCAATTAAAAATTTGAAAGATGATGTTTCTTATACTAGGAAAGGTGTAGATGATATTAAAAGATTATTAATAAATAAATAAATAATGTTGCAAGCACAAGATATATATAGTAGCTTTGTAAAATATAAACGTGATGTAGACGACGTTGATGGTGATATATTCCTGGAATGGGTAAAATTTACTATACAATTTATTTATAAGAGTGTGCGGAAGGTAGATCCTGCCCGCTTTACATCATCTCAATCTTATGCTGTAGTAGTACCTCCACAATCTGAATCGCTTCCATCAGACTTCCAAGATATGAATCAGACTACTTGCGGTCTATATAAATATGATCAACGAAAGCGATCTCTAGTAACCTTTGATGAAACTGGTGATACAGATATAATGTTTAGTGATTCAGGTGGAACTAGTGCATACAATTCAAATATAAAAGTTCAAGGAGGAAGCTCAAGAGGATATACAGGCGATGCGGCTGCTACCATGCTTTTAAGTTTTGGTACGGCTTTGGATATAGAAGATCTTGATGATGGAGGTGCCGATAGTCCATCTAATGATTTTATTTCTCAATATGTTTATATTGGTAATTCAATTCCGACTTCGGCTACTTTAGAATTTTCAACATCAAGTGATGGTTCAGATGTAGGCGCCAATCAACTTTCTTATGCGTATACTGATCTTGTAGCAGGCTGGAATAGAATCAAAGTAGCTAAAAGTGCCTTTACATTAACAGGTAATGCTGATTGGGGATCTTTAGCTTATTTAAGACTTATATATGCTGGCGGCGATACTACCACAAATTTATATTGGGATAAATTAGAACTTGTAGAATCAGAAGTCAACGGCAAAGGCGAAATAGATGATAAAATTTCCTTGACAGGATATGGAAGTAAGGATGAAGGATATTATCTTAATGGTTCAAATATTGTATTTACTCATTATGATACAAATCCACTAAATGCAGACTATGTAATGAAGTATATGCCTCAACCACCTGCTATTGATGATCTTGACGATTATATTACTATTGATAAAACTGTTAGTACAGCTGCAATAATTGATGATCAAGATTTAGATTGTTTGGTTAAAGCTGTAGATGTGCTTTATGAACAATGGGATGCAGATCCAAGCAAAGAAAGCTTAGCTGATTTTCGCTTTGTTCGTGCTTTAGGAGGTTTGCTTGATGGCTTTAATCGTCAACCCCAAATTTCTCAATTATCTAATCCATCTGCTGATTTTTAAATATGTATAAACCTTTGGATATAAAACAAGGGGTTGTAAGTAAATACAATACATCATTAATGCCAAAAGAAGGTATAAATGAGGAGGATTTTTCACAAATGATGGATATGAAATATGCAAAAAATATTGTGAATTATATTCCACATAAATTTGGATTAGAAAAACGAAAAGGATTAAGTAAAATATTTGAAAGAGCTGGGGCCAACCCTATAACACTATTAAAGGAATTTATAACTAATACGTGGATATTCGCCTATGCTGAGAAAGTGGAATCTTATAATACTTCTACAAGCGTATTTACTACAATAAAGGATGATTTTAGTGCTAATGATGGCTTTGATGGGGATCGTGCTGGTCAATACTTTTTAATTTGCAATGGAGTAGAAAAAATATGGAGAATAACTAGCACTTTAGGTATATCAGAAATAGCTGCATCTCCTATTTGTAGCGGATTAAAAGCTATTGGAGCTAGAATGTATGCTTTCAGACTTGCAAGCAATGAGACTGCAATACAATACTCAGACGTTGATGATGGGACAAACCCCCCATTTGATGATTGGGCAGAAACCACTGCTGCTGATACAGGTGGATCAGTTAATTATAGAAATGCCGGACCAGTCCGCTCTGTTGTCCAATTAGGCCAATTTACTGTTGGTTTTTGTGATAATGGATTTTTTGCATGGTTGATAAATGTAATAGATTCTGCTGGAACACTAAAAAAGGTAGAAGTAATTCAAAATTATACTGAGGATTATGGAGGGGCTAGAGGCGCGATTGAAACTCCTTTTGGTATTTTTTATAATAATGAAGCTGGAATGTGGCAAATGGTGGCTGTTGGTCAAACTGATGTACCAATGAGTAAACAGCAAATTTTAACTTCATCATTATTAAAAAGTGACTTTTTTAAAGATACAGATCAGACTAGTTCAGATTTAATTTATGATATTAATCAGAGATGTATATTTCTTACCATTGCAAAAGATTCTTCTTTTAATAACTTAGTTATTGGATTGAAACCTGAACTTAAAAATGCAATGTTTAAAATACAAAATTGGAATATTAATAGATTTGCAAAACTTGGTACTGATATTTATGGTGCCTCATCTGTAAAAACAACAGTTTACAAATTATTTGATGGATATGATGATGATGGTTTAAAGATAGGTACTGAGTACTATCAAGAAATTCTATTAAGTACATTACTTCATGCACATTCATTAGATGGTATATATGCTGGTGGTAGATTAACACCAAATGATGAATTGACAGTAGCATTTGACATCTATGATATAAATGGAAATTTTGTAAAAGACAAAACACAATATTTATGGACAGGGACAGAGGCATCTGTAGACTATGATGAGTGGGGATCTGCAATGTGGGGTGACAGTGCATTAGGTGGTGGTGTTGATGTAGCCGGAATAGTTAATAGTTTTGGTGGTGGTAGTCCAAGAATAAATAATTTACAAAGATTATTAGTAAGAATTACAGGAGGAAGTAAAACACCTCATATTCTTAATTGGATTTCTGTAAAAACAACGCAAAAACAACCTATAAAAAGAAGGAATTTTACTAAAATAACTACATAAAAAATGAGTGATGCAACAAAATTACCATTAGCAGCAGAATTAGTATTATATCAATTCTCTAATAAAGATGCACCTAAACCTAAATTAGCTGCACCAATTGATGAAGATGATACTACTTTAACTTTTTCAACACCACTGAAAGATGAAGATGGAACTATAATTGTTGGCAAAGCTTTTCCTATAGGTATTAAAAAATCAAATGGATGGACTGAGACGTGTCTTATAACTAGTGGAATACTTTTATATGATGCCCAAACTGCTAATTTTACAGTGGGAGACATTTTAACTGGTGGAACTAGCGGTGCTAAGGCTTTGATTGTTGAAGATACCGATGCTGGTACCACAGGAACATTAAATTTGATTATCACTAGTGGAACTTTTCAAACCAATGAAACAATTACTGATTCGGCAGGTGGAAGTGCTACAGCTAATGGAACATTGACAAATTCAGTTAGTGCAGATGGTTTAACAATAGCAAATGTAATTCGTGGCATAGATCCTGGAAGCATAGACTACATTACAGGAAATTCAGATTTTGCCGATTCGCATAATTCACAAGAGCCTATATTTTGTAATATACCGGCATTTATTCCAGAGCTATTAAGATCTGTTTTGCAGGGGCTTATTGCATCTGGCGGATCAGATTTTATTATAGGTACCGATGAAGCTGGGACTGTGACCGTAAGCAGAAGCACTGGAGTCGGTACTAAGGTTGGGTTTATGAGATGGGATGCTACAACAAGTAAGGCACAATATTCAAATGATGGTTCAGCATGGACATCAATTGACGATGTAGTTTCCTCAGTTTTATTTAAAATTAGTGCTACTGATACAACTTCAGCTTATGCGTTAACTAAACTTATTGGGGGGACTGGTATTACAATTACTCAAACAGATACAGGTGGAAATGAGACACTTGTCATTACAACAACTTTGCCGGATATTATTGACGCTCATGAAATTTATACACCAGCATTTTTAACTGGTGATATTGGAGCTGAAACTACAATTGCCTTATGGGATAACTTAGCAGATGCTTCATTCAGAGGAACAATAGATGGAACTGCCTACAATGTTGACGGCATTGATATGACTGCTACTGGTCCTCTTGGGATTGTTGCAGATATGGACGAGGTTGCTGCCGTTATTCAGCATTATTTACGAATAGAAACTAGCGGAACTGAAACCTGTGCATGGAGTACAGATCACCTTATTATTACTTCTGCCGATACTACTGTTGCTTCAGAAATAAGCGTACTTGAAACCTCTACAGGAACGGTAGGAGTAGATATTAGTGGTGCTGGTGCTGATGATTGGATGGATTGTGATGCTGGCAATGGTGTTGCTACTGATAGGGTTTTAGATCCAACCGAGGATGAAAACAAAATAGTGATACTTAATTCCAGTGGTCAATTTGCAAATGGTTTTATTTCAGAAAGTTCAGTTTCACAGCACTTATCAGTACCGATATCCACAGGTGAGGATGTAGTTGCTGGAAATGCTTTAAGAATAAAAATAGATGGAAAGGCTTATAAAGCAGATGAAGACCCTGTACAGGGAATGATAAGAGAAATAATTATAAATAGTGATTCTTCTGGTAATACTGCGTGTCAGATTGATACAAATAAAATAGTATACATTTATCATGTAGCAACAGCTTTAACGGGTATTGTATACACTTGGGATGGTGAACAATTCACAGCAGGAGCAGAAAAAATCATTGATGCTAATGCTGGCGCTGTTACAGGTGATGTTTGTGTAGATGTTGTTTCCCATGCTACAAACGCCTTTACAGTGGTTCAATGGGACGATGGGGCTACCGGTGTAGATGACGCTACTGCATGGGCTTGTACAGTTGCCACTAATACAATTACAGCAGGTTTGCCGACAGTTGTTGATTCCGGGACTCAAACTGTTGGTTCAGCTCATAGTATTTGTTCACCTGCCGCAGGAAAGGTAACAATTTCATATAGTGATACAGTAGACAGCAAGACTAATGCAATTACAGGTACAATATCAGGGACTACAATAACATTTGGGGCGATAATTGAAGTAGCCGCTACAGATTGTGACGAACATCTTGATAATTGTGAAATAGGAACAGATAAAATAGTAACAGCATACAGAGGTACTGATGATGATTTATACGCAAGGGTGGCTACTATTTCAACTATTACCATGACGCAGGGGGCAGCACTTGAACTCGAAGATGCAATAACGGTGACTAGTATAAGGATGGAGAAGGTTGAAGATGATAAATTTATTGTTATATATAACACAGGTTCAGAAGCAAAGTTGATTGTGTGTACTGTATCGGGAACTACAATAACCAAAGGAACGCCAATATCGATATCTTCTGTGGATTCATTTCCAAATAATATTAAATATTTTGAGGACAATAAGGTGGCTATAATGTATGGAGGTGACACGTTCCCAGAAGGAATAGTTAATTATGATTATTTGAATATTATCGTTGGGTGGGTTACAACTGATGGAACAGTTCCTACAGTTCATCAAATATGCAGATTAGACAGAACGTATAACCCTTTGACGTCATTATATATATACAAAACTGAAATTGTGAAAGTAAATGATGATATGTTTCAGCTTGTTCTATCCGAGAATACAGGAAAGGATATTTATGTTCAGAATATAGCTGATAATAATTTTATAGGTTTTGCAGACAGTTCGGAATCATCAGGTGATGAGGTTGAGGCTGACTTCTTATACAATTCAAACCAGACAGGGTTAACTCCGGGGGCTAAATACTACTTAGCTGACTCTGGTGCTCTTGCCTTAACGGGAATAGTACCAGCAGGAATGGCGGTAAGTGCTACTAAAATAATCAAAAACTAAATGGAATCAGACACACAATTATATAATGGTGGCGGAGCTGCTGGGACCTCTGCTTTATGTGGTGGTTCTGGAGGAGGAGGAGCTGGAGCAGGTTCAACTGGCGGTGCTGTCTAGATTGCTGCGGAGGTTGTTGTTTTGGGAGATGATATTGAAGCTATTGGTGGAGATGGTGGAGATGGTGGAGATGGAAAAATTTGGGTATACACATTCTAACAATCACATTTAATTTATTTATATGTCAAAATTAGCTAAAATTATACCGGGGGCTAAACCACTTACTTTTAAAGAATTCAGAAATAAGGGTTTGGTTTTTGCAGGTGGCTTTAAAGGGTTTGAAGCGGCTCAAAGGAAATCTACAGCAGATGAAGCATCAAGGCGGGCTGGTGCCAAAACAACCACTACCGTTAAAAATGTTTTACAAACAGGGCAAAGTGCATCTTCTAAGGGGAGAAAATTTAAAACACCTACTACTGTAGTTGAAACGGCCCTTCCACCAACTGGGCAAAGTAATCAGATTACAGGAGATATAGCTGTTACAAACAAAACTCCTTTAAGCAGTCAGGAATTTGCTGAGGCAGTTAATAAAGAAATACCAAGTGAAAAGGCTGTTGAAGACGAAACATTAACACCCGAACAGGTGGCAGAACAAGATGGATTGGCCCAAGAGGGAATTGTAGAAGAGGGTATGAAGGATGTAAATACTACAGCCGAACAATATGGTTTAGAATCAGGAGAGGAAACTATACAAGGAGTTGTTGATACTTTTAAAGAGGAGCAAGTAGGAGAAATGACTTATGCACAAAGACGAGTAGATCAATTAAATAAATTAGATGATGCAGGAAATGCTAGATTTAACAAACAAGCTGAAGGTGCTAAAGGTGCTACTAAAGCCGCCTTTGGCCAAAGTCGCGAAGGTGCAATGAGTGGAACGGCTTCGGCCTTAAGAACAGAATTTGTTGCTGAGATGGATAAGCGAATAAGTGAAGCGGACTTAAGGCTTTCAATGGCACGAGCGCAACGCAATAAGTATATTTTAGATTTAGAGAAGGCTCAAAAAGCAAAACAAATAGAATTAGCCGAAACAATACAAAAAAGTTTATCTGCTGCTCAGGTTAAAATAGATAATGCTAAAACTGATTACTTAAACGCTTTAACGAAGGCCAATCAGGAAGCAAGATTAGTTGAGGCATCTACCCAGAAGTCTGCTATTGATATTTTGACTGCTCTTCCTGTAGGCTCAATTGAGAGTATGGATCCAGAAGCCTTAATGACGTTTTTTGGTGATAATAAATCACAAGCCTTAATGATAAAGGGTCTTGATTCTGCAAGATTATCTGGACAATTATCTGATCCTGATTATGTAAAGGGTGTTAATGAGGCAATGGTTGCCGGTATACCTCAAAGTGGAAAAGAATTTCTATATTATCAGAATTTACTTACAAGTGATCCTGTGGCTGCACAGAAATATGCTGTACAAATAGGAATTGATGAAAGTCCTACAGTACAAGAGGAATTTGAAAATCAAATAAAATGGAATAAATATGCCTTAGATCACTACAAAGAAACAGGCATGTGGCCTTCAAAAAATGGCACTGTTAATTCAGATAATTCTGTTGATGACAATAGTCCTGTTGGAGCACATGGCGGACAATGTGGAGAATATGTAAATAATTATTTAGGAGCTAAATTATTTGGTGATTCATTAAAAGATAAAAAGCAAAAAATAAATTCAGATGTTCCAGTTGCAGGAGGGGTATTTATAAGTAAATATGGTTATAATCTTGCCACGATTGGGCAAACTGGTCATGTAGGATTAATAACAAAGGTATATGATGATGACTCATTTGATATTAAAGATAGCAATAGAGGTAGTGATGAATTAATTGATACATCACATGTAACAAATCCTTTAGAGTCTGGAATCATAGGATTTTTTGATCCTGGGAAGCCTGCTTCTGGTTGGAATCCATCAGGAGGAGAATTGGATGCATTAGCCTATACTCCACCAATTATTCCAACGGGGACTGGACTTGGAAAGCAACTAACTGAAAAGGATGCAATAATGGCTCAAATAAAAGCTGGACAAATTACATCAACTGATGTTAGCAAATATCGTAATTGGGCAAAGACTCAAGGATGGTTAGATGAATTTACTAAAGCGTTAATTGATCCAAGAATTAAAGCACTATCCGTTACTGATTCAACTAAATATGGTGTTCCAGCAGCAATTACTCAATATCAATTAGATGAAATTTTAGCATATAGGGAAGCCCAAGGATTGGGAAATAAAACATTTCAAGCATTTATAAATGATACTGCTACAGATCAAAGTGGCTTAGGCGAACATGATAAATTAGTAAAATTTACTCAAGTACGTGATAATTTGATAGAAGCTAAAGAGCTATATGCAAAATTGCTAAAGGAAGGGGGTGGTGTTAGTGGATGGTGGGACACAACAAAGAGGATAGCATCTAGGGGCACTGAAAGTGTATTAGGATTGGAGCAAAGTGATGAATTGGATTTGTTTAGGCAAATAGAAGCTTTGACTGGAGAAGCATTAGTGTCATTTGTTAAGGAAATATCTGGTGTTGCTGTTAGTGAACCAGAATTTCAAAGGCTTAAAAAATATAAACCCAATGTTGATATGACAGAGGGGCAATTTCTAAGGCAACTAGAAAGGTCAATAGAGGAAATTGGTAGACTAGAAAAAGCTAAGGCAAAAAGATTTGGCTTTTCAAGTGTCAAGCAGATGAGAAATGTTATTACAGGAGGAGTCCAATCTAATCCATTGCCTGGTGCTTCTGATGCCACTATACCAATGCCTACACAATATACTGTACCTGAAGAAAGAGACACAGAAGCTAATTCTGATAGATATTAACCATTTATACTATGCCATCTGAAATAATACAAAATTATTTAAACGACACCACTATTGATATTGGTAAGCGTAAAAATCTAATTAATGATTTAGGCGCTGGTATGCCTGAAGCAAGTATAGAGGGTGCCCTAACTTCTAAATATGGAGATATATATTCCGTGCAAGCTAAAACTATAGGTGAAGTAATGCCATCAACAGGTATGGCACAAACTAATTTTATTGAAAGAGGCATAGCTGGTGCGAAAGAGGAAAAAGAAGCTGGTGTAGCAGATGTAAAAAGAGCAACTCAGCCGGAAATAGAAGGAACACAATTAGGATTTGGAGAATTTCTTAAGAAAGTTGTTTTGCCAACTACTGCTGGAATAGTTAAAGGTACAGTTGGACAAATAGAAGGAGCCACTTTTGGTGCGCTCGAACCACAAATACAAGGCTTAATTGAAGCAGCAAAAGATATACCTATTTCTCCTGGTTCAATGACACCAAGGCAAATAGGCCAAGCTATACCGCAAGAAGTAAAAACTAAAACTATAGAATCTTTACAAGAAATTTCGGATTCAATTTCAGATGAGAATAAGCAATTGCTAAGTGATGTTATGCATACTCTTAGAGTATTTGATATTATTCCTATTGAATTTATTGGAAGAAAGACAGTGGCAAAAGCATTAAAGGTCGGTACAGAAATAATAGAAGGAGCTCCAATTGCCACCAAAATTACTAAAAAGGGTGTAGGGGTTATAAAGGAGGGAATCGAAGCAATTCCTATTCCTTCAATTAAAAATGCTAAAAAGGGTGTAAGGGTTATAAAGGAGGGAATCGAAGCAATTCCTATTCCTTCAATTAAAAATGCTAAAAAAGCTGCAGAAAAAATGTCTAATTTAGCAAAGATACTTCCTAGCGAAGTCGATGAATTTAAAAGGCTCTCAGGTGGTAAATCACATGGTGAATGGTTGGTAGAAAGAGGAATGATTTCAGAAAGAGAAGTTTTAGTGAAAGATTTATCTAAAAGATTTAAAGATTCTTATGATACATTTAATGATGCAGTTAATAATGTAGGAAGTGCGAAACTTTATAAGAATGAGGGTGTGGTAGAGGCATTGGGTGAGCTTGTTAAGCACTTTGATAAGGTAGGGGACAAAGCCAAAGTGTCAATAATGAAGAAAAGATTAACAAAGATGAAAGCAGAGGGTTTGGATGCTAAAGAGATTTTAAATACAAAAAGAGATTTTGAAAAAAATATAAAAGTAGGTTATAAGGCTAATATTGCAACAGAGCCTATTACTTTACAATTTAACGATCGCATTGATACTAATTTAAGAAATACATTAACTGATATATTAACTGAAAATGGGTTTGGCAATGCTAAAGAGCTTTCACAAGAAATACAATTAAGTCGATTTTTAGCAGATAATATTGATAAAAAGCTTGGAAGACAATCAGTAACTGATTTCTACTCTCTTACTGATAAGCTTCTTATAGGGGCTATTCCAATTACTCCTACAGCGGCTGCAGGTTTTAGGTTAAAAAAACTTGTCACTTCTGAGTGGTGGCAATCTAAAGGCATTAAATTATTGGCTGATATTGATGAAATTAAAAAAATTCCTGAACCAGATATGAAACGCATAAAGCTTAAAAAGAAAATGAATGAATTTAAAGCAGAACTTAATAAGCAAGGACTTGATAATAGGCAAGTTGATAATGCTGTAGATGAAATATTAAAAGAAAGACAAACAATTCCTAAAAAGGCTACAGAAAAAGTGATACCTGCTAAAGAATCGCCCCCTTTAGATAAGGGTGTAATCCCATCAACTAAATCAGTAGTTAACAAAGCTATTCTATATAGGGCCGGAAAATTAGACGATCCTAGAAAAACTGGTATATTTTTATCAAATAAAAAGTCTATTGCAAAGCAATATGTATCTACTGGCGAAGGAGGAAAAGTAGTGGCAGAATATACAATATCTCCTAATTTAAAATTAAAACAAGCTGAGAGTAGATTTTCATTAATAAAGGAATTAGATTCAACATTTGATAAAAATAAAGTTCTTGATAGATTAATTAATGAGGGTTTTAGGCAAAATAAGCAAACTGGTTTATTTAATGGATTAACGGCTGAACAAAGACTACAAACTATTATAGAAAAAAAAATAAAACAGAAATTATCTAAACAAGGTTTTGATGGTGTAGAATTTTCTGGTGGTAAATTTACAGATCAGGCTGGTGAATTTCAAATATTTAATTCTAAAAATATAGAAACTACTCAATAAAATTAACATAAACAACCCACAATAAAAACGCTATACCAAAATACGGAGTTATAGCCATTAATCCCAAAAATATTAAAATCAAAATTATTAAAGACATGATGTTATAAATTAATAATACAATGCTATTATACATATTTTCTAATAAAGGTCAACATGAACAATCGAGATAACTTAGGATTATTTAGCCAATTGGATCCACGATGGAGAAGGCAAACACTAGGCGATACAATTTATACAATTAGAGATTGGGGATGTACAGTATGTTCAATTTGTATGATGATTTTCTACTTATTTAAAGAAGTATTTCTACCAAGCGAGGCAGCAAAATTATTCCAATTTACAAAAGATGGAAAAGTATATTGGGGATCTGTTAAATATAGGGATTTAAAATTTAAAGGTAGATATTATAAACGACCATCAAGTAAAAAGATGGCTGAATATACCAATGATCCTAAAAAAGCAATGCTTGTAGAGGTCAATTACAATCATTGGGTATTATTAAGAAAGTGGACTATTCCACAACGCTGGTGGTGGATGTGTGGAGAACCTTATGCTTATCCGGCAAGATTCCGAAAGAGATCAAAATGGAGTATCACAGGATATGCGATGTTTGAAAGGGAGGATTCATAAGTTTTTATTAATAAATTTACTTATGTTCTTATACTTGCTAAGTCTCTGATTAGCCTCGAAGTTCTGTCTATCCTTAATAAACTCATCCTGTGTATCAGGTATAAGTATTGATTTTACTCTGCCGTTTATGTCTTGGTATATGATTTGTTGCATAGTTCTATTTTATAGTAATAGTGATCTTGAAGCAAGTAATCCCATAAGAAAAATAAGTACAGCGATAAATATTATGGTTTCTATTCTGTTAAATTGTTTCATAGTTGTTTGTTATAAAGTTCTTTAATTGATCTTACAGTCGTTTCATTCCCAAATTCTACATTCTCCATTATAAAATCAATCATCCTTTTATGCACCCTGTTTTCCATTTCCAAGGTTTCAATCTTCTCTGCCAGATCATTAAGCATTAATTGAGTAGTTTGAGCAAATTGTTCTGCTTTAACCATTAATGTTTTACCCTCTTTGGTTGGCTTACCTAAATATTGTTTAAATTGTTTCATAGGTTAAAGTTAAGTTTTTAAGTTGGTTCTACAATAATACCCGTTCCTCCACAAGTTCTACAATTTTCATCTGCCATAGAAGTTGTCGCCCCATAAGGATGGGTTTTGTAAAACATACAATCCACCACTCCTTTACCATTGCACACAGGACATTTTTGATATTTACTCATAATTAGTTATTAGTTATTTGATCTATACAGTCATTCCAACCATCCATATAGGAAGTTTCATTAAACTCCCTCTGTTGGTTCTTTAGGGGCTTCATTCTCTGTATTTAACTCTTCTAGCCTTTGATCTTAGACCAGTCTTTTTCAAGGGTACAATCTTTAATTGGCATACACCCAGTTTCTTTTTGAAATTCCTTTGCTTTTTCATCTCTTAAATTTAATACCCATACCTTTTCTCCAACTATCTTATCTACAATGCCATAGTACCTCTCACTATCGAGATTATAATATATCAAGTCACCTTTTTTAAATTTAGTCATAGTATTATTGAGGGTTAAAATAATGTTGTTTTAGTCTGTGACTCTTTTAGGATATGAAGTCCAAGCGAGGGTAATACACAGTTCCTCAACACTTGGCGTTTGTTTTTTAATTTGAAGTCCTTTAATCCATGTAAATCAATCAGTTCAGGTATCTGTGCTTCTCTAATAATTGCTTTTCTTTGTGAGTCCTTTGATGCGTTTCTATTCATTGTCCCTATCTGATAATCAATATCAATTTTACTTATTTGAAAGTTACTCCAAAACAAGTGCCTACCTATGGCCACCCCTTCTATAAGCGGTTCATAGTATGGCTTAACGTTTTCAATAACCCATTTTATATCCTTTGGGATTATATGCTTTAGGAATAGAATTTCTTGATAAAGAGCCATATCAGGATAACGAAAGACTCCTTGCCCTTTTAAAAAGTGATTACAAACTGAATGGCTTTGGCAAGGAGGGCTACTCCAAATAAAATCAAACTCTTTAAAGTGGTCTAATAAGTATTGATGAGCGTCTGTTACTATAATTTTATCTTTCGGAAAAAAATCTTGATATATCTTCGCAATATCTTCATCATACTCAATAGCGGTGATCTCGTGTTCATCACCCCACAATTTACGGTTGCCACCAATTCCACAATAAAGATTGCAGATTTTTAGTCTTTTATTCCCCATTTTTCTTTCTTGTTTAATTGATAATATTTTTTCATATACACCTTACGTCTTGCGATAAACTTAGGTGTTCTTTGCTTTTTAATATTCTTAATAATTTCTTCATCTGCTTTTAAGTTAGTTGATAAGGTTATTTTTTAGGAAATATTTTATCTATAAAAGTAAATTGATGTGCTGGGTATTTTAATTCCTCATCGTACTTACCTATGCTGACTATCTTTACTAAGTCAGGTTCATTAAGATTTGAGAGTGGTTTATAGTATTGGCTCATAAGTTTAGTTGTTAAGTTTTGATAAATATTCCCAATGTTTTTTAACTGTTTCATGTGCTTTCTTGTTATTCTCTAGCAAGTTTTTTGCTTCTTTCGCAAGCCATTCTTTCTTTTTCTTAATCAAAGTTTTATAATTAGGGAAATGTTCATCATTTAAGTATTGTGGATAAAGTAAGTTAGAATAATCTAAAATTCTAAATCCATGTTTTAAATTTCTAGTTCTTGTTAGTATATCCATATCAGCACATGAAGCTTGAAATCCAGATACTCCTAATTGACTTGCTACATAATTGAAAGTAGCGACAGCAGACATACTCATAGCATATACGCTAGTTCCGTAATCATGTTTTCTTTTAACTAAATCATTTATAAATTTCATTAACTCCTTTTTTGTTTTGAACGAAGGTATCTCGAAATCCCTTAGTTCTTTTTCCGTTAATTCTGAAATATCTTTAGCCATAGTTATGTATTTAGTTGATAATTAGTTTCTTTATCCTCCCGAATTTTACGGGCTGTTTCGTATATATTTTCAGTGGGTTTTAAATTTGAGTTATATATATAATTTGCATATTTCCCCTCTAAGCGTTCCCATTTACCCTCTGTTGCTAGGTCTCGTGCCTTACGTTCAGCAGTAGCTGGCTTACAACCGATTAACATAGCCCATTCAGATAAGGTTTTCCATGTAATTATGATATTATAATTAGCTGATAAGTTGTATAGTTTGGTTTTAATGCTCATGAGAAATATCGTTTATGGATTTTAAGTGAAGCTCCGAGTTTCTTATAAGCATCTTTGGCTTCTATGATGGTGTATTTTTCTCCAGCATAATATAAAGCATAATATAAAGTGATTTCATCTTTACTTACTACCATTCCATCATCACTATCCACCGTTTTGTTTACTGTCCATTTACGGGGTTTCTTAGTATTCGGTATATTCTTAAAGCCTTTGATTTTAGACCAGTCGGATTCTAGGGTACAATCTTTAATTGGCATACACCCAGTTTCTTTTTGAAATTCCTTTGCTTTTTCATCTCCTAAATTTAATACCCATACTTTTTTTCCTTTAATTTCAGTAACAATGCCATAGCACCTCTCACTATCGAGATTATAATATATCAAGTCACCTTTTTTAAATGTTGCATTACTAAGTTCTAGCAGAATTGAATCTATTTTCTTTTTTCTGTTGTGTTCTTTTTCCATCTGCATATTTATAGTAACTGCCAATAAATTACATACACTTTCATACATAAATATTTGCTTCTTTGTTCTATGTGTTATTTGCATAGCATATTCCCATGCACTTCCTAAAATCTTATCTGAATAATTAAATTCTCTAGCAACATGCTTTTTAGCCTTCCCGATGATTTCTTCTGCTTTTTTAATCATAATAATTTAAGTTTAAGTTTTACTTGTTCAAGGATTTTCTCAATCCTATCTTGATAAATGGTTTTATCATCAGCTTTTTCCATAGCACTTAGTGTGCCCTTTATGGCAGTTCTGGCATATTCAATGGTACGTTTTTGCTTCTCATTTTTAGGCTTGAATTGGTCTAATTGTTTTAGTGCGTTTTTCATTATTGGTATAACTAAACTAGCTTAACTCCCAACGCTTGTAAGAAGTCATCTAATGATTCTTTTGAAATTTTAGTTTTTTCTGAATCGTCACTTGTTTTCCCATAGAAATTTGATTTATAAAAGTCTGCTCCTTTGAGGTTTGCTCCTTTGAGGTCTGCTCCTTTGAGGTATGCTCCTTCGAGGTTTGCTCCTTTGAGGTTTGCTCCTTTGAGGTCTGCTCCTTTGAGGTATGCTCCTTCGAGGTTTGCTCCTTCGAGGTTTGCTCCTTCGAGGTCTGCTCCTTTGAGGTATGCTCCTTTGAGGTATGCTCCTTTGAGGTTTGCTCCTTTGAGGTCTGCTCCTTCGAGGTTTGCTCCTTCGAGGTCTGCTCCTTTGAGGTATGCTTCTTCTAATACATCTTTATATGTAGTCTTTTCAGATTCATATAAAACTCTTCCTAAACATGTTTTTATCTGAAACATTTTTTTAGACTTTTCTTTTATCTTTTTTTCTTTCTCATCAATTTGAGATTTAAAGGAATCATATGTTTCCTGTGAAAGTTCGATAGTTACTTTTGACATAATATTATTAAGGGTTAGTTTTTAATTAAAGTGCGTTTTTCATTACAATATTTACAGAGTTCATTATCTATTAAAGGCTTGGATCTTAACCTGTGAAAGGGTTGTTTGCACTTTGAGCATTTTACAATGTCGTATTGTCTACCGTGTGTTTGTGTCATAGGTTTATTGTTTAGATTTTAAATGTTTTTCCCAAGCTTCATCTGCTTTTAAGTTAGTTGGTATTAATTATTTCAAATGTTTTCATATCATTGTTTTTTTAATGTATTTAAGACAGGCTTCTTCACTTTTTCCCCACAATTTATCAAATGCTATGCTTACTTCCCGTCTTGATAATCCGCAAGCTTCTGTCCACGATTTGTTAGCCAAGAGGTCTGCAAGGGATAAATTCCATTGATAAAGTTTTTTATGCTTAACCCATATTCTTGCAATATCAGTATATTCAATATCAGTTATTACATGGTCATTGTATTTCCATTTTCTCCCCTCGATGTTTTTAAATATTGTCTTCATAATATTTAAAATTAATAAATAAACTCATAAGCTCCCCCCATAAGGAGGAAGCCTAGAGGTTGTTAATTAAAATTCATCATGTAATATTTCTACTA
>Ga0307928_10001733_pt1 | contig 16634 bp, 41 predicted proteins | sample AceLakmetagen232_FD_201815 | JGI IMG/M metagenome (GOLD analysis project Ga0307928, IMG submission 201815) | Saline water microbial communities from Ace Lake, Antarctica - #232 | ecosystem: Environmental > Aquatic > Non-marine Saline and Alkaline > Saline | place: Antarctica: Ace Lake... | reverse complement strand
ATACCAAACACTCACATTATAACTTGTTTCACTTGAATTAAGAGTAGTTGTACAATCTACAGTAAGAGTCGTATAATTACCACCCGCAGTAGGAGTTGTTAAAGTTGTTGTAGCCATAAGTCCTGGAAGGACTAATAAACTCAACACTACTAAAGTCACTAAACCTATATATTTATTTTTTTCCATTTTTTTCAATGAATGTTATTGTTTATCAATGATATAACCAATGATTACTCCAGCTAAAACACCGTAAGCTGGAATACTCCAACTTCCAAGGATTTGACCACTTGCTGGAATTAAACCAGCTAATAAATCAGAAATCCATACAGAAATTTTTGGTGTTGTTGCTAACGCACCTGCAACAGCCCCAAGGACCATACCATTTTTTAAATTATCTCTTGCCATTTTGAGTATTAGAAATATTTCCCGATTACATTTATTTTTATCATTTTATTGGTTAACATTAAATGGGCAATGTGATAAAAATTTGGAGTTTGTATTGGGTTAGAATTATTAAGTTTGTTTAGTTTATAAATCTTTTGCTTCATTGGGCTCCTCCTATCAAAGGTAATATGTGAGTTGTTATAGTAAACAATGCCGTCGCTGCAATACTATTTGCTAACATATGAAGTAACAACCCAGGTCTTGCATCTTGAGTCCAAGCAGTAATGAATAAACTAATGTACGCCATCATTCCAACTAAAATTAAAACTGCTTCGCTTTCAATTCCTTTTGCAGTAACGTGAAGCATGATAAATAATATTGTAAGACTTAACATTAATAATTGCAATGCAGGATTAGCAAGATTTCTTTTACTTATTTCAATCTTAAACACCGACGCTAATAAATCAAATGCTGCAATAAAAAGTGCATAAGTTTCAATGTAAGCAATTACTTGACCAAATGTTACCCAATTAATAAAAGCACTATTTGAGAAGACTGGTGCAGATGCTCCAAGCAATCCTAAAATTTCTTTTAGTGGAATAATGTTTGCAAGACCAGTTGCTATTTGTGTTCCTAATAATAAGGCAGCATAACCTCCTACCCCCCAAAGAACTGCTTGTGTCCAAGAAATATTATTATTTATAATTTTAATTGTTTTCTTTCCGAAAAAATAATCAACTAAAACAATACCAATCGCTCCGACGGTAATATTAGTATAAACATTTCCAAGAGCGGGATTCACGTTTGTAGAGATGAAAAAGAACCAATATGATATAAGTGCAACTATTGAAAGTTCAAGGAATAATTTTCTTTTTTCTGTTACCATATTAAACGGGGTTGCCTACTATCTGAAAAAATAAAAAAAAATAAAAAAAATAAATAATGAGAATTAGTCTAATCAACCTTGGATTCCGATTAAAGTTGTAGCTGAGTCCCCAGCACCAATGTTGGCGTTGTTTGAAGGATTTTCAGTTCCAAACTTAAATGCAGAAATACCCTTAGTCTTATAGTCAGATTCTCTATAAATACCTGTGTCCATAACTGTAATTTCTACAGCATCAGAAGCGGCACCGTTAGTTGCATCAAATTTCAAGTTACAACTAATAGTTTGTATTCCGTCACTAGATTTTACTACCTTATCTAATACGTAACACATATCGTTTTCTGTTGCGTCTGGAGAAAGTCTATCTGGGCAAGTAACCTCAGATAAAGAAGGACAGTTAGTAGTCTCAATGTTAGTTGAGTTATACTCTAACCTAACTACGGGTTTGTTAGCTGCAGCATTTGAAGTTTCTGCAGAAATCAAAATATCGAAGTTAGATGTCCCACCAGCAGTCGCTGACACATTAGCATTCAAATCAACTGGGTCTTGAACAGTGTTAATTGTTACATTGCTTTCTCTCTTCAAATCTACATTAACAGTTTTAGTTGCTTGACTCCCAGAGGAGAAATCAACAAGAACTGGTAAGTAATCTAAAGCAGCAGTAGCACTTGTATCATCGTACACCCACATACTATATGAAGCGTCCACAGGGACACTAAAAGATGCAGTTCCAGCAGATGTAGTTCCTTCCTTCAGATAGTTTCCTTCTGAGTCAAAAACGTAATAGCTAACATTTGCATTTGTTGCAGTAGTAGCTAATTCATCTCCAGTGTTCAATGTTACTGTAGTTTTCAAATCACTTGGGAAGATGTCATCAGCACCATCATCTCCACCAAATCCAGGAATATCAACAACTCCTGAGAAAACAAGAACAGCAGCAATACCCAATATCACTATTAAGAATGTATTGTCTTTTGGCATTTTACTTTTGTTTTTTGTATCGATTCATACCTGCAAACACATAATCCTCGACGAATTTAATTAATCCACCCTACACTGTAGAAGTATTTTGTTTTGAATTTGGGCTTCCTGAAATAAGGCTTCACAGTTCACAGTAATTTAATTAGGAATAAGTTATTTATAAATCTATCTATTCTTTCTTTTCTTCTGCGTGTTTTTCTGGGAAAATCAATTGAATATCTTTTACCTCTTCTCCAGAGAATTTTATATTTTTTTCAATTATTCCTTTAGAATCTCCTGAATGAGGATTCATTTGATAAATATAATATTTCTCAGGAACACCGTCTGAAGAAATTTTAAATCCAAAATTATATTTTATTATTTTTGGACCTTCTCCACTATCAAAAAACTGGTCTTTAAAAGTTACAATTGGTGTTATTGTTGTTCCTTTGGGGAAAATTTTTCCTTCACCAATCTCTCTCTCTAAATCTCTTTTTGCTATTTCTAATGCAATGTGTCGAGGGATTATTGTTCTTTCTGTTTCTTGTCTCATTATTGAAAATAAATATACTAAAACTAAAACCCCTAAAGCATAATAAATATTATTGTCTGAACTATTCTGACTTATTCTATTTGCTAAAAAGAATAAAGCAAAAAATCCTATAACGTGCATTGGATTAATTTTACTGAAAAGTTGATAAAGAGAATTTGTAGAGTTCTTTCTCGAGGATAAATACTCATCATATGAATCCATTTAAAGCTCCTGGCTCATCATTTCAAGAACTGGTATTTTTTTCAAAATTATTTCCCATCCATCAGGAATAGTGTACCCTGCACCTTTCAATTCTTTTTTCTTTCTTGAAATTTCTTTAAGTCCCGCATAAGAGAATCTTCTTACAATCATATCTGCAAAATCTAAAAGACTTGACTTAACTTGAATAATTATACATTTATCATTTAAATCATAAATTTCTGGATTCATCCTCATAATAATGCTAAAAAAATATTTTTCAATATTTTCTGCCTTTCCAATTCTTACAATATTATTCATTTTAGTGTATTCTTCTTTTGCCATCAGTCTTTTTTCATCCCTTCTTTAATTAATGGAGTTACCACGTCGATTAGTGGTTTAAGATTTTTTTCCAAGTATGCTGGCATATTACTTTTTAATATATCTCTCTCTTCTTTCATAACTAAATAGGCTTCTTTTGTTGCTCTAATTTCTAACATTAATTTTTTTATTGTTTCTTTTAATTTTACTCCTGCTAAATTATCCATTGCTGGAGTAGACTTTCCATCAAAAGTTTTAATATAAAAATATCTAGTCCACGACGGGTCAACATTTAAACATTCAACATCATTAAAAGGATATTGTTCTTGATACATCATTCCCCATGCTGGATTTTTATTTGGTTTTAAATTATATCTTTTAATTAATTCATCTGTTGGAGATAAAACAAAATCAAAAGTCTTTTCTTTACTTTGGTTTTCCCCAAATTTCATACTAATTATTTGTGCAGAGTATCCATCTGCATATATTAAAAATCCTCTCTTTGCAACAAGTTGTATGCTATCTGGTGTTACTTCCATTTAAACTGGTGGATTTTCGTGAAATCCTTGACCGTCTTCGGATTTAGGAGAATTTTTTCCCTGTAATTTTGGTAATCCAAAATAGTAAAAAATTGCTCCAAGAATAAATCCAATTATCCCCCTCATCATTAAAGAACCTTCTAAATCTTCTACCTCTTTTGATTTTTCAGAAACAACTCCACTCTTCTCATCATATTTAGTTTGTAGAATATTTTTACTGCTTACACATTCAGAAAGATTTGCTTCGAATCCAATATCTTCATTAATCATTAAAAGTTGTGCACTAATATTTCTATTTGAATCTTTGCAAGTTTCTAAATTATTCCAACAAATATCATAAGTATCTAATCTAGCCATTATCCCAGAAATATCTGTGCCATTTCCTACCTCTGCATTCTTTACCCCAGAAAAAGTTTTCTTCCAACCAGCTTGACTAAAATTTTCTATAACCGTTAAATGATTATTCTCAATTCCCATCACCTCAATCATCCCATAACAGTTTGTTACATTATTTACATAAGTTTGATTACCGACAGTAGTATTAAAATAATTTGTTGTGCAAGAAGGTTTATACTCTACGGTAACTTGATAATAAACAGAAGTAGTATCTACAGCTTGAACAAAAGTAAAACAAAACATAATTAAACAAATAAAAAGTAATGTCTTTTTCATTAGTAGTCCATCCATTCAGAAGAATCTTTTCCACGTTCTACTTGCTTCCCGCATAATCTAACTCTTGCGTTTGCAACATCAACTTCTAAGAAATGATTCATTGGTAATTTAGTTAATTTTTTAGCATAATTTTCTATTGGAGCTTCTTTTGGTCTTAGAAAAAATCTTGCTCTTTGCCTTGATGCCCATCTTTCCTCGGTGTCTAATTCAATCGCATAAAGAGAAAATTCTAATTCTTGAAGAATTTTTAAATCAGAATAAACAATAATGTGTGGAGTTAATTCTCTCTCCTGGAAAGTATCTACAATTAAATGAGGTTTTGAGAATTCTATATCATCTAAATTAAATATTAAGGTTTGTATTGGAAAACCTTCCAAATCTTTTATTTGTTGCATTTTGTATTGTGATGGGAATGTGTATTGGGTAGCTTTATAAATGATTTCCTATTTATAAATGTTTGTATTTAAAACTTTTCTCCTGCTTTTCTGTGTCCTGATAATGGAAATAATATTCTTCCAAAAACAGGTTTAGTATCTTCCCAAACTTGGTCGTTCTTATAAAATCTAAATTTGTTTCGAGTCATAGCTATGCACTCAAATTTTTTAAGATTAATTATTCTCTCCTTCATAATTTTAGGTAAATCAAAATCACTTGCAATTTTACTTGCTCTCTCTGAAGAAGTTTGGAAAGAAAATAAATAATTTAATTTTGCTCCCTTTACTGAATTGGGAATTTTATCATAAAATTGCGTGGAATAAATTAATCCAACATCTTTAATTCTCCCTCTTGTAGCAACCCGTCCAATTGCTTTCGACGCTGGTTCATTATCTTGTTTACATAAATCCCACAACTCATCAAACATAATCCATACCCTGTCATTAGGAAATTCTTTTTGTTTATTTTTCATTATTGAATTTACATAATATGAAATTACTGCAGATTGATATTTTTTATTTGTTAAGTCAGAAGTTATCAATGCTGGAACTCTATTTGCTTTCATTAAAACAGCCAAAGGGTTTGCAGTAAAATCTCCCATCTTTAAATAAGCTGGATACTCTGGGTGAGAAATATCTAAAATTTCTTCATTGAATAAACTATCAAAAGCATTAAAAATTTTAACACGCATAGCTTGAAAACTTTTTCCATCACTTCCAGGTAATTCTTCTTCTAAAGTTTCTTTTATTTGAATTCTATTTTCACATTCAGATAAAGGTTCTTTCAAATTATTTATGTACATCTCACTTCTATCTAATTTAAAATCTGGATTAATCCCTGCTAAATAAAATCCTAAGTCTTGAAGAATTTCTTTAAATGGTAAAGTTATTCTTACATAACTATTTATTTTTGATTTAATTTTTTCATCAATTGTTAAAGTGTTTGTATTTGGATAAACAAAAGTCATTGGAAGTCCGCAAGGTTCTTGATTGACATGAAGTTCATTTTCTTGATTGAATTCTTTGCAATCCATTTTGTCTGCCCAACGATAAGTCTCTTCTGAAACATCAAAAAACATTCCAAGCTTATCTCCCCAATGATGAAAAATATGTTCTCCAACTCTCTGAGCTAATAAAGTTTTTCCTTGCCCACTCATCCCTGCAAAACACATTGAATCAACTTCATCTTCCCAGGGGATACAACAAATAGAATTGTCTTCACAAATTAAAACAGGGATGTCTGGAATATTTTTTCTAATGTATCTATCAGCGTCGTCACTAAGGTAATCTGGATTTTCATATGTCTTTGCTAAGTCTGTTAGGAATCCCATGAATATAAAAGTTATCCTGTGAGACGGATAACTGATGGTGAATTATCCTGTTAGGCGGATAACTGTTAAAAGTTATCCTGTTAGGCGGATAACTATAACATGGCATTTTTTATCGGTTGGTAAGGGGGATAATATATGAAAGGTTTTTCATATGATTTTTACTACATATGAAAATTTATTTATGTGAATTGCCCTTTTTTATTTCTTTTTTGATTTTTTGAATTTGTTCTTGCTTTAATATTTCTTTGAATTAAAGTTTCTCTCCAATTATTTTTACTTTCATTCCATTTAGTTAAGTCAATCTTTACTGGTCCTTGTTTACATTTTGGTCCAGTCAATTGAATTGTATTTTCTATGAAATTAATAATTACTTTATGTTTTCTTGGAACTTCTTGAGCTTTAGTAATATTCTTTTCTTCTCCAAAATTAGGAACATAATTTTTCTCACCAATAAAATATTCTTTTATATTTCTATAATCAAATTTAATTGAAAACTTTTTATCTGGTTTCATAATTGCAACAATCCTAAGATTAGAAAATTTCTTACTTAGGACTTGTACTTTTATCTTCGAATTTATTATCTGGAGATGTTGTCTTTGGTTTTTTATCAGGTTTTTTTTCATTTGGAATTTGTTTTGAAATTTCCCCAATAATTGTTTTTAACTCCACCATCTTCTTAACTACAGAATCCAAAGCAGTTGCATAAAGAATTCCAATATGTTCTTGTGCATCATTGATAGCAACATAAAAAGGTATCTGTGTAGAAACTTGAATTCCATTATCAGATAAGAATGTTTCGTTTTCATCTCTAGCATCCCTCTTGTTTTTAAGAGTTACTTGATTTGCTTTAAGGTTTGTTTGCACTATATCTAATTCACTTAAAAAATCTTTAACTAACTCTTTTGCTTTTTTTATTTCTTCCATTTTGTATTGTGGGCTGAATATGTATTGGGTAGCTTTATAAATGTTTGTCTGTTTATAAACCTTTCTTTAAAAAAATAAAAAATAAAAAATAATAATAAATTTATTTATGCAACAGTTATTGCTATTGAAGACTCTCCACCTGCAGCGTAATCACTTACATTAAATTGCGGATAGAACTCAACATAACTATTAGCTGGGATTCTTAATCTTGTATCAGAATTACTAGACCAAACTAAATCTGTTTCAAACATAAATTGGCTTGCGTAACTCCAGTCAACATTATTTCCATCAATTGCAGCATCTGGGATTAACCATAGCTTAGCACCTTTACAATGATTGTAATCATCGTAACCATTAGCTAAACCACAATAGTTTGCATCAGCACCTTCATTCCAATCATTAGATTGAGGTAACTTTGTAGTTATACTATCATCTCCAGAACCTAAAGTAACAAGACGTTCTGTATCATCAGCATTAGCATCATTATCTTTATAATAAATTAATGTGTAATCCTCACTGTCAAAACCACTCTTTGATTTATATCTCCAAGTAAAACTATCTCCAAGTACTGTGTAATAAATATCAGCTGTAGCAATTTCGGGGTGTTGTTCCCAGTCATCTAAATCTTTGTTTACAAGTGTTAATTTCCCAACGTATCCTACTTCAATCTCTTCGTCAGTATTATCATTTGTAACTGTAACTGTTTTTATACTGTTAGCATCATTTGAAATTCTTACGGCACTTCCTAAACAAACTTGACCAGCATTACATGATTTTGATTGCTCAAGATTTCCTTCAACTTCAATTGGCTGTTGTATATCTAAATTAACTGTAACCAGTGCATAATATCCTGCAGCAGCAACTAAGCTAATAGCTAACACTCCCATCAATCCAAAAACTAAAAGTTTTCTACTTTTTTCTTTTTCCATTATTTTTATACCTCCTATTATTTAATTTTCTGAATCTGTAGATTAAATATGATATGCCAATTAATAAAAGTATTGCTGAAATGATTATAATAATCTTAATCAAAAAATTATTCTTAATATCTGTAATTTCTATTTCTCCATAGGGGGTGATTGGAGTAATTATCTTTGAGGTGTTAAAATAAAACTCTGTATTATTAATAACTTTTTTCTTTCTTGAACTCCCTCCAGAACCCCCTCCTCCAGAACTTCCAACAACATTTTCTCCCGCATAAAAAATTATATCGTATGAGTCTGATGGGGAATATTTATCTGGAGTAATTATTACATTAGTTCCATTGCTTGTTATGTTTAAAATAACTGCAGTAGTGTTTCCAACAACCGAATAATAAGAATAAGGTTTATCCAAAGTTAATTCATAACTATCCCCTGAATAAATTGCTACAGCAGATATAAAACTTATCATAAAAATTGCTGCAAAAATTATTGGATATTTCATTTTTTAACTTCCTTACTCTTATGCAAAGGATACGGCATTTTATTCATTTACATAAGCCCCCTTTATTTTACGATGGTCTTCTAATCTTTTCATTGCTTCATCAAAATGTATTGGACATAACCCACTTGAAAAATCTTTTTTATAACGCTCAGGCATTGGATAATCATACCAAACTTTCTTGTATTTTATATTGCCACATTCAATGCAAAAAACCAAACTGTCACAGGGTAGCTTTCCTTTTATTACTTGCTGGTCTATTTTAATTATTTTATTTTTTAAGTTCATTTTTTCTTTTTCTTCCTCTTAGATTTTCTGAATTTCATTGGACCAGGCTCTTCACCACCAGTAAAATCTGAACTCCACTTTCCATGAACATCTTTAAAACAAATCGCACATAGACCTTCTCTAGTTAATTTTCTATATCCTTTACCGCATTTTTTACATTTTTCTTTCATTTGTTCACCTCAACACTTGAACTATGTGCCGTCACAACATAATATCCATACTCTACAATGTTCTTTGACATATAATCATTACACCATTTAATTGCTTTAATTAAAGAAGTTTCTGTTTTTAATTTATTTTCTTTTTTTGTATCTTCTTTTGTAAAATCATTATCCGCACAGTGGTTCATAAAAATATCCCACTTGGCATTTTTCTTTCTTCTCTTAATTATTAATTGATTGTTTGCACTCATTCTTTCACCTCAGATAATTCTTGAATCATTTTATCTAATTCATCTTTATACGCTTGTCCAAGTTCCTCGACACTGATAACAATAACTTCTTTCAAACATCTTCTGCAATAGCAAGTTTCTCCAAGTATTGGTTTACCATATTGTTTCATAATGTAATTTAAATCTGTTGGTCTTTCATGACTGCAAGATAATTTTCTAAGCCATAGTTTTTTCATTAGTACAAACCCCCAGCATGATTTTGTGCAGATGTAATTATTCCATGACAGTGTTTGCATAAAACTTTTATATTATTTAATTCATACTTGCCACCTTCAGCACCTTGCCTAATTCGGTGTATTTCTAAGTTACCACATTTTTTTTCATGCTCATGACAAGACTCACAAGTATGGTCCACGAAATTTATTAATAAATCTTTTTTCTTTTTAGGTAAGCTCATTTGTTTCCTCCTTCAGAATCTTTATAACCTGCATAAAATAATGCAATTAACATTAAAACAATTCCAAAAATTTTCCAAGAAATTTGTTCATAATGTTTTCCTGCAAAAACTCCTGCTCCCATCAAAAGTGCTGTAATTGCATGACTTCCTAATCTATTTGTCATTTTTTATTCTCCAAATGTTTTTCAATTCTATCCAACCTTGCATTACAAACATCCTGATAAACTTGAGGATATTTATTTTCTAAAAGTTTCATAACAAAATTTAAAGTATCTTCCATTATATTTCTTTCTTCTAATATTTCTGATTTTTTCATTTTAAATATTTCCATTTAACATATGTTGTGCAATCTTTTGCAGGTCCAAAATATCCTTGAGCAATTAATTTATTCATCTCTTGTTGAATTTTGCTCCCTTGATAAAAAGCTAAAATATCTATATTTGTTACAAACCCTTTATCCTTTCCAATATTTATTATTTGATTTTGTATGTATCCCATAAAATATATAAATATATATAGTTTATAAATCTTTGCTTTTTATTAAAATTCTAAAAAATAATCGTGAACTATGGTGTCTGATTTTAAAAATTAATTTAATTAAACCTTATTAGATTCCATAAATAATTCTCCATGTTCTAAAATGATATTATCTGATTGAATTAATACATCAATATATTCTTTTGCTGTTCTCATTGAAACACCTTTATCTAAAGAAACTACTGCAATCATTTTCTTATAATTAATTTTTTTATTATTTTCATGATTTTGCTTAATAGTATTAAAAATCTCTTGAATTGCTCTTATTCTATTTTCTTTGTTTTTTGTTATTTTTTGTGGCATTATAAAGTTTACTGGTTAAGTTAACTTGTTAAGTTTACTGGTTAAGTTAACTTGTTAAGTTTACTGGTTAAGTTCAGTTTATTTTTAGTTTATTTTTATCTTTAAAACTTAATTTTATAGACGATGAAATGTGTGTGTGTGTTATACTTTTCATTTTTAAAATGTTACAAAAAAATTCGAAAATTTAAATGTAAACAAAATCAGAAGTTCACTTAACACCAATATTAACATTAACATTAACATATAGGGGTTGTTTTTTTTATTATTAGCCTTCCCTATATGTGACACACACACACACAAATTATTTTTCATTTTTTTCCTCAGGGTCCAATTCTCTATAATTATTTTCTAAACAAACAACTCTTTTTAAAAAATCAACTTTTTTACCTTTTTCAGTAATAGTCCAATAAAATGCTCCTGCAAAATAAGTTTGTTTTTGTTTCTCAGATTTTAAACCCATAGTCCATTTCCTAAATTTTTCTCTAACAATTTCCCTTTCCTTATTAGAAAATAAATTTAAATCATCAGTAATAAAATCTTCTTTCTTAACATGGGGGGAGTTAATTATAAAAGCATTTAATATTGAAATCTTTTTAGCTAAGCCCATTTCTCTCAATTTATGAAATACAGCATATCTTGCAGGTTTAGATAAACTTAATTTATCTTTCAAATCAGAAACCATAATTGGTTCTTTTGCCCCGACCAAAGCCAAAAACACTGCACGCAGATTATTATTTTTAGAAATTTGTTTTATAGTTTCTTCTTCACAAATATCCCTATCTTTATTTAATCCTCCAATACTTTTAGCAATTTCATCGAAAGTATCTCCAATAACTTTTTTAATAGGTTTATCTTTTTTTTCATTCATTTTAAATTATCCTTCAAATTTTTAGATGAGTCTTCAATTTCTTCAGCAGTTAATAATAAATTTTTATTATAAGAATAAACCTTATCATATTTATCTTCAAAAGTAATAATCATCCCATCATCATCAATTACAGTTGCTATATAAAATAATTCTTTCTCATTAATTTTAAATCTTAAAATATATTTAGAACCAACTTTTAGTGTCATGTATTGTATCTCCTGTAATTTTATTGTATTGTTTTATTTTATTGTATTGTTCCATTTTATTTTTTTTGTATAAATTTTATTGCCCCACAGCATTCATATTAATTTTAATTATTTTAACATAGTCTCCTTCATTAATTTTTGAATCCTTCGGTATTGTTAATATTTTTTGATTATTTGATTTATTTTTTCTTACTTGAACTATTATTTTTTCTTGAACCATATATTATGTAGTATTAACCACTATATAAATGTTTTGTTTAAAAAATCGTGTTCTATGGTGTCTTATCATTAAATTCAACAAAACAAGCTTTCTTCTTATCAGAATGAGTCCATTGACATTTTTTGCATAATATCTCCCTAAATTCATTATCTCTCACTACAAGCCTCCCAGAGCCACATATAGGGCATTTCTTAACCATTTAGAAGAATATTGCTTTAACAGTTACAAAGACTATAATGGTAAAAGCAATTACTTTAATTGTATCTAAAATAACATCTGCAATAGTATATTTCATATTATCTCACATATCCTGGAACTTCATCAGTTTCAATATCTTCTTCAGGGAGCAAACCACAATTAGGACAAATCCATTGAGAATATTCAGAATCTCTTTGACATTCAAGTCCACAATCACATTTCATCGTTTAGCTAAGTATCCTCCAAACATCCCAATAATTAAATCAAATGCAATATTCAAATAACTTTCTTCTCTAAACAATGGAAGGGTCCCAATTTGAACATTATAAAATATACAAACAAATTCAAAAACTTCATAAGCAAATAACAAAATAAATAATTTTTTATAAGTTAAATTGAATTTTTTAATTAAAATAAATCCAGTAGATAAATGAACTAAACTCCACAAATCAATTTCCATAAAATTATTTTTAAAAATAGAACTATTCAAAAAATCTGTTAGTTGTAATCTTGCCTCATTTAACATTTTGATTATGGCACCGTCAACTTAGACAAGTACCAATATCTTTAAGAATTAATCATTTAAATAATTTATGTTTTGAAAATAAAAAACCTTGAAGGGATAGTTTTTCAGAAAGACAATCAATCTTTCACCACAAAGATTGCGATACTCTCCCTCTAGGTAAAACACCGAAGTTGATTAAGTTTCAATGAGCTCCTAAGAGCTAGAGGTGATAATTAGTAAAATCATTTAGGATTTTTAAATCTTTCTTTTTTTATCTTTTTTATAAGCTTCTATAAATCCAAAAAAAATAATAACAAAAGTTCCTATGAAAAATATTATCATTGACTGAGTAGCGTCAGTGTTATCAAATAAAATATAATTCAAAGGAATACAAATTAGAAAAAAGAGGCACCAAACAATTAATCCAATTAAATATTTCATTTTAAAAATTTCAACCTGCTAAGTTCATCAATAAACATTTCAGTAGTGCATTTTAATTTATTATCTTGATAAGATTGATATTGTTTAATTACTTTATCTATTTCTTCTAAAAACTTTTTATCTTTTTCAAAAAATAAACAAGCTATCTTGTGCGAACATACAGATTCTAGGCAGTAGTCAGTTCCATTTTTGCATGAGCAAGTCATAATAGTTCTGCCAGGTTTCGCTTTAATTGTTACGGTATGACCATCTACTTCCCACATTCTAGGAGAAATTTCTTTAACTCTTTTACTCATTAATTTTGCGTGTTGGATTAAAGGTAGTGTCATTTCAATTCCTCAAGAGTTTTAATTTTCTTCAATACTTTTATTAAACCACTACGATAATAATGGATTATATTTTTCATCTCAAGAATATTCAAGATGTGTGTATAAGTAATGTGAAGTTTCCTAGAACAAAATATTTTGTCCCAAGAAGTTTTATAAGTTTCTTCCGCAATATCAGGTGTGCTAATCTTTTCCCCTTCATCTAATTTATTTATAGCAATAATAACTTTATTGATTTCAGATTTATCAATTTCATCTCTATGTTCTTTTGCTTTTTCACCTTTGTCATTTTTTTTATGCCAGACTACAATTATTCTATCTGGCTCCTCAATCAATTCCAGATTATCTTTTCCCTTCCACGATTCGAGCATAAGTTTTTCAGAAGTTTCATAAGATAAATATTTTTTATAATAGTGTTGGATTACTTCAACCATTTCCCAATTCTTTTCATCACGGGCTTTTTTCATATCTCCTATCAAAAGTCCCTTGAAAGTTTTTGCATTACTTTTACGTCTGAATAAATTTTTATCAATCTCTTTCTTTTCATAAGTTATAACTGGTCTTACTTTTTTTTCAATCATCATTCAAAAAACTCCCTTATCTTTTTCTTAGGAAGATTATCTTTAACCTTGTCCATTAATTGAATTCTTTTGTATTCTTCCCAACTATCAGCCAAAACAAAATCAATTAGCTTCTTAAAAAAACCCATCTTCAATCCTCCAAAGTTCTGTAACAAACATTCCAAATAATCCTATCACTGAAAGTAGAATACAATAAAGAGCCTTCTTTTGTTGGTTCTCTCCCATTATGTAAGCATCTGTTCCATCAATATAAGTAAAGTCAGAAGTCTTATCAATAAGGTCAATATTTAATCTTGCTTCAAGGTATTTCATATTTTGCCCCAAGTCAGAATTATGAACTCCTGTCCAATAAAGTTGACAACTAAATATTAATGCAAAGAGCATAGTTAAAAATAAAAATAATTTAACATTAGTTTCAATTATTTCTTTTGTTTTCTTTTTCATTAGAACAACCCCTTTAATTTTAAACTTATAAATATACAAGAGCCAAGAATTAATATAGCAATCATTAAGATAAGTTGTAACCAAGTATTATCACTTAAAGCCTTGTTATTCATTCGATTATCACCGTTATCTTTTTATTTGTACAATTATTATTTTCCAAAGTTATTACAACTCCACAAAATTTTACTTTCTTTTTTTCATCTACCTTTACTTTAAATTCAACTTTACTCATCTTTCTTTAACCTTATCAAGTTCTTCTTTCAAAGTTTTACTTTTGTTTATGAGATGATTTAATTTAGTATCTAAGTTATTTTGAAATGATTCCAATCTTGCTTGTTTTTCAGTCATGTCTCTAATTAGAACTTTCAATACTTTAATTTCTTGAGCGTTTTCTTTATCTTCCATTATAAAAAACCCCTAAGTTTAATTAAAACATTATCTTTATTCTTCATTTCAAAATCCCAGATGATAAGTGTAGAATAACCATATTTCTTATAAGTCTCTAATCTTTCTTTATCAGCCTTTTTCTTTTCAGGAAGATTATGCCAGTATCTACCAAATAGCTCAACAATCTTTTTTTCTTTTTTGTTTATGAAATCTGGATTAAATGATTGTGTTTTTCCTCTAAACCATATACCTTTTTTAACACTATTGTGTGAAAGTTTAATTTTATGATTTTTAATTAATTTTTTTAATTCTAATTCAGGTTTGCTAGGATTTCCTTTGTTAGCCATTCTTGCTTTTAATGCCCCCCCATTCTTCATTTTTTCACTAATTGCTTTTAAAGATTTATTATTCTTTTTTGTTTTCCCTTTGCACCATGATTTTAATTTACCTTCTTTGGATAATCTTTTTTTTGTTTTAGAAATTTTTTCCCCACCTTTTTTTAATATTTCACAATTTTCTTTTGTCTTTCCTTTAGCCCATGAAGTATCACCTTTTTTAAATTGATTTTTCTTTGAATTAGGGTTATCCCAATTTTTGTTACCTTGCATAAGTTTGCTCGTTCTTTTTAGGGATGGATGATTTTTTTTTGTTAAACCCTTACTCCATATAACTTGCCCATCCTTAAATCTTTTTTTAGCTTTTTTCTTTATTTTTTTCTTAGTTTCTTCTGAATGTTTTTTACCCAACATTCCTTCATTTTTTCTATTTTTCCAAAAATTGTTTCCTTTTTTGAATGTCATCAGCTACTCATATTACTTACATTTACATTTATTGAATTTGGGATAATTAAATCTCCACAATTAATGGTTGGTGAGCAAACATTTTCGGGACAATTTAGTGTGGGACAAGCAGGACAATTTGGGCAAGTAACTTCTGTGCATTGTATTTCTGTCTTAAAATAATTGTTATAAGCTAAGTAAGTCATAGCCAAACAAAATATTCCCAAGATAATTAAACTAATTTTAATTAAAGCATACCAATTTCCATCAACAACTTTTAATCCATTTTGTTTCATATACTCATTATTGTTTGTTGTTTCCTTAAACTCCTTTGGTTCAGGCAAAGTATCTACTGGAAGTTTTTTATATTCTCTTGTGTTTCCTTCAGCATCTTCCATCAGCAATTAGTTATCTCCTTTAATTCTTTTATTGAATGAACACCCTCGTAAATTGTTCCATTTAATATCCAAGTAGGAGTCCCAACTATTCCTACACTCGCACAATAAATATCATTACCTTGTTCAATACAATTAATTTTATTCAACATTGAATAAGATTCTCCAAAGATTTTTTCTTGTTTAATACAAGCATGACAACCTGTTTGATAAAAGTAAGTTATTTTATCTGAAATACATTTAACATCTTCTATATTTGGTTCTTCAAAATAATAATGCTTAATAGCAAGAAGACTTATTGCTAAAAGTATAACAGAAATTATCACAATAAAAGTTATCCAGTTATTATTCATTTTTGTATCCTCTCAACATTTATTTCTTCAATAATATCTTTTTGTAATTTTTTAAATTCATTATCGGCAGTTAATCTATATCTACATTGATAATATATTTTACCACTTACTCCAATTATTTTATATTTATTTGTTTTATTCATTTTATTTTTTTTCTCAACGCTTTTTCCACATTCCTACCAACATTTTTAAGTATTGGTTTATTATTTAATTTTGTATCAAATACTATTAAGTAAGGAATGTTTATTTTTTCATAATGACCATCATAAATTATTGCCTCATCTTTATTTAATCCTAAAACACTATTCCCTTTTTCTGCCCCATTATAATTAAGGATATTCTTTTTAGCACTACA
>Ga0307928_10001732_pt1 | contig 16634 bp, 32 predicted proteins | sample AceLakmetagen232_FD_201815 | JGI IMG/M metagenome (GOLD analysis project Ga0307928, IMG submission 201815) | Saline water microbial communities from Ace Lake, Antarctica - #232 | ecosystem: Environmental > Aquatic > Non-marine Saline and Alkaline > Saline | place: Antarctica: Ace Lake... | reverse complement strand
CGTTAGAGTAGTTGTTGCCGTCAGAGTGGTTGTTGCCGTCAGAGTAGTTGTTGCCGTCAGAGTAGTTGTTGCCGTTAGAGTAGTTGTTGCCGTCAGAGTGGTTGTTGCCGTCAGAGCAGTTGTTGCCGTCAGAGTAGTTGTTGCCGTCAGAGTAGTTGTTGCCGTTAGAGTGGTTGTTGCCGTTAGAGTAGTTGTTGCCGTCAGAGTGGTTGTTGAAAAATTCTTTACTATGAATCCTTTTTAGCAAATCAATATTCTTATCTTTTAGATATGCCTTAATTTTTCCCTCAACTACATTATCGTCATTTTTTGTATTTAAGCTATCAATCTTTAATTTTTTTGTGTCGGGGTTGTATTCCCACTTATTCCACTTATCTTCGGCACGACCTTTTATTCCATGGAAATCTGCTATTGATGTATGAGAATTAAAATCATAATTTTCAGGGTTCCCCTTTAACATTTCATTTACAACTTCTTCTGTCTTGAAAAAAATTACCTCACCTTTTCCGTTTGAATTTGCACTAAAAAAATTACACATTGTTATCCCCCTTTGTAATAGTTTTCATTTACGCCACCAAGTGTCATCGTTTCTATGATTTAAGTAATACAATATATTTCTCCATGCTCTTTTCATTTTTAAAAACCTCCTTTGTAGTGGGGTTAATTTCATTCTATCCCATAATATTCTTCTCTTGGTTGTATTGCATATCTCATTAGTGGTTGTTTTTTCATAAGTCTTTTATAGTTTTTATTGAAAGTCTTTAGTTCTTTCTGGGTAAACATCATTACTTTAGGTTTTACTCCGCACTTGTTTTGGATTGTTACCCCACATATTTTTTTGGTTTGTCTATTTGGTTTGCTCATTTCTTGCCTAATAATTTATCTACAAATCTTTTGTTGGCTGGAAGAAGTGCCAATACCAGATTTATAAGCGATATAATAACAACAATAACAAGTAATATATTAAGCACTGCCATACATTTAAGACTAAGCCAACATAATAAAATCACCAACCCAAATGCTACTCCCAATATCGCAATAACCTCAATGATTTTCAGTAAAACTATTAGTAATATTCTCATGCTTTTCCTCCTGCTTTTTAAGTAGTTCTTCTAACTCCCATACTTTCCATTGTTTTATTTCTCTTGCTTTCTTCTTTAATCTATTATACCTTTTTATTCCTAACAAGTCTATAACAAACTCACCGAACAATACAGGATTATCGTGAGCCCAAAAGTGACATTTTGAGTCCATGCATAAAAGGTTATCTTCAAACCAACGAACAGACCTATTCTTTCTGGTAAATATGTGACAGCATTGTAGATTGTCTGTTCCCAAGCACCTTACACATCTTCCTAAACTGCGGACTATCAGGCTTACTACCTTATCTAATTTATTGGTTAATGATTTTTTTGTTGGTTTCTTCATTTTACCCCTTTCTTGTGTTGGGCTACCTTAATCAGAGAAAGTGGCTGTAACGCTCTGTAAACCGCCTTAAATCGCTTGTTTATTGGCATTGTCAAACTAAATTCTCCTCAATTTCAGCAAACCTATACTGACTGCCTATAAATCTCATTTCTTGCTTACCTGTTCCGCCACCTCTGTTCTTGGCAACTTTAAGTATTACCTTTTCGCTATCAGAGGTTATTTCTTTGTAGATAAGAATACAGACATAAGATAATTGTTCCAATATCGCAGTTCCCTTCATATCTGATATGTCAGGCTCTCTATTGTAATCTGAGCCACTTGGCATACGCCTTAACTGTGATACGATTACTATTGCGATATTCTCTTTCTTGGCAAGTTCTGTTAGCTTTCTCATATAGCTTTCCATAGCAAGTCTTTGGTCTTTAAACTGTTCCCACCCTATCAACTGTGCAAAGTCTATAAATACTGCGTCTGGCTTCTTGGTAGGGTAATAGGACTTTATGATTTTAAGTAGTTCTTCAAAGCTATATCCGTTCTCACATATCTCCATATTAAGTTCTTGTAGGTATTTAAGAAAGGTGTCTGCATATTGAGGGTTGTATTCCCCTCTCTTTACTAACTGATTATCCTGTCGCATCATCTCACAAAACATTCTGCCTACCAATTCTTCCCCCTGCATTTCAAGCGATACGAATAATACATTTTTATGACTGTCTGCTAAGTTCCTTGCTATCTGAACTGCTAATGTAGTCTTGCCGAAAGCTGTCTTTGCACTTATAGTCCATACTTGACCTTTCTGCATACCATCTGTTAATTCGTCTACGAACTTAATTCCCGTTGGGAACTCTGGCTCGGTTCGGTTTTTTCGTTTATCAATTTGTCGGATATATCCGTCAAAGTATTCTGGTAGAGTTTTGCCTTGCATTTTTCCATCCTTTTAAACTCGTTTAGTTTTAATATAACTTCATTTGCTTGTTTGCGGAGTTCCCCACTCTCCCTATTTCTGCGTAAGAAAGAACGCCAAAAGTCTTTATCCTTTTCCGTAACATCTATTACATAAAGAGTGAATTTAAGCATCTGTTCATATAGTTCCATTTTAAAGTTATTCATATCTCACCTGTGGTTTTGATATTTCTGGGTAGCGTTTCAATACAGTTTCTAAAGTCCACTCCAAGTTCTTCTTGCCGAAGTAGTCTTTAGCTTTCCTTACGGTTTGTAAGACATCCTCACAACTTTCAAGTGACAATAGTTTGGTTGCAACCCTTTTATTCCTGCCCCATTGTTGGCTGCACCACTTTTTGTTGTTTTCCCACCCTTTGAGAGAGTAGTATATATATATAACCTTATCCTTATCCTTACTCTTGTCCTTATCCTTATCCTTAGGGGTTAACAAACCCTTTACTAACCCTTTACTAACCCTTTCCCTTTTAAGCACATTTAACACAGAAAGATGAGGCTTACAAGCTTCATCTAAAGTGCCATATTGAAATTCCAAAAATTTAGGTAAAAACCACTTCTCTGGGGTGAGAATATGAAGGCGGTCTTTAAAGACTTTTACAATGTCCTCTTGGGTGAATATTTCGTCCAAACAGAAGTTCAGCATCTTCAAATCTACCTTAAAAATACCAGCATGATTGCAAACATCTAACAGGTATATCCATAGTAATTTATACTTACTTGGTAGGTTACTAAACCACGGGTCAGTCCATTTCCTACTATCTGTAAATCTTTTAGCCATTATCTCTCCTCGTATTTACCATAAGGGGTCTTACTTTTGCCTGACCACTTACCTATCTTATCTCTTTTAGGCGGTCTATCACCCCATTTAACAGGGTTATTACCACACTTCTTACACTTACCCAATATACCACCGTGCATACAGAACATTAGAAGTTTACTCCATCCTTATTAACATCAATTTCTTTGGGTGGATTCTGCTGATAGACTTCCCATTTCTTTAAGAAGTAACCACCTTCTTTATATGAACCAAACTGTGCTTTTGCATGACAACCTCTGCATACAAACTCTGTAAATGGGAAACTCTTTGCTACCTTGCCTTGTAAGGTTATATCATCACTACCGCAAAGTTCGCACTTACCCCTAAATGCTAACAACGGATTGACCTGCCTTATAGCCTCTATAAGTGTCTTTCCTTCTCCTGTTGCTTGTAACGATACAAGCGAATTTAATTTTACTGTTACTTTGATTTCCATGTTATTTTTCCTTTCCTTTAAATTCTTCCAATGTCTTGTTACTTTTTTTACTATTACAACTTTTACACGCTACTGCAAGATTTTTATAATGGTTTGTTCCACCACGACTTAATGGTGTTTTATGTTCCAAGCTATCTTGTCCAAAATTGATAGGTTTTAGGCATAAATAACAAGTGAGTGTCCCATGTTTTTTAATGTTATCTTCATAAACCATTTGTATTAAGTCTATTTCAAGCCTTCCCCCCACCCTTACTCTCCTTTTATAGGCTTGGTTGTGTCTTTTTTTTAACACTTTTCTCTCCTCTTTTGTTCTATTTATTCTGTTTTTTTTAGTCCTGCCAGTTCGCATCATCCAGTCTTTCTTTCTGGTGTTTATATATGTTCTTTCTTGGCATACCCCACCCTTCCATCGATAATGTTTGCAACCCGAAAGAGCCAGTCCTATTTTCATTTTATGTTCTTTTGAAAATTTTCTACCCTTACAGGCGATACGCAATTTTGCTTTCTGAGCTTCTGACATTTTCTTTCCTTTGTTGGGAGAAGTTTTCCCAAGTTTTGCTATGCTCATTTTTCTTTTAGATTCTTCAGAATGTTTACCCAGAAATCCCTTCCCCACACTATCCTCCTTTATTCTTCCAAAAATAGCTCTCCACGATACTTATCTTTAGCTTAACTTCTTCTTTTTGTGTTCCTAATGCCATTATATCTCTTTTTAGTTGGTATAGCTTTTTATCCATTCTTAATATCTGTTCAATCTTGCCATAAGAGTGTCCTTCGTCTTTCAACTTCCACCTTGTTTCGTGCTTATAGACTAACTCCGCATCTCTTTTCATATGATACTTATGCAGTATGTCTTTAAGTTCTAACTGTGTCTTATCTCTCATTGTATCAAGCTCACCTACTGGCATAGAGGCAAGTTTGTTTAGAATATCATTTTTTTTACCTTCTATCACAACAACCCCCTATACTTATCAAGTGCAAGACAATGCTTGAAGATATCCCAATACTTTTCCATAGCATTTACTTTGTGTTCTGCAAAGTCACCGTTCTTGCCCAAGTGCAATAAGATAATCTCTTTAATGTCGTAGCCATTCTCTACTGCTAACTGGTGATATGCTGATACCTGTATCTTGTGGTCTACATAGATACCCGAGGAAGTCTTAAAGTCAACTAAGGTAAGTCCTTTACTGCTCTCACCTATCTTATCAAGCGTGCCACCGAACTGATACTTTTCTGATACAAGTCCTACCTCTGACTTAACATTGGTAAACTTGTTTTCTTTTTCCCAATCCAAATAGCCTTGAAAGCACTTCCTTGCTATCGTTAGGTAGTTAGGCTTGAACTCCCCCTCGTCTATCTTTGTCTTTGTGATATGGGCTTCTATTAAGGTATGCGCCATTGTTCCGATGTCAGCGGCCTCTTGCTTGATTTTGTCAGGGTCTTTACCTTCTAACGCTTTCTTCCTTGCCCAAGCCATGAGGACGTTCTTGTTCCAACCAAGATTGTTACCTATGATAGTGGTAACCCCTCTTACTATCGTTCCGTCTTTTATCCTGTATCTCTGATGTGCTTTATTTTTCATTTGTTATGTCCTCTGGGGTTATATTGTTTTTATCTATTATTTGTGCTTTTATCTCATCTCCTGAAAAGCAACCAACAATCTCTTTGCCTTTCGCTACTTCATAATGGATTAGTCCATTATCATAAAACTTCCCCACTACTGTGTAAGTTCCTTCTATCGTTACTGCCTGATTCAATTTATACTCTTTCATTTTTCCTCCAGTTTTAATATCTTATCCTCTAAATGTGCTAAATGCTTATTTATTCCTTCCTTGTGCAATACCTTCTGGACTTCTTTTCTTACCTGTTTCCTACCACAACAAGAGCCTATATAGAAAGGTATAGATAGAAGTACAAGGATTATTATTAGGTCTTTAATCATCTAAATCCTCACATTGTTTGGCTACATCACTATCTGCTGAACAGTCTTTATGCAAGTCTATACCAAGATTATAACCGCTTTCTTCTGCCATTTCTATACAATGCTTTATGGTATTGACAGTTTGTATTGAATCCTTTAAAAGTCTATCTAACTGCTTACCTATTAAGTCTAACTGTCCTGTTGTTTCATCAAGCATAGTTTTTAATGTTTCGTTTGTCATACTTCCCCCTGTGCTATTCTTCTTTCCTGATATGCTATATCAGTTTGTGTAGGTTCTAATTCCTCGCAACCTTCTTCTTCCCAACTTTCTTTCGGACAGACTTCCCCTGTCAATTCACAGATAGCAAATTCTGGCTCATAGTCTTTATGCGGACACATAGATACCTCCATAAAAAAATCACAGGGTACTTGTGACCTTAGAGCCTGCCCTTGCGGACAAGACAACACTTTCCCCTGTGAATTATTTTGATTATATTTATTAGCTCTAAGGTTTTTCATAACTTATTTTAATTCCATTTCCATGATTAAAAAATTATAGCACAAAAGTTAGTTCTTGTCAAGCGGTGTTGAAAGATTTTTATGACAATGCTGTTGCACCTCTTGATAATCTTCTGCTAAACTTCCTTCTTCCTCGTCCATCATCTGTCTATCTCCTCTTTTATTGACTGTGCGATATAATCTACACAGCCTAAAAACTTTTCTTGCTTGCCATCTGTTTTTGTGAAAAATGGCTGTCCACAGTTTGAACCAATAAATTGTTTATCTAATTTCTTTACTATTTTATATCTTGCTTCTGGGGATTGTAAAAGACAGGATACCACTTTGCAGAAAGAATCCAAAAGACAACGGGAGCAAGTTCCATTACGACCTATGACTGCGGAGATTTCAATAAGTCTTTCACCATCGTAACACTTGGTGAGAAAAAGATTTCCGCACTCGGTCTGTACCTTTGTAGTTGTTCCTTCTAAAACTTTTGGTCTTTTCCAATCTCCCATGTCACTCTCCTTTAAACATTTTACCACATTCATAGGACTTTATCTTTTCTTCTAATGTTTTTATGTATTTCATCAAACTATCATATCTTGGATAATGTCCCTGCTCTGGTCGAAATTCAAGATTTTCTATACGGTTATCATCTCTGATTCTGTTTTTATGATGGACTGTTTCCCATTTGCGCAGTAAACGACCCTTTTTTTTAGCAATGAGCCATCTATGTTCTTGGTATGCTACCCCCCTACCAAATCCCAAAATAATATATCCATCTCTATCTCTCCATCTTTGTTTCGGTTTAATTTTATTCCAGTTTTCTTGAAACCACTTCTTTCTTAATGGTTGGTTTTTTATATGATGGTCTTTAGACTTTTTCCTCAGCCTCTCCCTGTTTCTATAGTAGTACCCTTGCTTTCTTTTTTTTAAAACCACCTCTTTGCACGCCCCAGAACAGTATTTACCATTATGGCAAAAAGCTGTAAACGAACCACCACATATAACACAGTTTTTAGTTATTGTCATTTAAACATTCTACCATATTCTACTGTTTTACCGTTAATTATTTTTGGGAAGTGCGGGTAATACGAACCATCTTCTAAGAAATCCGAATACATAAACATTTGAACCCAATCAGAAGGTTTTCCCCTCAAGTAATCAAGGTTGTTGTTACATAGACACCCTATGCTGACACTCTCTACTGGCTGTCCATCCAAACCTATCATAGAGTGAACCTGCCAGTTATGGGAGTGACCATAATAGATGTTCTTAAAAAATCTTCTTAATGTTTTCTCTGCGTGATACTTGTTAGCATGCCAACCATGAGTGAATATGGCATGACCTTTCTGATAGATACCGCCATAAGGGATTACTTCATACCCTCTCTCTTTTAATCTTAACTCATCTTCTACTGTGGTTAGTTTTCTTAAATGTCGGACTTCCTGACACCAGTTGTTTAGCTTATATATCTCATACCTATATTCATGGTTACCTAACAGGTATACTCTCTTTGTGGCTTGTTTGGTAACTTTCTCTAATCTGTCTAACTCAACATTACCTGCTTCTATCTCTTGGTCTAATGTTTCGTTTTCTTTAGCGGACAATCTCTGGTAGTGGGATAGGCTGTTTAAGTCTATAAAGTCACCTATTATAATGACCTCTGTTGGTTTATAAAACTTTGCGAACTCTAATACTACTTTCCAGGATTGTTTATTGTGGTTGGGTATCTGCGTATCGGGGATTACTAAAACTCTATTTTTTAGCATAAAGCTCCTTATCTTTGTCAACTTAATATCTAACTTTTGTCAACATACGGGTTAACACTTGTCAACATACGTTAAAGTTCCCACCAACCCAACCTCCGTTGAATAGAGCAACGGCACTACCTTATTTATCTGATATAATCCATTACTGCACTATATACATCTACTTCTACTACTGCATATAGGGAGTAATCATTGTTATTCATGTCCCATTTGTTTTGTAAGGATACTTGGTCTATATAGAACCTGTTAATATATTTACCTTCGTTTTTATATAATACCAAATCTACACCAATACCAAGTTCAATTCCTTGCTTCTTTTCAAATTCACTATACCTATCTTCATAACTATCCTTGTCGGTATAGGAATGATTATGCCAGAAAGATGTCCCTGTTTGGTCTGCTACTGCCACGCTGCAAGCGAGCATTAAACAGACAACTAATATACCTATTACTTTCATACTACCTCCTTTAATTAGATTTTGTGGGTATCTCCGAACTTTCGTTGCTCTTACCACGCAATAATTTACCCGCTATTCCAGCACCTACTCCGACTCCTATTGCCGTACGTCCTGCCACTTGCCCTAACTTACCTACCATTTGCCATCTGTTGTATAAATTCAAAAGACGGACAGCTTCATCTACATTTTTCATAGCTTCAGAACCACCTTTTCTTAATATGTTCAAAGCAGTTCTTGTGGTAATATCCCCTTCTTTAGCTATTCCCCTTGCTACCTTTCCCCCTCTCGTAGCCATTCGTAACGTGGGGTCTATTACAGCTTTTTTAATAACACTTGCAGCACGAATAGCATTAGTCATAGTTTCTTCTATTTTTATAAGTTTTTGAGCGCCAGTTTTACCTATACTTAACTGTAGGGTATCATCTAATAAACCTTTAATTAAGGCGTAGCCTTTATTTACTTTACTTGCTTCTATGTTTTCAGCTAATCCCCTTTCCCCCTTACCAAAAATACCGGGTCTAAATTTACCTATTACTCTTTTTATCTCACGAAGTTGTCCTATTGTCATTCTACTAATATCTGTTAATTTACCAACTGTTTCTTCTATAACATCTACTAATGGTTTTGGAAGTTTAGATACTATATCTATCATTTTACTTTGGTCAACATTTACATCATCAACTTTACCAAAGGCAGTTTTAAGTTTTGCCCAAACAAAGTTAGTGGCATCATCGGTTGCTTTGACAAGTGTACTCCCAGCTTTTCTTATACCCTTATCAGACCATTTAGAAATAGTTTTGAGCGGTTTTAACGCAGCACTTATAATTTTTGTTGGTGCTGCTATTGATGCTCCAAAACCTATCGTTTCGGCTAATTTTTCTGGCATCATACCACCAATCTTTAAAACATCGCCAAATTCACCACGCCTTCTGCCCGTAAGCCCGCCATATGCTTCTTTAGCTAACGTGGGTATACCAAATTCCCCTCTTTGCATAGCAAGCATTGGATTTGCTAATGTGTGTTCAAGCGTTGTGATTGGAGAACCCGCAACAGATAATCCACCCATAGCTACTTTGGCTGGTTTTCCAGATGTTATATCTTGTTTAATATTCCCCCAAAGATTACCTCTCTCCCCAATCCTTTGCTCAGCTTCTTCTGTTCTCTCTTTAACGCCCTTTAAATAAACGCCACCAGTAGTCGTGGGGAGTGCCTCTGTGGAAACTTCTTTTTTAGGTTTATCCATTAATCCCGCAAAATCATATTTAAAATTATTAGCCATTATAATAAACCCTCCTCTATCAATTTAGCCGCTATATCTACTCTACTATGTTTTGGATTATCACTCATAGCATTTTGAATTATGTTCTCCTCTTTAGTATTAAAGTTAGAATTTTTAGCAAGCCATTGTAGACTTCTTTTTGCCGTATACGGCTTTGTTGTTAATTTCATACCACGATACATCTTATTATACAATCTAATAAGATTAGCTTCTGCGGTTTCCATTCTTTCTACGGTTTCAGCGGACGGAATAGTGTTTCCATTTTCATCTATCAATTCTATATTTGCTACGTTTTTAGCCATAGTTGTAGTCATGTTAGCAATATCTTCTCTGATATCACCAGAAAAGTTAGAAAGTGTTTCTGCAAATTGTCGAGCCATTTGAGCAGACCTAAATGCACCAAGTTGCCTCATTAACTCCGTTCCTAATTCTGGTCGTAATCTTTCGAGAGCAAACATTAAAGGTGCTAATTTTGTTTTCATAGCTACGTTTTTAACAGCCATCGTTTTAAGTGCTTCAAATCCACCTTTTTCAAAGTTTAATTCAAAACCCCAATTATCCCTAACCTCGTCACGAAGCTCTTGATATGCCCTACCCCCAACGTTCATATAATATCGTAATTTAGGGTCTAACACTTCAAATTTTATATCTCTTTCAGCAGCTTCTTCAAACCATTTAGTTTTTGCTTTTCCTTTTGCTTCTCCTGTTTGTGTTCGTTGAATTTTAGTTATTGGTGTTCCTGCGTCATCAAATCCTGTTACCACTTCTTCAAAATCCCCTACTTGAGCGGGTGCTGCTTGAGTATCGGCTCTCGTAATCCCAGTTTGAATGGGCGTAGTTGTTGCTTCTGGTTGTAATCCGCCTGTAGTAGTTGGTATGGGTTCTCGTTGTATCGCTTCTTCCGTTATATCTGTTTCAGGTGTTGTTACTTCTGTTTTTGCTTGTGGTTGTTTACCTACTAATCCAAGCCTACGATTTCTTTCATCTTCTCTACGCTGTCTATCTTCTCTTGCTTTTTCAAGGTCTGCTGCTAATTTTTCACGCTTTAAACCTGCTTCTTCCCTACCCTCTTTTAAAGCCTTAAACTTCTCTAAATCAATAAGTTCCTGAAAAGGACTTGCTTTTGTAGGAGTAGAGCCAGTTTCTACGCTACCAACCCCTGTTGGTGTACCAAAGAAACTTCTACCTGATGTGTGAGGACTTAATGCACCACCGACAGCACTACCTATATTTCCCCCCACTTCTTGCTGTTGTAGTTGTCCTTGTAGTTTTTTAATAACAGATTGGCGTTGTTCTTCTGATATGTTGTTTATATCTTCTATGCCAAATTGAGTGGCTATCTCTTGTATCTTTGCTAAATCTGTATTTTGTTTATTTCTATCAAATATTTCTGCCATAAGTTACTCCTTTACTGAACTGGTGATTTTGTAAACGCTTTATTTTGTAGGAATTGTAATAGTGTATTCATATTATCAGGTTGAGCCTGTGTTCCTAACCCACTTGCTATGCTACCAAGCCCTGATATACCTGCCGATAGAGCTGGTCCAACGAAAGGTATCATACCTGCTAATCCTGCTATTGGTCCAGATGCGCCACCTATGCTTGATAATAACCTTTGGTTCATATCCTTATCTTCAGCTTGTCGTGCCTGTGCTTCTCTGAATCCCATTTCCTCACGTCTTACACGTTCAGTTGCTACATTACCACTTATATCAGATTCGCCCCTTGCAAATTGGTGTGCTAAATTCTCATATCTGCCTATATCTGTTTTACGTTGCATTTGGTCTTGGAAATAAGCATTACCAAGAACTTCGTTTATATCACGTTCTTTTTGTCCACTTGCTCTGCGTATGCTCTCTCCTGCTATGGTAGACCTACCTAAACCCCTACCCGATAGCTCACTTGACAAGAAAGGTAGTTCCTGTTCTTTAAAGCGTGCCTCTCTCTGTGCTATTACAGGTGATGTAGTCCTATCTACAAAGCGTGGGTCAAAGCCTACGCCCTGTCCACTCTGTAACGCTGCAAGTATTCTCTTGTTTAATTCCTCTCCTGTTGGAAAGTCTGTTAAACCTTTCTGAACTGGTGCGTCCATTACGCCTGATAAATCGGGCGATTTCTTTCCTAAGCCAAAAAACTGAGCTAAATCGAAATTGCCCCTCTTATCTTTTAATATTCGTATCGTGTAATCTTTTAAACTCTGCCACATAACCCCTCCTATGTAATTGGTATTGTTGAACTGGGTGTAATAACATATATCGTATTAGATACTCTAAAATACACTATGCTACTATATGTTCCCCATTCGTTATCTTCTAATAAAGGCGCTGTTGCGGTTGGTACTGCTTCGAGTTCTATTGCATTACCAAGACCTTGCTCAAGTATGAAGTCTGCCATTTGCCTTGTTTCTTCGTCTTTTATTACTGATGTATTCTTGCTTAACATTATTTGTAATTCCTAACATAGCCTTCTACATATACATTTGAATGTGAATCATCACCAGCTTCAATATAACAATCTATTTTTTGTGAACTATCAGTTGCACATCGCCTTTGCCCACTTATACCACCTGGATCTGTACCACCCGCTTCTGCATATACACCATTTGAATGATTTGTTGTCCAATTAGAACCACCTGGTCTAATATATGTTCCCGACTCCGAATCGCCATCATAACATTCAAGCCCAAATATCCCAAGCGTTGAAGTATCTGGTATTCCTTTAATACACGCTATTGCTAAAGTCCATTCACCGGGAGTTAAATCACCACTACCTGCCACACTTAATGGTATATTGTGCATTACTTCCCTGCCGTCTAAATCATAGAAACCGTTAATGTTACCACTACCTGTTGCGTTTAGATAAAATTCTCCGATTACTCTCCAATATTCAGTACCATCATAATAGTAATATAGAATACCTACTGTGTTTCCTGCCGTGTCATGCCTATTGGGTGGGATTATATCCATTTTAATATTTCCCTCATTGTCCACATAAACAAATATAAAATCCTCTGTTGTTCTATCAGAAGAACCGCTTATGTAATCCCCTGCTGTGCTAATGGTAAGTCCTGTTGTAGATGTCTTTGCTATTCGTGTAGTTCCTACATAACAAACCCCACTATCTACTGATAGTCTATCTATTGCTAAATCCCATAATAATCTAAAACCTCTGGAATAAAAGTCATCACTTGTTCCCAACGATATTGATAATACTCTCCAATCTACAACACTTGCTATCTTGGTGGCATCTGTAACTGCCTTTGCCAATAGTAATGAGTTAGATGGTGTTGTTGGCTGTGCTGCGCCAAGTGCCTGTTCTTCATACTGAAAAGCACCGTTTATATCAATATAAACCCATGTGTCCTTTGATGCCGTATAAGTCTTACTTGTAGCGTCTGTGGCTACCCTATAAAGTAATCCTGCATCGCTCTTTACATAACTAACCCCAGCAGTTATATCACTCGTTAAGTCTGTATCTGTTACAGGTTGTTGCCCTGACTTTGTGTAAGCATTAAAATGGTCGCCTTCCCTTTGTGCCGGACTTGCCGCTGTTGCCATATCAGCAATACCTATTGAGGCATCTTCGATATTGTCGCTATCTATACCACCATTAAATTCGTTTTTAATTGTATTAAACGAAGTATTTAGGTATGTATAACTAACCTGACTATCATCTGATAATGTTTGTATCGATATTAACCCTGCGTGAGCATTCAACGCAAAGCCCATCATCATTAAAACTAAAATAATTCTTTTCATAATCTCTCCTTATCCTACTAATTGATTTCTAATTTTACTTCTTGCCTGTACCTTTACTGCAATACTATAAATCTCTACTTCCGTAGCAGCATTAAAGTCTGATATTTCAAAACTAATTGAACTTCCCCTTGAGTATGAGTGCATGGGTATAATTCTATTATTAAATAAACTTTGTGTTGATAGTTTAATAGACCCCAAACTTCTCAATTCGCCTTTAGTGTCTAAATTCTGTTCGTTGGTAGTTGCATATCTACCATTTAGATAGTATCTAAACTTGACAGGGTGGTTCTGTGAGCCGGGCTTACCCTTAACATAAAATCCTTTAAACCTTACGTCCTTATCTTCACTCGCCACCAATTCAGCAGTTCTTAACAAGGTTTCTATGTTAGCACCATCAAAGCTGTTAGACCTACCATAATACATAGCTTTTCCAACATCACTTCTACCCATCATCAGAATATCCTTGTCACCTTGTAGCTGTAATAGTGCGTATGTAAAAACTTTGTTTCCTTTAATCATACTCCATTTAGGCGTTCCATCTGGTCTTGGTTCTGTAACAGGATATATAAGTTCTCTGTTTTGATATATTGAATCGTCTTTATGCTTAAAAGCAAACCTAAATAATCCATCCTGAACTGTCATATCTACTTTTTCTATCTGAACAATATCTAATATTTCTCTTAATCTTATTGTTTCTTCTGTTAGTGGGGTAATAGAGTTCTCTGTTCCACCAAAGAAGTATAATTCTTTATCAAATGTATTTAAGAATACAAACCCACTTCCTACTGGATAAATCCCACGTTTAGTTGCAAGTCCGTATTTATTTGTAATTCTTCTTATTTGGAATGTTGATGGGGTTCTGCCATATACTTCATAAATCGACTGGTCTTTAAATATGTAAAGTCTTTCACTTGCACCTAACATTATACGTCTTACTACTGAATCTGTTTCCTCTCCTACTATTATATCTGCGGCATCTGATGTTAAATCTTCTGGTTTCAATATAGTTGAATATGCAACAGTTGATGAGTTTTTTGATACATACCACATTCTATCTAAATGAACTACTGCACTTTCTATTGTCCTGCCCAAGTCAGTATTTAATGTAGTGCTTTCCCATTTGAACGAGCCGTTACCGTCATACTTAACATTCTCTGTTCCATCACCGGGATAGAAGTAAAGTATAGAGTTGCCCGATACCTGCATTGTTTGGTGCATAGGTATTGCATTAACATCAAAGCCAGTCCTCTCTGTTGCTGTAAACGTCCCTGCTACATCATCACCGTAATAGATAGTACCATTAGAAAATGCAAATAATACTTTTGTAAAACTGCCATCTACTCTTTTATGGTATGTCCTATGTAGCCAAGATATAGCAGTTGTTAGGGCAGAAGAATTATATGCTTCCGTTCCCTTAACCTTTGTTATCTTCTTATCTCTTGTGATAAAATTCTGTAATTTAGAACACTCACAAAAGCCATCTTCGCCTATTATCAATTCATGGACAGGCTTTACACGATTTAATCCTAAAGCTAATTTTAACTGCATATTATACCTACTTTATTACTCCACTCGTCTTTAGTTTATTAACAAAGAATTCAATAACTAACCTAATTGAACTATCTTTAATTTCCACTAAAGGTAATTCATTTCTTGCAAAATCAAATACTTTCTTAAACTTTTCCTCGTTTGATATGTCTTCTACCGCTACTTCTATTATCTTCCCCTTAACAGCTTCTATGTAGTCCTTACCTATCTGAAGCAATAGACTTATTAACAAGTTCTGCAATTCATCAAATAATACTTTTAGCCATCTCGGTGTTGCAATAGCTTTTATCTTATTCGCACACCATTGAAATATACTCACACTATCCTCCTTATAACCCTACCGCATTGATTGGTAGTTGTAATCCGTTTATTAACGGTTGTCCTTTGCCATCTACTTCAAAATCTTTATCTTTAATAATACAAGGTCTATTGGAGTGCCATTTAGTCTGTGAGCCATCAGGACGTGTTATAACGCCATTAAACCCACACCCTACTAAACTTAATGCTAACAATATAACTACTAAATTACCCATTTCCTTGCCTGCTTTATTTCATCTTTAGCATCTTCTACTATGCCGTCAACAACATCTAAAAATCTATCCCATGATTTTTTGTCGCTCATAAACTTTACTTCAAAGCACCTGTCTAATATCTTCGTCATCCAATTTGTTTTCTCTACCCTGTTACCTGCTTCTTTGAATACCTTTGCCATAATAGAATATCCAATATTCTTAAACATTCTTACCCCCTTTATAATCTGTGTAACTTTGACCTGCCGTAAATACGCCACTTATAATACCGACTATAATCGTATATTCTTTTGGGGGAAACTTTAACATTATAGCGACGACACTCGCACATACTATTGCTATACAAGCATATATAAATCTTTTACCTAATAACATAAATCACCGTTCCTAATCCGCCAAATATAAACTCTAAAACTGCATGGTCTAAATACCAATTATCTACAATAGTGTTACCATCGTTTAAGGACTTTACATAACTGAAACCTTCGTTAGACAATCCCATTAGTAACATAAATATAAACCCACAAAAGAAAGCATTACCCCAAGATAAACTTGCTAATCCGAATAAGAAGCCTACTGTAAACCAACCCATACGATTACCAAAGCGTTCTCTTAACCAACTATTCTCTCCGTATGGAACTGATACTGCTATTGCATATGTAATGGCATATAACCAATTACCTGTTATTAGGGATATTGCTACACCTATTAGGTATCGTGTATAGTTTATCCCCCCACTTGTCAGCTTATTAAAGGGGAAAAATGGGAGGAAGCCGTCACCTTTTCCATGCCCATCCATTCTATATAAAATCGCAGATATTAAAGGTATCATTTCTTTCCCCACAATCTAAGACAAATAAATGTTACTACTAACGCCCAGAGTAAACAGTATTCAGGGTATCTCGTGACTGTATCACTTACCATTTTAATAAACTGTGTTACATCAACCATAAAACCTCTTTGCTTTGTTTGCCCTGACTTCTTGTCGTTTCTTATCCTTAGCCTCTTGTATTAAGCTATCTCTAATACCCATCATGGCTTTAGTATAGTGCCTATGGGTTTCTCTTATCATCTTTTCGTATTGTCTTGTCGTCATTTCTCTCACGCTTCATTTCTTCTATATATTGTCTTTGTAGGTATTGACAGAGTTTCTCACATAATACTTGTGCATCTTTAACATGATTATCTTGTATGTAAGAATAAATATTTGCTGAATAGTGCATACA
>Ga0307928_10001731_pt1 | contig 16656 bp, 41 predicted proteins | sample AceLakmetagen232_FD_201815 | JGI IMG/M metagenome (GOLD analysis project Ga0307928, IMG submission 201815) | Saline water microbial communities from Ace Lake, Antarctica - #232 | ecosystem: Environmental > Aquatic > Non-marine Saline and Alkaline > Saline | place: Antarctica: Ace Lake... | reverse complement strand
TCTTGATAGCATGCCCAACATACAGCTTGACGGTAACTTATCGGTTTTTGACCCTAATGATGGCGAATTCTTTGGCGTCAAAAGAATCGAAGAGTCACCATATGACGATGTACTAGATGCAGGTCATCCTTTTATGGTAATGGATAAAAATTAGCCCTTGACATTTTCTCTGAGTTTGCTACAGTAGGGGAAACATAAGGAGAACATCATGGGTTGGTTAATGTCACAAGGTCAGACAAAAAGAGAATTGATTGAACGTCTCACAACAACCGAAAATACAAACGGCAATACATGGGAGACGATCAAGTCTTGTGTCCGAGGGAATGTTCTTTGGTCAGTCATAGATCATACGAATCCCGAAAAGAAGACATCTCGCTTCATCGCTTGTTTCCTCATGCGAAAGGACGGCGACTATGGATGGGGCTACAAGGACATAGAAGAATCTTGCGGACCATGTTACTACTCTTGCCCTCTTTCCTATCTTGATATGACTCCTGTTGCCTCTGGGTCATGGAGAGAACAAGTCAGGGCATACCATAAGAAACGTCAGGGCTGTAAGGTAAAGGTTGGAGACAAAGTAGAACTTCATCCCAACACTTCAAATATCGAATCTGTAATCATTTTTCAGCTTCGACCTCTTGTAGCTTTCTATTGCGGAGGCCGTTACAAGATAGCTAGAAGTCTATTGAAGAGAGTTGTCAATGAATAAAAATCAGACATTGCGTAGAATAGCAAGGAAAATCAGGAAAAAGGCCGAGATATTTGCGGATAAAGAAGGTTTTTCTGAAGATTTGATGGGACTCTGCGATCCATCAAGTATAGCTTTACGCAAGGCTCTATGGGTTGCGGGAATACATTCAAGACTTATTGAAGGATGGTTTGTTGATAGTGACGGCGAAGATAGAGGGGCGCATTATTGGCTAGAGTGGCAAGGAATGATCGTAGATATAACAGCTACTCAGTTTGGTATTGACAAAAAGGTACATATATGCAATAAGACAGATCCCCATTACCGTATATATGACGTTTGTAAGCCGCCTTATATGTTGACAAATATATCGGAATTGATATTGACAACTTAAGATAAGCATGGTAGTCTATTTACATGATGAAAACAGTAAAGCTCAAAGGATTGAACAAACGAGGTAAGACTCGGATCAACAACTTCAGCGATGATGGGACATTCAAGTTCATCAAAGAAGCTGAACAAGTTGCGTCTCTGAGTCCTAATAAGGGGGACTTTATCCTCGTTGAGTCATTCAAGCATAATTTCAGGTTGTCTGTTGACCATATCATTCCATGGGGCGGATGGTTTGAAGTTGGAGTTGACGTAGAGATTCTCAAAGATTCTCAAAGAAAGGGAAAATAGAAATGAGAAGAATTAATTCAGGCATGAACATGTTACATCAAACGAAGGGTGATAAAGCTATGAAAAACACAGTTAGCGGTATTTTTGGATTGGCAGGGGTACTTATCGTCGTACAAATCCTTATTTTCGCCGCCGTTGTTTTCGGTATCGTCAAAGGATGTCAGGTTATCCAAGAGAAGGGGCTCAAGAATACCGTAGAGGGTATTTGGGAAGGTCCAACAAACGAAACCGCTGAGGTAACTGCTGAGGTAACATCTACGAATGCCTCGGGTACGAATGCAGTCGCTCCCTCAATAGAATAATTTACAGGTCAGTTCCTCCTGTTAGCCCTCGTTCGCTTCGGCGGACGGGGGCTTTTTTATGCCCCGTCGTCCTCCTCGGTGTGGCACACTCTAGGTTTAAAGCTAGAGTGCTGGATCCACACGCGGCTCCACACCGGATCCACATTTGGTCCCACTTTGGCTACGTATAATATTTCCGATTGGCATTGACATCATTTGGTCAAGCTGTTATGGTATAGTTAAATCAATACAGAAAGAAAGGGTACTATCATGATTGATGGCCAGAGAACAGTTGGATTGCCGGGAATTGCAGAAGCTACGATAGAGCAGATGTTTGTCGATTATCAGATGCTCGTCAAGAAGGGCGTATTGGCGAACGGAGATTTCGTCAGGGACGCGAAAGGTCGGATCAAGAATCCTCCTTCGGTCAAGACGCATAAGGAGTATCAGACGGTAAATCAGGTTCAGTCGTTGCTCAATGATATGACCAAGGGCGAGCTTCAGTTGATCATTGATGACGCATGCTTGAAGCTTAATGCTCATAAGATGCTTAGAGATATTGGATTCTCGGAGGCGGTACTTGAAGGTTATGGTGTCTAACATGTACTTAGTCAAGCAAAAATTCATGCAACGGAGTCCAAATAGCGATCCCCTTATCAATTACCAATACCTTTTCTACGATGACATGGGGGACGTACAGGATGCGCTCTCCAACAGGTTCATCGAGCCAAACTCAGAGGTATTTGTACTTGAGGATGGCGGTAGTAAGATATGGTTGGGAACGGTAGGGACGATCTGCAATGAACAAGATGGCATAAGTAGGATGTCCCCGGAAGTCAAGCCTAGAGTGACTACAATGGACGATGTTCTAGATCAGTTCAATGCGGGGTTAATCGACAAAGAAGAAATGGGGAGACTTCTACGAACGATTCATAAATACAATATCGTAAAAACTCCTTGACATTTTCGTAGGATTTGTTATGCTTCTAAAAATAAGGAGAACAAATGTCCGCAAACTGTAAGCATAGACGCACAGCTAAGAGGCAGGAAGAGCGTAGAATGGTGCGACTCTTCCATCAGCATCCTTTTAGATTTTTGTGTCATCATCCAAAGACTTTCTTCTCGATGTTATTACGTTGTGCCAAGTCTCGTTACATGCGGAGTTACTATCGAAGGTTGACAGAACGAAAAAAACTGATAGCGAACGGATTGGAAACTCAAGCGTCCGTGGCGTTCGTGAAGCCTGAAGACAAGAAAAAGCATGGGCAATACATTAGGGCAGGCATTGTATCCATTGAGGAAGTAATGGCATCTTTGGAACAAGTAGTTGAGTTCTGCGGTGTTCCTGTCCGAGTTATATCCAAAAGATACCGTACTTTTTCCCAAAAAGGCGTAAAATGCGTAGGATGTGGCCGAACAGCAACGCATTTTGCCGTAGAAAAGAGTTCATATGACCATCAGGCTAAGTTCTACCATCTAAATCTCTACTCGTTGGACAAAGTAGGTGAGGAACATATGATGACTGTAGATCATATCATTCCTGCATCCAAGGGCGGTAGCAACTCCGTTAGGAATCTTGAGCCGATGTGTTCTCACTGCAATAGCAAGAAAGGCAATGTTCTGACTAAGAAAGACAAGATGAGAGGATCATTCAAGTCCAAAGGTCCGAACGCTCGCAAGGATTTTGTCATATCTCCTTTGACTGAAGAACAGAGAGAAAAGAAAAAGCTTGCTAATCGTAGGCGAAATGAACGGCGCAAGAAGAAACGTCGATTAGACAAGGAAGAGGCTGCTGCAAAAGAAAAAGCGAATGAGGACTTGACATCTATGGGCGAAGTATGGAATGATACTGTCAACGATAAGGGAACAGTATGCGTATCATAAGAAAAATTCGACATAGCTTAGAGATTGTCGATATGTTCATTCGGCTGTTCCTCCTGCATTTCGACAAAAAGTTTTTAGCTGAAGTCGAAGAGGAACAGAAATCAGAAGCATGGTGGGCAGAGCATTGGAGAAATCAACATGAGAGATTGGATTGACTACTACGGGATACGCAAGGTTAGATGGGATGGCCTATGGCATGCTCTCTATAAGGATGGCAAGGACAATGAGAGTTGGGATCGCTGCTCTGAAGATGACGCCATGCAATTGTTGAAGCGGATCAATCGACGCCATGCAAGAAATCTTCCGACATGTTTAACTAATCCTTGACTTACCCACTGAATGTGATATGATGTACGTATGACATGGAGAAATCAATGAGCAATGGAAATGCAGAGTCACAGGGGGAGATGGGTTTAGAAGGCATGGGTGTCATCGGATTTACCATCTTATTTGCTTGGTTCGGTAAGAATATGGGTGGTGGAGGATTGACAGTATTCTTCGGACTAATAGGTTTTGTTTTAGGGTATCTCATTAGAACATTCTTAGCGGTATTGTTTGGTATCGCCTTTTTATTACTGATAATCTACATGGGTTTGAGAATAATTATCGGTTGTGCATTAGGTTGGTAGTTAAATAAATCTTGACTTACCCACTGAATGTGTTATGATGCATGCATACTAAGAGACGGAAACCAACAAAGAAGGAGAGAGAAGATGACAATAACAATACCAACAGTAACGCTGCCGGTATGGGTTCTTACAGGACTCGTTTTCGCAGTTATCGCAGGAGTTATTGACTTCGGCATAATTCGCCATTGGAAGGGGATGCTTTCCTCATTCAGGGGTAAACAGGCTCATAGGATCATTCTGAATGGTCTGTTGATTGGGGCTGTCGTTGTTTGCTTGGGTCTTGCGTTCAACGTACAGAACCTCGCGTATGCAGGCGGGATAGCAGTAGTATACTTCATGCTACCTGCGTTGGCCTACATCTGTTACTGCCCAAACCGATAAAGGTCTTGACAACTTCATGTAATGATGTCATAGTACGGCATCATTACATGAAGGAAAGAAGGAAAGAATATGAACGATCCAACAGAAAACATCAGACGCAAAATGGTCGAAGAGATCAACTCCAATCCAAGCGAGCGAGAGATCTTGGAAGCCGAGCAAGGGCAGGTTTGGGACACGGCTGAACTCCAAGAGGATTATACAGTCGAAGGTTTTATGGCACCATTCGTAGTCGTCGTTCGCAAGTCCGATGGCGTCAAGGGAGCGTTGCAGTTTCAGCATAGCCCTCGTTACTACTACGGATTTGTTAAAGGTTAAGCTTGACATCTGATCCTGAGATGTTATAGTAAGGGAAACATAAGGGAACGATCTTTTACAACTAATGGCTACTTAGCTCAGTATGTAGAGCGCATTCTTCTTTGCAGCGGCAGTTTGCAGAGGTTAAGAGAATGGTCAAAGACGGCGATACGAAGGTCTCGTTTAGTCTAACAAGAATGGGGTTGTACAGTCTCACGAAACCCGAGTGCTGCAATAGGTGTCAAAACCTAGATCTAAAGGGCAACGTAAAAATTCTTAGCGGGGGTGCAAATCCCTCAGTAGCCACCATGTTTAAGAGAATAATAGTATTTGACATTCTCTTCTGTATATGTAATCATGTCTTCAAACAATACGGGAGAAACAAATGATCGTTACAATCGACGGTAGCAAATGCAAGGTTACAAGAGAAGACGCCGACCCCAAGTTCTATGACTCAGGATGGGGGAGATCTGAATCTACCTTACTTCATCATGTCAAGAAGAACCTCATCGAACAGGGATACGACCTGATCAAGAAGCTCATGTACAAAGATGGGCATATGGTCGATGACAACAAGCATTACCTGCGAGCAAGAAAAACTCCCGTCAAGTCAGGCGAGATCGAATGCATTCATGACGGCGATTGGCAGATCCGAAACGCCGCCGAAGAATTCAATGCAGGCGAGGAAATCATTTTGGAAGTAGTACGCCGAGATTAGTTTCATTTCCCTCTTGACATTTCCGCTCAGTCTGCAATACTTAGGGAAACATGAGGAGAGACAATGATCGCAGCAGAAGCAATGACAGCAAATGAGACGGACCTACTTCAAGACGCAAGAGAGAAAATCGACAATTGGTTTGACCTTGCGGAGGAACTATATCCGAGTTATACATTCAACCGTCCCCTAGTTAATTTCAATCTCAGGGGCAAGACAGCAGGTAAAGCATTCTGTCGGGGCGGCAAGAGGTTTGAGCTTAGACTGAATGAAGTTCTGCTCAGAGAGAACTTCGAGCGATTCTCAGCAAGGACTATCCCGCATGAAGTCGCTCATTTCATAACGCAAGTCATTACACAGGGTAGAGGTAAGTCGCATGGTTGGGAATGGAAACGAATTATGCGTCAATTCGGTTGCGAGGTTTCCCGTTGCCATAACTATGACGTTACCAACTCAACAGTCCAAAGCAAGACAGGGGGACGCAAGAAACAGTACGCCTACAGTTGCTCATGCCAAACGATGATGTTTACGATCATCAGGCATCGCAGAGCAAAAGAACGAGGCGGCAAATGTTATCGTTGCAGAACTTGCGGAGAATACTTGATCTATTCTCCGCAAAGATAGGACTTGACATCATCGGAGTCAGATAGAATCCCAAACATAGAATCCTGAACCCGAATCAAGGTAAAACTTGGTTCGGGTTTTTTATTGCTCCGATCCGCCCGTCGGTGTGGCACACTCTAGGTTCAAAGCTAGAGTGGCTAGAGTGGCCGGAATGGTTCGAGTTCCTCCTTCTTGAAAAACTTTGCTTTAGGCATTGACATTTCAGTTCAGGATGATATAGTAGGGGAAACATAAGGAGAAACATCATGTACCGTTTACTTGAAGTCGGAGAAATTATTAAAGCAGGGGACCAAGAACATCTTTTCAATCATGAATTTGAAGAATATGGTTGGTATGAAGTGACAGAGTTGAACGTAGGAGATACCATCGAATCCGACGATGACATCCCCGTTCGTAGAAAAATGACGGACAAAACCATCGGAAAAATCGTTAAGGCGAATCAAGACTTGGTTATAGCTCTAAAAGAAATTCATGACGAAGCTGATCATATCATCGGATCAGATCGTCCAATATCGGTTTTCTTAGAGGATGCTCATTCAATCAGAAATACAGCCAAGAAAGCCCTAAAGGATTTCCACGACAATCTTGCTTGACTTACCCATGTAATGCATGTATGATATACGCATAATAAAGGGAGAAACTATGTTACCATCAGAACTCAAAGCAAAAATTGATAGACTTGACAACATTCGTGCAGAACAAGATGACATCGAAAACGAACTTGATGTGGAACTGAAAGATCGCGTCTTCGCCTTTAATAAAGCCTTAAAGGAGATTGAACAGGAAGAACTTGGAAGATACGGAAAATATGATATCTTTACGACCTGTTGGGATCATTCCATTTATGTATTCAAATATGGGACTGATTTTACTATCGGACCCGCAGAAGATAGCCTTGGCATAGAATGTTTTAACGCATCTTTTGAGCACATCGACAGTGACAATGACTCATTCACTTGGGATATTAACGTCCCCTTAGACCCCAAGCATGATGAAGAAATCAAAGACTCATATCGAAAACGTTTGGCAGAGTCATTCAAGCTGATCTACGAACGCAATAAAGAGCAAAGGAAAGAACAAGCCCAAAGGGAACTCGCAGCCGCCAAGAAAAGAATTACAGAACTAGAGGCTATTGAGGAAAATGCATAATTTCCTTGACTTACCCATGTAATGTGATATGATACACGCATAACATTAAGGAGACGAATATGCGTAAATCAACAAAAGCATTTCAATTACAGGCAATGACAGAACCCGTTACCTTCGTTATTCAGCCCCGTACCAAGAAACTATTTCCTGTTGATGATCCCGAAGCCAAGGAACATTTCATCTATGGAGAGGGACATAAGAAGACAGCGAAATGGAAACGGATAACCATTGATCCATTGTCCGATCCCTTTACCGCCGAAGAGATCGCAGCAGTAGCAGACGAACATGGTTGGCCTGCCCCTCTCGGAATGGTTCAGGGTTGGGGTCGTTACTGTCTTGCCAACGGTCAGTCCTGCGGTCTCTCTTACCATAAGCATGAGGTCTTTACTATGGCTAAGTATGGTAAGGTTTATGATGAGTTTACGGACAAGGTGCAGGCGATAGGAGACAAGTTCGTAGCCTCTCTGCTTTCCAAGGGTTTTAGAATGGAAGGTAAGATCCTATGGTACGACGACAGGATCATAGGGTCTACAGATCGTTTCCGTCTTCATCCGATTCAGTACATTGACCATTGCTTGATGGGGATGCTTTGGACTCCTCCCATGTTTAACCCCATGGAGTTAGATGATCTTATGGTCAAGTTGTTCATCGGGAAGTACGGAACGGGCAAGGTCTACGAGCGGAACATCGACAAGATTGTATCCGTAAAAGACAGGATTGCTTCTCTGACAACGAAGACCATAGCTAAAGAGATCGAAAGTATTTATGAATTGCAGAAAATTTTTATTGGATAATCTTAAAGCAATCCATAAGAATAACCTTGACTTACCCACGTAATGTGATATGATACATGCATGATAAGGAAACAAATATGAATGACATGATAATGATAACAGAATTCAAAAACAAAGAATGCTACTCTCATATCCTGAAGTGCGAAGACCATTTCATGTTTGCTGATGTCTTCCAAGCAGGATTTAGTGATACCCCTCGCAAATCATCTATGTGCGCCTATGGAACGGTACTAGACTACGCCAACTTTGATAAGGCGTGGGAAAAGATCAAAGACAAATATTCTCCCGAACGTTGGCAAGAGATGTGCAAATATTGGGAGTATCAGAGCTACCTATCACCTATCCCACTTCTCTTAGTCTCTGTAATCTATCGGAAACTTGGATTGAAATTTGAACCAAAGAAAGATAAAGATGAGTGATGTAAAAACCAACATGGGAATATGGCATTTTTTCAATAACGCAAAGGTTGTAGCCGTTCATACTCTTGCATTCAATGAAAAACAACGAATCGCATTAAAGCAAGAGTGCGATAATCTTTTCAAGCAAGCAACAGGCAATTCTTGTTGCCCTGCTTGGTTCATAGGGGGATTCTGATGAGTAACGTAAAAGAACCAACTGAGAAACAACTCAAGTATTGCTATGATATTTTGGCAAGAGTGGGTAGTTGCAAATCAGATGAATATGGTCAACCTCTATTTGAAACGTCTATGGTAGAGGCAGATAAGTTTATCAAAGCCCATCGTAGAGCGAAATGGGCAGTTGATTCCGATACTACGGCAGCAGATTGGGGCGGTATTCCTAATCATTAACCTTGACATATTTTCATCCTTCTGTCATACTTCTACCAACATAAGGGAGCAAGACAATGATTCTTGGATCAAAAACAGAAGATAGCAAGAAAATTTATTACATAGAGATGACCGAGAAAGAATTCAATAGGGCAACTCAAGAGGGAATTGTACTCAAGCGTCCTGTCGAATGGTCTCAAGGTCGAGGGGAATGGTCTCTAGGATTCAAGAAATTCAAGAAAAAGACTTGACATATTCATACTAATACTCCTGAAAAGCCTCGAAAGCCTCAAAAGCCTCGAATCTAACTGATTCGGGGCTTTTTTATGCCCAAAAATCCCACAAACGGTTCCACACACTCTAGGTTTGAAGCTAGAGTGGATCCACACCTGAGCTTTTACGAAAATGAACGTTGAAGAGTATGGTCAAAAACTTTTATTTAGGCATTGACATTTCTCTTCAATCTGATATGATATAGGAAACATGAAGGAGAGAAGAATGAAAAATAAAGTCTACGATCCAATCAATGATATTTATCAAGGCGAAGTAATAAGAGCCGATGAATATATTGTTGAAATAGAATGTAGAGTTGGTCTACCTAAGTCCACCGCATTCGACTCAAGCTGTTTTACTAGTCCTGTCAAATGCGGCGACTGGGCCATAGTAACGTGGGGTGAAAATGGATTTGAAGGAAAACTAATTTAGACATTGACATTCCACAAACCTTCTGTCATACTATCTACAACATAAAGGGAGAACAAAATGAACGTTGCAGAGTATGGTCAAAAAGAAACCAAAGCATTTGATGACGCCAATATTCCTCAAGAACTTCGGAGTGCTATGTCATATCATGCCTATGAACAGGGGCATACTTATGGATACCACGAAGTACTCAATTGCATTGGAGATCTTATAGAGAATTTCCAATTGCCACTCAAAAATTTCGAGGCAAGAATTAGAAAGGAATGCTCTTGACATCTGATCTGTTCCATATCATACTCTCATCAACATAAGGGAGAAAGACTATGAATGATCCATTTGATTCCGCTACAATATCACACAACTGCCATTCTCAAGAGTATGCCGCTGAACAACGACAACGAAATCAAGCCAAGAACGCCGCCTATGAAGTAGAGAAAGCTGCGGAAAAGAAAGTTGGCATCGCAGCGCAAAACGTAAAAGGGTTATGCCCTAAGAAAGGCTCATGTCTAGTATGTCGAACCGCTAGAATGAATGATAAAGAATATATGGCACTCGTATATGCTCGACAAACGGCTTGGAACAAGTACGAACGCCTTCGCACGGCAGATAATGCGATAGCTCATGATGTCCTCAACATGCAATAATAATCCTTGACATTCTTTCCGAACTCTGTCATACTACTTTCAACATAAGGAAAACAATCATGGCAACAAAATTCATGGCAGTAGTTGAAGATTCTTACATGACAGAAGCCGATCAGAGAAGTAAGGATCATCCCGGACATGGTTATCCTGCTACAAGGGTTACAACTCAAAAGGTAATTGAATTTGAAAACGGAGACCAGGTGAGTTATTGGATAAAGAGAGAGGAAGGGCGCAGTAGCAAAAAATCATATAGGATTTTTAGTTGCATCGAATTGCAGGCGAGCATTACTTTAGGCGTCCATCTCGAAGAACTTGCGAAAATTGTCCATTCAGAATGTTAATACTTGACATTCGTACATAGCTCTGTCATACTCTCATCAACATAAGGAGAAAGACGATGGACACCGACCTCAAAAACTGTGAAATAATTGACCTACTCAAGGTACTCGTAGGAAACATGAGCCATGATCTCGATGTTCGAGGCGTTGACGGAGCTAGAGTGACCATCAACCTGAACCAAATAGTTCCTCCTGCTCGGTGGAGAAAACTCTCGGGATATTTGAAGCACGACAGCGAAGGGTTTTATGTTATTCACGACAATCGCAGCGGCGGAGATTTATCCGATGCCCCAGACCCATTGCCTCATCAGCGTTTCAACCCGCATCGAGTATGGCTCATAAAAAGGGCGAATAAGAAGTTTGGCGGCGTTTTATGGAAAAGAGAAAGGTCTTGACATCCCAATAGGTTTATGTCATACTCTCATCAACATAAGGAAAGCCCAATGAAGTCAACTGATACTAGAAACATGAGTCAAGAGGAATTGGTTGATCATGTAGCAAAACTCGAAAATATAGTCAGCATTATTGAGCATGCTATAGTGTTCAATGAATGTGATGACGATACAATAACGCTTTCCGAAGTCAAAAGAATAATGTTTCTCACACCCGACAGAATTTATCGCATGAGAATGATTGGACATTGTAATAACGAGTAACAACGAGTAATAACGAGTAATAACGAGTAAGTATTTAACTTGACTTACTAAGGATTATTTGATACATTGATTTTAACCCTGAGAGAAGACTGTTAGTAAGGGGTCAACAAGAACCGTAGAGGTACTTGCCCAAACGCAGAAGGAACTCAGAAGGTTAGAGAGAGGATGAAGGCGTAAGACAGTGCTCGCTTACTGAGCTTAAAGGTAAAACCCGCTCGTTAGCCACCCGCAAGGGAAATGGCAACTTCCGTTAATACTAATTAAATGAATCTTTCCCGATTCCTCTCTTTTTTATCTTGACTTACCCACTGAATGATGTCATAGTACGTACATCATAAGGGAGAAAGATCATGAGTATGTTTTTAGACAACAAAGCAATCGAACGAGCCCGTAAACTTGGCTATCCCATCTACGTTTGTCCCAATACGAACGAATCTCTAATGGGTCTTCCTGATGACGATAAGGTAATCTGTTCATGCAGCAAGCCTAACTCTAATGCTCCTCAAGGTGTACAGGACGTTGAACAGCGCAGCAGAGTCCATGTTGTTGCCTACTTGAAAAAGGCTTGACTTACCCACGTAATGATGATATGGTGTACATACAATACGATACGAAAGGAAACCAATGAACTTTACTTGTCCAAATTGCGGAGAACATCGTCTTGAAGAAATCATGATCGGCGTTACAGTTGCTTCTACAATCCTCGATGTTGAAGACGGCTCAGTTGATTACGGAGAGCAAAGCAACGAAGACGGCGAAGTACAGAACTATCAATGTATGGACTGCGGGGCTGTACTGACCAATGATATGCTCCCCATTACCGATCCTGAAGAACTATGGCAATGGTTGGAAGATCAAGTCCCGAAACGACAGACATTGCGAATTAGGACTTGACTTACCCACGTAATGTGATATGATGTACGTAACATAAGGAGAAAATCATGGAAATGGTATTCGGAATATTGGTATTGATAATCGCATTGCTGGCATTGATTGGCAGTTTGTATGCGGTACTGGACTATGAGAGTGGCATCGCTTTTTGTCTTTGCCTTGTCATTTCGGCCATCCTCATTTGGGCAGGCATTTTGCTCCTCGTTCCAAATAAATGCAATCATGAAACTGTATATATCGAAAGAATTGACAGATTGACAGACTAATACTTGACTTACCTACGTTATGATGATATGTTATATACATCATAAGGAGAAAATCATGGCAAAATGGATTACAGTAGAAGATCGCAACATCGAGCATTTTTGGAAATGCGAAGAAGAGAATTGCTCCGAAGATAATATGGGAGCAAGCGTAGGTCCCGATTGGTATCATGAGAACGGAACTCCCATCTGCGGTTGCGGCTGCGATATGCATTACCAAGAGACAAGAGTAAGGATATGAAGGATAAGCCTGACGGTCAATTTGACGTAGAGGAAGTTGTTGACGTAAGAGTTGCATACGACTCAACAGGGCCACATCTTGAATACTATCTGAGCGATGATAATCTCTCCGATGGAATTGGCTATCCTATTGACGAAATAACAGACCATGACGCAAAAGAAAGACTCTTGTTTCTTATTCGCAATGGAAAGTTCGCAAATAAACCTTGACATATTTTCATCCTTCTGTCATACTTCTACCAACATAAGGAGACGGACAATGACAATAGAAGTAAAAAAAGACAGACTCTCAGGAAAATGGAAAGTTCTCGTTGATTACGTTCAGAGAGGCGTACTCGTTCATACAGCAATGCTCGCCAACAACATGGCAACTCAAGTACATGACAACGAACTCCCTCATGCCGACTTGATACTCGCCCAAACAATCTCATAGGGTCTGTCTCCCCTCCATAACCCGTTCGACTCTGAAATATGAGTCGAGCGGGTTTTTTTGTGCCCTCGAACCCAAGCCTGGTGAGCCGGACACTCCAGCTTTGAACCTAGAGTGCAAGAACCGGCGTGGATCCGGTTCGCTAGTTCCGGTTCGCTGGATCCGGTTCGCTAGTTCCAAACTTTTTTCATTATGACATTGACTTATCAGGTGATTCTGGTAAAGTATAGGAAAGATAAGGGGAGAACATGAAACGCAAGAAAAGAAAAAGCAAGAATAGCAAGAGAATACCTCAAGCGGTAGAACTCTCTAGAAGCGTTCGTAAGCCACCTATGCCCCGCCCTACGACCTTTAAGAGCAAAGATATGTATGACCGCAAGGATAAGTCTTGGCAAAAAGAAGAGGAATAGGACTTGACTTATCCGCTCCATCTGCTATGATCTAGGAAACATAAGGGAGATAGACGATGAAAGACAGAATGACCTTTACCAAATGGAAACGCAAGCTGACCCCAAGCGGTTTATCCGACAATAGCCTGTATGAAAAGGGCGATAACGTAACCTTCCCAATTGATCGTCTGAAAGATGCGATCATCGAGGGCTTGCGGGTCAAAATAGACGAGCCAAAGCGTATGGGCGGCGAACCAAAGCGTACCCTTGCCTACAAAATAACTATGGACGGACATTCATGGATCGTAGTTCAAGATCCGCATTTTGAACTATGTATGCTCAACCCTTATGTCAAAGCTGAACATCTGTCGGACTTGGACATCGTATGCAAGAGTTGCGGCGGGAAATTCATCGTAACTGTTCCCGGCGACAATGATGGAGTCAAAGAAGTCAAATGCGAGAGTTGCGGGAAGGATGCTCCATCATAAAAGCAAGTTCTCCGGCTTGCTACGACCCTATGCAAGTTCTCCGGCTTGCGGATCGAAGAGAAGCTAGAGTGTTGAAGAAACGCGACCGTCAAATATTGAGGAAATTGCAAGATGCACGATAACTTGGATGACATTATTGTTGATGGCATTACCGTAGAAGTTGCAGGCTACTACGACGAAAATACAGCCGAGGGAGCATATGTTTTCTACGATCTATTTGTTGAGGGCGTCTGCATCAACTTTGGCAACCCCCTCTATGAAAAGCCAACGATAGAAATCGCCCGAGTTTTTCTCAAGAATAGAACTTGACATCTCTTTCCCCGTTTAGTAAGGTAGGGGAAATGAGAGGAACAGCATGAAGAGCATCGAGAAAAAACATTTACAAAAGTTCAACGCCCTCTGTAACAGACTCTCTCCCGAGAACCTCTGCTGCGATGGCGAAATCTCAAATGCGGAAGCCAATCGTCGCCATGCTCAGATCATGCGAGAATGGCGAGTACTCGAAGCAAAGATAGGACGCAAGGTTACTCAGGACGAAATCGAAACCGAGAGCATCATAGGTTGGTAAAAATCTTCTTGAAAATCGTAGGGATCTAAGTTTCCCATCTCTATATTTTGACCCCGTTAGCCCAAAAGGTTAACGGGGTTTTTTATTGCCCTAATCCGCCCGTCGTCAACCGGACACTCTAGGTTCAAACCTAGAGTGTCCGGTATAATACTTTCAGCGATGTGTAGCGATGTGTAGCGATGTGTATCGATGTGTAGCGATGTGATATAATATATATTATAATGCCCCTTGACTTCCGAACTCCTTTCTGCGATACTCTAGGAAACATGAGGGAGAAAGCAATGGAAGAGAAACAGAAAGTCTTGATAGTTGGAAATGATACATCGGACGCCGCTCTTGCTAAACTTATCGAGGACAAAACAGATATGTCCGTGGGAGTTGTCGAGAATGCCCCTACTCCCTTTGAATTGGAATATCCCGAGGCAGGACAGGCTCTTATGGAACTCTGTCAGGAACGTGGGGCAGTTAGAGCAAGAGGTAAGCGCAACAAGCCTCTCAATCTCGGAGAAGAACCCATTGTCAGGGATACTCCAAAGATAGGTAGGAATGACCCCTGTAGCTGCGGCTCAGGTAAGAAATTCAAGCGATGCTGCGGGTAAACGGATGAATATTCAACTCGACCTTCCTTTCTTCAAAAAGAATAAAGCAGAGATACAGAAATACCTCTTGACTTTAGAGAAGGACTCTGTCATACTGTCACAAATATAAGGAGAAACCAATGATTGATATTGACTTGAAGGGTCCACGAGGAAATGGTTACTGTTTGCTAGGACAAGCGAGATCGTTGTGCAAAGATCTTGATATGAATTCAAAACCAATTCTTGATGACATGAAGTCGGGTGATTACGAACATCTATTAGAGGTGTTCGAGAAGCATTTCAGCGAGTATGTAACGTTGAATAGATAATTTCCTCTTGACATTCTACTCACTTTCTGTCATACTATTTTCATCATAAGGAGAGAACAATGCTGACAACGAACGACAAAGACAGATTCCTTCAGGCTTACATCGCATCGGCTCTATGGTCCAGTACTGATGCCGCCCAAAACGATACGCCTATGGATCAAATCGAACAAGATCTCTCAGACGAAACGCGAGCAGCCATGAAAAAGGACTGCGATACCTTTGTAGATGAGCATTGGGATACTATCGAAAACGCAGTAACCAACTCTGAAAGCGATAACTACGTTAGGGCAGGACACGACTTTTGGCTGAGTCGCTGCGGTCATGGTTGCGGATTTTGGGATGGCGATTGGGACGAACCCGCTGCGACCATCCTTGACAAAGCATCCAAAAAAGCAGGCAATGTCGATCTCTACGTTGGCGATGACAAACAGATATGGAGTATGTAATGAAGGTAAGTATCGACGGCGGCGTAACTTGGATAGAGGCAGACGAAGCTAGAGTGATCTACGACGGTGTGGGCTGCGAGGAAAAACCTGCTGAACTTCATCTGACCGCAACCTCAGAAGGACTCATTCAAGACGTATACATAGGCGCATTCGACAGCTACCTCGGCGCGACCTCATCCAATACCGCTCAGGAAATCGTCGATAACCTGACAGCATAAATACAATCTCATCTCCTCATGTCTCCTCACTCCAACCGAACTACGAAACCCGCTATCCTAAAAGGTAGCGGGTTTTTTATTGCCCTCGAATCAACCCGGGTGAGCCGGACACTCTAGCCTTAAACCTAGAGTGTAAATAGCACCCGGGTACACATCCAGGTCCATATCCCGAGTCAACCCGAGTCAACCCGAGTCAACCCGAGTCAACCCGAGTCAACCCGAGTCAACCCGTAGTAGAAAATAGATGCCGAAAAACCTTGACCTACCCACGTAATGTGTTATGATGTATGCATGATAAGACATGAAAAGACATGAAAAGACATGAAAAGACATGAAAAGACATGAAAAGACATGAAAAGGAGAAAGACATGAAACTTACAGGACTGAGCCTCAGCTTTTGCATCAAAGACATCCTCTCAGGCAATGTTAAAGAGGAAGACGTAGAAAGAATCATCTCCAATACTCGCTTTCCCGATATTATGATGGCTCTCGACGATCAGTACCACTACACCAAGATTTACTGGAAGCTCTACGCCAAGGCAGAAATCGAAGCCCTCCTGACCAAACT
>Ga0307928_10001730_pt1 | contig 16670 bp, 21 predicted proteins | sample AceLakmetagen232_FD_201815 | JGI IMG/M metagenome (GOLD analysis project Ga0307928, IMG submission 201815) | Saline water microbial communities from Ace Lake, Antarctica - #232 | ecosystem: Environmental > Aquatic > Non-marine Saline and Alkaline > Saline | place: Antarctica: Ace Lake... | reverse complement strand
CTTCTTCTTTTGCTTTTTTATTTATTTCAAAAGCTTTTTTAACAGACCTTGTATTTGGAATTAATAAGAATTCTTGAAAATCTGGTTTTGATTTTCCTTCAGAATGTTTTCCACCACCAACACAATTCCCAACCAACCTTGGAAGTTTTTTAGCATTAGGATTTATTAATTGCCAAACTTTTTTCTTCTGTTCCTTTGCAATTGCTTTTAAAACAGCAGACTCTAAGGCAAACAAAGTATTTGCCCCTATATGTCTGTCAACAATATCTTCAACTCTCCTTAAATCTTCAAATTTCTCAAGAATTTCTTCTGAGAAATAATCCTTAGAATCTTTTAAAAGTTTAATATCTTCTTCTAAACTTTTCTTATAAGGCTTTGCCTCATATTTTCCTCTTGATTTACCATTTGGAGCCGAAGCAGAAAAATTACCTATATCTGTTTTAATTGTAACATGTATTGTTTTTTCTTTACGAGAATCTAGTATTGATTTGGCTGACACACTTTTTATAACAACCATGAATTAGGAAAATAAAACTGCTTTTTATAGGTTTTGATTAATCACTCTTCAGCAACTTTCTCTCCAGAAACTTCTTCTACTTCTTCATCATCTGGTTTTGCTAATTGCATAATTTCCCCTTCTTTAGCAATTTCTTCAACTTCTTTAGCTTCTAATTCTTCTTTTTGTTCATCACTTATCTTTTTTTCTTTAAATCTTTTAAGTGCTTCTTCTCTTCTCGCTGGAAAAGGTTTCTTAATAGAAATTGGTAAAATATTTGAGTTCAATTCCACCTCTGCAATTTTTAAAGCATCAAACTTAATTTTTTCTAAATCTTCTTGACTAATTTTAATCAAAAGCGGAGCATTCATTGCTATTTGTAAAGCCCTAGCTCCAAGAATTCTTGCTCTTTCATATTTTGAAAATTTTTGTTCGTCCATCTTTTATTAATAAGCTCTTTTATTTTAAAAACTTCTCTATTTTCTTAAAAATATCTCTTTCAACTTTTTCACACAAATCTAATACTTTATCTAATTCTTCTTTTTTCAAACTATCTTCATTTCCTTTTTGTATAGAAGATATAATTCCATTTGAACTACCAATTGTAACTCTTGTTTCACTAATGTCCTCTTCCTCTCTTGTAGGGTCAACAACAAAATTTTCTCCTATTTTATGAACTGTTATTGAAATTGGAATATCTTTTGATAAAGGAATGCTATTTTTTGTTTTTTCTTCATGAATTATTTTTTCTTCTTTTTCATCATATTTTGGCATTTTGGCATTTTTCAATGCAACAATTGCACCTATATTTGCAGCATCAAATAAATTACCATCGTCATTTATTGAATAAATATCTACCATCACTGTCCAAACTTTTTCACCTTTTTTAATGCATAACTTTTCAAAGTCAATAAATTTGCTTTCTCTAATTCCTCTGTCAGTTACTCTTCCTAATTCAATTGTTGGAAATTTTGGAGGTCCACTTTCAAATCTTGAAGAACTTAAAGGAAGTAATTCAGCAGTCACCATTAAATTTCCTTTATCAGGTGAATCAGGGTATGGTTCACCAATATTCATTTTAACTCCAACTAAAACCTCGGTCTTTCCAATTTTTACTCTTGCAGAACCTTCTGCATTTTTAGAAACACCTGTTTCAATTACGATTTCTCTAAATTCATCTGGTTTTCGATTATCAAATCTTTTACCTTCTTGCAAATATTTTCTTATTCTTTCTCCTGTTATGTATGGTGTTTTAATCATTTTTGTTTTTTTACCCCACATATACTGTTTAAAGTTACTTTTGTTTCTAATATATGAATTAATTCATTTCCATTTAGTCTTTTTTTATGACCTTCTTTAATAGATTCTATTTCTTTGGTAATCTCCTGGAGGCCTTCAACTGTGTTCTTAAAGGTTTCATATTGTTCTTCACTTAAATTTTGACCTTTTATCATATTTTTAATTTCTCCAAATCCTCCAATCCCATATTTATGATCAACTTTCTCCTTAGTTTTTTGAGATTGCACCATGTATTCTTTTGCTTCTAGGGTCATCTTACTTCAATTCCCCCACTGAATCTTTCAAAGCTTTTTTCTGAATTTCATAGATTTCTTCACAAGCTTTTTGAGCCATTTTAACAGCTTCTTTTAATTGGTCTTTTGAGATTTTACCATCTAATTGTAAGTGAGTTAATTCTCCACTTCTTGTAAAACTCATAGGAATATCTGTAGACCCTTCTCCCTCATCAAATTCAGAATCTTCATATTTGTCTAAATCAAGAACAAGTGTTTTATCTATTTTTCCAACAGCCACACTAGATACCATATCTTTCATTGGAATTCCTGCATGTGCCAAAGCCATTGCAGCAGCATTAATACCTGCACATCTTGTTCCTGCATCTGCTTGAGTAATATGGATATAAACATCAACAACCATACTAGGATATCTCTCTAACATAACAACAGGGTCTAAAGCCCATTGTGTTATTTTACTAATTTCAGTGCTTCTTCTATTTGGCCCAGGTCTAATTCTATCACTAACAGAAAAACTAAGCATATTGTAAGTGCATCTTAATGTTCCTTTTTCAGGATTTTGAGAATGTTGCGGATGCATTTTTTTTGGGCCATAAACAGCAGCTATTGCAATTGTTTTACCAATTTGAAACATTGCACTTCCATCTGCATTTGGGACAATTCCCACTTTTGCAACAATAGGACTTCTCATTTCATTATTTTTCCTTCCGTCTTTTCTTTTATATTCTTTAGTTGCCATTTTATTTTCCACCTCCATCAAACCATTTCTTAACTTCTTCTGTTAAACCACTTGTGAAAGATTTTTCAGTAACAAATAAAATTGCTTTTTTAGCATATAGCTCGTCTTCTATTTTGTCACCTCTTATCCAAACAAATCCATTTTGTCCAACAGTAATATTACATCTTGTTTCATCTTTAATTAAATTAATCATACTTCCTTCTTTTCCAATTATTCTCGGGACTTTATTAGGATTAACAGATACAATTAACCCTTCGTCTATTCTACCTAACCCTCTTGATTTTATTGTTGCATCCACTCCTCGATTATTTATTCCAGAGATTTTTACAACAGCCATGTCACCAATATCCATAACTTCATCTAATGCATCTTTATTCACAAATCTTGGAACTTCCATTAAAGATAAAAACGCATTTTCCGCAGTGCCAATATTAATTACCCACCCATTAAAAGTAAGCAATTCAACTTTTCCAATAACTACATTTCCTCTTCTTGGATTGTAAACTCCTGATAAAGGGATTATTTTTACTAATCTGTTTGATTCTTCTGCCAAACCATATTTAAGAGCAACAATTTCTTCTCCTCTTTTTTCTGTTCCTTCCCCAGGCAAAAAATCATTTCCTTTTTCAATAACTTCTCCAGGTATTACTATTTTTCTTTCACTCATCTTCCTTAATCTCCTCTGTCAATGCTGCACCATGCGTGACAGAATTTAATTTATCATAAAAATCAATAACAATCCCAGACGGAACCGCAACAATAACTTGCAAATCTCCATTATCAAGCCATTTTTCTTCTTCTTTGTATGATGTGATTACTCCGTATGCTTTTCCAGTGTGGATTGCAGGAATAGTTATCTTAACTTTTTTTGTTTCTAATTTAATTGGGATAATTTTGCTTACTTCAGCAACTATTTCTTTAATTTGATTTTCTATTGGATTGTTTTTAATATTAACATGTGCTTGCTCTAAAGCATTTTTAATTCTTTCAGGAGTGTGAGGGTTTTTTGTTTGAGGGTCAATAGCATTAGTCACTAAAAAATCCACAACTTGTTTGAATTTTTGTTCTTGTTCAGCACCTCTATGTTCTTGTGTTAATTGAACTTCACCACCCTTAACTATTGCTTCAATAACTTTTTGAACATCTGTTGTTCCAAATGCTTCACTTAAATCAGAACTTGAAGGAACTTGTCCTTTTTTAGAATCTGTAAAAACTTTATCCCCTTCTGCTTCTATCGAAGAAATCTCTTCCTTTTTAAATTTAAGAGCATCATCTAAATCAACGATAATCTCAAAATTTTTTCCTGCTTTTTTAATTCTTGCTAATGTTTGTGTCATTATAATTTATTAATTTCTTCTCCTTCTAATCTTTGTAAATTTTTTTCATCTTTTGAAATATAAACTAATTCAAATTTGTCAATATTAAATTTCTTTTCTTGAATTTCTTCAAAAATTTCTAAAGCTAATTTAACACCTTGTTTAATAGTCAATCCTTCTTTGTATTTTTCTCTTAATTTATCTTTTATTTTTTCATCGTTTTCTCCAATTGCATGTGCATTATATGAAAGATAATTTCCTGTTATATCACTTGTATATAATTCTGGTTTATCACTATTTATTCCAGCAACCATTAATGAAACACCAAAAGGCCTCGCACCACCATATTGTGTAAATTGTTGTTTTATATTTGAAATATCTTTGATTACTAATTCAGGTTCTATTGAAGAATCATAAGTAATTCTGTGTTGTTGAGATAAAACCTGGGCTTTTTCTATTAAAACTCTGGCATCTGCAATAATTCCTGCAACACTTGCAATTAAATGAGAATCAATTTCATAAATTTTATTTGTTGATTTTTTAACAATTAATTTATCTTCTATTCTTTTGTCAGCAATAATAAAAACTCCGTCAGAACAAACCATTCCTACGCTTGAACTTCCAAGTCTAACTGTCTTTTCAGCATATTCTACTTGAAGCAAATGACCTTCTGGCGAAAACATTGTAGCTGTTCTATCATAGCCCATTGCTTGATTTTGTAAATCTGTACCCATATCCATTTTCTAATTTTAGAGAATTTTATAATAAATTTAAAACCTTTGTTATTTTCTCTTCAAAAAAAAGTAAGAAGAAAGGGTTTTTAAGTTTTTTGGTTGATTTTCTCTAAAATTTTCCTAATAGTTAAAGCTAAATTGTCATTTTTAATCAAATGTTCATCTTCAATTTTGCAATTCTCAATACCTTCCTTAAGTCTATCAAAATCTTCCTTACTATTTTTCATTTTTCTCTTTCTACCGACATCAATTTCTAATAATTTTTCAAGTGGTCTTAAGAGTCTAAACCAAGAAGCTTTTGATTTTGTTTTATTTATAAAATCTCTTAGTTTATTATAAAAGCCCCCATCAATAATTAAACCCTCAATAATAATTTCTTTTTTATTTTGTTTGTAAAAAGAATTTAATTTTTCCAAAGTTTTTTTATATGCTATTTCTTCACTTTCTTCAAAACACCCCTCCTTTTTCATTGCCTGAATTTTAAATTTATCCATACAAATAACTTTAGAATTAACAAATATTTTTTCTAGAATCTTTGAAACAATAGTTTTACCTGTTCCAGGCAAACCCCTAATAATTATAACTTTCATTTTAAACAATATTTAGAGTATTTAAATCAAAATCATTGTATATTGCTATTTTATATTCTGGGACAAGAATTGTTTCACATCCCATATCTTGAGCTGGTTTAATATCTCTCTTAATTCTGTCTCCAATAACTAATAGTTCTTGAGGATTCAAATTATAATGTTTCAATATGGGGGTAAAATCTTTAGGTATTTCATAGAATTTTTCACCTTTTCTTCCTATTTTAAAATATTCATCAAAATATCTTGGATCTAATCCTGCTTCTTTAAAATCTTCTAGTACTTCTTTAATATTGGCATCAGAACAAGTACATAATACTAAATTCTTCTCTTTACATTTTTCTAAAAGTAAATCTAAACCCTTTCTCTTTACTTGATCTCCTTTTGTGGGAAGTATAGTTCCATATACATCAAATGCAATGATTTTTGTTTTTTTATCCATATTTGTACATTTAGAAAGCTCTTTATAAGAATTATTGTGTATCAATACTTATTTCCTACCCAACCCCTTCAAAGTTCCACTAACTTTTTCAACTGTCATTTTTTCAGGCCAAACAACCAAAGAAGCCCGCACATTATCAACCATTTTACGATTTATAGAAATAATAGCACTATCTTTTCCTGTTTTAATCCAACCCAATCCAAGTTTAGACATTCCTAAAACTCCAACAAAATCTTTAATAGCGTTTTCAATATTTTCTTTTGGGTTTTTACCTTTAACAAGCAAATATCTTTTTTTCTCACGCATAGATGGTTTAAGTGGTTTCATATATATACTAGAATATCACTAATTTTAAAAGTTTCTTATTTCTCTTTTAATCATGCCTATAGAGAATAAGTTCAAAGGAATAAGAATAACCAGTGATAATTCAAATAATAAATCAAAAATTGTTATAAGGAGATCTTTTAATCCATTAAAGCTTGGAGGGCCAATAGCAATTGTTAATTGTGGGGAGTGTAAGGTTAAGTATAAAACAAATTTATTTTTTCTAAGCGGGAACTATCTTCACTTAGATGAAGAATTGGTTTGTAAGAATGGACACAAAGAAAGATTTTCTTATGAAAAAGTATCGGCTTATCAAATGGCTGATTAGAATATTATAAAAATCTTCTGAAAGCATTTTTAAACTATATTTTCTAATTAAGTTTATAAAAGAGGAAAATTAAGAATAAAAATAATAAAATGGAAATATGTACTGTTGGAGGATATGAACAAGTAGGGAAAAATATGACTGCTGTAAAAGTTGATGAAGATGTATTTCTTTTTGACATAGGATTGTATATTCCAGGAATAGTTGAACTTCAAGAGGAAAATCTTTTAGAATATACTCATAGATTTAAAAAAGGAAAACCAATGCAAAGGTACACAGAACAAAAACTTAGAGAATATGAAGCAATTCCAGACGATAGAATATTAGATAAAATAAATTGGAGAAACAAAGTTAGAGCGATTTTTATAAGCCATGCACATTTAGATCATGTGGGTGGGGTGCCCTATCTTGCAAACAGATATCCTCAAGCAACTATTTATGCAACTCCTTTTACAATGAAAGTATTAGAAGCGATTCTTGAAGATGATAAATTAATAATAAGAAATAGATTAAAAACAGTTCAACCAGATTCTTCACATATTATAAAAGGAAAGAGCGGAACATACAAAGTTGATTTTGTTCATACAACACATTCAACAATTCATTGTGTATTTCCAGTTCTCCATACAAAAGAAGGAAGTTTTTTCTATGCTTTAGATTTAAAATTTGACAATTATCCAACTATGGGAAAACCTCCAAATTATAATAAAATGAAAGAATTAGGAAGACAAGGTGTAAAAGCTTTAGTTGTAGATGCTCTTTATTCAAGTACAGAGAAAAAACCAGGTGGAGAAAAAATAGCTCAACACATGTTAGAAGATGCATTCTCAAAACTAAGAGGGAAAAATTCTGCATATTTTATAACAACTTTTTCTTCACATATTGAGAGATTAACAAATATAGTTAAGTTCGCAGAAAAAACAAGAAGACAAATTGTTTTTTTAGGAAGAAGTTTAAGTAAATATGTTGAAGCAGCTACAAAAGCAAATGCATGTCCTTTTAAAAACAAGGTAAAAATATTCAAATATAGAAGACAAGTAGACGCTTTCTTAAAAAAATTAGATAAAGAAAGAGGAAGATATGTTGTAGTTTGTACAGGGCACCAAGCAGAAGAAAATTCAATATTAGATAGAATTGTAAGGGGAGATTCAGGATTTAATTTTAAACCAGGAGATCATTTAATTTTCTCGTCAAGTATAATTCCTGTTTCTATAAATATCTTAGCACGTGAAAAATTAGATAATAAATTAAGAAAGATAGGAGTTAAAATTCAAACAGATGTTCATGTTCATGGCCATGGAAGCAGAGAAGATTTAAGGGATTTGTTAGAGATGTTAAGGCCAAAGCACATTATTCCTGCACATGGAACTCTTCAACAAGAAACTCCATTCATAGAACTTGCATCAAATTTAGGGTATAAGTTTGGAGAAACATCACACCTTTCTTCTAATGGCAAAGTTTTGAAAATTTGATTGTTTAATCTTTTACTCTAAAGAATTATTATTACTTAATAAGCAAACCCGCACAATTTTTAAACAGAATATGCTTTATTTTTCTATAACATGGTTAGAGAAGATATTTTAGGAGGATTAAGAACAGCATTAGCTCGAGGACAAACTCTAAGACAAGCAATGATGAGCTTTTATAATTCTGGTTATTTAAAACAAGAAATTGAAGAAGCTGCTAAGGCTTTACAAGCAGAAAAAAATCAGCCTTTACAACCTCAGTTTGCTCCAGGTTTAGCTGCACCTATTTTCCAAAGAACTACTTCAATTGAAAAAGATTCAAACGAAGAACCAAAAGAAGTCTTATCTCAAACAGCAAAATTAGCACAACCTGCACAACCTCAAACAATACAAAAAGTTTCTGCATATGGCAAACCTCAACAAACTCAACAAGTCCAACAACCTGTGCAATCCCCACAAGCCCAACAGCCTGTTCAAACAATACAAAAAGTTTCTGCATATGGTTTGCCTGCTCAGCCTAAACCAATACAACAACCTCAAATAATAACAAAACCAAAAGGAAAAGCAATAATTTTTATTTTAATAGCTCTTTTAATTATTTTAATTGGGGGATTAATTGCTATATTTTTCTTTAAAGAAGAAATCTTAACTCTTTTTGAATAGTTTAAAATGATATATCAACCTGCAGAAGATTCGTATTTGTTAACTAATATCTTAAAAAAAGAATTACTTAAATTAATAAAGAAAAACTCAGATTTAAGATTCTTAGAAATTGGTGCAGGAAGTGGAATACATCTTTCTACAGCAGAAAAAGCAGGAGTTAAAAGAGAAAACATCTTTTCTTTAGATATTGATCAAAATTCTGTGAATCATTGCAATTCATTAGGATATAACTGCATAAAATCAGACTTATTTGAAAATATAAATAAAAAATATAATTTAATTATATTTAATCCACCATATTTACCAGAAGATTCAAAAGAACCTGAGAATTCAAAGCTTACAACAACAGGTGGAAAAAAAGGAGATGAAATTATTATTAAATTTCTAAAACAAGCTAAAGATTATTTAAATAAAAATGGGAAGATATTTCTTTTAACAAGCAGTTTAACCCCTAAAATTGATTTTGATAAACTTGGATATAAATCCAAGGAATTAGGTTGTGAGAAGTTATTTCAGGAAAGATTATGGGTCTGGGAGTTAGTTATCTAACCAAAGATTCTTGAGATTAAACTTTTTCCTTTAAGTTTTTTCTTAAGTCTTTGAATTTGATTATCTTTTTCTTCTATATTTTTTACATATAAACTATAAGGAACAGTTTTTTCTCTTTCTTTTTCTAATCGAAATGTTTGATTAAGACTTATTCCTATTTCATCTAGTTCTTTTTTTAACTGAGTTATGAATTGTCCATTGCTTTTTTCATTTTCATTAGTATACATAAGAAATGCATCATAATTCGCTTCTAGGAATTTTGCACCCTTTACAAATGTCCTTAAATGCATATTTCTTAAATGTTCTCTCAATTTAATTGTACTTCTAATTCTTTTTCCAGGTTCTCTTATTTTTCCATATCCTAAGCCCTTAGTAACTTGCATCTCTATTCCATACCTTAAAGAGATACCATCAGCTAAATAAGAATTAAGAGAGACCAAAGAGTCTTTCTTAACTATGCTCATTTTTGGAATAAATGTTTCTTTCAATAGTGTGTTTCCCATAATTTTCCCACTTTTTTACCATTTATAAGTATTTATATTATAAACTAGAAATTCAATTTTCACCACAGTTATTTTTATATACTCGAAGGTAATTTATTTAATATGGCAAGATTTGCCCACATAGCAGACGCACATTTAGGAGGATGGAAACAACAGCCAATGCAGGATTTAAATTCTCAATCCTTTAGAAAAGCAATAGATATTTGCATAAATTCTAAATTAGAGTTTGTATTAATTGCAGGAGATTTATTTGATTCTCCTTACCCGCCTATAGAAATTTTAAAAGAAACTTTTGCAGAATTTAGAAGATTAAAAGAGGCAAATATACCTTGTTTTATAATTGCTGGTTCACATGATTATTCTGTTTCAGGAAGAACTTTTTTAGATGTTCTTGAAAAAGCAGGTTTTTGTAAAAATGTAACTGACTTTGAAGTTATTGAAAAACAAAGATTTCCCTCCCCAAGAGATTCAGAATCTCAAAAAGAAAAAGATACCATTATTTTAAATCCAACTCTTTTTGGAGGTGTTGCAATTTATGGTTACCCTGGGAAAAAGTCTGGGTTAGAAATAGATGATTTAAGAAGAGTTAAATTAAATGATGCACCAGGAATGTTTAAAATTTTTATGCTTCACACTACAATTGATAAAGCAAAAGGAACACTTCCAATAGACGCCTTAGAAACAGACCTTTTACCAAAAGCAGATTATTATGCTTTAGGACATCTTCACATTGATTTTCAATACCAAAATTTTGTTTACCCCGGCCCAATTTTTCCAAATAATTTCCAAGAATTAGAAGATTTAAAGTACGGAAGTTTTTATATTATAGATACAGAATCAGAAAACTCCTTAAGAAAAGTAGAATTAAAAATAAAGGAAATAGTGTCTATTGAACTTGAAATAAGAAATACTATTTCAGCTACGGAAAAAATAATTGATGAGTTAAAAGATAAAGAATTAGAAGATAAAATTGTTTTATTAAGGATAAGGGGAGAATTAGAAAATGGAAAAATTTCTGATATAAAGTTTGCAAAAATAGAGGAATTTTTAAAAGAAAAACAAGCATATTTTCTTTTAAGAAACACCCACGACCTCAAATCAAAAGAAGTTGAAATGGAATTAGATATTGGAGACACTGAAGACATAGAAGACGAAACAATAAAAGTTTATTCTGACCAAAATCCTTCTGACTTTAATAAATTAATTCCTCAGATAATGAATGTTTTTTCAATTGAAAAACAAGAAGATGAAAAATCAGAGGTTTTTATAAATAGATTATTAGATGGAACTAAGCGAGTTTTGAAATTTTAGGAAATAAAAATGAACATAAAAAAAATAGTGTTAAACAATATTAGAAGTTATAAGCAGCAAAAAATTGATTTTCCAGAAGGCTCAACTCTTTTATCTGGAGACATTGGTTCTGGGAAAACTTCAATTTTATTGGCCATAGAATTTGCTTTATTTGGGCTTCAGCCTGGACAAAGAGGCTCTTCATTGTTAAGAAATGGGGAAAACGAAGGAGGGGTTTTAATAGAATTTGAAGTAGAAGAAAAACAAGTAACCATTGAGCGAACTTTAAAAAAAGGGAAAACAGTTTCACAAGATTATTGCGCCATAACCATTGACGGTGAAAAAGAAGAGGTAGCTGTTACAGAATTAAAAAATCGTGTTTTAACTTTATTAGATTATCCTAAAGAGTTTGCAAAAAAACAAAATATCTTGTATAAATTCACAGTTTACACACCTCAAGAGGAAATGAAACAAATAATTTTAGAGGATCCTCAGACAAGAATCAACACTTTAAGACATGTTTTTGGAATTGATAAATATAAACAAATTTTAGAGAATATTTCAATAATAACTTTAAAAATAAGAGAAGAAAAAAGATTAAAAGAAGGAATGACAGCAAATTTAGAACAAGATAAATTAACAGTTGTATCAAAGGAAAATGATTTAGAAACAAAACATTACAATTTATCCTCTGTTGAAAAAGAACTCTTCTTAAAAACAGAAGATAGAAAAAAAATTCAAGAAGAAAAAGATGAAATATCTAAACAAATAGAAGAAAAAAAAGGATTTCAACAAGAAATTGAAAAGACAAACATAATGCTTTCAATTAAAAAAGAAACAGTTATTAACAATTCTAAGAGGATAAACGAAATAAAAGAACAAATAGCTCAATTAGAAGAATCCTCTTTTGACGAAAATAAGATAAGAGAATTAGAAGAACAAATTCTTTTGAGAAAAGAAGAAAAAAGAAGATTAAACGAGGAGAATTTAGATACAACTTCCCAAATAACTTCTTTAGATATCAAAAACGCAGATAATGAAAAAATAAAAACAAAAATTACAAATGTAGAAATTTGTCCAACTTGTTTACAAGATGTTAGCCCTGTTTACAAGAGTAATGTAATAAATGAACTTGAATCAAACATTGTTAAAAATAATTCCAGAATAAAACAGCTAAGTTTGGAAAAACAAAATATTTCAGAAAGAATTTCAAAAATATATCACGAAATTTCTTCAAATGAAAAAGAAATTCAAGAATTAAATTTACTAAAAATTAAGTTTGAGGGAGTTCAGGAAAAAACAGATAGAATAAAACAATTAGAAAATTCAAATGAGTTAATTGAAAAAGATTTGAGTTTATTAAATCAACACATAGAATCTTTAGAAAAATTTATTTTTGAATTAAGGAAATTTGATAATGTTTTTCAGTTAAAACAAAGCGAACTTGAAGAAGCTCTAAGACAGGAAAAATTAGCAGAAATAAAAGTGGCAGAATTAAAAAAAGAAATAGAGGTTTTTTCTAAACAAATAGAAGAGCTAAAAGAAAATATAAAAAAGACAGAAGAAGTAAGAAAACAATTAGATTATTTAATTAAATTAGAAGATTGGTTATCTAAAAAATTTTCCCCTCTTATAGCAGTTATAGAAAAGAATGTTATGGTAAAACTTAAAACAGAGTTCTCAACTCTTTTTGCAGAATGGTTTGGTATGCTTGTTCCAGATACATTTAATGTTCAGCTTACAGATGATTTTACACCTGTTATAGAATATCAAGATTATGAAATAAGTTATGCCTATCTTTCAGGGGGAGAGAGAACTGCAATTGCTTTAGCATACAGACTTGCATTAACCCAAGTGATAAATTCTTTACTAAGTAAAATAAAAACAAAAGACTTAATCATTTTAGACGAACCCACAGATGGTTTTTCAGAACAACAATTAGATAAGATGAGGGATGTCTTACAACAATTAGATGTTAGGCAAATGATAATTGTAAGCCACGAGCAGAAAATAGAAGGTTTTGTGGAAAACGTCATAAAATTAAAAAAGACAACAGGAATTTCAAAACCAGAGCAATAGAAAAATTTATAAAAGAACAATCCCCAATATGTTTAAGAAATTATTCTTAGTTATTTAAAAAAATGGATAATGAATTAAAAAACTCAATTTTGAAAACAGGCACAACTATATTAGGAATTGTATGCAAAGACGGAGTTGTAATGGCTTCGGATAGACAAGTTACTTTAGGGCAGAGTATTGTTGGGAATAAAGATTTACAAAAAACAAATCCTCTTAATGATTATGTTGTTATTTCGTGGGCAGGAACAATGTCTGATGCTCAAAGACTTTCAAAATTAATGGCTGCTGAATTAAGATTAAAAGAACTTCGTTCAAAATCAAGAGCCACAATAAAACAAACAGCAAATTTAATAGCAAATTATTCATTTTCAAATTTAAGACAACCTTCTATGATACCTGCTACTGTGGGAGTTTTGTTAGGGGGATTTGATGAAAATGGTAATACCTCTCTTTATTCAATTGGGATGGATGGAAGCATAAAACAAGTAAGTGATTATGATGCGAGTGTTGGCTCTGGAATGCCTTATGTTTTAGGTTTATTTGAAAGACAATATAAAAAAGATATAACTGTTCAAGAAGGAATTGAGTTAGCAAAAGAAGCATTAAAATCTTCTACTCAAAGAGATACTGCTTCTGGTTATGGAATTGATGTTTTTGCAATAACAAAAGAGGGAATAAAAAAAGTAGTTAGCCAAACAATTGAGCCTGACTACAAAGATCAATAATTTTCAATTTATCTAAATTCAAAATGGAAATTCTAAAGAGTATAAAAGAAAGACTTCATGGAAATGTAAGCGATGCAACTTTTGAAGGTGCGAACATTGTTTTGTATACAACCAATGAGAATTTTTTCAAAGAAGATGATGGAAAGATAAGAGAAATCGTAGATGAAATAAAAAAAAGAATAGAATTAAGAGCAGACCAGAAAATTCTCTCTGATAAAGAAGAAGCTGAAAAAGAAATTAAAAGAATTGTTCCTGAAGAAGCAGAGATAACAAATATTTTATTTGATAATCATAGAAGCATAGTTATTATTGAAGCAAAAAAACCAGGAATGGTTATTGGAAAACAAGGATCTATTTTAGAGGAGATAAGGAAAACAACTCTTTGGACCCCTCAAATTCAAAGAAGCCCAGCAATAAAATCAAAAATAACAGAAAATGTTAGGGAAGTTTTATATGCCAATAATAATTATAGAAGAAAATTTCTGAATTCTATTGGGAAGAAAATTTATGAAGAATGGAATTCAGAAAAAAAAGACATGTGGATTAGGTTAACTTTTTTAGGAGGTGCTAGGCAGGTTGGAAGAAGTTGTTTACTTTTACAAACACCAAATTCAAAAATTCTTTTAGATTGCGGAGTTGATGTTGCTTCTCAAGGCGCAGACAAATTTCCTTATTTTAACATACCTGAATTTGATATTTCACAATTAGATGCAGTAATTATAACTCACGCACATTTAGATCATGTTGGCTTGCTCCCTTATTTATATAAGATGGGATACAAAGGACCAGTTTATATGACTGCTCCTACAAGAGATATCGCAGCATTGCTTGCCTTGGATTTTATTGGCGTGGCTTACAAACAAGCAGCAGCCCCTTTATTTAGTTCAAAAGACATAAAAGAAATGGTAAAGCATAGCATTTGTTTAAATTACAATGAAGTTACTGACGTGACTCCAGATGTGCGATTAACTTTTTATAATTCAGGACATGTTTTAGGTGGCGCAATGATTCATCTTAATATTGGAAATGGTTTTCATAATTTACTTTATGCAGGAGATTACAAATATGGAAGGTCAAGATTATTAGATCCAGCAATTGCAGTCTTTCCAAGAGTTGAAACAGTAATTACAGAATCAACTTATGGATCAAGAAATGATGTTTTACCTCCAAGAGCAGAATCAGAAGAGGAATTTATAAACACAATAAATAAAACAATTGGAAGAGGAGGAAAAGTTTTAATTCCTGAGTTAGGATTAGGAAGAGCCCAGGAAAGTATGTTGGTTGTTGAGGATGCTATAAAGACTGGGAAAATGAAAAAAGTTCCTGTTTATATTGACGGGATGATTTGGGATATTAATGCTATTCATACTGCTTATCCTGATTTTTTAAGTAGCAAATTAAAATCAGAAGTTTTTCAAGATAAAAACCCCTTTACATCTGATACTTTTTCAAGAGTAGGTTCTCCTCAAGAAAGAAAAGAAGTTGTAGAAGGAGGGCCTTGTATAGTTTTAGCAACTTCAGGTATGCTTGTTGGAGGAGCTTCAGTAGAATACTTCAAGGAATTTGCAGGCAATAAAGATAATTCAATAGTTTTTGTATGTTATCAAGGAGTTGGTTCTTTAGGAAGACAAGTTCAAGAAGGAATTAAAGAAACAAGAATGATTGTTGAAGGTAAAGAAGAAAGAGTAGAAGTAAATATGGAAGTTTACACTATAAAAGGTTTTACAGCACATTCAGGAAGAAATGAGATTATGTCTTTTTTTAATAATATGAGGCCAAGGCCAAAGAGGGTAATAATTAATCACGGAGAAATTTCAAAATCTCTTGATTTAGCTTCTGCACTTTACAAACTTAACAGAATGGAAACAAATGTTCCAAGAACTCTGGAGACTGTTAGATTGAGGTAGTTTGACAGCGACAAACTTTGCAAATTAATAGCAGCTTTTAAGCTGTTAAATTGAGATAAACAATTTATCATAATTATATTTATATATAATAAATCTTTAACAGAATTATGAAATATAACTTAAAATATTTTATTAAGGGCATGGGAAGTATTATTAATATGGCTGGTTCTTCTTATAAAAATTATTGGATGAGAAAAGATTTAACCCCTCAACAACAAGATACTTTAGCATTAAGAAGAGACTGGGAATCTGTAGGAAATGATTTAAGAGATGCAATGAACAAACATAAGAAATCTTTATTAAGTAAATTAAAAAATTAAAGTAACTTTAAAAACACCTTTTCATTAATATTAAAAAGAGAAAATGGATTTAGGGTTTTTAATCATCATTGGAATTTTTTTATTATATTACTTGGCAGTATTATTCACAGAGAAAAAAATAATTCATGAGCCCAAAGATATTATTGATAAATTTCTTTCAATACTTTTGCTTTACGCAGGGATATCAATAATTTATTATGCAATTACAGGACAACCTTTTTTAACAGATAATGAAGATAGTTACTCAATTTATATTTTTATCATTGGTTTTGTTGCTTTATTGTGGACAATTCCAAATTTGTTAAAAGAATTTAGGTTCTTTAATAAATTCATAAAAAAAGGAGAGAAATTAATTAAAGGGAAAAAAAGAAAATGAAGCATAATGCAAAAATTACAGCAGTTCTTTTGTTAATGTTTTTAGCAACTCAATTTATTGGTTTGTATGTTATAGACCATTATTCTGATAAAGATTTACCTTTAGGTTTAGATACTCCTGAAATACAAGAAGAAAGAGATTATGGGCCAGTTTTTGTTTCAATTATTGTGGCTTTTGTAATAGCAATTGGACTTTTACTTTTATTAACACATTTTAAAGCAGAGTTTCTTTTGAAATTATGGTTTTTATTGGTTATTGTAATAGCTTTATGCATATCTTTTTTATCTTTTGTCCCAA
>Ga0307928_10001728_pt1 | contig 16681 bp, 28 predicted proteins | sample AceLakmetagen232_FD_201815 | JGI IMG/M metagenome (GOLD analysis project Ga0307928, IMG submission 201815) | Saline water microbial communities from Ace Lake, Antarctica - #232 | ecosystem: Environmental > Aquatic > Non-marine Saline and Alkaline > Saline | place: Antarctica: Ace Lake... | reverse complement strand
TTTTTCTTGAAAATCGGCAGATAATTTATTCATTTTAGTTTTGTTTGTATAATTATATATTTATTACATATAAAATAGCAAGTTTTCTGAACATTCTGAACAAAATTGGCTGGTTTGGTATTTATAAGTATTATTATACATACTAACTTATTTATAAATCATTTTTTATAAAAGGTCAAATAAGCTTATCAATTCCGTTAGAGCGATATAGTCACTCCCTCTTAAGCTTTCAGTCAAGCCCACAGCACGGGCAAGGCTCAAAGTTCAAATATACCTCGGCTCTTTTAGTAACTTTCCCAACTCTTCTTTAATTTCCCAGCGTGTTTGAGCTATAACATGACGGTTAGCGTATTGGGCTTTCTTACTCTCTGAAAGATAGCGTTTTAAATAGGCTTCTAACTTTTTAACTTTATTCATATATTTTCACCCCCTTTTAATTCCTTATCAAAGGCAGACTTGCTTGCCAATGATAAACAATCAAAGAATTTTGTAATCATACCTTATATCCGCTTTCATTCTTTCTGTTTCCTCGCTGTTTTGTAGTGCTTTCTTTGTCTCCTTGGCTATTTCGTCTATTGCTTGGTTGACATTAACATCTATTTCCTCGCCTGTGCCAAAATCGCCATAATTATTTTCAGCCCTTAGCCTTACTTCGTCTTTGTATTGCTTCCAAAATGTTTTAGTAGTATCGCTCATTTATTTTTCACCTCCTTTTCAATATTAATACTTAAATTACCAATCCAATTTGTCTAAAATTCCATAGCAACCAAACAAATCCTCAACGCATTGTTTAAATTCTTTTTTATCATCACAATCGCTTTCTTTTAATATGCTAAAATCTGTTAAGTCTACAAATGCCACTTTTCCATCCCTTTCTAGTTTTAAAATATCATCCCCGTAAAATTCATATTCAATCATTGTTTTTCACCCCCCCGCTTTTTAATATCTTATTGACTATCCCTTCAACAACTGCTTGTAAATCGCTTCTTGTGAAAATATCCTGACTATCTATAATTTCTAAAATTTCATCCGTGTAATGGTGAAGTAAATCCTTATATGTGTGCTCCATTTTCATCACCTCCAGTCTTAATAATTATATTTTTCCTGCCATACTCGACTTTGACTTTGTCGCCAATCTGCAAACCATACTTTTTAGTTAACCAATGCCCTTCTAAAATTACGCAAGGATAAGGGTGTCTTCGGTAGGTTACTTTTCTAGTTGTTTTCATTATCTGAATTACCAATCAAATTCGCCATTATCAAAATGCCGAACCTTATATGTTTTCTTAGAATTGGTTTCTGATTTAACTCTGTAAATTTTCATTTTCTTTCATCTATCACTTCTTTAGCTTCTTCTAAACTGTTAAACACTTTATTTAATCTTTCACCATCAGGCATTATAATAACAAACCGTTTATCATATCTTATAATAGTGCATCTTTTATAAGGATATATTTCATCAGCTATACTATCCCAGTCTGGCATTGGTTTATTGTTTTTTGTCTTGTCACGCCTTTTCCCTATCAAATATGTATCTATTCGGCACTTTATTTTGTTATATTTAATTTTTAGGTTTTTATTTTCTTCTAAATATGTGTCTAATCGGTTTTTTATTTCTGCGTATTTACCCTTAACATAAATTACATAAATTAAGACAAAAATACCTAACCAAAAAGATTCAATAAAAGCACTTATTACTAAAAGAACCTCAATTATTATCATTTTTTTCTAATTCCAAAACTGGTATTTTCCCTTTAGGCTTAAACTCATAAAGGTTGATAATGTCGCCATCTTTTAGCTTGCCATACTCAATCCCTATTGCCTCAAGGAGAATGTTAAACCTTTGGTGTTTTCCCTCAAACATTAACCCTTTTTCTTTTTTGTAGATAAGAATAGGATTATTTTTAAATTCTTGATTATATTGAAGTAGTCTTTTGATATCGGTTGACCTAATTTTAATCCCCACCCTTTCTAAATCTCCCTTTGATAATTTTCCTTTTTCAATTCTCACTAAAATCTCCCGACTATACCAACCCTGTCTTGATATCAACTCTGCCAACTTTGCCTCTGGTAAATCCTTTAATTCTGGATAGGTTAATCTAAATTTTGCCATAAGTTTCAATAATTATTTTCTGCTCTTAGCTTTACTTCTTCTCGGTATTCTTGCCAAAAAGCTTTTTTTGTTTCATTCATTATTTCCCACCCCCTTTTATTTTGTGCTTCAGTTCTTGCCGGTAGGCTTAAGACAAACCCACCAGTAACAACTCAAATCTTTTTATACTCTTCTCTATAGGCTATGTGCTTTTTATTCAAATGCTCAATGATAGCCTCAAGGTGTTTTTTACATACAGGGTTGTGCCTCGGCAGACAGTCAATCGGTGTATTGGCTAATTGCTTAAAAGTTATCAATCCTCCACATATTACACAGTTCATATTTTCACCTCCTTTTTTACATAAGTCTTTTATCTTTGAAACTGGTAAATTCTTTACCAGCTATAATGATGTGATCAATTACTTCAATTCCCAAAATTTTCCCGGCTTCTTCCAATTTCTTGGTTATTTCTAAATCTGCCTCTGATGGTTCTGGATCGTTCGATGGGTGATTATGAGCAATGACAATCTGAGCAACTGCCTTCACTATTGCCAGTCTGAAAACTTCCCGTGGGTGAACCAAATTCGTATCTAGTGTGCCTAAACTGACTAATTCCAGATACTTGATGACATTTCTGGGGTTTAATCCAACAACCCAAAAATGTTCCTTGTCTTGGTCAATCCGGCCTTCCGCCTTTAAAATTTTTTGTAAAATATCAACCACCTTTTTAGGATTAGTGACGTTTATTTTATCGGCGATTTTTATTTCCATTTTTTGTTACCCTCTTTTTTACTTATATGATAGCTAGAAATAATAACCCGGTGATAGTCGCTAGCGTTAGAGTGATGATGTCAATCACTATTGACTCCTCTTTTACTTGGCGTAAGCCTAAGCCTTGCCGGCTATTGATAAAATATAACTCTAGTTTTTTTGTCTTCATTTAATGTATAAACAGTTAAAAGATCCTTTAATGTTTGTCCCTATCATCCAGGGAGAATTGCAGTTATTAGAATAAGTTAGCTCATAGCCCTTTCGTTTCTCGGTATAACATACTGCCCCGTATTCGTTTAACTTAGCCTTGCTCTTTAAATACGTTTTAAAGCCGTCTAAAGACTTAAACCCTAACAAGGCTAATAGTTTTCTTAAATCTTTGTTTTTCATATTCTTACTCCCTCTTAGCCTAATTTTGATATCCCTTCCCACTTCAACAATTTATTAAAATCGTTTATCGTTTGGCTTTGGGTTCTGTTTAATCTTTTTGTTAGCTCCTCGGCAAGTCCCATATGTATAATATGTTTTTGATGCGTAATGTGTCTTTGGCTACACTCTTGGCATAATCTAGACAAGGGCATTTCTTCCATAAGCTCGAAGGTGAAACCCGGAGCCTTGTTCTTTTCAGTCAAGACAACCCCACAGTTACTACATTTAAAACTTTTTTGTTTTGTCATTTTTTTCTCTATATTTACCCCTTTATTAAAGCCTATCTATTAATATATATTATACATGAATAAGTATATTTGTCAAGCATAAGGGGGGCTATATTGTTCAAAAATTATGAAAAAAGTGGTTTGGTGGGTTGCTCATACGTTCTCCTAACTTCTCTCTAATATCTCTCTTTATGACCTATAACTGGAGCCAAAATATATCAATCTCTATACAAAATAAACGAATAACTTGATTTATAACTTTATTGGTGCTAAAATTATTTTTGAAAGAATAATAAAAATATGGCAATAAAGATACTATTATCAAAACTTTTAGGCGAAAGAAAAATGAGGGTGGTTGAACTGTCTAGAAGAACCAGCATCAATCAAAACGCACTTGGAAAGCTCTACAATGAAAAAGGAGTTAAGGGTATACGATTTCTAACCATAAATCGGCTTTGTGAAGCTCTTAACTGTAGAGTAGGGGATTTATTCAAATATGTCCCAGAAAAGAAAAAATAAAACATTCAAAAGTAATATGATAAAATGATTTTTAACAAAATGAATAATAATATAGTGAACCTCGTGAGCATCCAGCAATATTGCGAAGAAGCAGGAATTAGTAGGGCTACTTTTTACCGAAAAAGGGATGAGATAGAGATTTTTAAAGTTCCCAACAGCAAGAGATCTTGGATCGTTTCCCCAGAAGATAAACATAAGCAAATAGATGATAGCAATGTTTTGGAATATCTAGAGCGGGGAAATGAAAAAATGATGGAACGGCTCTCCAAAGTGCCCATGGTTTAAGACTCTCTTTTAAATTCCCCGATATATCAACTAAAAACTCTTTAAAGGGTCTATAGGGCTATAAGATTAATATAGCAAGAGAATATAAGAAGCATATTAAAAAGAGTTGTTTTTGAGAAGTCAATACAGTTGAGCTTGCCCTTTGTCTCATTTTAGCCTCGGTTTTAACAAAATTATATAAATCCTATAACAAAGCCTAAGTAATTATGAAACTTCTTCTTCTTTTCTTTAGTGTTCTTCTTCTTTAATATTATAGTGTTATTATTTGTTTGGCACTTGCTGTTCCGTAGCTATGAATAAGGCATCCTTATTTGCCAAAAACGGTGAAGCAGCCAAAGTAGTATCATTTACCCTTTTAATTGGAGTTGTGTCGTTTTTAGTGCCATAATATCACTTATTAAAAATCTTTTCTGCTATTTTCTCTAAATCTTCCGATTGCTCTTTGAACCGCCCTCTTGAGCCGTCAAAATCAACAGAAATATCAACACCGCTTTCAGCGTGCCTAAAGCTATCTAAAATGACCGCCCCCATTTTCTTAAACTTTGAGTTATTAAACTTTTGAAAAGGTCGCCAAATTAGAATAGAGCCTGAGAGTTGGGAAAGGGCCGAACCGCCACCAAAAACATCCATAAGGGTTGGTTTTTTTATTACTGTGATGCTCTCTTGAAAAATCCTCTCCGGCTCTCCTGCTTCGATCATATTTCTGACACCCACAGGTGTTTCGTTGAAAACGATATTTTGTTTGGTGTGGATTACCACGAAGACCAAAACATTATTTATCTTAGCGAAATTGATCATCTTCATTAGAGAGCTTGCTAACACTTCCCAACCCCTCTTGTAATTGACTAAGCTGATGTTAAAAGTAGTCAGGTTATCAATGAAAAATACCTTAGCTCCTTTTTTCACAAACTGCTCTGCTGTTTCCAAAAGTTTATCGAAAGAGATAACTTCCTCCTCTACTAAGTCACCCAGCCCAGCATAAGAAAAATTCTTTTCAAATGATCTGGCCCAATCACCAATCGCTGTTGGATTATCTTCAACCTCTTGAAAAGTTTGACCGGTCCAAAGAGCCGACATTCGACTAAAGAAAGTTCTATCGGTCAATTCCGTATTTAGATAAGCCACCTTCTTACCCTCTTGCAAAAAGTGATCGGCAATGTTCATTAAGAAAGAGCTTTTACCGCTCTTCTCTAAGCCAGCGACAAGATAAACCCCACCACTCCTAAAGCCATTAACAACCTTGTCAATCCGCTCAAAACCACTCTTAAACTTCTCCTGATCCTCTTTTTTATTAGCTAATCGTTCCCGGATACTTATTGGCTTGGGTAAAAAAGGCGTTGCTTGTTTCAATAGCTCATCAAAATCAGCCTTTGAAAAGCCAAGGGAAAAATAATCAGACCAATCTTTACCAATATGTTTAGGCACTTCAATCTTGAAGCATCGCTCTTTGCCTAAAATCCCGGCCACCTTCTTTGCTCCCCCTCTACCCCCCTTGTCGTTATCGTAGCCAATATATATTCTCTCTAACCCGCTAAAATCACTTAGCCATTTCTTGGGAAAAGTTGCCGCTCCGCAAGAAGCCGACCAGACAGGATAGCCAGTCGCTTGACTTAAAACAATAGCATCAATCTCACCCTCAACTAAAATGATCGCCTTGTTTTTGGCCTTTGATGTTTTAAAGATACAGGCAGTCGTTCCGTGTTTTTGTGCAAATCTCTCTACTCCACCAAATAGGCGGTATTTCTCACCGGTGGGGATAGGGATAACCAGCCTATTATTCTCTACCCTTAACTTAAACTTCTTTTGTGTTGCTTCAGTAATTCCTCGTGCTTTTAAATACTCTGCCGGAGTTTGAGGCTTCTTAGTAGAAAACTCTGTTTCTGGTTCGAGCCACTTAATCGCTTCTTTAAAATCAAGACCCTTAATAGCCATTACCAGATCAATAACATCACCTTTTGTTCCACAAGCCTTGCACTCATAGCGATTGATAGTAGGAAAAAAGACTAAAGAAGCGTGCTTGTCATCGTGATTAAAACACTTAGCCGCCTTAGTATTACCGGTATAGCCCTTGAGAACCAGCCCAAGTTTCGAGGCCACACCCTCGATTGGATTGTTTTGTTTTATCTTTGCTAAGTCGATCATCTTCTCCCCCTTTCTTTAGCGTCTTGTTGAGCTGAAGCGGCACTTAATATCGCAAATATCTTATCCCGCCCGCCGGGTTTGCTAACTTCCTTCAACAAAGCGGCTTCGTATTCCTCCTGTGATAAAGGAATTTTCCTTTTCTTTATCAAAGGCTCTTTTTTAATTTTGTCTTTCTTTCTTTCTTCTCTTATGTATTTTGTATATTTGTATTTTGTGTGTAACCCCACTTTAACTAGTCGTTTGGTGTCATATTTAACTAGTAACCTAAGTTTAACTAGTGAAGCCTTTTGGTCCGATATATCAACCTTATAAGCGTTTGGCGTTCTACCAAAGCCCTTTTTCTTTACTAGTAACCCCACTTTAACTAGTCGTCTTAGGGTTCTTGTTAAGCAAGGGCGTGATAAATTGACCCCCTTCTCAAATTGTGTCAAGCTAATTCGATCCCATTCTTTATTCCAACCCCAAGTTTTTCTTGCCACAAGCATTAAAACTTTAACCTCTGATTTGTTTAAGGCTGAACTCATCAACATATCAATGAAATTATTTGGAAATTGTGTAAATTTGCCTTCTTTCATCTCTTATCCCTTTATAAAAACTATTAAACGTCACGAAAAATGGCTGCTTTTAATTTTTCAACCCAAAAAATATGCCGTGAAGCGTTAACCATCAGTTTTTCATTTAGTAGCTCATGGTAAATCTTTTCTGCTACTTCCTTTGGGGCTAAAAGAATGGTTTTTCGGCGATCGTAGGGATTGCTACGGATACCCTCGAATGTAACCTTGCCGGTTGCCAACAAGGCCGCACAAGTGCCTAGTGATTGGTTTTCGAAGACTGCCTTTTCTTTCATCGCTTTACTTGCAGTACCACACTAAAAACTAAAAATTTCTTCTGGGTTTGTCCTGAGTTTTCTTTGGAGACCAAAAAAAGCCCAGCAACACTCCTTCGACTGGACCTTTTACTTAAACTTGAAGTTTTACTTTTACTCTGCCCATCTGGGGCATCAACTTAAATTATATTTGAATTTCTTTTAAAGTCAAGCACTAAAACATTCCATCATTATTAGGCAATGTTTGTCAATCGTTTCGACTGGCAATATTCTCAAAAACCTGTTTTAACGCTCTGAGCCAGCGTTTAATGATTGTTAACGCTTCCCTATTATATAACTACTTCTTTTGGTGTTTCCTCAGTTTTAGGCGACTTAGAGCCTGTTTTCTGTAATGTTTAAGCCCCGCCTATCTTCTTCTGAAGTAAAGATAAAAGCCAAATGGAAAAAAGAGCAACAAAAGCAACCACCAAAATTTAAAAGGTTTTGTTCCAACTCCAGCCACTTCACCAGTCTCGGTGGCAGTACCTTCTCCCAGTTCTCCTGGTGTTTTTTCACCTAAAATGCCTTCTTCAAAACCCGGGGCTACTGGTCCTGGTACTCCACCAATCGTTAGCGGATTTGTTGGGCTGACAAAATCACCGGGCATACAGCCATTGCCCGCTCTTAACCAAAACCAATAGGTGTCGCCTCCTAAGCCGGAAACTGTATAACTAACTGCTCCCGTATCAATGTTGGGATTCCCCCACTTTGGTGAATTTGGGTTGTCGCTATAAGCAATTAAAAAATAAGTGTAGGGTGTCGTGGGTGGCGTCCAGGATAAAGTTACTTGGTCGTTTCCTGGTCCGGCTGCAGCTGTAAAATTGGTTGGCAACCCGGGTTCGGTATCACTGCAAGTCGCTGCCGAAACACCTGTTCCCAAAACTGTTCCTGTTATTGCAGTTGATGTCGTAATAACAACAGACTTTTTAGTGTCAATAGTTGGGGTTATTGTTGGTATTGGCGTTGGTGTAGGAGTAGGGATTGGCTCTCCCCAAAAACCTAAAGTCAAATCAAAAACCGTTTCTTGATTTTGATAATTATCATCTGCCCCAATATCCATCGAAACCTTAAAATTATAATCAAGATTTGCTCCTGGGTCGAAAATACCCATCCCAATTTTGTCTTGGCCATAAAAATCAGCTACACTGCCACTCCAAATAACTGTTGCTCCTCCCACAATACTAATATGCATTACATCTTCCAAAATGTTAATCGAGGGAGTAATCCTCTCTCCCCTAATTGCCATTTCTCTTATCTGTGGGCTGGAATTTTTGAGATTAATAGTCTTGGTTAAGGTTTTTCCCGGATACCAAAAGCCATCACGATCAGTGCTGAAAAGTGGGTTTTCTGCCCCCGTGCAACCCGTTTCCGAACAATCAATATTTAAATCCGCTGCTAAAACCTTAGACGTTAAGAGAAACAAAAAGATAATAGCAACTATAAAACTGGTAAAAATTTTGAATTTATTCATCTGTCTTATCTGTTAACTCAATCGGGGCTTCTTCTTGAGGTTGCTCTTCGGATTGAGGCTCTTCTTGAGACTCATCGGCAGGAAGTTGGTTTGGTTCACTATCTTCTCTTAAATCATCCTCAATTTCAATTTTTTCTTCAGGTTTGGCATCGGGAGTTTCTTCGGGTTGTTCTTCATCCTTTGGAATCGTCTCTTCTTCTTCTTCAATTGACCCCTCAATCACTTCTCCTCCACTCTCATCGCTACCCCCTTCATCAACTTCTTCATTCACTGTCTCATCCCCTGAAAGCACTTCAGAATTTTCCTCTACAGGCTCTGCAACGTCTTGCTCTTGAGTAAGTCTTTCTAAACCTTCTACTTCTCCATTTCCTTCTGGTGAATGAGGGTTAATGCCAGGGTTAGGGGTATCTAAAACTCCCCAATCATCTGAAGAATCAGTATCTACATTAATCGTCACCTGGGTAAGTGTTGGTGGAGGTGACGGCCAATCACTAGTCATTGAAAAAGTATTACCCTCAACTACAACCACATCAGAAAAATAAGCACTGGTGGGTTCGATTTGAAAAAAACTAATTCCTAATAAAAAGAAAATAAGCAATAAGCCAATAGGCTTGTTTTTCTGGTGCTTTTCCTGCTTGGCATACTTTTTTTCTACTTCTTTTTCAATTGTCTTTTTAATGTTTAAAATTTCGCTAATGATGATCAAAATTGCCGGCAGAATAACTAAAAGCCCAAATCCCAAAGGTTCTCTTATCCAAACAGATAAATAACCTAGCAATGGCAAGGAAAAAATAACTTTACCTTTTACTTGTGAAGGCAAAGTTTCGCCAATATCATCGTTATTATTAGCATCGCCCCTAGTCTTTAAAATAGTTTGACCTTCTTTTTCTTCAATCGCTATTAGACGGTGGGTAACTGACAAATTGGGATCCTCTGGCAAAGTATAAGTAATGACATCGCCTTCTTCTAAAATCTCCGGGTCAACTTTTTTAACAAACACCACAGAGCCAACTTTTATCTCTGGCTCCATCGAGCCAGACATTACCCGCAAAACTTGAAAGCTCTTGGTAGGATTAAAAGCAGTAAAAATTAGAAGCAGAACCACTAAAACTAAGGCAATGGTTAACAGCCAGCGAAAAATACTAATCGCTTTTTTCAATTTCTTTTTAAGCATATTTAAAACCTTCATAAGTTACCCAAAACCAGGCTTATACCACAAGCCTTTTTTTGAGTAACCTAAAAAGCCTCAAAGGCAGGTTCTTTTTAATTCTCCGTCCAATCTGCTGGTGCAGGTGTCGTTGGTGCTGGAGCATCATGCTGAACAGCGTAAAGAATTATATCGTTAGTTGCACTCTTTCCTTGAAACGTATCGTCCATACCGCAATCTAACTTTACATAAAACTTGTAACGCTTGTAGCCATTTGCTGGTATATTGTCTGCAACTTTATTCCAGGTGGTAAAAAGTGAAACAATATCTTGCCAGTTAACCCATGTCTTCAGAACTGTTCCATCTGAAGCGACTTCATTAATCGCATAATCAACTACACCTCGAAAATCACCATCACCGCTCGCCCATCTTTCACCAAAGTAAAGATCGATAGGAACAGAGCCAATATTTTTAACTGTTATGACACTTGATTCTCTTTGCTCACATGGAATCATGTTGCTAAGTGTATAAGGAAGCCCCCATCCGTCGGCTTGGGTTACTTCTACTGTACCCATAGAAAAGGTATTACCCTCTCTAACCGCCACATCACTAAAATAAGCTACTGTGGCACTGGTTACACCAGCAATCACCAAGGCAATCATTGCCAAACTCAAAATTATTTTTTTAGTCATATTATTTTTTCACCTCCTTTTTTTAAAGATTAAGTAATATAAATATATTTCCCTCTTACCTCGAAGATGAAGCTTGCATCCCATCTTCAAGGTGTATACAAAACTACCTTTACGGCGTTACTACCTGAACCCCGTTGAAAACAACATCAAATTCAATGCTTTGTTCTTGCATCCAGTTTTGATCTCCTGTTTCATAGGGAATACTAAATCTTGCTATCCAAGATCCACGTATTTGATCTTGGGTAAGATCTCCTAACGTAAAGGTATCAGAATTGTTCATCCACCATCTCAGGGGAACATTTCCGCATCCATTTGCTGGTGTAATTCCATCGCCGAGAAAGAATTGAAGGTACACATTGTCATATACATCTCCATTTGTCCATGCGTGTGCTACTACCCCCGGATAGATACTTAATGTAATTGGCGAGGTACTATCATTTCTGAACCAAACTTGATATTCATTGCCGCTATTCCAACCAGGATAGATGTTAGAAAAATCTATTCCCACAACCTCATTTTGAAATCCTAATCCATCCCCTTTTCTATCAATCTTTAAATTAGCATTGCCTGTGGCAAAAGTGTTTGAACCGCTGATTGCTTTGTTGGAAAACAGAGCATAAGTGGCACCACCAACTAAACTAAGAGTGGCAACAATCGCTAAAATGCTTAAATAAATTTTTTTCATTTATTTTTCACCCCCTTTTATTTTGAGATCTAATAGTTAAATATGTTTTTCAACCATTAAAAAATCCCGTCTTAAAACGAGATTTGGCAAGGGGCAGTTTTTAAAGAAAAGAAAGCTGCTTTTAACCTTTTCATAAGAATTATACTCTGTTTAAAAGAATGAGATTTGTTAACATAGGTTTTTCTTATATCAAGTTGTATTATACCAAATTCCCTTCTAGAATTCAAGACCGAAACACATCTTTTTTTGGTCTTCTGGCCTCATTAAACGCCCCCTAAGACTTCTTTTTGCCTTTAAGATAATTTTACCTATAATCTTCAACAACCATAGAATAGTTACCTAAGCTATTGCTGTCAATATAGTATTCTCCCGCCCCATAAAAAACAGTCTCGTCTTTTACTGAGCCTGTGGAGTTCATTATTAGTTCAATATCCCACTCGCTAGTTGGTTTTTTAAGAAACGCTTGGCATAAATCCCCACTACAGTCATATTTTACCTTAAACCTATCGCCTGTAATGGTAAAAGGCTCTGATTTTTTTGACCCATCGCCACTAAAAGTAAAGACCTGTTGGTAGGTTTTAGTTTGAGGTATTGGATTTTCTTGTTTTTTCTCCTCTGATTTAGTTGGAGCTATTGCCTCAATCGGTTCTGTTGAATTCGTAGAACCTTCCAAAATCTTTAAATGAAGAATGGTTATTTCAGGCACAGACCTTGAAGCACCTAAAACTGTTGTATATTTCTTAACACCCTTTACCTCTCCCCAAAATTCAATTAAGTCATCTTCTAAAACTCTTTCGCCCTCATAGTTAAGATATACATCATTTTCCCAAAAACCATATTCCCCCTTAGTTACGTTAGCTCTCAAGATATAGCTATCTCCAGAAGTTTCTGTAACTTGGGTAACTTCACCTAAATAATGAACCACTTTACCAATATATTGACTATTGTTCCTAAAAAGTTCTTCATAGCTTAGGTTTTCAATCGCCTCTTGTTTTATTTCTTCTATTGAAGCAGTTTTATATTCCTCTGAAGGCTTACTTGTTTCACCACCCGAACCTATTAAAACTATAAATATAAACAAAACAAGTATTATCCAAAACCACCACCTTTTCCAGATTGGTTTCTTTTGCCTCTTGCCGCAATGTGGGCATTTCTTTACAGAAGAGCTTATTTCCCTACCACACTCTTTACATTTTTTAAGTGCCATATTTTATTATTCTTTCTTATTTTTTATTTAATTCTTCTGATTTTCCAAATAATCCCATATAAAACAATCCTAACATACGTATTAATAAAAATCAACACTTTTTAAGACTAAAGCCATATCTCCGTATTAATAAACTTTTTAACTCTCTTCTATTATGCTTTAACCATGACGATCAATATAAAAAGGGGTGAAAAACTAAAAATTGAAAGGAAAATCCCACAATATAAAAAAGTAACTAAGCAAGACTTGAGGCTTGCCCGGCATATTGGAAAGATGAGGAAAAAAGCGGGCTTAACTCAAGAGCAGTTGGCTTTGAAGATTAAAAAATCAATTGTTTGGATCGGGCTTATTGAAAGCGGTAAGCGTATCCCTAATCTCAAACTGCTTTATAAAGTCGCCCGAGCTTTAGACATAAAAGTAAAAGACCTATTTCCTTTTTAAATAGGCTTCTAACGCTTGTTTGAAAGAAAGCTATCCCCTTATATATGAATAGGCGTAAAGTCGCTTTAAATCGAGGCTAAGAGCGTTAGAGAGCATGTTTTGACGGGTTTTACTCGAAGAATTTGAAGAAATGATAGATATGTATGGCAAAAACGTCTAAATCGGCGATGTTTTCAGTAACTACTCTTTGTCAGTCAATTTAACTTTTCGTGCAAGCCTAAGCAACTCCGCAATTTGTTTATAGTGCGTGTTCTTTGTCAAACAAGAGAGGTGCAAAAAATTCAACCATCTCCTCCATAGCTTCTGGCTCAATATTATCTCTCGAATTAAAACCCTTTAATTCATAATCGCCACCAGCAAGTTGATATACCCAAGCATAAAAAAGCCTATCTGGTTTATCCTGAAATATTATCTGAATATCCTTACCACCAGCGATACTATTGTCGATCGTAGTAACCACAAACTTGCTCTGGTAGTATTCCTTACTAAAAGCCTCAAACCCACTTGTAATATCCTCTCTGCTGTCTTTTTCTATAGCGGCCATAGAAATATTGACATCGCTACTATCGTTAGCTAAGTATGCGTCTAACGCTCTCCGGAGATACAAAACATAAGGATTTTCATAAACCTTGTAATATTCTTCTAATTCTTCCCTATTAACATCGGTTAAAATATTTACTTTTGCTTCCGTCTCAATTGGTGACGTCGGGGAAACATTATTAAACGTAGTCTGTTTATTTGCCTTAGATTTGGTTAAAAGAGAAGCAAATGCACCAACGATTAAGAAAACGACCAAGACAAATGAAAGAGTATCTTTTGTTTTTCTATTGATTAACATTTATTCAAGCCCTTTTTTGTGTAAACAATTTTCATAGTAGGTATCAAGATCAGCTTTTAAAAACATCCCTTGCTCTACAAACACCCTCTCTCGAACAGTTGGTTCTCCGGGAGGCAAATCCACTTTCACTCTATAAAGCTCTACGGCTTTATCTCCAGCCCATTCGTAACATTTCTTGCGAATATTTGCGGGTCTATATTGAAACCAATAAAACCAACCGGCTAAAGCGATTATTAAAGTAATGATGATAACTTTTTTAGTCATATTTCTATAAAGAAAAAACCTTTTTCCTCTTTTTCTTTCTTTATATCCTATTTAATTCATAAGACCTTCCCAAAATATTGGTTCAAACTCTTTTGCGGCTTCGTCAGCAAATTCTCTCCCCTTTTTTATTAAATCAATTGCTTCTGAAATAAGATTGGCATCTGAAGTTTCTATTCCTTTTCTGGCTAAAGGCTCACTTTCTTTATATAGTTTTAGAGCCTTAAGCCATTTTTTATGAACAGAGGCTAATTTTTTACAAGGTTTTAGAGCATTAAGGTTATCATACCCACTACCCATAGAAGGAAGCCACTTATAAACCCATTCTTCTTCTTGGGCTGTCCAGGAAGGCCATCTTGACAGGAACTCTAAACACGACCCAGCATCTCCATCACTCCACATAATAATAGATTGCATTTTGGAAGTGTATTCTCCACATTTAAGAGCTGGTCTTAGAAAATTACTGACGTTGCTAAGGGGAAACCATTTAAAAGAAACGGCCCTCACTGTGATAAATAATAATACACACGCTATTATTATTAAACCTAAAATCTTTTTCTTTTTTATCATATTTTTGGTTCTTTACCTTTTCTTACAAACATCTTTTATCCCCCCGAGCAAATGCTTTCACAAGGCACTCCGTCTTTATCCCCATCTCTTTGCAAACAGCCACAATCATTAAGTTGAAAATACGCTTCCTCGCAAGAGGCCATTTGACTACAATTTTTTGAACAATCACAAGTATAGTTTCCCGATGTTTGGCTGGGAGGCTGAGTTTGGGGTTGAACAGAGGGGGTTATTTGAGTAATGGTCGATTGAGTATTTTGAGTTGATGTGGTGCTTTGTTGTTGGGTTTGTTGGGATGTTTGAACTTGTTGGGCGTTACAAATATCTCCCCATAATCCTTTCTTTTCTTCTCTTGCTTGCCTTTGGGCTTCCAAAAATCGGTCTTGATATTTAATATCCGGCGGATAACTGCTTGACTGAGCGTAACCCTCCCTGACCAGGTATTCGTTCACCAACATATCATCAAGCCAAATATATCTCAAAAACCTTCCATATTTATCTGTTTCTGAAATATCTTTTTCTAATTTAACCTCTTTGCCTTCGACAAGCTCTTTGTTTTCATTAGAGGCTTCTTTGCCATAACATTCTACCGGCTTGCTGGGATGAACTGTTTCTGGTGTATTAATGCCAATATATCGGATTGTTTGCCCGTTCTCTATTTCGACAGTATCCCCATCAATTACTCTGATTACTTTAGCCTTATACTTAGAGGGGTTGAAATTTAGAGAAGCACCACCTACTTCGCTTTCATTACCAACATTGTCAACTGCTTTAACATTGATGGTGTTAGTACCTAAAACTAAACCTGTTTTAATCTCAAATTCACCCTTATTATTAGTTGTAGTTGTTAATAATTCGTTATCCTGAACCGAAACAATAATTTTTGTATTAGGCTCGGAGACACCTTTAATAGCAATTTCTTCTTCACTGTCATCGGGTAATTTATCCGGCAAGGCAATTACTGGTTTGGCAGGTGGGGTTTGATCTACGACAACAAGAATATTCTCACTTTTGCATTTATCTTTTTTCTCTGAATTGCATGCCTCAACAGCATAGATATAATTACCATCTGCTAAATCATTCAAGGCGAAATAAAATTTGCCATTAGAGTCTGATTTGATTGACTGGATGATTTCATTATCTTTCAAGAGGTATATTGGCTTGTTTGAGTAGGTTGTACCTATTATTGAAATGGTATTTTTATTCGTTGGTTCTATTTTTTCTAATGCTAAAGTCGGGGCTGGGGGAAATAGTTCAAGCAAAAGTATTAAAAAAGTGAGGAGATAAAACGTGCTTGCAATTAATGTCTTCCACCACTTCCCAGACCTAAAGCCGGGAATTTTTTTAATGATTATTTTAGTATTCGCCATTTAAAGGGTATAATTGAGAGTTAGTAGGTTGGCCTATTTTTACCTTTTTTCTTTTTCTTTGGTTAATGGCTGTTTTTCTAAGCTGTCTTGTTTTTCCCTCTCCATAATTACTTGAATTACATTTGATTTCTTGCCTAACAATGCCAAAGGTAAAAACAAAACGCCAAAGCAACAGGTTTTACCAAAATCCCAACCTTGTTGAGTTACTTCTTTGCTTTTAAGTTCCCAATCTTGATTGCTAAGTCGGTCTATTTCCTGTGCCATTTCTTGACGCCCTTGAAGCGTATCCTCAAAGGTTAGTGTTTTATACTCTTTAGCCATAAACTACCCCCTTTCTTTGTTTGATAAAAGCGTTTATAGGGTTACAACTAATCACCCTGTAAATACTAAGAGTGGTCGCCTTAAACAAACCATATTTTTCAAAACAACTCAATGTATATTGCGAACAAGTGGGTTCAAAAAGGCATTTGTAGCCTTGTTTCTCCAAAAAGGGAGAAATTTTTGCTTGATATTTTTTAATTAGTTTTATAAGTATGTCATTCATTTTCCTATAATTGCTGTTTTTAACTTAAAATACCCAATACCCAAGCAGTTAATAATCGTATAATTGATGCCCCAAAAACAACCAGTAAAATAATCCCGATTGAATATAAAAACTTTTTCCACGCCGTA
>Ga0307928_10001726_pt1 | contig 16688 bp, 30 predicted proteins | sample AceLakmetagen232_FD_201815 | JGI IMG/M metagenome (GOLD analysis project Ga0307928, IMG submission 201815) | Saline water microbial communities from Ace Lake, Antarctica - #232 | ecosystem: Environmental > Aquatic > Non-marine Saline and Alkaline > Saline | place: Antarctica: Ace Lake... | reverse complement strand
TGCAACTACAAAGTTAGATGGTGAATTAACACTTAGTATTAAAAAAGATTATCCTGCAAAAATAATGGAAACAACACCAGAATCAGTTATTACTATTATTGTGGCTCCTAGAATAGAAGGAGAAGATAAAGAATAATTAAGTAATGTAAAAATGGAATTAGAATATTCAGGAGATTTTGCAAGTTTTGATTGTTCTAAATGTTTTTATACAAATAGAATTATTATAAAAGATGGTGTGAATAACCATTATTTTTGTTCATACTGTGGCATTAAAGATGAGGTAGAGGAAAAATAAAAATGGAACCAATAAATAAAATTTGGACGGAAAAATACAGACCGAAAAAAGTTTCAGAAATGGTAGGAGAATTTAAGGATAGAATTTTAAAGTATTTAGATAATCCTGATGAGATACCACATTTTCTTTTATATTCTAAGTGTCCTGGGACGGGAAAATGTTTAACAAAAGATGAAATGTTTTTTACTAAAAAAGGATTAATATCTTTTGATGATTATTGTAAAGAAAATAATATTGTTGAGGAAAAAACAGATAAAAAAGAATTAATATATGATGTTGAAAATAATAAATTTGTTCAAACAGAATATTTTTATAAATCAAACGATGATGTTATTAAAATAAAAACAAAAAAAGGGTTTGAAATAAAAGGAACTAAAGAACATAAAATTAAAGTGTTTGATTTAAATAAAGGAATTATTTGGAAAAAATTATCTGAAATTAATCATGATAATGTTATACCTATATTTTATAATACAAATATTTTTGGAAATTGTGATAATATAAATTGGGAAGGATTCGATAAGTTAAAAGAAAAAAATGATAGTAGTTCTATTAATATTAAAAAACCAGAAAGTTTGAATAATGATATTTCATATTTTTTAGGAGTTTTAGTAGCAAATGGTTTATTTGATGGAAATGGGGGAGTTCGTATTTCAACACATAAAGATTGGTTACAAAAAAAATTATTAAAAATAGTTGAAAATAATTTTAATATAAAAGGAAGAATTAGAAATTATAAAGGATTTAATGAAGGTGTTGATTTTAGTAGTGTATGGCTATCTAGATTTTTAAGCTATATTTGCAAATGTTCAACTAATACTGCAAGAACAAAATATATTCCTAACATAATTTTTTCTTGTTCAAAAGAAATACAATTAAATTTTATTAATGGACTATTAGAAGATTCGTGGATTAGTGATTTAGGATATATTGAATATTGTACAGCATCAAAACAATTAGCAAAAGAATTTCAATTATTAATGTTAAATTTAGGATATGTTGTAAAAAAGTCTGAAAAATATTTAGAAGAATATAATCATACATATTATACTTTATTATTATCTGTTGAACACTCAAAAGATTTTTTAGAAAATTTTGATTATATGTATAAAAATAGAAAAATTAAATTTAAAGATAATATGAATACAAATTTTTTAACATATGGTGAAAAAATAAAACAATATGTTCAAAATATAAGGAAACAAAATAATATATCAAAACATACAATTTATGAAAATAATTTTATTAAATTAAGAGGATTTTCAGGTTCAATTAGCAAAGTTAAAAGTAATTTAGATGAAGCATTAAAAGAAGAGTATTTAAGAGAAACAATTAAAATATTTTGTGAAAATGATATATTTTTAGATGAAGTTATAGAAATAGAAAATTTAGAAAAACAAGATATATATGATTTTCATATACCTAATACTCATCAATTTTTAGCTAGTGGTATTATTAATCATAATACAACTCTTGCTAAAGCTATTATAAAAGAATTTGGTTGTGATGCTTTATATATTAATAGTTCTGATGATAGAAAGATAGAAACTATTAGAGAAAAAGTTAAACTTTTTGCAATGACACAAAGTTCTAAAATTGATAAAAAAAGATGTGTATTTTTAGATGAAGCAGATGGAATGTGGGGTTCTACGAAGGGTTCACAAGAAGCATTAAGAAATATTATGGAAACTTATTCAAGTAATGTTTTTTTTATATTGACTTGTGTTGATAAAAATACAAAAATTTATTTACCTTCAGGGTTTAAAAGAGTTCAAGATATAAAAATTAATGATAATATTTTAACAATGAATAAAATATTAGAAAATAAGAATGTTATAAAGAGAGAAAACAATAAATTATTAAAAATTAAAACATTACATGGACAAGAAATAAATATAACTCCAGAACATAAATTTAATATTAAAAATAATTGGATAGAAGCAAAAAATTTGAAATTAGGTGATAATATAGATATAAAATTAAATTCTATTTATGGCAGAAATATTGAATTAGATAATAATTATTATAATGTTTTTAATGATGATTTTATAATAAAATTTAAAAAATATTTATTAGAAAAAGGATTATTTACAAAAGAAATAATTTTTGATATAAATAAATTATATAAAAAAAGTTTATTACCTCAACATTTTAATTTATTAGATAAAATGGAGAGCAATAAAGAATATACAATATTTGATATAATGAAATTAGATAATAATGAATTAAAAAAACATAGATATAATAATTTAATAAGTATATTAAAAAAATTAAACATTATAAAAACTGTTGGTAATAATAGAAATACAAAATATGTAAAAATAAAAAATGTTGATGAGGTATTTTCTTTTTATGATTTAGTACATTATATTAATGATAAATATAAAACTAATTATAATGTAAAACAAATATATAATATTTATAGAAATCAAAATCATGTTAAATTAATTGATAAAGTAATAATAGAATTAGAAAATGTTTTAAATATAAATTCTTTAGATTATGATAAAATAGAATCATTTGGTAGACTATTAGGTTTTATGTTTGGTGATGGTTATGTTTCACAAGGAAGTATTCAGTGTGCAGGAAATAAAGATGCACTATTATTAGTTAAACAAGATGTTTTAAAATTGTTTCCAAAAAAAGATATTAAAATAATAAAAAATGGATATGAAGATGGTAATGGATATGCTTTTAAATATTCATTAAAAAGTGTATATTTATTATTTGAATTTTTAGGAGTTCCAATAAATGGAAAAGTTGGTCAATGTATGCATATTCCAAAAATATGTTATAAAAATAAATTATTAATGAAATCATTTATTCAAGCACTTTTTGATTGTGAATCGTTAAGACTTGTTATAGGAAAAAATAATAAAGGTGTGGAACAATTAAGATTTGGTCAAAAAAATATTATTAGTTTACATGGAAAAGATACATTTTTTAAAGAACTTGTTAGTGTTTTAAAAAAACAATTTAATATTGAAGGTTATGATAAATATGATTATGAATTATTTGATAATTATAAAAGAATAAAAGAACGTAGAATGTGCAAAACTATTAATATTAATAAACAATCAGAAATATTAAAATTTATGACAAATATTGGAAATTATTATGAAGAATATAAAATTAAATATGATTTATTTGGATATTTATTATATAAAAAAAATCAAATTGGTACATATAATTTTTTAAGTTTTGATGATTGGAAAAATAAATATTATGATAATGGTATTTTAAATGATGAAATTATAAATATACAAGAATATGAAGGAGCATTTGAAGTTTATGATTTATCTTTGGATGAAGAACATTCATATATAAGTAATGGGTTTATATCTCATAATTGCAATAATATAAATAAGATTATAGAACCTATACAGTCTAGATGTGTTGCAATAACTTTTGCATATCCTAAAAAAGAAGAAATAGAATCTTATTTAGCTATGATTTGTAAAACAGAAAATTTAAAATATACACAGGAAGGATTAAAAGAAATTATTGAAAAAAATTATCCTAGTATTAGAAATTGTGTTTTAACATTACAAGATATGAAAACATTAGAAGTAGAAATTACACCTGAAAATGTAAAACCTGTAAATGAAATATTTGATGTGTTATGGGAGAAATTTAAAGCAAAAGATTGGGTTGCAATTAAAACAGAAGTATTACAAAGTACAATAGAACCAAGAGAATTAAATACATTTTTTTGGAATAAAGCATTAGATGAAGAACCTATTAATTTAAAGTTAATTCAAATTTGTTGTAGAAATGAAAAGGATATAGCTTGGGGAGCCGATGCCAAAATAATTTTTGCAACTTCAATTATAGAGATGTGTAAATAAAATGTTTGGAAGAAATAAAAAAAAGAAAGAAGAATCTAAATTTGAACCTATGATAATGAAGTGTCCTTATTGTAAGGCAGAAATAAAAGAAACAAATCCTGATTCAAATGTATATGAGGATTCAATAATTAGAATGAATATTTGTAGTACTAGTATTGGTTATGCATACGCTTATGGTTGTCCTCATTGTAAAACTATATTAAATATAATAGGAGAGATATAATAAAATGGCAAATAAAAAAGATTTAATAAAGATTGATGGAAAAGTATATAAAAAAAATGCTTTTATTATTGAAGATGACCATCCAGCAATAGGACGAATATTAATAGTTGAAGGAATGAAATTTAAAATTTTAGATGCAGCAATACAAGGACCACATAAAAGTGGAACATATATTGCAAAACTTACAGAACAAGATGAAGAAACAATGCGTGAATATGATGAATCAATAGAAGTATTAAGTGAGAAGTTGGCAAAGAAAATTGATATTAAAAGATTAATTAAAGAAAATATGAAAAATAAAACAATGCAAGATGTTAAGACAGGATTATTTATATTAGAACAACAAGATAATGGTGAAGAGATAGAAGAGGAACATATTAAAGGTTGTTATAATTATAAAATGCATTATAAAAATCAAACATTTGAATTTATAAGTGGAGCAGATGTTATATATCCTCCACCAATACTTTAAATAAAAATGGCTAGAATAGTTATAGATAAAGGAGATGAAGATTGTTACCATAAATGGAGATGTACATTTAATGATAATGGTAGAATAAGATATTGGTATTGTATTAAATGTAGAAGAGTGGAGGAAGAGAAGTAAATGTTAATATTTAAATTAATACCAAAACTTTATACAGAAAGAAGTACTAAATGGATTAAAGAATTAAAAGATGAAAATATTCAACCTTATGTAATTCAACGATGGTTATGTATGAATGATAAAATAAGAGTACAAACCAGATGGTTAGATAAATATGTTTTTGTATTACCACCTAAAATGTATTTGAGTTTAGCGTGGAGCATTATTCCAAAAACATCTAAAGCACCGTTTAATAAATATATAAAAAAAGTAGAAGAGAATGAAGAGTTTGATTTTATTTTAAATAAAGTTAGAAAACATTTTAAACTTTCAGATAATGATTATATTACTAATAAAAAAAGAATATTAAAAGCAATACAAGAAGATATGGTTAATTGGTTTAGTTATTATGGTGTTCCAAAAAGATATTGGAATAAATATAAAATAGATTTTAAAAAAATAAAAGAGTTTGGTGAAGAAAATAAAATTAAACCACAAAAAGGATTAGAAGCGTTTGGAATGTAAAATGGAATCAGTTAAAATAAATATAACAGATGGAACAGTTATAAAAGATGATAAATATAATTCAGAAGATTTATTATATTTACCTGATTGGATGATAGTTTTAAATGAATTAGGAAAAGGTGCAAAATATATGAGAGATTTATTTTTATCTACAGGATTTGCATATATTCATATTTATAAGTTGAGAAAAATATTTGTTAAAAAAGGTTGGCTAACGGCAAATTTAATAGGTAGAAAATATGAATTAAAGTTGACAAGTCTAGGTCAAGAAATAATAGAAAATGGAAATAATTTTTATAAGTCATTAGGATTTGATATTAATTCACTTTTAAAATATAGAAGAATTAAAAAATATAAAGTTTTAAGAGGAGATTGAAATGGAGGTAAAAAGAAAATGAATTTATTAAAAAAAGAATTTAATTTTGCAATATCACATAGATTAGAAAATCATAAAGGATTATGCAATAATGTTCATGGTCATAATTATAAATTATTTGTTACTGTTAAAAGAACAGATAATAAATTAATTACAAAAGATGAAAATATTTCAAGTGAAGGAATGGTTGTGGATTTTAAAGATTTAAAAAATATTGTCAATACTCGTATTATTGATAAATTAGACCATGCATTTGTTTTTAATAAAGAAAGTAATGTTTGTGAAGATATTGCAAATTATTTAGTAGAAAAAATAAATCAAAAAATTTATCCTTTATCTTGTAAAACAACAGCAGAAAATATGTCAAAATGTATTTTAGAAGAATTAAATAAATATTTTATTCTAAATAATATTCAATTAAAATGTATAGAAATTGAATTATATGAAACAGAATCAAGTATGGCAATATATAAAAAATGAAAATAAAAAAAACATTTGTGTCATTCACAGGAAAAATTAATCCTGGAATGTATGCTTTTTTTATTGTATTAGATGAATATAGTGCTGATACAAATATAGATGATATAGTAAAAAAGATAGTACATTTTAATAGAGTAGTTATAGAAGGAGATGAACCGTTGTTACAAAAAGAAGAGATTGTAAAACTAATTAAAAAATCTGAAAAATTTAATCCTAATATAATATTTGATATATTTACAAATGGAACAATTAGACCGGCAGGAATAACAAATTTAAAAAATATAATTTTTAATGTTAATATTCAATTAAAAAATTCAGAAATAGAATTTAAGAATAGAATTAAATCAAGTGTTATTAATTGGTTTAATGAAGTAGAATCAAATTTTTTATTTTATATAAAAAATACAGATGATGTCGATGAAGCAGTATTATTAGTACAAGAATATGGAATTAAAAAATCAAATATATTTTTATTTATGGGAGATAATATTTCAAAAAGTAATTTGGTTTTATTAATTCAATTTTGTAAAAGAACTGGTTATAATTTTGCATTAGATTATAAAAGTTTATTTTGGGAGGAAGAGGAAAAATGAATTATACAAAAGAAGATAAAGAAAAAAATGTTAAAGAAATGTTAAAAATGATAGGTGAAAATCCAGATAGAGAAGGATTAAAAGATACTCCTAAAAGAGTTGTAAAGATGTGGGAGGAATTATTTAGAGGTTATGATGAAAAACAAAAACCCAAAGTAACTGTTTTTAAAAATGGGTATGATGGAATATTAGTAGACCAAATGATTTCAGATACAGGAAATTTTTATTCTAATTGTGAACATCATGGTTTACCATTTATTGGTAAATATTGGTTTGCATATATTCCTAATACAAAAGGAAAAATATTAGGTTTAAGTAAAGTAGCAAGAGTTGTAAATTTTCATAGTGCTAAATTACAAGTTCAAGAAAGATTAGTTAAAAATATATTAGATGATTTATACAATGCATTGGTTGATAATAGTATAGGTCCTGTGGGAATGGGTTTAGTTCTTGAGGCAGAACATTTATGTAAAACAATGAGAGGAGTTAAGAAGAAAGGAATGATGAGAACAGTTGAATTAATAGGACAATTTAAAGATGATATAACAGTTAAAACAGAATTTTTAGATTGGGTTAATACAACTAAATAAGGTGATATTTATATGAATGAAAAAAAAGAACAGGAATTATTTAATAGGGATGAAGAATTAATAAAATATAGAATGGAGATTACAAAATTGAATGAACGTATTCAAAAAAAGAATTTAGAAAGAGGAACATTAATAATGGATTTAGTTAAGATTAAAGGAAAATTATTAAAAAGAAAATTAGAGATAATTGAAAATGACTAGTAAACCTAAATGTGAAACATTTCTTAATGATTGTTTTAAATGTAAAGAAGAATATAAAAAAGATTGTAATTTTTGGAAAAAATATAAAAAAAAATTGGAGAAGAAAAAATGACAAATTATATATGGGTTACAACACAAAGAGAAATGATACATAAATATCCTGATGCACCAGAAGAAGTTGCATTTTTAAGAAATGAACATCGTCATTTATTTAAGTTTAAAGTATATATTTCTGTACAACATAATGATAGAGAGATTGAATTTATATTATTTAAAAGATTTGTTGAAGAAATAATTGATAGAATGAAACAAAATTTATTACAGAAGAGTTGTGAAATGATTAGTGATTATTTGTTTGAAAGGATAAATAAAAAATATCCAAATAGAGAAATAAAAATAGAAGTAAGTGAAGATGGAGAAAATGGTTCAGAGTATTATTATGAAAAAAATCATAAAGTTTAAATACTGAAACAATATATTAATATTATGATAAAATTTACAAACGATTCAATTAAAAATAAACATATTTTAATTAGAAAGTTTGAAAGAAAAGAATTATCAGAAAAAGAATATGAATTTGAATTGGAAAATTTAAATAAAGAAATTAATATTCAAACTCAAAATATTCTTCAAGAAGAAAAAAATAAATTGAAGGAGATGACAGAAATGGTTGAAGAGAAAAAAGATGTAAAAACAGAAGAAAAAAAGATTGGAAAAAAAGTTCAGAAAGATAGTGTGGCATCAATAATTGCTCAAGTATTAGCAATGAAGTCAATTAAAAATGTTGATGATGCTGTAGCTAAAGTAATTGAATTTAAACCTAATAGAGATTCAAAAAAAGTTAAATCTCAGGTTAGTACAATTATAAGAGAAACAGAGAAAGGAAAAGGTAGATGGGTAAATTATAAGTGGGATAAAGAAACTTTCTTATTGACTGAAAAGTAAATAAGTAATTTTTTTATTTTTTTTATTTTTAAAGATGGTGGTTGATAATGATAAAAAAAGATAATTTATATATAATAACTATTGTTTAATTAAATGAGGAATATCAATATAAATACAAACAAATTATCATATTATCAAAAAAATAAAGAGTTATGTAAAATTAAGAATGCAGCATATAGATTAAAAAATTTAGATACATTAAGAGTAAAAGCAAAAGAATATTATCAAAAAAATAAATATAAAATTTTAAAAAACCATCAAGAAAATAAAATTTATAATTGTGAAAGATGGAACCAATGGAGATTAAATAATTTAGATAAATTAAAAGTATCATATGAAAAAAATAAACCAAAAAGAAAATTACAATTAAAAGAGAGATGTAAAACAGATATTAATTTTAGATTAAAAAATAAATTAAGTAATACATTACGAACATCTGTAAAAAAGTATGGCAATGGAACAAAAAATATATCAAGTATTAAATTAGTTGGGTGTTCAATAGAAGAATTAAAACAACATTTACAAAAACAATTTAAAGAAGGTATGACTTGGTCTAATCATAGTTTTTATGGTTGGCATATAGACCATATAATTCCATGTTGTAAATTTAATTTAGCTAAAAAAGAAGAACAAAAAAAATGTTTTCATTATACAAATTTACAACCATTATGGGCAAGAGATAATTTAGTTAAAGGTGGAAGATGAAAAAAGACAATCTTGGTAATCCAATCTCAACAGCAACAGATGAGATAGATGGACAAAGATGGATAGTGATTAGAGATTCAGCAGGAAAAGAAATAATGAGAGTCCAAAAAGAGTTATGGAACAATCAGAATAGCATAAACTGTGGATTCACACCTACTATGAGAGATATGATATTAGAAAGAGCAAGAAGGTTATTCGGATGAAATGATAGACTTTTACAGAAGGAAAGGAACGATTGCAGTTTTAGTTGGAAAAACAATTATTTGTAAAAAATGCATGCTTAAATATCCTAAAAGAAATAATAAAGGAATTTGTCAGATTTGTTTAAAGGAAGGAAAAGAAGAATGAAAAAAACTAAACTATATATAATAACATTAGAAAAAATCGAACAAAGATATTCTAAGCAGTGGTATAAACATTGGAAAAAAGAATTTTCTAATTATTATAAAGTTGAATATATTGATGGTGAAAAAACTTCTTATAAAATTGAAAAAGGAAAATTTTTAGATATTAATAAAACAAATATTTGGAAAGCACAACAAGTAGAAAAAATAGGTGAATTATTTAAAGAAGAAAAAATTAAAGATGGCGACACGTTTATATTTTGTGATGGCTGGCATTTTGGAATAACAGCATTAAAATATATGGTTCAACTTAATAATATTAAAATTAAAATTTATACTTATCTTCATGCAGGTACTTGGGATATAAATGATTTTATATCACAGTCAGGATTAGGTGAATGGGCTGGGTATAATGAATTAGGTTGGATATTAGCTTGTGATGGACATTTTGTTGCAACTGAATTTCATAAAGATTTAATTTATGATTATTTTGAAAAAAGAATTCCTTATAAAAAAATTCATGTTGTTGGTTTTCCTATGGATTGGAATAAAGCAATTAAAGATGAAATTAATGAAGAAAGAATAAATATCTATGATAAAGAATGTATGGATGGTAAAGAAGATATAATTGTTTTTCCACATAGATTAGATAAAGAAAAATGTCCAGAAGCATTTGATATTTTAGCCAAACAATTACCACAGTTCAAATTTGTTAAAACATTAGAAGTTACTAAAAATAAAAAAGAATATTATAAGTTATTAAAAAAAGCAAGAATTGTTTTTAGTGCTAGTCTACAAGAAACTTTTGGTATAGGAACCATTGAAGCTATGATGTTAGGTTGTATTCCTATTGTTCCTGACAGATTATCTTATACAGAATTATATAATCCAATGTTCAAATATATAACTTTAGAAGATGCAAAACAAAAAATTTTATATTATATGAATAATCATAATATAAAAAAAGTAAAAAATATAAAAAATATTTTGATTAATAATATTGAAAAAATTAATAATAAATCATTAAATAGTATTAAACAAATGGCAGAGATAATGAAAAAATGAAACAAAAAGTAATAGCAATAATAGCAAATAAAAATTGTAAGAAATGTGGCGGTAAAGCTTATTGTCAAATGTTGGTTGGTGGTTGTTGTGTTTGTAATTGTATAACAGACCAAATAAGAATATGTAATAATGAGGGTATAGAGATAAAACCAAAAGTAGATGGAAATTATATTTATTTAAAGGAGGAAAAAAAATGAAAGTACATCCGGTATTTATTTTAGGAATAATATTAGTAGCAGCACCAGCAATAACTCCAATATTTGGTTTAAAATTATGGGGTTGGATAAGTGGTGTAGGAATTATATTAATATTAATTGGTGGAATATTAACTGCAATAAAAGGAGATGATTAATAATATCAAGAAATGTATTTGTTTGTGAAAAGTGTAATTCAACATTAAAAGAGTTAAGTAATTTATATGGAAAATATGAGTTTAAATATCTTATTGGATATTGTAAAAAATGTAAGAAAAATCAAAAAGCATTTTTATATATAGAACATAAAAAGGTGAAGAAATGAAAAAAGAAAAAAAAATAAACAATTTAGATATTAGAATAGTTCAATCTATTTATAGAATAACAGGAAGACGTATTAATGATTTAAAAGAAGAAATAGAATTTTTAAGGAGTTTAATTAAAAAGAAAAAGATTAATAATGTTGATGAAGATGGTTTATATTGTGCGAAAAATAAAACAAATGGAAAATATCTTAATTATGCTAGTTCTAAAAAAAGATTTTTTTCAAATAAATTTAACTATTATGTAGTTGAATCACCATTTCCAACATTAAGACCTAAAGAACATATTGAGAACTGTTTATTTAAATGGATTATTAATACTCCTGAACCTTTTAATTATGCATTAATATGTATGGTAGAGGCAAAATAAATGAATTTAAAAAATTTATTATGTAAACTAGGAATACATAAATATGGAACAATAGTATTTTTAGATTCAAAAATAACACTTAATAAATATGGTAAAAATATTGTAAAATATAAAAAATGTAAAAAATGTAATTTAAAAAAAGTAGGACGTGAAGTTATAATTAAAGGAGAATATCATTATGAAGTTATTGATGATAAATTATTAAAAAAATATTATAAAGGATATTATTAAAAAATGAAACTGTGGATTGGAATAGAAGAGGAAGGAGTAAATAAAGGTAGTAAAACTTTATTTGTTGGAAGTCCAGATATAACATTTAAGGAGATAGAAGAAACTATTAAAGAACATTCAAATGGAAAAATTGACCAAATATATTTTGGTGCAGGGTGTTGTACACATATAAATAAAGAAGTTTTAGATGAAGCATTAGATAAAACACCTATTAATATTTTAAAAACAGTTGAATTAAATATTATAAATGCAGATTTATTTACAAGTCAAAAATATGATGAAGTGAATAAAATTATTACAATTAATGATAATAGATTTTTATTTTTAGATAAGATAAAAAATAAATATAATTATCAGTTAAAAATACAATCAATAAAAACAAGTAATAAAATATTATGGACTACTGAATTAAATAATTTTGAAGAAACTAATTGTGATAATCTTGAGGGTAAAAAATATAAAGACGATGTGATTGTGAAATGAAATTATTAATTTTTAGTCCTATTCATAATAATCCAAATGATTCTGATTATAGAATTTGTTTATTAGGAATTCAAATATCAGACGTTACTATTGGGGTGATAGTTGATTTTAATTGGGGTGATAAATAATATGAGCAAAGCAGAATATGTACCAGCCCAAGGAGAACAGTTATCCTCAGTATATAAAAGAAAATTAGAATACAATGGATTCGATATGAAGTATTGGTCAGATAAATCACATTTTAAACATAATATAATGTTGCAAAGTTGTTACTATGGTTTAGAAGGAGTTGCGAAGGGAAAAAATTTTAGAGAGCTTTTTAATATACCAAAAGAAGTGACTATTATTGGGGATAGTGTTGCAGGAGATGAGACGATTGTAATTAAGAAAAAAAATGAAAATAATTTTATTAATATAAAAATAAAAGATTTTGTTGATAAAATTTTAAATAAAAATAAAGAGACATTTAAAACAGGACACGAATTTTTAGATATTAATAATTATGAAGTATTAACTATTGATAATGATTTTAAAGTTTGTTGGAAAAAAATTAATCAAGTAATTAGACATAAAGTAAATAAAAAATTAATTGAGTTAGAAACTATAGGTGGTAAAAGAATAAAAATAACGTGCGACCATTCATTAATAAAATTTAAAGATATTGATAATTTAGAAAGTATATCAGGAAAAAATTTAAATATAAATGATTATATTATTTCATATGATAAAGTTAATTTAAATGAAACAGATAAAGAATTTTATGAATTTGAATTAATGTATTATAAAAAGAAAGAAAAATTTAAATTATATATAACAGAATTAGAATTAAAAATTATGGGATATTTAATAGGAGATGGTTGGGTTGATAAAAAACATAATGTTTTAAGTATTTGTGGAATACAAGAAAAAGGATTGCATCTATTATGGAAAAAATTTGCGAAAAAATATAAATGTAATATAAGTTATAGTAAGAATGGTTTTGATTCTGGGATAGCATCAAAAAAATTAGTTACTGCATTTGTAAATTTAGGAATTGATGGATATAGTTATACAAAACAAATTCCGAATTGGATTTTAAATTTACCAAGAAAAAAATTAGGAGCATTTTTAAATGGTTATTATTGTGCAGATGGAGCTATTTTATTAGATAAAGAAACAAATCATATAACTGCAATAAGTATAGGTAGTGTTAGCAATAAATTAATTAGTGATACAAAATTAGCATTAGATAAAATAGGAATTAAATATAATAATGGATATAATAAAAAGAAAATAACTAAAATAAATGGTAAAGAATATAATAGTAGAGAAGCATGGAATTTATCAATATATGATAGAAATTCTTTGTTATTATTTAAAAAATATATAGGTTTTGAAAATTTAATAAAGAAAGAAAAATTAGAAAAAGGTATAATACCAGATAATAGTAAATTGCAACAAGATAATTTACCATGTGTTATTGTAGATAAATATTGTAAATATAGAAATCAAGATTTTATAGATAAAAAAAGAGTTAATCATAAAATAAAAGATAGTGATATAGGATGTTTTAGAATTAAAAATATTAGAGAAGGAAAATTTAATAATGAATATGTTTATGATTTATCTGTTGAAAGTATTGAAAGATTTTTATGTTCTGGAATTTTAGTTCATAATTCTGGAGGATTTCAGTTTGCAAGTTTTAAAAAGAGGGGAGAAGAATGTAATTTAACTCCTATAGACAGTTTAAGATGGCAGGAAGAAAATTGTGATGTAGGAATGAATTTAGATATACCTCCTAACTTAGATGGTTCACCAACATTAGAAGAATTTGATAAAGCTTTAGATGTGAGTGTTAAAAATTTTGCTTTGTTTGAAAAAGAACGAAAAAATTATGATATGAAATTATTAAATGTTTTGCATGGCGAGACAAAATCTCTAGCGGACAGGTGGTACAATAAAGTCAAAGATTTTAAAAGTGAGGGCTTTGCTGTGGGAATGAAGCCACCTTTTTCTCCCATGCTTCAAGCTTTTGGGTTTATGTATTTATGGGAGAAAGGAGAATTCGAAAAAGAGAGTTTTAAACATCTCCATTTTTTTGGAACATCAGGAAAATCTGTTGTTCCCACATTAGTTTATGCGGCTAGTAAATTAAATAAAATAAGAGTTACATATGACAGTAGTAGCTATAATATTGGTAGCATATTTAGAACTTATTATATGCCATTTGATATAGGAGCTAATTTGTCTTTTGGAGAAAAGTTTAATAGAATAAATCCTAACTTAAAAAAATTACCTTGTAAATGTCCTGTATGTTTATCTATTAAAGATATTAATGATTTGAATACAACAGACATTTTTGCTGGCACGCTAATCAGTCTTCATAATATGTACCAGTACATTTATTATAACGACGTACTAAATACACTAGTACATAATAAAACCATGTTTATACAGTATTTAAAGTGTATTAATATTAGTGATAAAACATTTAAAAGTATCGAATTTATTGATTTTGCTATTGAACGAGGATTAGATAATGCAATAGTTAAATTTAAACACGATTTGATTGAACAAGAATTAGATAAAACAAAACAGGTTGGAATATATAATTATTAAGGTGAGAAAATGAAACAAAGATGTGAAGAAAAGTTTTGTGATAAAAAAGCTGTAACATTTCAAAATGGAAAAAATGTATGTAAAAGACATGAGTGTAGATGTTATATGAAAGGAGTATTTAGTGGTAAAAATATTTTTGATGGTTGTGTTGTTCATGGAAATAAATAAAAATGATAGCACTTAGAATTAAAGACACAAGAGAAAGAAAATGTGAATGTTGTAAAAAAAAGATTGTTAAAGGAGATTATATTTTTAAACATGATGGTTCCTCACAATATTATAATGTTCCGATGTGGTTTGTTCATTTAGATTGTATGATTAAAAAATTAAAACAGGCAAAAGAAAAAATAAAAGAAAATGAATTAGAAGCTAGACAGTTTAAAGTATTTATAGGAGATGAATAAGAATGAAAGAAAATAAAAGACAATTACCTATTGAACAAGAGAAATATTTATGTGACTTATTAGCACATAGTCATGATACAGATTTAAGTATTAGAGAAAGACAATCTTATGAAAAACAATTTCAAATAAGATTAGAAAGACAAGAAAAACAAGGTTATGATATGACATCGTTTTATAAAATTTATAGATGGCAGGAAGGTTTGAAATTGAAAATAAGATTTTATAATTCAATAGATGAAAAAAAATAGAAAGGTGTAATCAAAATAATATGATATGTCCTAGGTGTAGAGGATTCATGATTCATTATTTTAGTTCAATTAAGAAGTGTATTAAATGTGATAACCAAGAAGATGCACAAGATAATGAAAAAAATAATCCAAGATAATAAATGAATATTTGTTATAAATGTAAAAAAGAATATAATAGCTTTAATATGTTAAAAATAAATGGAGAGTTGATGTGTAAAAGCTGTTATAAGATTAAACATAAAAGAAAGTTAAATAAATTTATAGGATGATATTATTCAAGGAGAGGAAAAAATATGTTTATGAACATTCTTATAAGGTTGATGGAAATGCTATTAAGAGGATTGTTAAGGAAATAGATAAGTTATGTAGATAAAATAAATAAAAATATTTGAAAAATGATAAAATTAATTAAATTAATCAAAGAATGGAAATGGGTTATAATAACTTTGTTAGTTTGTTTTTTATTTGTTTTAATATTTAGTATTAAATTTCCTTTCACTTATTAAAAATGATAAAACTAAATATTGGTTGTGGATATAGAATGAAAGAAGGTTTTGTTAATATTGATATTAATAAGAATTGTAAACCTGATGTTCTTTTAAATATAACGAAAGAAAAATTACCTTACAATCATTCTGAAATAGATTATATTTTTTGTGATAATGTTATAGAACATTTAGATGAATATGATATAGAGTTTGTTATGAAAGAATTTTATAGAGTTATTAAAAAAGATTGTGAGATATATATTAGAGTTCCTTATCATTCTAGTAGTGGTTCACATTATTTTAGACATAAACAAGGATTAGCATATTATAGCATACGAGATTTTGATATAGATAAAGGTCCCGGAATACAAGTTCGTGATATGCCTAGTTTTAAATTTAAAACTAGATTACAATTTTCAGGAGGATTTCCATATTTAGGAATAGTATGGAATTTTTTGTTTAATTTGCCAAAAATTTGTACATTTTATAATGATTCAGGATGGTGTTATATTATACCAGCACAATGTATAATATTTAAATTAAAAAAGGTTAAATAAAAATGGAAAAAAGATA
>Ga0307928_10001721_pt1 | contig 16702 bp, 45 predicted proteins | sample AceLakmetagen232_FD_201815 | JGI IMG/M metagenome (GOLD analysis project Ga0307928, IMG submission 201815) | Saline water microbial communities from Ace Lake, Antarctica - #232 | ecosystem: Environmental > Aquatic > Non-marine Saline and Alkaline > Saline | place: Antarctica: Ace Lake... | reverse complement strand
ACAGTGGAAATTCAAAAAACAAAATGCAAGGAATATTATCATATATAGTATAGGAGTAAAATATGGCTATTATTAAAGAAAAAAAATTCTATAAGGGCGAACTATTAGAACAAAACCAGTTTCAAATATGCGAAAAAATAAGTTATATTGAAAATGGAGTAGTTTTATCATCTCATTTACAAAGACACGTTTTAGTACCATTAGATGATTATTCCAAAGAAAGTGATGAAGTAAAAGCAGTTTGTGATAAAATATTTACAAAAGATGCTAAAAATGATTATCAAGATTTTATAGATAATATGGAGGTATAAATAATGGCAATTACAAAAGAAATTAAACAGGGTAAGATCATAATAACTTCTTTAATGGAATTTGTTATTGAGCAAATTACTATAATAAAAGATAACGGCGTAGAAGTTTTAAGATCAAAAGCAATAGCTGAAATAGTTACTCCATTAGATGATGTAAAAGACAAATCCGATAAAATTAAAAAACTATCAAAGATACTACATACTAAAGCAGTAAAAGATAAGTACAAAAAAGCAATTAACATAAAGGTATAAAATGGCACAGACAATCTAGCCCATATACAGAATAATAATAGAAGGTATAGAGAAGATGAAAAGAAAAAAACTACATATATGGTCAATAGGAGAAGGTGTCATTATAATGATGCTTGGAGCTGCTATCATAGCTGCTGCGTCGTTTTTTTATAATTCTGGTAAATTATTCACTAAACAAACAATGAAACAAGAGTCAATTGAAAAAAGAGTTAAAAAACAAGAAGAATATAAAAATAGACATAACAAAGAATATATTATAGTAGCAAATAATATTGCTGTAATACGTGAAAAAATAAATCATATAGATGAGAAGATAAATAAATTAATTGCAACAGATGAGAAGATTTCAACATACTTTCAGATTGTAAAAGATGAGCGGGGGCAATAAAAATGAACAATGTAGTAAAAATAATTATTTTGTTAATCCTATTATGCATAGTATGTGCCTTAAGCTCATGTAGGAATATAGAAATAAAAGAATATAACGAATACGGCCAGTTGGTAAAGCATACTTCTAGTACAGGATATTTACCAGCGTGGTCAGGTAATAAAACAATTCCAATCAAAATTAGTGGAGTGGGATTATAAGTTGAAGAGGTAATAGATTATGGGACAAACAACGCTAACTGAAGAACAATTTATTAACCTGCAATATGAAATATTTAAATATAAGCTAGAACTTCCAGCTTATTATTATCATTTAACTGATAATTTTATGAGAAAGTGCTATAATGGGGCAGGAAGTAATAATACTCCTCAATGTATAAGGTGGCTACTGACAATATTATTAGCTCCCTGTAAGGCCGCAGTTTTAATACATGACATAGATTTCACCACACATGGTTGCCCGTTTGAGAATGCAAATCAGAAATTTGTAGATAACTGTCAGAAGCTTATAGATGGTAAATATAGCAGATATAGTATATTTAGATCAATGCATTATAGAACATTAAAATTAATATCAAATAGATTTATTACAGCATTTGGAACAAAATGGACATAATATGAAAGGTATCAACATGAAAAATTTTATTAATAAAATAACAAACACTAAAACTATACTTGGGATTGCATCGTTAACAATAATCATATTACAGAATTTTGGATTAATTGTAGACAATGAAAAGATTATGATGATAGTAAATGCAGTATGCGGCATAGGTATTATGGTTGGTATATTTAATAAAGATGGAATGAATAGCAAAAAATTTAATGAATAAATAGGAACAATGTACACTTTATGCCAGAAACATATACATTAGAATTAAATAATTACCAGCAAAAACAAACATTGCAAGCATTAGAGATGTTAAAAGACTATATATTAGAACATAACGAGTGCTCTTGTGTGGAGATGTATAATATAAGTATCATAATTAGTAAGCTAGAGCGGCTCTAAGTCTTAACTAAACATGGTATTTCTAAGTGAACTTTAACCGGTTCGCTTTTTTTTTGCACTTTTTTTCAAAAAACCTCATTTAAGCTATTGACATATAGCAAAAACGTGATAAAATGTTAATAAAGAGAGAGAGAAACACTAACAAAAAGGGCAGTACGATGAATCAATCAGCATTTAAAAGTTTTAGATTAAGAACAATAGCAAAAGCTAATGGGCGTAATATACATAACTTAGTAGCAATTTTAGCATGTATGCAGAATGCAGTAACACGTTTAAAGAGAACTCGCGATAAAGAACAAGCATTAAAACAAATTGCAATAGGGAAAAAAGAATTAGCCGAGTTATTAAGGAAATAATATCAAACAAGGAGGAATGAAGATGGCAAAACGAGGCGGGAAAAAGAAGAAAGCTAAAAAAGTAATAGAGCCACAAGCAATATCAGAATCACTTTATGAATCATGGGAGAGAATATGGGCGAAACAAGAAGAAGATAAAAAAAAGGATAAAAAAAAGGATAAAACAAAAGAATCACTTTTTGAAGCATGGGAACGCATACAAGAAGAAGAAAGAAGAAATGGTAAAAAGGAGACTTATTATGAGGACCTGTTTACTTTGTGATATTAGGTTGCCAGCAATAATAAAGAGGGAGTATAATCATGAGCTTTAAAGTCTGTAACAAGTGCGGCATTAGAAAGCCAGCTACCACTGATTTTTTTTATAAAAGAGTAAAGTCTAGCAATGCCTTTCGCGCTTTTTGCAAAGTTTGCGCTATAGTAGATTATGCGAAGCCTGAAAATAAAGCAGCTAAAAAAGAATATAATGCAAAGCCTAAAAGCAAAGCAATTAAAAAAGAATATAATCAAGCCTATCTTTTATCACTACAAGGCAAAGCTGTACGAAAAGTATCTGCATTAAAAAACCATGGAAAAATAATATCAAGGACTACATTAAATAATGCAATTAGAACCGGCAAGATTGTCAAACCAGTCTTTTGTAGCTTATGTAGGCAAGAAAAACCATTAGAAGGGCATCACTATGATTACAATAAACCTTTAGATGTAACATGGTTATGCATACAATGTCATAAAGAATTACACACTAATTAACAATTAATAAGGGGGTTATCCGTGAAGATCTGTTCACTTTGTAATAGTAGATTGCCAGACAATACATATTTTTTCTACAAAAAGAAAGGTTCTAAGGATGGTTTAAATAATTGGTGTAAATCATGTTGTAAATGGAAAACCATTCTCAGAAAAGAAAACATTAAAAAAAATAGAAAAAAACACGAAAAAACACTTTAAGCTATTGACAAATGATTTATACATGATAGAATGTTAGTAAAGAGAGGGACAGACGAAACACCTCAAGTTCTTTCAAAGTAACTCTGAATGATGCCAGGGAAAGGAATTAGTCACTTGGCTAAATGGATCTTAGGGAAAGTTGATCCAACTGAAAATAAAAAAAGGCCGTTGAGTTTCAGGAAAGTCTTCTCGTTAAAAAGAGTCCGTTTATTTAACAATATATATAAGAGGTGAAACAATGAGTTTTAAAGTATGTAGCAAATGTGGAGTTGGGAAACCAGCTACCACAGATTTTTTTCATCAACATAAAGATTCGAGTGATGGGCTAAGAAATGTTTGCAAATCATGCAGAAATAAATATCAAAAGAAATATAGATTTAACCCTAAAAACTTAGAATCAATATGGTTATGTAAACAATGTTATAAAGATTTACAAGTTATACTTAACAATTTAAAAAAGGAAAACTAAAATGAAACAGAACCTATATATCATATTTCGTGTTTTTGATGAAACATATGTCAGTCGCAGAGTAGTAGAAGTTTTTAATGAATTACATAGTGCAGTATATGTATTAGAAGCATTGAAGAGATCTACAGGTAAGGATAACTATATATTGGAAAAACACAACAATGGAGTATGACCATGAGAGAGCAACAATTATCTATAGAAGATCTAAAAGCAGATTTGATGGATCTACTAGTAGAAGGTGAATCAGAAGAAAAGATCATAGACTACATAACGCGTGTTGCGCTTGAAAGTGAAGACGTCTTAGTCTTTACTGATTTAGTTGAATTTGTAGAGAATATGAATATTGATTTAAATTTGCCTTTCTTTTCTGTAATATTACATGATGAAGATTTAGAAGATGTACTTAATTATATATAGGAGGATTGCAAAATGACTACGAAACAATATAATGAAATACAACTAAAGTGGATTCATAAACTAGCAAGACATTATAATATTACTGATGAGGCAGCTTGTCAAATATGGGTACAGGTCTCTGCTACTAAGTTTGCAGAAATATATATCGATTTAATTAATGATATAGAAAATCACGATCAACAATATTAAGAGGTATGCAAAATGAAATATAAATTAACGGATATTATTATTACTCATAAGGGTATCAAGCTATATAGAGTAGAAGCTATTAAAAACTTTGGCAATGTAAGAAAGGGCGACGTAGGTGGCTATGTTGCAAGAGAGGCTAACTTATCTCAAAGTAATATTGCTTGGCTCTATGAGGATGCTAAGGTCTATGAGGACGGTAGAGTTTATGGCAAGGCTGAAGTATCTGATCTAGCAGAAGTCTATGGTAAAGCTAGAGTCTACGGTGAAGCTGAAGTATATGAAAGAGCTAAGATATATGGCAATGCTAAAGTTCGTGGTGATGCTTGTATATATGGAACTGAACAAGTATTTGGTGATGATATAGTCAAATAAAGGAGATCGTTAAAATGGATACTAACGATAAAGACAAAATAAAAGATAGCACAAAAAACCAGGTGTTACAATTAAGAAAAAATATAATATTATATACTGCTGTATTAAGAATATTAGAAACTAGTTTATTAGATAGCTATGATGTTTTTCAAAAGATAAAAATTTCGAAAAAGCTATTACGTAGGTTATTGTATGATTAATATATAATTATGGGAGAATAATCATGAATACCGAAGAAGAAATATCCCAAGTTAAGACTAACATAGCAGTCTATAAAGCTGTATTAGAGATACTAAAAGAGAACGATCAAGACAATAACGGAATGATTGAAAAAATCAAAGTTGAGAAAGAGCTGCTACGTCGTTTGTTTAATAAATATGATAGTAATCCAGGAGAAGGTACGATGAAAAAATTATCTAAAGAGTATTTTGAGGTTTCTCCAGATATGACAATCTGCTACTGTAATGATACACTAGAAGTAAGAATGTTTTATGAAGATGTTTCACAAAACGAGAATATATATTTTCAGAGTAGAGATGAAACAGCTAAAGCATGAAGGATATTACAATGAAAATTATATCAGATGAAGAAGTACGTATATTAAATCGTAGAATATCAGAGTATAACTATAACAATACTAGCAAAGAGCTATCTAAAGCAGCTAGAACAGATATTATAACTACATATGAAGCAGGATTAGCAACAATGATTGTACTAGCTCAATTATATGAAGTGAATGTTAAACAGATTGAAAGAATAATAAATTCACAGAGGTAATTAAAATGAATAAACAAAATCTTAAACATCTATTAAATGATTATGATGAGACTAATGTTAATATATTTATTAATTATGTAGATAAACTTGCTACTAAAAAACGCAACGGTAACTTAAAGAATGGTTGGATGGCTTATAAGTCAGATAAACAACTAGCAAGTATGTTTAAACAGGTTGATAAAGACGGATTAGTATTCGATGGAAAGATAGTATCACTACAAGCCACTGGTATTTCTTACTCATATATGGCTTATAAGAATAAGATGCTTATAGCCTATCCTGAATCAATCATTGACACACAATTAGTTTATAAAGATGATGGGTTTAAATGTGAGAAGAAAAATGGGCATGTTTTATATGAACATGTTATTAATAATCCATTTAGTAGAGATGAAGTAGATGTTATCGGAGGCTATTGTGTCATCAAAAACAATAGAGGTGAGTTCCTAACCATACTTTCAGTAAAAGACATGGAGAAGCACCGCAAAGCGGCTGAAACAGACCATATATGGAAAGCCTGGCTTATAGAGATGTATAAAAAAACATTAATGAAAAAGTCATGTAAACAACATTTCCAAGATATATTTGTTAACCTTGAAACTATAGATAATGAGAATAATTATGATGTTGATTTACCACTTGGTATTGACGTCAAAGTTAAAGGTGAAATTGAAGCAATTATGACTATTAAAGAACTTGAAGGGTATTATCATAGCAATAAAGAAAAGAATAAATTACACGCCAAAGACTTTAATAAATTAATTTCACGACAAAAGAAGGTAATAGGTGCTAAAGATGAAGATAATCAATAATATTGAACAACGTAGCGATGAGTGGTTTGCTTTAAGGAGTAAACGTATGACAGCAAGCCACGCTCAATCTATTGCTGCTAATGGAAAGGGATTAAATACTTATATAATACAATTACTGAGTGAGTATTATTCTAATGCACCAAAAGAGATATATACTAATACTGCTATGCAAAATGGAATTGATCTTGAAGATGACGCTGCAACAGTCTATAGCTTTGAACATAACGTAGCTATTAAAAACGTAGCATTTGTAATATATAATAGTTACGTTGGCTGTAGTCCTGACTTGTTTGTAGAAGATGATGGTCTAGCAGAGATTAAATGTCCGTCTGATAAAGTCTTTTTTGAATATATACTTACAGGAAAGATTGATACTAAGTATATGTGGCAAATGCAAATGCAAATGTTAGTGTGTGAAAAAGCATGGTGTGACTATGTAGTATATTCTCCTAGCTTTTCTACTTCATTAATTGTACAAAGACTATTTCCTGATTTTGCAATGTTTGAAAAATTAAAGAAAGGATTTGAAACAGGAACAAAAATGATCAAAGAGATAGAGGGGAAAATGTCATGTCTATCGTAAAGAAACATATTGCAATCATGGACGAGAAAGGAGAAATAGTTAAATTCTTAGATATTAGCAGCTGGAAACAAAACAAACTATTATTAAAAGGTAATAAAATAGAAGTTACCATTAAGAAATTTACTAAATCTAGGAGTGGAAATCAAAATAGATATTTACATGCTGTTATATTTAAAATGTTTGCTGAATCTATGGGATGCACCATAGAAGAGGCTAAAGATGCCCTTAAACAAAAATTCTTATCAACCACGCTCAGGGGTGGCTTAAAGTCAACAAAACCAACCCACACGCTTACAACGGTAGAAATAGAGGATTTCATGAGACACTGCAGACAATTAGGAGCAGAAATGTTTGACATGTACGTCCCGCTACCGAATGAAGCATCTTACTAAAAGGAGTAATTATGTTAAAGCAAACAACTAAAAAAAGCTTAGAATATCTTGGCTTATTAAAATGTGAAGATTCTTTTCAATTAGAGCATCTTTTTCAGTCTTTATCTGATAGTGTTATTAATAAACTCAGTATAGTTAGAAAGGATAATAAATATAAGTGTTTATATAGCTTTAGATCTAATGAAGAACGTAGAACTATATCTCAAGAAAAGAATATACATGAGGCGATAGCAAAAGCCATAATAGCATTAAAAAACTTAGACATAATATAGAAGGAGGCAATAAAATGAAGATGCAACATTTGAAAGATGTATTAAAAGGGCTGCAGAAAAAAGCAGATAAAACAGAAAATATTATTAATTCAGTATTAAACGACCTTGATAATATAATGCTTGATGCTAAAGATACACATTTAGAACTTCTACTTCAAGCTATAACTAAACTTGAAAAATTAGTATGAGGTGACAAAATGAAACAAAAAATCTATTTTATATCCGGTCCAATGAGTGGAATACCAAACGATAATAAAGTTGAATTTTTTAGAGCTGAAAGATGGTTAAAAAATATTATGTTATGTGTATATGTATTTAATCCAGCTAAAAATCCTCCTGGATTAACACGTAATCAATATATGGAGCTTTGTAAGCCGATGTTAAAATTCTCTACTCATGTTTATTTTCTAAATGGATGGAGAAGATCAGTAGGAGCACTGATAGAATATCGCTGGGCTATGAAATATCATCTAAAAATTGAACATCAACAGGGGGATTTAATATGACAGGACACAAGTTTGATGAAGGTAAATTAGACTGGACATTAATAAATTTCAAAGAGCTAGAAGAAGTAGTAAAAGTATTAATGTTTGGAGAGTCAAAATATTCTAGAGAGAGTTGGAAGAAGGTAGAAAAGTATAGATTTGAAAGAGCTTTAATGAGACATGTAATACAGTATATCAATGGCTCAAAGCAAGATAAAGAATCATCTCTACACCATCTCTCTCATGCAGTGGTCAACTGTTTATTTATTATGAATAAAGACAAAGAAGAAGAAAAGGAGGAAAAATGAAATATACCTTCTAACACTAACACAGGAGTAATTATGAAGACATGCATATTATTTGATATCGACGACGTATGTTCTTATACTAATGAGAAAGAACTAATGAAGAAACATAGTGAAGATGTTGCCAACAATGATTATTTTTGGTTCTCGCAATATGTAGATACATTTGAACCTTCAAAGTTTAGTATATTAATGATAAATATGTTCGCCGCATTTCATAAGATAATATTTATAACAGCAAGGAATGAGGGTACGAGAGCTAAAACTATAAAATGGATTGAAAAGCATTATACTTTTAAGAAGTATCATCCATATGATTTATTATGTAGAGGCATCAATGACTTTAGTGATGATGTAACATTAAAGAAACATTTATATGAAAAGTATATAAAGGGTAAATATAAAGTATTGTTTGCTTTTGAAGATAAATATCGTATATGTAATTTGTATAAAAGTCTAGGTATAACATCATTACAAGTTCGTTTGAAAGAGAGGGAATAATTATGAATAACAAGGACCTACTAGGAATAATTATTAGTAAGCAGAAGCCAGGATTCAATCAAACTAAACTAGCTAAAAAGATATGTGCAGCAATGCCAAATAAGTTTATTGATCACGAGAATGTAAGACAATATATTAATAAAATAGTTGCCGTAAATCCAGCTTCAAACAAGAAAAAGCATAAAAGCACAGTTATGGCAATTGGGGATTTACATGCCCCATTCGATCTTGACGAATATTTTTATTTTGTAAAGGAGTTAAAGAATGAGTATAATCCAGATAAAATACTTTTTATGGGTGATTTAATTGATAATCATGGAATGTGTTTTCATGATGTAAATGTTGACGGTTACTCAGCAGGTGATGAATTACTACTTGCCAGAGAGCGATTAAGCCCATATTACAAAGAGTTTCCTAATGCTGATGTAGTACTAGGTAACCATGATAATATACCGTTTAGAAAAGCCACACGACACGGTATTAGCCAGCATGTAATGAAAAATCCACAAGAAATATGGCAGTCTCCTGATGGTTGGAGCTGGAGCGAAGAGCTATGGATTGACGAAGTAGGCTATCATCACGGAACAGGACGTGGCAGAGCTTATAAGTTAGCACAATCAACTAATACCTCTACAGTACATGGACACTGGCATTCAGATGCTGGAGTTGTATATTATCAAAAAAGAAGAAGCAGAGTATTTGGTGTTCAAGTAGGCTGTGGAATAGATAATAACAAATACGCATTCGAGTATGGTAAATCATTTAAAGATAAGCCAGTCATCTCTGCAGCATTAATATTCGATGGTATAGAAGCAATTGTAGTACCAATGAAGTAATTATCAATAATAAAGAAAGGAGGTGCTAAATGCTTGAAGTTCATCCAAAAACTGGCTTTATTAAACAATATAGATCAATATTAAATAATCCTATCTGTTGTAAAGATGCAGATACATTCGCAGTATGGAATTATTTACTATTAAAAGCAACACATAAACCGTACTATGTATTGTTTAAAGGAGCTAAAGTATTATTGCAACCTGGGCAGCTTATAACAGGTAGAAAGAAGATAGCCCGTTTTTGGCATATTTCAGAAAGCAAAGTACAACGAATTCTAAAAATGCTAAAAAGTGAACAACAGATTGAACAACAAACTAGTAATGTAAGTCGTTTAATCACAGTAAGTAACTGGGATAAGTACCAAGTAAGTGAACAACAAAGTGAACAACCAGTGAACAACCAGCGAACACTATACAAGAATACTAAGAATATTAAGAATAATAATAATACTAAAACTATTATAAAAAATAAATCATTTAAAACTTATACAGAGAAAGAATTTATTGATGAAGTAAAATCGTTTAAAGTGTTTGAAGAGTATCACCAAGATTTTATAGACTATTGGATAGAGCCATCACCAAGTGGTAAAATGAAGTTCCAGTTGCAAAAAACTTGGAGTACTAAGTTAAGGCTAGGCAAATGGAGCAGGAGTAGTTTTAACAAGCCAACAGTTAAACAAAAATCAACATTTTCACAAGTAATGATCCCAGGAGGAGGGTATACTAATGATTAAGGTAACTAAGCCTACTAAGATGTCAGACGTGGATTTTAATGAGATTCTTGAAGGCATATACGAAGAAGGAAAGAAAGGCTGTGTAAGCCCCCAGGAAAGCAAGGAACATAACGACCGTATCGAATGTCACAAAAGACAACAATGTTGGACAGAGGCATATAAGAACGCAAATTTACCGCACATAAAGTATGATGCGTCTCTTGGTAATGACGAATTATTAAAGTTTGTTAATAAAAACAAGAAATACAGTCTATGTCTCGTATCAAAGAAATCAGGGGTATGTAAGACTCGTACAATGATTCATGTTGCTGAGAGTTATTTTTTATTATTAGGTCTTCCGTTAAAGTTTTTTACAGCCGCACAATTAGCAAGAGACATAGCTGCATCACACTTTAAAGATAAGAACATGATAAAAGAGCTATGTAAAGTTAAACTATTAATTATTGATGATATTGGTAAAGAAAAACTAACCGAAAGGGCAAGCGCTGATATATTTGAAATTTTAGATTATAGATATCTTCACGAAAAGCCAACTTGGCTTAGTACAAACTTCTTAGGAAATGAACTATCTGAGATATTTGGAATAAGAGGTGAATATCTAGTGAGACGTATAAAGGAAACATATAAAATTTATACTGAATGATGAAAACGTATAAAACGCTTTAAAAAAAACACAAAAAAACACTTTAAGCTATTGACATATAGCAAAAACGTGATAAAATGTTAATAAAGAGAGGGACAGACGAAACACCTCTTAGTTAAACAAAATACAAGAGGAAATAAACAATGGATACAATAGATAAAAAGATTGAAAGCGACAACGAAATAGTAGAACAATTATTCAAGCTATGTATTGTAGAATATAAAAGAGGTGAACAAGAAGTTAAAGTTAGTTCATTGGAAGAAGTCGTTGCTGAACAAATGTTTCAGATTTGGAAAGAAAAACTTGAATCTGATAGTATTCCAACTGTTGACAGTAATGCATAGTATGAAGCTTATAATACTTTTTTTAGATTCTAATCCAAAATTAACATATGGATTTAAGAATGAATACATTTTAAATTAGACTTAACGAGTATACTAGAACGCAAAAGGAGCAGGCAATGAAAAAGAAATATAAAAGAGCATTTAAGAAATTAACCATTAAGATAAATGAAGAAAATATAAGTATTGATGCAATTTGGAGTGACGTATGCGCAGATTGTTTTAAAAATGATGGGCTGATAATCTGTAAAGTGTTTAGTAGAAAATGTTTAAAGCGGATAAGACAGTTTTATCTAAAATAATATAGGAAATAGTATCTCTAATAAAGGTGACAATATGAGAACGTTTACAAAAGCACAATTAAAAGAAGAGTTAAAGAAGGTATGTGCTGATTTATCTGGTGCTGATTTATCTGTTGCTGATTTGAATGGTGCTGATTTATCTGGTGCCAATTTATCTCGTGCTAATTTGAATGGTGCTGATTTATCTGTTGCTGATTTAACGGAGGCTAATTTAAGGCATGCTAATTTAACTTATGCTAATTTATCTGAGGCTAATTTATTTAATGCTGATTTAACGGAGGCTAATTTAAGGCATGCTAATTTAACTTATGCTAATTTATCTTATGCTAATTTGTTTAATGCTGATTTAACGGAGGCTAATTTAAGGCATGTTAATTTAAGGCAGGCTGATTTATCTGAGGCTAATTTATTTTATGCTAATTTATTTAATGCTAATTTATTTAATGCTAATTTAAGGCATGCTAATTTATCTGAGGCTAATTTATTTAATGCTAATTTAACTTATGCTGATTTATCTTATGCTAATTTATCTGAGGCTAATTTATCTTATGCTAATTTATCTGAGGCTAATTTATCTTATGTTGTATTCTGAATTATATAAGAAAAGAGAATATCATGACTAATAAAAAACATAACGTAGAGGAGCTAAATAAATATAGTGGATGTTTTAAATATACATATGAAGGAAATGTGTCAGCAAAATATTTATTTACTCAAATAGATATGATGCAAAATAAGATTAATGAGCTAATTAAAATCATGAACGATAAACTTTAGACAAGGGGAATCATATGAGAACGTTTACAAAGGAACAATTAAAAAAAGAGTTAAAGAAGGTATGTGCTAATTTATCTGTTGCTGATTTATCTGGTGCTGATTTATCTGTTGCTGATTTATCTGGTGCTGATTTATCTGGTGCTAATTTGAATGGTGCTGATTTATCTGGTGCCAATTTATCTCGTGCTAATTTGAATGGTGCTGATTTATCTGTTGCTGATTTATATGAGGCTAATTTATCTGTTGCTGATTTATCTGGTGCCAATTTATCTGGTGCTGATTTATCTATTGCTGATTTATCTGCTGCCAATTTATCTCGTGCTAATTTATCTGGTGCTGATTTGAATGGTGCTGATTTATCTGGTGCCAATTTATCTCGTGCTAATTTATCTGGTGCTGATTTAAATGGTGCTAATTTATCTGTTGCTGATTTATCTGTTGCCAATTTATCTGGTGCCAATTTATCTAGTGCTGATTTATCTCGTGTTAAATTATCTGGTGCTGATTTATCTGGTGCTGATTTAAATGGTGCTGATTTATCTGCTGCCAATTTATCTCGTGCTAATTTATCTGGTGCTGATTTATCTGTTGCTGATTTATCTCGTGCTAAATTATATGAGGCTAAATTATCTGGTGCTAATTTATCTATTGCTGATTTATCTGGTGCTGATTTATCTTATGCTGATTTATCTGGTGCTGATTTATCTGGTGCCAATTTATCTGGTGCTGATTTATCTATTGCTGATTTATCTGGTGCCAATTTAGCTGGTGCTGATTTATGAAAAACTTTAAAAAGGGACTTGTATTTAATTATATCTGTAGTATAATAGTAATATAAACAAAGCAAAACAATCAAAAAGGAGAGAGCAAAAATGGCTAGCTTAATCGAACATTGTCCAGTATGCGATGAAGTATTAGAAGATTGCAATTGTTTTAAATACTTCGAGTTCCAAGAATTTATTGAATCTCTTCCAGCATGGTTAGGAACAGATATTACAATCATCCAATACCTCAGAGAAGCTTACGAATTAGGACTCGAAGATAGACAAGAAGAATAAAAGAGGCTCATATTATGAAAGAGTATAATAAACTTTCTTTAACTTTTCATGTCAGACCAAAGGCAATACAGTCTGTGAGATTCAGACGTATTGGTAATTTTGTCTCTACATATCAGCCTAAAGCAAACATAGAGTGGAAAGCTTGGATAAAGAAACAAGCTATAGATCAACTTCCAAAAGGTTTTAAAGTATTTCAAGAGGCAGTAGAAATAACTAAACTACATTTTATTTTTGCTCCATTAAAATCATTTTCTAAAAAGAAACTTATCGCATTAGAAAATGGAGAAATATTATATAAAACTACTAAGCCAGACCTTATAGATAATTTATGTAAGGGTTTCATAGATGCATTATCAGGTGTAGTATATAGAGACGACGCACTAATCGCAAGAACTAATAATATAGCAAAGTTTTATGGCCTTAGTCCGGCCATAGAGTTAGATATTATGATAATTAAGGAGTAGAATATGTTAACATACATACTAGTTAGTTTTTACCTAGTTGTTTTTATGATTATATTAATCAATTTATTAGGAGGATGTATAAAAGCACTACAAATAATGTTATTACCTATGATAATATTATCTATACTTATTGGGATCTATAGGTATAATGTTACTATATCTGGTATAATGATATTTTTTATTATAGTAGTAAACTTAATGGGAGTAGCTGTTATAGTAGTAGACATACTTGATGGATATAAAAATAGCAAATTAGAATAAGATAGGAGAATATCATGGATTTAATATTTATAATAGTGTTAGTGATAGGTATAGTTATAGCGTTGTCATATATTAATAATTCATTAAAAAAGGAAACAAAAGCACCGAATGTTGCTGACATACAAGAAACTCCTTCAAAGCCTAAAAAACGTGAATGTCCAGGTGATTGTAGTAAATGTAAATGAGGTGACAAATAGGAGAAATTAAAATGAATGAAGACAAGATAATATCAGAACTAAGATGTGAGATATGTAGTAATAAAATGTCTCATCTTGACTTATTATATGATAGTATTATAGGTCCATTTATTTGCAATTATTGTAGCGACGCATATGAAGATGAGAAATCAACAATAGAAACTGAAAAGATGTTAAGTAGTTTTATAGAGAGGTCTTAATTAATATTAACAGTAGTTAGAAGGGAGTCAATGATGAGATTATTCACAGATAAAAAATTAAAATTAATTCAAAAAGAGTTTTGTTCAATGTTTGGGAAACCATGTTTTAAACATTGTGTTGTATGTCCATTTAGTCCCAATAATCTAAAAATGTTTAAAAAACTCTTAGACAATCTTAAAGAACGCAGTTGGTAAAACAATCAACAAGGAGTAGCATATGACTTACACATTAATATTTTTAGGAGCAGTATATGTAATAGTTTTTATTATGGCAGTTATCGGAATAGATATATATAAAAACAATCAGAAAAAGAAAGTAAAAGTTGAAACCATATATGAGCAAGATGGATTAATATGTGTTGATTTATATTGCGAGTATGATGGCTGGGTAACAAAAGACCTATTTGATATAGTTTTTAAAGTACATTGTGTTAAACATGGTGTATATAGAGGTAAAAAAGGAATGATGTTTGTAGGGTTAATGCAAACATCAGATACTGAAGAAGATGATAAAGAAAAAGTAGTTTTAGGATTTCAACCAACACCAGAACCAGAAAAAAAAGGATAAGGTGATATTATGAGTATTAAATCATGTCCTGGAGCTGAAATAGGATTATGTGAATTCTGTAAGGTATCAGACTGCGATGAAAAACAGCTATTAGAGCGTTTGAAAATGATGGGTATTTATAAAGTTGATGTTAATGAGGCAGCTGAATATGCTAAACAAAAACTAAAGATACTTAATGCTTCACTAAAACTAGCAAAGGAATAATTATGGGTAAAATAACCAGAACATTCTTAAAACAGAATAATGTATGCACAATGGGATATAAATTCTGGATAATAAAGTGTGAAGGGTTGGAAGATGAACTACAGCTAAGAATATTGGCGGCAGAAAAAATGTCATGGTTTAATTGGCTCTTAATAAAGCTAATGAAATATAAACAATATGTAGCTTACGCAGTATTCGCTGCAGAACAAATTATTGAATTCAATGATAATAAGATTAATAGAGAAACATTAGCAGCAGCGAAGAAATGTATAAAAGCATCCACTATAAAGAATAGACAAAAAGCAGAATATGCTTCATCGATAGCCTTCGAAATTTTTTTAGAGTCTAGAGACGAATATATACCAACGCTAGTATCTTGTGCAATTGCTAATACAGCAGCAGCTGCCAATTTAGAAGTCAATAGTGCTGCAGTTGCTGCTACTCAAGCCAGTATAGTATCTAGTCAAATTAAAAATAGGATTGTTAATTATGGATTAGAATTAATAGGAGAGAATAAATTATGTCATATGCAACAACAGAAGAACAATGGAAAACAATTAATAAGTATGAACGATATCGTATCTCAAGTTACGGGCAAGTCTACTCGACTTTTTTAATGATGATATTAAAACCAATACATCAAATGAGAGGATATTTAGTTGTTAACTTACATTATGATAGGAACAAATTTAAAAAGAAGCGAATACATAGATTAGTAGCTCATGCATTCTTACCAAATCCAAATGAGTATAATGAGATTAATCATTTGGATGGGGATAAGGAGAACAATAGATTAGACAACTTAGAGTGGTGTACGCATAGCCAGAACATGCAGCATGCTTTTGACACATGTATCATTGCGCTAGAAGATGGCAAAGTGTTTAGTGTAGATGATGTCAAAATGATTAAGAGATTATTGTTTATAGATAGGCTAAGCAATAAAGAGATAGCAGAAATGTTTGCTACCTCTACCGACTATATAGGTAAAATAAGACGTGGTGACAAATGGAGAAGGGTTACTATATAACAAATAAGTAAAGGGTTTAACAATGGGAAAGGGTAGCAAGGATAGGACCGCCAATAGAGATCGATATAAAAAGAACTACGATCAAATAGATTGGGGCAAGAAGAAAAAAATAAAGAGTCAAATATTAAGAGAACTCATCGATAAATTGAACGAATTCCGTGGTAATCAATGAACACATCGGAAGAGTCTAGGTGTATATAGGGGGGCCAGTATAGGTTCTTTTGAGCCTAAGTGTTCTTAATTATGAGCA
>Ga0307928_10001720_pt1 | contig 16706 bp, 29 predicted proteins | sample AceLakmetagen232_FD_201815 | JGI IMG/M metagenome (GOLD analysis project Ga0307928, IMG submission 201815) | Saline water microbial communities from Ace Lake, Antarctica - #232 | ecosystem: Environmental > Aquatic > Non-marine Saline and Alkaline > Saline | place: Antarctica: Ace Lake... | reverse complement strand
TGCAAAGGAATCACCTGTTTATACACAGGATATTCCTTTTCATCCAGTCACCTACCACGGTTATACTGATTAACACGGTGAATATAGCAGATATACTGGCTATACTATAAGATATTATCTTAATTATGGTCATTGATTACCCTCCTTATCAAAAACAATATCCCGTTCCCTAGTTTCATAGTTCATACCCTGTGCATACCATTTGTACCCGATACCCTTCAATGCCTTGATTATAGCCTTGTCAGCTTTAAGGTCTATAAGACCACGATAGATAACCTTCAAGTCAGGGTTTTTTCCTTTCAAATGCGGATTCTGTGGTGTTCTCATGTTTTGTTTTCTCCTGTGGGGTTGAGTAAGTTATTTTCTGCAAGCCATATCCACATTTTACCCATAGCGTTGACCAGTAATGCATCTTCTGTGCCGTGTATCATTCTTCCGAATCCCGTCCACCTGAGCTGAGCAAACCAATGACCCTCATCACAAAATATGTATATCGTCTTGTTGTCTTCAAAGTACTTTGAGAATGCTATTGAAAGCTCGGCACAAGTCGGGGCGACAAAAGCACCTTCGGTCTTTATAGCCCAAAAGCCATATACCCCACGAGCTAGATCATCTGTGCTTGTACACGGGTCATTGTAATACCACCACCAAATACCCTCTTGCTTATAACCCTTCTTCTCCATCTCCAACGCTAAATCTTTACTTACCACCTGCTTCTCAAGCTCCATTGTTCTGCTCCTTAATCCATTCTTTAAGCATCACATGAATATCGTTATTCAAAATTAGCAATATTCCCCGAATCGTTTGATATCTTAAATTCAGTTCACTTTCCTTGAATTCCCGCATAGGAAAATCAATACACATTTGGTTTATTAAGTTGAATAAATCTCTCGCTTCTTCTATTGATTGCTCCAGTTTCATCTTCCCTCCTTATGTGTGTAACTGCGATTCTATGGGGCAAGAGCAGGGATTTTACAAAGGAGCGCCAGCCATTGTCTCCGTTTTATTTATGGCTATCAATTTTTTTATTTGTAAAATATCCCTGCCTTAATCTTGCCATACCATAACACTGTTAAAGAACTGTGGTGCTATTTATCCCCTTCTTCATTCTTGTCATGCTCTGCATCAAAATCTTCCAAATCTTCTTGCCTGTAATCTTCTATTCTTCCCTTGCAAAGATTCTTCATCCAAGCTTCTTGTTGCATTTCGAAATAACTCATATCTCCCCCTCCTGTGTTAGTGCTATTTAGCTTAAAGATTCGAGTTCATTCTCTCTTGTCATAATCTCGCCTTTGAGTGTAGAAATTCTTTCTTTTCTTTTTGTTTCTTTTTCCCCTGCCAAACGTTCTTTCATTTGTGTTTCTGTTTCGGAAGGTATCGCTGAAAAATGACGAGTTCCTTTACCTGATAATGGTTGTACGGTTTCGGATTCAAAGCCCATCTTTTCTCCAAGACTTTTCCAAGCTAGATTAGCATTATCTTGTTGAGTTCCGCCCATCGGGGTGCGTCCGCCTAAAAGCAGTACGGGGACTGGCTTACAGGCATCGGAAATTTTTTTCAAATCTTCTTCAGACATTTCATAGTTTGTTCTTGGGTACATATCTCCTCCTGTGTTAGTTCCGGCACAATATTATGTTGTGCTGGGTTGATTACTTCTCCACCTTCTTGTAGTGTTCAAAGATATAGGTTGCCATTGTTAGAAACTCATCATCATCATAATCGGCGTTCCACCATACATCGTATAGTTTTTTTGCCAGCTCTTTAACATCTGCTAGTCTTTTTGCCATTCTTCGTCTCCATTCCATAGTATCGTTTTAATAAATAACGAGAAAATTCTTCTAATATATCAGGCAAGATTTCTTCGGTCAGTCTCTTTCTAGGCTTCTTAACCTTTTGTCTTTTTGCCATGTTGATTCCTCTCGTAATGTTTTACGGCATAGGTTGGTTGTATTGCATAACTACCGTCGTGCAAAAGAGAGAGATATGGATCTCTAAGTTTCTTCGACAACGCTGATTTAACATCAACTTTTACCTGCTTACTCATTTCTCCACCTTCTTGTAATTTTTAAGGATGTATGTTGCTTGGGCTTCACTTCCGCTTTTACCCCCTATAAACGCTTTGACATATATGCTATCCAGCTTCTTCGCCAGCATATCAGCCGCGGTCAGTCTTTTTGCCATGTTGTTTCCTTTCGTAATAGCGAAGGATGTAGGTTGCTATGGTATCCGTTGCCTCATCATGTTGGTCTGTATCATAGAAATCAATCATTCCTTTAATCTTCTTCGCTAACTTCTCAACCTCTATCAGTCTTTTTGCTTCTGTCTGCTTACTCATGGGGTTGCTCCTTCGTCCTCATCCTCTTGTAATTCCGGAACTTGACAATTAGTTTGCTCACAATGTGGACAATATGTATATGGAGAAACTCCACAAAGATTCTTCCAGTAAATTCCGAAATTACCGCAAATGTCACATTTCATATCCATCCCTACTCCCTCCCTGCTCATGTTGATGGTGTTGCCTTCTTAGCGGGTAACGGACATTCGTATAAATCATGAACCCATTTTTTAGAGTAACTACAGTATTCAGTCATACCGTGACAAAATCCATACTTGTCTCCATAGTTGTAATGTTTCTTTCCTCCATGTTTACATTGTCCTGTTTTAGATAATTTGCAAAATGGCCTCATACCTTCCTCCTACCCTGTGGATAACTTGTTAACAACCCCTCCTCAACTATTCATAATAAGACATAAACTACCAAACACAATACCTACACATATAATGAAAGTTAGCATATTAACCTCTCCTCTGTTAATTATAACCCCCAACTTCTCAACATCCCCCGCCAAACCATCTTATGTCTTACACCGGGATTTCCAAGCTTCAGCCCGGTAGAGTTCTGCTTGTGTACGTTCCATTGTTAGTATGTGTGGGTAAGTTTTCATTTGTTCACCGCTCTTTCTTTAAGAACAACACCTTCCTTAACTTTCTCAAGTCTGTAACAATATATCCCAATTGTTACTTCGTGTCCTTGTAATATCCGGGCAATATCAAAATTCCCCTTGTTCCTATCATAGTGTATATCAAGTATTACAGCCAGACTTTCAAAAGACGGTTTCTCTGTCCGCCAAGTTACAAGGTTATAATCCGGCTGGTCATACTCGTTTTTTACTGAGAACAAAGCCCATATTATCATATCATACCCCCTCTGTTAATTAGAACCTCCAACTCCTCAACATCCCCCGCTAAACCATCTTACCCACAAAACAATATACCCCTGAATGAGTAACACTCCAAACAAACCCACCCATCATAGACCAGAAAGCAAGCCGTTTAAGTAGCCTGTAAGCCATTCTAAGAGCTTTATTACGGCTATCCCATGTCTTACACCGGGATTTCCAAGCTTCAGCCCGGTAGAGTTCTGCTTGTGTGCGGCTCATTGTCATAACGTGCGGATAAGTTTTCATGGTTTCACCTCATATGTGTTAATAACCCTGCTACTAACATAGCTGTGGCATATCCTAAAAGCCAAGAGAACCTAAAATCTTTTTTCAACAACCACCCATTAAGAAATACACTTGTGATAATTATTGTAATCACTATTATCCATCGCATAACCCACTTCCATTCCTGTCCAAGTTCCTGCCCAACAAACACCTTTAACCACACCACCTTACACAATAACCTTGATATTTATGTCACTTAATATGTCACTCGTTAAAGATTTTCTTACAACTGAAATTCTCCTGTATTATTTTCAACACAGTATAGACACCTAACAAGAACACCCCACCTGATACACCCACAACAAGAATAACCCCGTCCCTAACCCTCATACTATCTATGTTATTTCCTATACATTGCAAGAGTAGGCATAACCCCGCCCATAACATAGCCAAGAACGCCCACCGGACAACAGATACCATGAAATAGACCGAGTTATGCTTAACATGATATTTCTTGTATTCTTGACCGTTATAACATAGTTTTAGATCGCTGTTCATATCAAACCCCCCTCTTTAACCGGTACAACCGCAAGATACACCCAAACACAGAACAATATACCTACTATAATATACTCTATCATTAGTTTACTCCGTTCACTACCCCATAAACAACCACCCAAGCAACCCCACAAACTATCATGTACCATATAAGCTTTAGTTTACTTGATGTACTCATTGTATTACCTTGTTTCCTTATACATCATCTGCCACTTGCCACTACCTAACCCTTTAAGATAGAATTCCTTATAACTATGCGCATCACTAAGGTTAAAGGCAATTCTTCGCATCTCGCTATAATCTGTCCCTATCATAAGACAGGGTGTACCGGGTATTCTATATTCTTTTTCAGTATTCATTGTTACCCCCTTTTGTTCTGCCCCGACTTCGGACGGTGCGTGTCTTTTAGTACGGGGACAAGCCCCGCACCCGTCAAGAGTTATTGCAATGCTTCCTTGCATGCTTTTTTAAGAACCTTGGGGTCAATGTCTTTTTTATCATACCCTAAAGCATCTAAAGCATCATTAACATCATAAGTTATACAATATTCATGATTGTACAACTCATAAACTAACGATTCAAACAAAAACTTTTCTTCCTGTTTGCGTTGCTTCTTTTCTTCCGCGTGTCTCTTAAACATATCGTTAAAAGTCTTGCTTCTGTCTTTTCTTATATATCCGCCAGCACCAAGCGAATATATTTCATCTTTTGCATCAGTTACGTTAACTTTTTTAATCCCTTCGTTAAACTGGTCGTTGCTGAACGCAAAGAATATTCCTTCAAAATCGTTTAGTTCTTTTCCTTGTCTTGTTTTCAAGTCTTGGTATGTTTCCAGTTTTGTTGCCTGTGTCATCTCTCCCCCTTTACTTAGTTAATACCCCTGTCTAACCTGTCAAGCCCCTTGCTCAACTAAATTAACCTTATCACTCCTAAAATAAGCCACACATTGACCGTCTTTCAATGTATCAACGTATGTATTGTTCATGTGCTTATCAAAGAACCCCCTGTCACAACATTTCTTGCAACACGCTCTAAACCCTTGATGAAAACTTTCAGCCTCGCTATCTTCCATAATGTGTGCACATACAATATAATCTTTGCGCCAGTCTTCCATGTTTACCCCCTTTCGTTAAGTTGCTAGTTATGTGTTATCCTTTTCAAGCATGACTAGTATCTCATACAGCATGGTATCTACCAAAACCTTTATATATTCCTTACGACCTTACAAGGGTAGAGTATAGCTATTAACCAGTAGTAGCAAGGCTTCCAGCATAATCAACCAACATCTACCTTTTTATCAGTAATCCCTTGACTTCCCAACTATCCCTAAACCTTGCAAGAAAGCTTATACCTCACCTCTAATACCTGACTAAATCACTCAAGTACTCACGAATCCCCGGCCTTCCCAGACCTTCCCCTTGCATAATAGGGAATTATTATTAATACCCCTCGGCTTCCCCGGCCTCGCTAATCCTTATACAGGTTTACCCATGTTTATATACCTTTATATAGGTTACTAACAATAGCCAGTCCTTGCTCTACTACTATAACTACTATTATAGTTATTATAATCATTATGGTTAGTATACCTTGTACTGATATAACCTATATTGTAGTTAACATAATACTGACACTAATACCATAGGATATACTATCATACTACTATCTACCTATTGTATATCAAGGTCTACAATACCTACTATCATTACTTTATATAGTACAATAGCTAGTTATATTAATACTATTACTATAGTCTACTATACTATTACTCTACTATTACTCTACTATACTATTACTATAGTCTACAATACCTACTACCACAAGGTTATAGCTTGCTACTATACTATATATATACTATTACTATACTATTACTATGTATATTACTACCCCTTACTCCCCCCATTCTATTTATAGGTTTGTATATATAAAATATACATCTACCTATCTCTAAGAACTACTTTTAATAAGAGTAGTAGAGTGGGTAGTATAATACTAGCAAGGATTAGCAAGGGTAGTATACCGTGGGAAAAATAGTAAGAGTAATAATACCAGCGTTAAGAGTATAATTAAGTAGCCCCCGGGGGGAAGGGCCGGCATACTCAAAAGTATAAGATATCAATATCAAGATAATAAGATATCTATATATGATATATCTATATGATATATATATATACTGTATATAGTATCTGATATATACAGTAACAGTATATTATATATAATATATATATAGTATATAAGGGCAAGGTCGTGGGGGGGAGGCCTCGCAGAGAAAAGGAAGCCCGGAAAAAGGGAGGCAAGGAAAATCCCGGGAGGAAAGAATATTAATATACGCAGTACTCCAAAGGTTCGTAGCTCTCCAGATATCCGCTCTATACTCCTCTCGTTCTTTAAACACCAAGCATAAGCCCCGGTACGAGCTAAGTGCCCACTCCCTTCTCACTCCCGCCGGTAGGCGCTCCAGAGCACAGAGCCCACAAGACTTATAGAGCAAGATGGGAAAATTGGGAAAGAGCAGAAGAGCAGGGCTAACTTTACTAAAGCTTACCACGGTAAGATTACCCCTGTACAAACACCTCCTAAACTGCATATAGTGTTATAGACAATGGTGAATTTACAGGAAAACTATTACTTAAAAGAAACCCGCGAGGGAAAAACAATGCAGAAGAAAATGTCACCTAGCGAACGAGAACAACTAGAAAAACTTATAGAAGGTAAAGCTAAGATGACTACAAAGAAAGCACAGGAACTACTAAGCAAGCCCCACGTAGCTCTAGCCTTTGAACTAATCCTTGAAGAAGCCGGGCTATCAGATACAGCCCTTGCCAAAAGAGTAGGAGAAATACTCAACCGTAAAGCAAGCAAGAAGTCTTCCCAGACCGCCATAGATGCCAATGCTCTCCGTGCTCTCAAGATGATCTGGGAGATGCGAGGGAAGTTCTCCAAGAAAACCTCCGGAGGAGACAAAGGAGCAATAGAAGGACTTAGCGAGAAACAACTAGATACAATCCTTGCTCAAGGCGGCTCCATCATACAAGCCAAACAAACAAGGTTCTTGAAACCTGAGGAACATAATGACGGTACAGACAATACAAACTTTAGAAGATAAGAGGCTCCTAGCCGCGGCTATAGAGGAGAAACGCCGGAGGATGCGGGAGAATGGTATTAAGTATTATCATCCACAGGAACAGCAAGTACCATTCCATGAATCTAATGCAAGGATACGTCTAGCTTGCGGAGCCAACCGTTGTATGGGTAAGAATACAAAAATATATGACCCAGTTCTCGGTATATCAAAAAAGATATCAGAGATAACAGAAGACTTTCATGTATTAGCATGGAATGGTAAAGAACTTGTTGTCTCTGAAGCCGAAAAACCATTTACAAAAGAAATTGATAATATTTATAAAGTTACATTATCTACTGGTGAAGTTTTTGAATGTTCAATGAGTCATTTGCTTTTTGACGGCGTTTCTTTTCGGCCGCTATCCGAGTACCAAGTCGGATGCGACGTTTTCCATCCTCAGTCCACTTTGGTACATGACCAGTCAACTCATGTTTCAAATGAAGACTATTCGTTGAAAAAAGACGAAGATTTTCTAAGCGATTATCAGCCTTGTCATTGTTCTTGTGATGAACTACTTCATCGGAAGTTAGATATCTCTCAAGATGATTTTCCATTATTAAACGATGTGCAAGAACATATTTCTTCCGAGGTTTACGAGCATACGGATGATTTTCGCAATACCACAGATGGTAACCGTGTTTATCAATTATTACACCACCTTTCCAGTCTGGATGTCCTTCGCCAGAACGTGGTCCAGTTCGTTGACATTTTATACTGTTCCTTTTACAAACTTTTTGAATTAGTCTTCTGTCAAAACCAATTTCATCAGCTATCCATTGCTGGGTCTTGCCTTCCGCAATCCATTTGCGAATATCCTCAACGGGATACTCATACTTTTTCCACCATGGCATTACATACCTCCTTATCTAATTGTTCCGAATCAACGCTAACAAGTATAGCATATTTACGGAAAGATGTCAAATGGGATTTTACTGTTCCTATTTTCAATAACTATTGGGCTTGTGGAATGGTGCACCACAATTCAGGAAAAACGAAAGCCGGGGTTGCGGAAGCGATCTGGTACGCCACCGGCACCCACCCCTACAAGAACATAGAAGTCCCTAACGCAGGAAGAATAGTAGGGACAGACTTTGGTAATGGTATAGAAAAGGTTATCCAGCCTGAACTGGAAAAGTATCTCCCCAAACATATGATAAAGTCCCGCCCCTCGGTAACCCACAGAACTTACACTCTAACCAATGGTAGTACAATAGAGCTCATGAGCAACGATCAAGAAACAGCAAAGTTTTCTGGGGCTTCAAGAAGGTGGATTTGGTTTGACGAAGAAATGCCGCAGAGAATATATGATGAATGTAGAATGAGGTTGATAGACCAGAAGGGCGACCTCTGGATAACAATGACCCCGGACAAAGGTATGACTTACGTCTACTCAGAAATCTACGAGAAAGCTAACGACCCTAACATAGAAGTGTTTATCTTTGGTCTATACAACAACCCCTACATAGACGATGACGAAATAGACATGATTAAAAGTGGGTTATCAGACGGGCAGATAGAAGCCAAGATTTACGGGAAGTTTGTACAGCAGTCCGGATTAATCTACCGAGAATATAACAGGGATACCCATACTATTGATGGTAAGTTTCAGTTACCTGCTCATTGGCCAAGAGTATGTTCAATAGACCCGCATCCCCGTACCCCCACAGCAGTACTCTACATGGCAGTAGCCCCGCAGAGCGAGTTCAAAGCACAGTTAACTAAACAAGGTTTAGAAGTACCGGAAGGTATCAGTGCGGATTACCAAGATATATATATTGTATATGATGAGATATATCCTTCTAACCCCCTGCTTATCCGGGAGACCGCGGAACTCATGCTTGCCAAGGAAGGTAACGACAACATTTCTTATAGACTTATTGATTGGTCAGCGAATACCCCCGACCCCATAGCAGGGTCTTCTATCAGGCAAGAGTTTGAGAAGCATGGGATTAGAACTACACTCTCTGCAAAGGATATACCGAATAGGATTTTCAAGGTCAGGGAGCGATTAGCCACGAAAACCTTGTTCTTTCGTGATGGAATCCCCGAAACAGAATGGGAAATCCGTCATTACGCTTGGGATGATTTCAAGATGGGCAAGGATTGGAAAGACCCCAAAGAATTACCGAGGAAGAAACGTGATCATATGATGGATAACCTTGGATATCTCTGTTTAAGCTCCCCAAAGTTTGAAGCCCCGCGGGTATACCGTCCAGAGCGGGCTACTGTTGACGTTGATAGTGGATATTAACAAAGAGGTACCAATATGTTCAGTCTTGGTATAAGAATAATGGGATATGTACTGTTAGGTGCATCAACCGCAATAAGCATATTCACGGTGTGGGCTTCTGGTGGAGGCGGTAAAAACATATTGGGATACTTCTTCGCTCTTTTTCTTGTTGTCCCATTGGTTATTGGAAGTGTAGCAATATGTTTAGGGTCTGGTGTACCAAAATATATCTATTTAATATACATCCCATCAATATTCGTTATTATCAGAGGGATAATGTTGGTAAGCAGGAATTAAAATAAGGAAAGCAAGAAATAATGCCTGAATTATCTGAAATGTTAGCTGGTGGAGCAAGTCCGGGCGGTGTTACTGGTGGTTTACAGAATAATCCGCAAGGAGCACCCGGTATGCCGGCTACCGGAGACATATCTTTACAAGAAACAGTAGAAGTATCTCCATCATTGTTAACCGCAAAAGAAATCGAAGAAATCCGGGAAGACGAGAAGAATTTTGAAATTGATGTTCAGTATAAACTTTCCCCGGAAGAAAAAGCTTTGATAACTGAGCGAGTTATCCAATATGTAGACCAATGTGAGAGAGACCGGGCAGGATGGAAAGAGATACGCAAGGATTCACTCGATATGTTAAATGGGGTTAGACCTCCAAAGAGTGACCCTTTCCCCGGGTGCAGTAACATTACCTGCGCGGCTATCCCAACCCATTGCAAGATGATGCACGCCAAACTTTTCCCGGCGGTCTGGAACGAGGACACAGTCAACTGGCGACCCATAGAGAAAGGTGATGTTGATAATGTAGATAAGGTTAAGAAATTCATGAGTTGGGTCGTCCGGCAGGATTTAAAACTGCAACCCAAGATAGATGATATCTTGTGGGATTTAGTTGTTAATGGGACGGTGGCTTTGAAGACCCGGTGGGAGACTAAGTACAGGACTATTTCGGAGAAGAATGCGGATGGGAAACTTGAATATAAAGAGGTTGCCCATCAATACTGTCAGGTAGATAATGTAACTATAGACGAGGTTTATCTCCCAAAACTTTGGGAAGGCGTGGACGATTCCGAGTTTATTGCGCAGGATATTTATATGAGGTTACCAGAGTTGGAAGATTTGGCAGACCGCAAGATTTATCCTGTTGAAGATATCGAAGGTAAACTGTCTCCAACATTAGACCAGCATGTCCCCGATTCCCTCAAACAACAGAAGAAAGAAACCGCCGGCATAGCATCTTCCGCAATAGAATCTTTCAAAGGAAGCATCCCAATCCGCCTCATAGAATGTTACATGAAATGGATATTAACAGACCCCGTGACAGGCTTAAAGAAACCTACCGAAAGTGTTTTCACAATAGCCTACGAATCTAAAACCTATCTTTCAGGGAAACCTTTGAGCGCGGTCTCACCTATCGGAAAACGTCCATGGGCTATCGGGCAATTTATCCGTCGTACAGGTCTTCCTTACGGGGTCAGTTTAGCGGAATGGATGCGAGGACTTTCCAAGGAACTTGATGCTATACATAATCAGAGGATTGATTCTGGCACGATAACTATTTCCCCATTTGGATTCTACCGTGCGGCAAGTTCTTTCAAACCCGCGGTAGTCCAGCTTGGCCCCGGAGTAATGATACCAGTAGATGATATTAAAGATGTTTATTTCCCTCCATTACCCCACAACCTTAACACAAGTTTTCAAGAGGAGCGTATAGTAATAGAGTATATTGAGAAGTTGACAGCGACTTCATCGTACCAGATGGGTAGAGAGTCTGATGTAGTAAAATCACGTGCTACCGCTACGGGTACGATGGCAATTATCGGGCAAGGTGAACAATCTTTCACGATACTTGGGATGCGGTGTCAAACACTTGTTACTGACCTCCTCACCAATATATTACAGCAGTACCAGATGTGGATGCCGGATGGGTATGCGGACAGGGTTCTTGGGGAAGACGGGGGGGACTTGTTTGGAGAAGGATTGTCCCGGGAAGATATCTATGGACAAATGGATGCTTATATGACCCTTGATGCTACAGCGGGTAATAAAGGAATGGAACGGCAAGCTAACCAAGTCATGGTACAGAAGGCACCCAACCTTATCGCGTTAGCGCAAGACCCGCGCGGTTACGAGATAGTGCGGGAATTCTTATTGGGTATCGGCAAGGTAGATGTTGAGAAATATATCGGGAAGAAACCTGCTGGTAAACCCCAAGGCTTGCTACCCCCGCAACCCGGCGGAGAAGGTGCGGGCAACCAAGAAGGTCAACCCGGAGGCGGCGGTGGAGCACCCCAACAATAAAATAGTTGATAATAATTATACCAAGAAACTTTCAGATGATATTAGTAAGTTCACTGCAAGTGAAGCTTGGCGGCTAGTACAATACAAGTTGCTTGTAGAGTACCCAGCCCGCCAGCAAGAACTTATCAATAAACACGTCAGGGACGACAGTACACACAAAGCGATGTACAATCTCGGCCTTGTAGATGGCGTGAAGATGGCTGTTGAGTTAACCGAGCAACTCAGCAAAGAAATAAGTCAAGGTAAGCTCGATGTTGACGGAGCTTTGACCGTCATTGAAAATAAACAAAGGATGGGAAAATGGTAGTAGAACCTAAAGTAGAAACTGTAATTAAACCTGTAGTTGAGCCAGTAGTAGAGCCAGTGGTACCTGTGGTGGAGCCTGTAGTGGAACCTGCGGTGGAAACTCCCGAAGTATCTCCGAAGGTGGAAATCACTCCCCAAGGTCCGAGTGATCTCCTCACTTCCGCGCCTATTACCGATGCTGAGGGCGAAGCCCGAAGCATCACAGAGGACACTCCAGTAGAAGAACCTTCGGTAGAACCAGAAAAACCCGCAACGATATCCCGTGAACTTGCGGAAAAACGTATTAATAGGATGTATGCTAGGTACAAGGCTGAACAGGATAAGAATCGGGCGGCTCCGGTAGCACCAGTAGCACCAGTAGTGGCACCAAAAATAGATGAATATGGTGACCCTGTAACTCCGGCTACCCCCACATTCACCAAGGCACAAGTCGAGGCTTTATGGGATCAGAAAGAGAAACAGCGACAGTTCCGTGAAAGTGAAGTTACTGTTATACAACGTCATCCTGAAATAATTAGTGATGACGGTGAATACGACCTTAATAGCGAGTTCGTCAAAGCCTACATGGAAATAGGTCGGACTAACCCGCAACTTACCAGTATGGTTAATGGCCCGGAACTTGCCGAGGCTATGGTAGAGAAACAGCTTGGGTTACTCCCAAAGACTAAAGAGACAGCTTATAAAGCCGGGAAGGTAGACGCGGCGAAACAGGCGGCAGTCAGGCAAGGAGCACACACCGGGAAATCTACTGTAGCAGTAAGTGCAGATAAAATCCTTGAATTATCAGATGAAGAAAAAAATGTAGCCGATAAACTACATATTTCTCGTGTAGAATACAGTAACCAACTCAAAGATGTTAAAGCTGGTATAAGAACCGTAAGAGTATAAAATATGAATAAAGTAATAGAACATAAAAGTGATAACAAAAACGTGTTCCCACCGGTACACCCGCAAACCAACCGGCAATTCCGCGGTACCGACTTACCTGACTACAAAGGTACAAAAGGTAACGAATCCCGGTTTGTCCGTTGCAAATTCTGCGGGTCTATCAACGATACCGAACTGCGCCCGAGGGGTGACGGTTGGGGTGGTAACATAACTTATGAAGATAGTGGAGCAACCGTAACTACACTCAAGTACCCCGTTGTTGGTGGTGCAGGGTGTAATTTCTGCGGTTCCTCCGAATATTATTGAGGAGAATGATATGGTCAGTCCCCTAAATTTTATAAATCCATTCCCCCGACATGGGATGAACCGGGCGGCGTTCCAAGGGAACATGAATTGTCCGTATTGTTCTATCGAGGTGGACCCGCAAACTACTCCTATAGGATTCGAATCTTCTGGGAAGCCCAAACTCAGATTCGTGGAGAATGCGGGACCGTTCACAAGAGTGTATAGGTGCAAAAAATGTGGTGGTAAGTTTCGGTATGATATCACCAGTGGTAGCTCGACACCATACGATTCTTTCACACGTGGTCTTAAAAAACCGCGGGTAAACCTGCCCGGGCTGAAATTTTCCGGAGCAGTACGTAACATTGGATAACTAATTAAGTACCATGTAGGTATGAGGCAACCCTCATACTTATATAATCGGGCAATCCCGATGAAAGGAGGAATCCTATGAGATTCCATTACGATTTAGCACACGCCGAACCTGTTATCAAAGAGTTACTTGTTTATGACGGTACATCTTTGGATGCGGGTGAAGCTATGGAAGCCGCGGCAGTTACGGATACTAATGGTGCAGGTGGTGTGAACTCTGCTGATGTCGATGCTCTAATAGACATGGTAGGTATTACACTTGAAGCACCGGCAAACTCCGTTGGTGTTATGGCGACTGGTACGGACTACTACGCGAAATGTATTATCAACCCGCTTGCAGTTTATCTTGCGGAGTACGATACTACTAACGCTGGCACGAACACCGCGGCAGATGCTACTGGACATGACATCACGGATACCGGTATTGATGCTTATCAAGTCGGTGGGTGGACATACGTAAACGGGCCTTCCACGGACACCGGATACGGTAACTTGATGAAAGTCGGCGCACAAACTGGTACCACAATACTTACAGGTGTTACCGGCGCGGATTACGACGATGAACTCAAAGCTACTACAACTGCTTCAACCTACATCCTTATCCGCAGAACGTTCCAAGGCGGAGTTACAGGTGGTTGTATTGACCTGTACACGGGTGCGGCGAAGATTGATGGTAGTATTGATAGTGATGGTGATGCGATATTGCTGGAAAACTTCATCAAACACAAAAGGTTCGGTATGGAACCGCTAAGAACTGCACGACATAGCGGTAAGAACGTCCCCGGTTCCACATTCTACGGTGACGTATATTTTACAGACCATCTGTTACGTGGTGCTTCTACACAGGCGTAATAGTACAACGATAAATAATGAAAGTAGGTGATTGATAATGGCAACTCCTTTGATTAGCGAGAATTTTGGTAAATAAAATTGCCTAGAATAAGTTATGATCAATTCAAAACACAAACATAAAGATAGCGTAATCATAGAAATGTACTTATCAGGTACAAGTGCCAGAAATATTGGCAGGAAATTTGGTATGACTGATAGTACGGTTTCTTATAGATTACATATCAATGGTGTTAAGAAGCGGAGCATTTCGGAGGCATCGAGGGGCACACCAATATCTGAAGAAACAAAAAAAAGAATAAGTGAAACTCGTCTTAAAAATGGTAGTGCACGTGGAAGTAAAAATCCTAATTGGCGTGGAGGTATTCAAACTGATTGGGAAAAACTAAAAAATTCTAATGAATATAAGTTGTGGAGAAAAGCTGTATACGAAAGAGATAATTATACTTGTAGAGCTTGCAATTCCACAAAAAAAAGATTAGAAGCACACCATATTTTACCACGATGTAATTTCAAACATTTAACTTTTGCTATAGATAATGGTATAACTCTTTGTCTCGATTGCCACAAAAAAACGTATTTTAAAGAATACGATTTCGTAGCTTATTTTGAAAAACTCGTAAATTCGGGGAAACCTACGGCTGATATGGTTCTCAGCTATGGCAATCCCGAGCCAAGCCCCAATGCCGGGGAAGGTGTAGAGACTAGACACGGGTCACGAAAGTGAAGGGATAGTCCGACACTCCGTTGAAAAGCGGAGACTACAGATGGATATTTTGGAACCGGGTTTAAAAGCAATCTTCCAAAACACAGTCAAAGAGTTACCCCAAATGGTACCAACCCTGTTTAACATGGGTACAGACAACACGTCCTATGTAAAAACATCAAGTATAGGTGCTATGGGTGATATGCAGGACTTCGACGAAACAGGTGTCATACAGTATGACGATGTTAGTCAAGGTTATGATGTGAAGATAGAGTTCAAACAGTTTGCGTTGGGTTTTCAGATAGCCCGCAAACTTTACGACGACCAGCTCTACAATGTGATTAACAAAGAACCTCGGAAACTTGCGATGTCTGCTATACGTACTCGTGAAGCTCGCGGTGCGTCAATATTCAGCGACGCATTTTCCGGGTCTGGTTCCATCTCAGGTATACTGACACACTCAGAAGGATTATCTCTGTGTAACTCAGCGCATACTTCCAATGGTTCCAGCGGGTACACGAATCAATCTAACACGGGTACAACTGCGTTTTCCGCAACTGCCGTTGAAGCAACACGAAGATTAATGGCGGCTTTCACGGACGACCGTGGTAACATCCAGTCAATCAACCCCGACTTGCTCATAGTTCCTCGTGCGTTGGAATCAAAAGCATACACGTTGATTGCTACTAAAGGTGAGATTGATAGTGCTGAGAACAACGCTAACTTCCATTATGGTAAATACAAACTTGCCGTATGGGACAGATTAGCAAGTTCTACCGACTGGTTTTTCGTTGACAGCGGGCTGATGAAACTTATGCTTGACTGGTACACGAGGATTCCGTTGGAATTTGGGCAGGATATGTCCTTTGATACTATGGTTAGTAAGTTCAGAGCATACGAAAGGTATGGATATGGATTTACGGATTGGCGGTTTATTTTTGGACATGACGTGGCATAGTCCCAATCAGTAAAGACACGGTGGGGGGGACCTGCCTACTAAACGGTCTCCCCCATCAAAACAATTCCGTACTGGTTGTGTAGGCAACTGACGAAAGTTGGTACGGAGAAGGAGAAATATTATGAGTGGAACTAATTTTCCAAATGGTGTTTCCAGTAGAGGTGTCCCGCTTCCAGCAGACAATTCTTTTGCAGGTTGGTGGGGTAGCAATATCTGGTTTGTAGATGGTGACAATGGTAGTGATAGTAATGACGGGAAGAACCCGGATAGTGCTTATGCGAGTGTTGCACAGGCTATATCTGCTTCGGCGGCATACGATACTATTTATGTTCGTCCGCGGGTTCCTGATACGGACGCGTCTGACCCTAAAGTATATGCTGAGAACCAGACTATACCGTATGCTAAACATCACCTTAGTCTGATAAGTACATCGAATACAAGCAGGGTATCGCAATGTGGTGCATGGTTGAAAAGTTCTGCGGCTGGTTACGTAGTAGATGTATACGCATCAGGGTTCAGTCTGGAAAACTTTGCTATACATAATTCTGCAGATGCAAGTGGTACTGGCGGGATATACCTTCGCAGTTTATCCGGGTACACGACAGCGGCGGGTTCCGTAGGTTCCGAGATAGTAAACTGTTTTATCCGGTACGGAGATTCTGGTACAGAGGCAGGTGT
>Ga0307928_10001719_pt1 | contig 16717 bp, 33 predicted proteins | sample AceLakmetagen232_FD_201815 | JGI IMG/M metagenome (GOLD analysis project Ga0307928, IMG submission 201815) | Saline water microbial communities from Ace Lake, Antarctica - #232 | ecosystem: Environmental > Aquatic > Non-marine Saline and Alkaline > Saline | place: Antarctica: Ace Lake... | reverse complement strand
AAAAGAAATTTTATGACGGAGACTTCAACGAAAAAGACGATAAAGAATGGGGCGAGGACTATGTTGTTGATAGTACAGAAGTGCAATAACTTAATTATTGACAAGGTGGCTTATAAAATATGCAATTAAATATCTTAAGCCACAAGCTAATAATTAAACTAAAAACTATGAAACTATTATCAAACAAGGTTGGCGCTGTAATAACTTACGGCAGGGTAAAGATTGAAACTAGAGTTGGAATATTGGAATATAGTTATAAGATTGGTGGAGAAGACGACAGCAATTACCAATTAGAGAGTGTTTTATCTAACTACCACGAATTAACAGCCGAGGAATTAGACGAAATTGACGACATCATTACATTCGAAATAAATAAATAACATGCCAACAAAGAAAAAACTAAAAAACTTCAATCACGAAGTAAAATGCCCAAAATGTGGCGGAGACGGTTGGAAATACATGGAAGATCACCGGTGGTATTTTAAATGTGTTTGTTGCGGAAACCACACATTACTTAAATTACTAAATACAAAACAACTATGAAAAAACACAAAATTACAATTCATGCCGTAGAAACTATCATGGCCGAGAGCAAAGAAGAAGCGCTAATCAATTTTTGGGAAGATAAGATGAGCAAGAACAAGAACATGGAGAGTTATGTTGACAGCATTATGTCAGTTAAATAAAGCAGACTAACTAACTAACAATCAAACCATGCCTAACAACGATATATTAAATCACGATAAAATAAACCAAATAAGGGAACAAAACAAGTTTATTCAAAAAACAAAGAGTGTATTCTCTTTTATAGGAGTGTTCATTTTTCTATCTATCATGCTCTACCTATCGGAAAAAAAATAAAACCACCGGCTTGTGGTGGCTAATAAAAATTAGTAGAGAGAATAAAAAAGAGGAAACGACTTCGTATGTCCTCTTTTTTATTTTGCTTCAAAACATTTATTTAACAATCAATGTTCTTTTTTTTTGGTTGGAAAGGATGAGTGAAGTTAGACTGCACCGTCCTCTCATAGCGCAAACAAGGTTGTCAAATGTTCAGAACATAATTAATTTATGGTGTTTTACTTATTCAAGGAAGGAGATCCGTAGGCTAGGATGTACCCTTCTCGTTGACATAAGATAAAACTTAATCATGTATTTATATTATAGCACAAGTACAGAAAAAAGCAAGAGCAAAAACGAGTAGCTAACTTTTGACAGTTGAAAATGATAAATTTCTAGGATAAACATAGCCATGGCCATCTTTTCCTGTCCAAATACCTTTCTTTTTTTCCAACTGTCAGTAGTAGACTACTCGTCCAGAGATAGTCGTATTTCGTTCAGTAGTTTGTCGTCTGAGTGTGAAGTGGGAGGTGTTTATTTATCCAGAGATTGTCGTATTTCGTTCAGTAGTTTGTCGTCTGAGTCTAATGAGGTCTTAGCTTCATCTCTTCCAACTCCGAGCTTCTTTTCTTTATAACTATAAGTATGGCCAGCTTTGGTGATAATGGCCTTAGAGACTGCAACATCAAATATGTCTCCAATAACATCAACTCCCTTAGCAAATATTAAATCGATTTCACAAGAACGAAATGGACAACCACATTTATTTTTAACCGCTTCAATTTTTAAACGATTACCAATAACAGCGCCCTCCTTGTCTTTATGCATTTTAATTTTATCAATCTTTAATCGTATAGAAGCAAAAAACTTGATTGAGTTTCCTCCGGTTGAAATTTTAGAAGGTCCGACAAAGGAAGATGCTAAGCTAGCACGCATCTGCGAAATAAAAATTAAAATGGTTTTAGCATTAGATAATTCACCAGTAATCTTTCTTAAGCCCTTAGAAAGAAGTCTGGCCTGCATAGCTATTTGTGAACTTTCTATACCAGCATCCAGCTCTTTCTTAGGGACTAGAGCAGCGGTACTATCAACTATAATAATATCAATTTTTTTACTTTTAATAAGATTTTCTACGACATCTAAAGCCTCTTCTCCAGATGATGGTTGATTTAGAATTAAACTGTTTACATCTACCCCAACTTTCTCAGCGTACTCGGAACTAAAACAATACTCTGCATCAATATAAGCGGCCACCCCACCACTCTTTTGTACTTGAGCAACAAAATATAAAGCCATTGTACTTTTTCCGCCAGATGGATTTCCTATCAGCTCAATAACTCGTCCCCTTGGAAGCCCAAAACAATCAGTAACTCTATCTAAAGAATAGCAATTTGTTGACTCGGCCTCGATGTTACCTCGTTCATCTTTCTTATTTATCACTGAAACAGCACCTGAGCCGTATTTTTTATTCATTTCTTTAAGAACATCAGATAATGATTTTTCTTCTGACATAAAATTATAATTAATAAATTATTTTATTACTCTTTTTAATATTTTCTATAAATTCCATTGGTTGAAGATTATCCAACGCCCAACATTTTTGAAATTCTTCATCTTCAACATCTTTATAATTAAATGAAGAGTCTGGTATTATATGATCTATACACCATTTTCCTGCTACCCCTCCATAATTTTCTCTATTCATCCATGGTTCAAATTGTTTTTCTAAGTGAATTATTAATTCTTCTACCGTCCATGGAACAAAATCAAAGGTTGACTTTCCACCCTTAGAAATTAATCTTTTTTTTAACCTACTACTAATAAAACTTCTAATGTTTGTTTTTAATTTAAATTGAATATCAGTCGATTTCCTTTTCTTCCTATACTCTTTATCTCTCTCATTCTTTTTTTCTTTATTTTTTAATTTATACTCTTTAATAGAACCATTTTTATTTTTTTCATAATATCTTTTATCTGATTTTCTTTTTGACTCCTTAGCTTTCTCTGGATTATTATTCCTCCAATTATCCCTTGACTCCTTAGCTTTCTCTGGGTTATTTTTTCTCCAGTTATCACTTGACTCTTTAGCTTTTTCTGGGTTTAATTTTCTATACTCTTCAGTATATCTCCTATTATATTCTTTATATTTCCCATAATTTTTAATTTTTGACCTTTTGCTATACATTTTAACCTTTTCTGGGTTATTATTCTGCCATTTTTTCACATCAACTTTAATTTTATCTATATTCTTTTTATAAGCTCTCTTATTCATCTCTCGGACTTTTCCAGGATTATTTTTATACCAATCTTTTTTATACTCCTTTACCTTTTCTGGGTTATTTTTTCTCCATATTTTAGATCTTTCATTATTACATTTTTTACAATCGCGCCTAACTCCACCAATACCACGATCAGCCTTATAAAACTCTCCTAACTCTTTTACTACTCTACACTTACTACATTTTTTAGTCTTAGTGTCTAGTGAGGTTATTTTTTCCATACGATTTCTTTACACCAAATAAACCAAGACACTCTATTCGTTGTAGATAAACCTTGCGAGAAAATCTACTAAAATAGAGTGTCTTGATCGCAAGGTTATTATTTAATTTATAACCTCATTATACCACAAGTATTTCATATTATCAAATAACACTACTTTCTCGGTGCAAATATACAATCTACATCATGACCATTTGTAATATATTTTCCACCATTATCTTCACACCAATTGCAATCTTCTTGAACGGAAAGTTTAAATCTATCGCAACCAGTTTCATTGACTGCTTGCTTATCTAGACTATCGGCTAAATAAAATCCGCCGACTACAACCAGTAAAGCAAGTAATGCCATACCAATAAAAGTAATTATTTCGTCTGACATATATTTTATATTTATTTAATAATATTCCAATAATATCCAGTTAGAGAATCAAATCTTTTTGTAATTAACCAGAATTTACTTATATAATTATCTTCTTTTATAAAAGACTTTCCTACAAAATACATTGTAAACGGTATTCTAAGATATACTTTTATATTTTTATCTTCTACTCTCATATAATTTTAAAGTTATTTCTTATTTTTTAGCCAATATCCTTTAATATGTTCGTCTAATCTTGTATATTGTGTTCTAGCTCCAAATAGATAAAACCAAATTCTTTTAAATGATGATTTCAGGTTTCTCATATATATTAAATTAGTCTTATTTTTTAATTACTTTTTACTTTTATCTTCATTATTCCACGTACAATCAAACGCCTCTTTATCTTCGTCCATTAGTCTCTCTGCAATCTCCAATTTCTCATAGAATTTATCAGCTAATTTTTGTTCTTTGTTTTCTATTAAGAATAGCATTACATCATTTGCCTTAGCAGACACTCCGGCACCATCTCTAAAAAAAGTTATTTTTATGTTTCTCATAATTTTATATTTTGTTGTTTATAGAAATAAATTATATCTGCTTTACCTTTGAATACTTCTATGGCACACTTTAAATTATGAGTAAATGAACAAAAACCCATCATCCTTGATTTTACCCAAATTGTTCCACCCTTATGTTTTATCCCTGTCTGTACTCCAAATGTATCTTTCTCGAAAGTGTCTGCATTAAAAATGTTCACTCCATTCATATAATTTTATATTTTAATTAAATACGATCCTCATTTATTATTTTTCCATTACAATCCGTTATGTCTTCAAAATATTCATACATATCAAACTTTAATCTTTGTAGCCGTTTCTTCTCTCGTTTATCCTTCTCTACTTTAAATTTGAAATCTATACATTCAATCACAGCTTTCAGATGTCTTTTTTGTAGTCTCATAATTTTATATTTATCTATTTATTAACTTCCAATATCGCATCACTTGGTCTCGATCGCTATCTTTTTCTTTTTCCGACAAATCTTTATAATCTGTTTTAATTTGTTTATTCCAGTTTTCCCAATATTCAGTTGGTATTGTTAAATGTATTAAATCATCGCTACGACTAACAACTTTAAAAGACTCTGCCATTATATATTTTTGCCAATCAGACCACCTTTGATGTTCTATATCAGCTAATCTTTCAAACATTTCGCTTTTTGGATATTCATATATTTACCCTAATTTATTTAACAATTTAATATATAACTGTTCGTTCACGCCTTTCACATAATCTAAAAAGCTCATATCTTTCTTCGCCTTAACGACGACAGACTGACCATCGCTTTCCTTACTCTTAATTTTAGCAAGCTTTCTCACGCCAGGTGTTTTCAGATTTCTACAGATACTACAAATTCTTCTATGAGGAGTATATGTTTCGAATTCATTCCCACATTTTATACAGATTTTCTTCATCTTTATTTTGATTATTATTTAATAAGTTGTTTAATAATTTTACTTGCGTCTTTTTTTATTAGTTTTAAATCCAATTCTTTATAACTAAAACTATTAATATCCACTGTCATTCCGATTAAACTCAATTCTGGTGGTATTTGGATATGCAATTCATGTATTTTTTTAGATCCATCTTTGTATTCTACAATATCAGCATAAATTTCATTTTCATCTTTGTAGTAAATGCGCTTTTGATAAAAACAATTAGCGTGTTTATAAAATAAACTATTTTCTTTTATTTGGCATTTTTTCCAATCGTTCATGTATATTTAATTTTTATTTACCAGAAGATGAGAGGTAGGGAGTCAGTCAACTACTGATAATCTAGACAAGTAGCTATCTCTTGAAACATATCAGCGTGTTCTTTTTCCTTTGACCCTACTTGAAGAACAATTACTTATATAACCATAGGCTATACTCTCATCTTTCAATAAACAAATTGTTATTTACTATATTCTATAGAGGCGATTTTGCCATTGGTCTAAAATGAGATATTTGTTTCGGAAATCGCTATCCGCTCAATGCCACGTCAACTCTATAGAATGTAATAAACAAACTCTTATTTACTAAAGATGGCGGTAAAGGTTACTCGCTTGGATAGCTTACGATGAGACTGATTACTCACTACTTCCAATTAATTATCACCTTGTCTTAAGTCAATGACTAACGCTGTGTTAAGTAGAGCCTTTAGAATACTCGCCACCGTCTTTAATAAACAAATTCTATGTCTTATTTAACCTTCTTTTCTCTTCGTACCTTTTACTTGCCTCAGCCTGCCTTCGCCTAACTTCCGGATCTTTATATCTTTCTCTTTTATAACATCTGCCACACAAACCTTTGGCAAAATGCTTCCTAGTTGTTGAGCCACACGATTGACACGCATCAAACAATAAAGAAAATCTTGTACCATTCGCTATCTGTTCGGCAAACTTTTTCTTGTTTCCTCTCCTCAGCAACATCAAATCATATCTAGCTTGACCGCGTTCACTAATATAGTTTTCCTTCAATCTACTAACTGTATTCTTTTTATTTTCAGTTTTAATTTCATTTATTTTTTCCTTTCCAATCATCTCTGTACAAATTTGTCTGACACGCTCACGACTTAAACTAAATTCAGTAGCGACTGATTGCATACTTTTCAGTTCAAGGTATCTGTCAACTACAGACTGTCTTTTATTTTTGAGTTCGTCTTTATTCATAATTTTTTATATTAACTAAATAACCGATAGGCTGGTATCTCTTCTCTCATGCCGTCTTCTTTTGTTTCTACTAAATAGAAATCAATAACTTCATATCTAGGATGCTTTGATGTAGAAACATTACATTCTTTCCTTGTTTTACCAAGAATTTCTACTTCTTCAAAAATATCTATTTCACTCCACCACCTATTTCCCCTAATCGTAAATTTAGCGTATGCTGTTTTCATAGTTTTAATATAATTATAAAAGTGGTGGTGGATTTTAAGGAGAAACCCACCGAAACCTTATTGTTATGAAGTATAAACTTTCCAGACTTCTCCGGTCTTTGTATCCCAGAGTAGTCTTTTATCGTCTTTACCCCATATTTCGTCATTCTCTGCGAATGAACTGAGGAACTTCCAGCCATTGTTCTGTAAATAATCTTTACTTACTTTCTGTTTTGCTTCCATTGCGTTCTCCTCTATTATTTATTTTGGTGAAAGTAGATAACAGTTAATATTGGTAGAATACCATACATTATACTACCAACCAAAAGTTCTGTATCATTATCAGACATAGCAAACAATAACATTAGACCAAGAATTGCAATCATAACCCATGATACAATTTGAATTGCTAATTTCATACTTTTATTTTAATAATTAAATAACACAAACGAAACCATCACAATTTGCTATCTCATACGCACAAGCAAATATACTTGTAATAACTAACAAGAAAAAGATCCCTACAACAATTAACCAATGTTTAGCTCTCATAAATTTATTATTAATAATTAACTCTTACGTAAGTATATCACACAAAATAAAATATGTCAAACATTACTCCAAGCCAAGTGATATTATCTTAGCTGACAACGAAGCCTTCTTCCGCCAATCTTTTTCGTTCTTTATGCGCTCTTTCAATTCTTCTATTACCTCATTCACATTAGAACCAGCAATACCAACTTCATCACTATTAAGTTTAGACATGATTTCTTCTATGACTAAATCGTCAAGCTCTAATTCCTCAAGTCTAGTTTTTAAATCACCATTTTCCATTATTTTTTAATAACTATTTAAAATTTGTTTAATTGCCTCAACAAAATTAGATCCATATAACTTCCTGACTAAGTCAATTCCATCTCCACCAATCTGCTCACCAAAATCAAACCAACTATTAGTATCACAATAAACAACTAACGATGCCTGTTTTTCATTTCTCCACGGTGCTTTATAATACAATCTATCAAAGCTTTTTCTAAGTGGTTGCTCTGACATAAGATATTCAATTTTTACTTCCCGGGCCCTATCGACATCATCATCTGAAATATGATTATCGTCGGTTATATATTCACGATTATTCCACGCCTTAATTTCTTTCCAATATTTATTAATCTCCTTAGCTGTCGGACAGATATAATTATTATAAATATATTTCCAATACCATCTATCTTTTCTTTCTTTAGATTTTAAAATAGTCTGTAGCCAATTGATTATATTTTTTGCGTCAATTAGGATTTGGTTAATCAGAAAGCCAGTTCGCATTTCTTTTACAAGTTCTGAATTTTCTCTCACGAAAGACTCCACGAATTCATTCTCATCAATTCTTAATTTACTTTTATAGTCATTATAAAATTCTTTTACCTCTTGATCCAGAGATACCAAATCAAAATAATCTAAATCTAAATTTTTTATATTAATCGTCATAACCAAAATTTTTAATTTCTTCTGGGTCAATTGAGATTGGCATGATAGTATTATTACTAACACCGAATTCCATGCTTGGTAATAAACCAGTAAGTCTATTTTTTAATGTTGTTATCACACCGACATCATCAAAAAAATATTGCTTAATACCATTCACTGTTTTAGCATTTAATTTTCTAGTTACACAAAAGACATAATCAGATAGTTGTCCAAGTCCAGCCGTTTCAGCTATGTCATTTAATTGGATAGCCCTGTCTGAAACTTTCTTAACGTGAGCAACCAAAAAAATAACAACCGATAAATCCATAGCAATTAATTTTAGTTCTTGGCATATGTCTTTTAATATCATGCGCTTTTGATCGCTACTTTTAATGTTGGTTGGAGATAGGTAGTCTAGATGGTCAATAAAAACAAACTTAGTAGCGTGCTTGACATAGCCCTCATTAATTTTTTCTTTTACCCACTTAAGATTTCCGGATGTGTTATGCTTTGGAGTGAAGACCAATAGACTGTCATCGTTTACTCCCATTTCTTTAAACCGAGCATAGATATTATTGACGGGCATTTCATAACTAAAAAATAAAACAGGGAAGGACTGCTTCGACATATTGGCACAGATGTTTGAACAAGTAAGTGTCTTGCCCTGTCCAGGTAGTCCAGTAATGATAACTAGGTCTCCCATTCTAACTCCGCCCATCATAGCCTCATCAAACACGCTATACCCAATCGGATATGGCTCGGTGTATTGGCCATCATTAGTTATGGCATCTGAAATATGAACGACATCATCATCGTTACTTATTTTTTTGTAGGTAGAGAGTGCCTTATTCATTATTTTTTATTTGTGGTAATTTAATAAGTTTATTAAATCTCTTTTTCTAATTTCTATAATATCATCAGCATCTACTTTAAAATAAGTCCATTCTACACTCATAGCATCACACCAATTTCCTTTTCCGCAAATAGAACAACTTCTAGCCATCTTTTCCCAATAAGAAATGGCTTCTTTTTCAGTTTTAAAATATTCTGGGGTAGAGCCCTCATTCGTTCCTGGCAGATAAACTACACACCAGTTAAAGTTATTTTTCATTATTTTTTACTTAAACCATTTGTAATAATCTAACTGCTCTTGTCCACCAGCTTTTATTATGTGTAATGGAAGCTTTGTTTTTATACGATGTATCTGATATAGAAATCGCCCGACTCTCCCATTCCCATCCTCGAACGGATGAAGAAACTCAAACTTTACGTGCCAATCTTTTACCGCGCTCTCTCTTTCACTCTTACTTTTCATTGACATTGTTTTTGTATTACATTCTTTCAACCAAAACTTTATTTGTTCTTTTAATAAATATTCTGAAATAAAACTCTTCCTTTTACCGCCAATAAAAACATCACAAGTTCTAACCTTTCCTGCTATGTCTGGTCGAAGAGTTCTCATTAACAGAAAATGTATTTTTAAAATATACTTGCTTGTTATATTACTTTTATTATCAAAGGCATAATTCCATGCTTGAATAGCGTCATTAAGAGCAACGCGAGATGTCACTCCCTCGATTGCATTACTCTCTTTTAAAAATTGTAGTATGTCTTTTTGTTTGAGTTCTATCATCTGATTTATATTAATTTATCTATGTCTTTAACATTAACAGCTTTATCGTCTATATATAAATCACAGCCCAGCTTTTCTAAAGACAATGCGTGATAATAAACTCCATTTTTAATCAGCCACGCCTCTGTCGTCTGATAATATTTTCTGTGTCTGGCAGAATAAATAATTATGTGATGCCCAGCACGATAAAGTTTTTCAACAATTTCAATATTTTTTTTGATTGGTTTTGGATCGCTGTCGTTCCAAAATTCTCCTTCACATAATACACCATCCATATCAACTGCTATTAATGAATTTGGTTTTAAAATAATGGTAAATTTAGATCTAATAAATAAATCACGCAAATTATTATAAATTTTTTCTTGATTTTCATCTTCCCACAATTCATATCTATCAAATATTTTTGTTAATTCATTTTCAAAATATTCCATATTTTCCATTGTGCATTTTTTGCACATTATACATTTAATTTCCACGATGTTATAATACCTCTATTCTCAGTTATTAAACTAATCATTTGCTTTGGTGTTTCAAAGTCAGCACCAATTTTAATGGCAAACGAATTATAACCAACGAGAGATCCATTGCACATAAAATTTCCGCCATCCTTACATTGATGGAAATGACAGAAGAAATCATAGTCAACTGTCTTTGCCTTATTCCACTGACTAATTTTTTTGTTAGCCGGAATAAAGATACCACCAATACCACCGCCATATCTAATTGCATGACCATGATGAAAACGACATTTAAAACCTAGAATATCTAAATACTTATGGTAACTGTCATTAATGATAAAATTAATAGATTGATTATGTTTCTGTAGATTAGCATACATGTATGTTTCTAAATTATTACCAGCCTCAGTAGATATTCTTGGTTTTTTTGTGATGCGAGAATTACCAGTAAAACCAATTTTTCCATCTCTTCGTGTTATTAATGTTCCGTTATTGGTTTGGATACCAACATAATTAAGTGATTTATCAATAAATTTTGACCTAACCTTTTGATTTCTTAACTCTTTAAAACCATTGGGATAAATATAGGCTACATATATCATTTCTCTTCCTTTAAATCCACTAATTAGCGGTTTGTCTTGGAAAGAAAAATTAATATTATTTGTTATACAGGCAATTTGAATTATATCAATATTTGCTTTTTCTACAGACGACCATTCTATGTGCTTTTTACGAAAAGTTCCGTCTGTTTCACCAATAGTGTTTATAACTGTTAGTATCTGCTTTTTATTTAATTTACTAAAATCTTTTGGAAATTGTTTTTTATTATTTAATAATTTGAATATTTGTCTTGCTTCATCTCCGTATATTCTTATAAGAAATGGTTGTAAAATATTTGATAAAGATAACGTTGCTTTATGAATAGTATATTTAATATTCATTCCATCTAAAAGGCTTGTTAATGATTCTATTTTCCTTTGTTTTGATAATTTAAACTGAACTCTCTTTTTAATTGATTTATCGCTATATTTAGCATACTTAGATGAATCAACAAGTGTCCCGTCTGTAACAACCCATGTTATTAATTTTAGCTCATCGTCGGTATATGGTTGTTTTTTATTATGTGTATTACCAGAATATCTAAAGTCACCTCTATCACCAATATCAAATTTATTAGCTTTAACAAACTTTCCTTTTATAACCAAATTATGATCTGGTGTAACCAATTCATTTTTATGAGTTGACTTTATTTCTATACCACCATTTTGAGAAAACTTCTCAATAGCTTTTGGTTTGCTATATTCTATTTTACCATTTTCTTTTTGAAAGCTAGCCACGATATTTTTCTTTGTAATATCTTTGGCTAACACAAATCCGTTATTAGTTAGTATTTCTGTATCTTCGCTAACACAATGATTACCCACATTACACACGCAAGTTATTTTAACATTAACATGTTCTTGAATATAGTGAAGCATCGAAGCTATCATACTTTGGGCCTCAATCATGGCTGACATTACATCTATTGAATTACTCTCCATTAATTCTTCGTGTATGTTCCCACCAATGAAATCACCGCCCAACTGAATAACAATCTCCCTTATGTTAAATACTTTTCCCCAATTATCATTTATAACTTTAACTGCCGAGATTGCTAAGTTATTTACTCTCTGTTTCGCAATTTCTAAATTAAATTCATTTAGCCCGTTAGTTTGAGCCATAGTAATTACTTCATCTAGATGCCAATCTGATGCTTGCAAAATAACAACCGCATCTTTGATCCCAGCCTTAGTGGGTTTAATATTATAAACACTATAATTTTTTTGTAAATCAACAATAGCTTCATTGTTTTTTTTAAGAATAACAATTTCTTTAATTGCTTCTTTAAGTTGTCCCTTGACCACCGTACTTTCTTTTTTTTCTTGAAATTCATTAGTAATAGATTGAATATCTATTGGTTTGCCATTGTATGCTGGTGGTGTTCGTAAGCCCCAGCTTCTTATACGGTGATCAATTTGATTCCAATTTCTGTTCGGTAATAATTTTATTATTTCTTTCCTATCATAAGCACTATCTTTTTCATGTTTATTTAACCATTTTTTTACGATTGTTTCTTCTTTATTTGTCCATTGCATAGGTTTATTTTACATTTTATTATTTCATTCTTTAAAAAGTTTATAAAAATAACTTTTATCTCCATTTGGAGTTGGGAGTAATATAATTTTCTTTTGTTCTTTAGTTTTCATATATATTAAATTAACTTATTTTTTATTATGTTTTTTTATTATGTCTATACAAACATTTCTGCCAGTTTCTAATCCTCCAAAAAAGTCAGTTTCATAATCAAGCATATTATCTCTTTCGTGTCTTATCTCTTTTATAATTCTATTTAGTTCTTCTTTAACTTTATTTTTAACTGCCTTAGGAGATAAAAAATTACCATCTGGAGTAGCGAGTATAATAGCTTTTCCTTTCTTACCTTCAACAAAAAATTCTAATAATTGTTTGGTAGTTTCTCCAGCCATTCTTGATTTGAATATTCTTAATGTTTTCATATATATTATATTAGTTTGAAACCAGCTTTATTTAAAAAGTTTTTTAATTCTTCTTCTGTACGTTTATTTTTAACCCATTTATCAACCATATTATTATAACTTTTATCAAATTTACCATTTGTTTCAAACCCAACATAAATACCATTTTTGAAACAATGACAATGTCTTGAATTATCTTTTCCTATAAAACAATACTTTTTCATATATATTAAATTAGATAATAAACCAATCATCTCCAGCAATATCACCGAGAGAAATAATCCAAGAATGAAGAGTGCCGTCTGCCTTATGTAAAGTTAAAGTTTCTTCTTTCGATAATAAGCAATAAATTTCTTTATTAGCCCACTCTTCTCTGGTGATTTTTTTTCCACTCACTGCCTGTTTTACAGCATCATAAAAATTCATTTCATTTTTTAGTGGTGATTCTTTTGTTACATCTGGTATTACATCGGGAATTATTATGTCTCCACTGCCACCTTCAGGTGGCAGTGGACTGCTTGTATTTTCTTTCATAAATTTTTTCATTATTTTTTTAAATTTCATATATAATTTTTTATAATTTTTTTTCATATTTTCTAAAATGCTTTGAAGCCATAAATTGAGCTGTGTGAAAATGTTTTTACCTAGTTGTATATTTTATCAACTATCTAGCTACAATCTACTGGTGGTATCATTTCTGGCTAAATTATGGCATCCTAGATGTGCTTGTCTGATGCGGTTGTAGTCTTTTAAACCTTAAATACCTTTCGATAATTAAATTCACAGTTAATAACGCTATGTACTAGTGCTATAATAAACTTAGACATAATTTATTAACTATAAAACAATATGACCATGGACAAAGAATTCTTTAATAAATATTACTACACCGAAAAGTTATCTTTTCGTAGTATTTCACAGAAAACTGATATTTCCGTCGGAAAAGTGTATAGATCTTTCAAAAAACTTGGCTTAAATCCAATAAAACATAAGGTATGGAACTCTGGAAAAACTTGCTTTAATGACAATAGAATTTTATCTGGCGTAAATCATCCAAGATGGAAAAACAAATCTAAATATTATATTGACTTTAAACTCAAAAGAAAAGAAATTATAAATGGTATTACCAAGTGTGATAATTGTAATAAAATTGCAACCATTTTACATCATAAAGATAAAAATACTGACAATAATGAATATAACAATTTAATACCACTTTGTTTATCTTGCCACACTACTTTACACAATAAAGAACGTGGGACGACTGTATATAAACATAGTTGTAATTTTTGTGGTAAAGAATTTATTGTTTTACATAATAAAAATTGTAAACAACAATTTTGCTCTTTATCTTGTGCATCAAAATATGATTATATACATAACAATAATTTATATAAACATAATATCCGTGATAAAACAATTTATAATAAAATGTGCAAATATTGTAAAAAAGAATTTACTACTAATCGTCAAAAACAAGTTTTTTGTTCTTATTCTTGCGCTGGACACTTGAAAAAGCACTAACGTCGAAATTAACTCTTTCCTTATATTCCTCGATCTTAGCATCATTCCATTGACTTACTGGACGTAGATAGCCCACGACCCTTGCTTATGAGTACACCTCACAGGGCTGTCTTTCGACCTTGTCGCCTGTGGGTGTACTGTTGTTTCCTTCCTTTTCCATTTTTGTAAATATTAACTATTAATTAGTATATCACATAAATAATAATAAGTCAACCATTTCTAAATATTTTCTATTTCAATAATCTTAAATTGTTTTTTTCCCCATAAAAATCTTCCTGCAAAATAAGTTCGTCAACTTTAATATTTTTAATTTCGTTGTACGAAGAATTTCCATCTCCTGACGACAAGAGTTTGTAGTATTTATTATTTCGTTCATAAATTTTAACCACACCATTGTCGCTAGTTATTTCCAAATAAACCGTAAAGCCAACTTCGTCTTTTTTGGTTCCAGCGAATTTGTAGTATGGCGTTAGTAGTTTTTCCGTTCTCTGACACCAAAAACTTTTTTTCTCATTCCACGCGACAACTGCTTTAGCGAATTCACCGTCTGTCAGTAAAAACTTATTATCTTTGTCGTAAAAAATTTCCTTCATCCGATAATTATGTTATTTTTTTTATTATTTAATTTACTCAAATCCTCGTCTATATATTTAGAAATTGATTCCATTGTATATTTGAAATCCGCATGCTCTTGTAAATAAATCAAAGTCTCAAATATTTTTTCGTTTGAATATGGGTTCAGCGATCTAGACGCACGAAGATTTCGTTTTATAAATTCTGCCTGATGCTCTTTGCTTTTGAAAGTGACTCCTTTGAATTTTGCAAACAGTCCAATTCGCTGGATATGTAATTGTTTGTCCAATAACAAATCAGGGATGATTTCAAGATCAGTTTCCTTATCTGATTTTTGCTTATCTAGTTTTTTCTTTTTTTTTCCCCTCGCGGATTTTTCCGCAATATATTCAACTTCCTCTTCTACTTCAACTTCAACTTCAACTTGCGGTAAGGGTCTAGAAAAATTTTGAAGACCCTTCGCCACTACATCATTATTCTCTTTAACATTAGCTAAAATATTAACATTTTTTTTTTGCTGTTTTTCTATTGACACTTTGTCTAATAATTGCCCTTTTTTTACGTCATTTTTGACCCTTTTTTCACTTTCTTTTTCTCGAACAGACCCTTGAAGACCCTTAGAAGGGGCTTGAAGACCCTTCAAATATCTATCATTTTCTTCTTTGATTTTATTAAAAATATCATCGTTTTCTTCGAACTGTTTTTTAATGGATTTATTGACATTATCAGATACCTTACTACTCACCGGTTGATGTTTTTTATAATTTTTTATATAGATCCAGCCATGTCCATAATATATTTTTTCACTTACTACAAACTTTAACAGAATTTTATCCCAGTCTTTTATCCCAGTTAATGGCTCAATAAGTACTTCTGAAAGTTCGTAAAAACCAGAAACATGACAATTTTCATTTGTCAAAATAAATAGCCACAAGAGCTTTTCATTAGTAGATAATGATAAAAACCAATTATCTTGCCATATTCTTATTTTTAATTGTTTATATTCTGCCATTCATTTTCATTATTCTTCATCTTTTTTTTTAATACAATCAAAAAAGCCAATTAAGACGTACTTACTGGACTTGCGGAACAGTAAACCAATATTTCTATTGATTTCGTCTTAATTGACTTTCTCAATTGTGCAAGTATTTTAAGCATATTTAAATTTATTTTATTTACATTTCTTTTGCTACATAAGTATATCACACAAACTATTTGTTGTCAACTGTATTTATATTAGTTATTTTCTTTTCATTGTGTCAAAATTGGTATGTGGCGATCTATAAACAGTTTCTATTTGAGATTTAAGCGACCAGAGATTTGTCATAAACTGTCTTGGCTCAATTGTTAATTTACCTTGCCAAAATAATTTAATAGTATTTATTAAGTCGTCTGTCTCCTGAAATAAAAAATAGCCTATCGGTTTTTGTTTTAGGCCTTCTATTTGGAAATCGATCCCGTCCATTTCATGACCGAGTGTAATTAGCGTTGAAGCAAGATACAGGTCTTTAGTGGAAAATTGTTTAATGTCTTTTTCGTTTTGTTCATCTTCTTTTTTCATTGTTTTTAATTTATTTTTTATTGTATATATATTATAGCACAAGTATTTTCACTGGCGCTAAAAATGTTTCTGTAATAGTAGTTGACAATAAATGTTTTGTGTGATATACTTATATAAGTTAAGTAAATTTTAGAGGGGAGTATCATTGTGAGAGTTAATCTCTCCGTTCGGTCAAGCAGTCTGCGGAATAATTCAAAATATCAATGTAGTATATAAATACAGACATATTTTTATTCTAGCAAAACCGAAGACAATAGTATCTCCCTCTAAGATTTGTTTATTGACACCTACATATTGACACTTTGAAAGGTAGTGTTGAGAGAGATTGGCTCAATAGCGTTTCTTGGACTGAC